>Ga0207068_1058_pt1 | contig 33832 bp, 25 predicted proteins | sample Alteio_BWMinCont_23_FD_153475 | JGI IMG/M metagenome (GOLD analysis project Ga0207068, IMG submission 153475) | Enriched cells from forest soil in Barre Woods Harvard Forest LTER site, Petersham, Massachusetts, United States -... | ecosystem: Environmental > Terrestrial > Soil > Temperate forest >... | reverse complement strand
TTCCCGTTAAAAGATATGCTTGCCAAAGATTTTGCCGGGACAATGAAGATGATGGCTGAGATGGGATATCAAAATGTGGAAATGTGTTACCCGCCCGGGTATGCCGAATACGGTTTTGGCCCTTTGGTAGGTATGAAAGCCGCTGATATGCGCCGAATGATCAATGATGCAGGCCTCCACTGCCAGAGTTGTCATTTTATCATTGGTGATCTTACCGATAATTTGGATAAAAGTATTGAGTTTGCGCACCAGCTTGGCCTTACACAAATGATCTGCCCCGGTTTTGATGTGCCCGGAACTAATATATCGCAATACAAAGAGGCTGCGGAAAAATATAACAAGATTGCCGGGAAAATAAAAAGTGCGGGCATGAAAACCGGCCTCCACAACCATACAGCGGAATTTGCCATGCTTGACGGTGAACTTATATACGATGCTATAATGGGCGCATTGGACGGTGACCTGGTTAAAATGCAGTTCCAGACGGAGGTGATCACCTTAGGTTATAAAGCTGTAACTTATTTCAACAAATACCCCGGCAGGTTTATTTCAGCCCACCTTTCGGATTGGACCGCCGACAAAAAATCGGTTCCGATAGGGCAGGGCATCATCGATTGGAAGGAGTTTTTTGCTGCTGCTAAAACCGGAGGGGTAGAGAATTTCTTTGTAGAAATGGTACAGGAAAATTTTAAAGACAGCGCCACTTATATTCACGGGCTTTTAGGATAAACAAATGAAAATATTCCGATTTTTTTTAACATTTTGCTGTATCCTTCTGGCTGTTGATGGCATCGCCCAAAAGAGTATCCAACTCACCTCCCCCAATGGGGCAATATCATATTCGTTTTCGATTACCAACGGGTCGCCAATTTATAACGTGACCTTTAAAGGTAAGGCACTGATAAATAAAAGCACGCTTGGGCTGGTTTTTTCGGAAGGCGCGTTCGATAATGGAATTTCTATGTCGAAACCATTGTATAAAGATTCTACAGAGGATTATGCATTGGTAGTTGGAAAAACAAGTCATGTGCACGACAGTTTTAAGCAGGTTACTATCCCGCTATTTCAATCTTCCGCCAAAAGGCGTATTAACCTTGTTGTGCGCGTATTTAATGACGGGCTGGCTTTCAGATATGAGTTTCAGGCAGGTAGCAACGACCAGATGGTAATTACCGACGAGAATACAACATTTAATTTTGCCGGCGATCCGCTGATGCGTGCATTATTTTTGTCCGACCATGCCACGGCTCATGAAGGCCCCTATACATTATTGCCATTGAGCAAGGTGCGGGATGGCGCCTTATCAGATATGCCAGCATTGTTTGAATTTAAGGATAGCACTTACGTCGCGGTAACCGAGGCAGCCCTGCTTGATTATGCCGGCATGTACCTTACCAAACGCAATGGGGTGTTAACAAGTAGTTTATCACCTTTGCCCGGACAGGAGACGGTGAAAGTAAAAGCATCCCTGCCGCATAAAAGCCCATGGCGTGTGTTGCTTATCAGCGATAGGGTTGGCGCTTTAATAGAATCAAACATCATAACGAGTTTAAATGAACCTTGCAGTATACCCGATGTAAGCTGGATAAAGCCCGGTAAATCAACATTCCCCTGGTGGAATGGGAATATTGTACCTGACAGCACATTTGAGCCTGGCCTCAATTTTGCAACAAATAAATACTATATTGATTTTTGCGCCCGCAATAACATTGCCTACCATTCGGTAGTTGAATATGGCGCGCGCCCCTGGTATGTGGATGATGGTGCAGATTTTCAGCCGGGCCCTCATGTGGACGTTACCACCCCGGTGCCGGGACTTGACATGAAACAAATTTGCGACTACGGAAAAAAAATGGGCGTGGGTATAAGGGTGTGGGTGCATTTTTATGCCTTATATCCAAAGCTCGACAGCGCATTTGCAACATATGAAAAATGGGGACTTGACGGATTGATGGTTGATTTTATGAACCGTGATGACCAGCAAATGGTGAATATGCAAACCGAAATATTACAAAAAGCGGCATTGCATCATTTGCATGTACAGTTTCATGGCGCGTATAAACCAACCGGCTTCAGCCGAACATATCCCAATGAATTTACAAGAGAAGGCACAATGAATTATGAGGTAAATAAGTGGGATAAACTTATTACACCGGATCATGATATAAATATGCCGTTTACACGCCTGTTGGCCGGGTCAACAGATTACCATCTCGGTGGTTTCAGGGCTGTGCCCGATTCTTTATTTGTGGTAAAATATATGCGGCCGCTTATGATGGGCACACGTTGCCATATGCTGGGTATGTATGTGGTTTTGGAGAATGCGTTGAGCATGGTTTGCGATTATCCGTCGGCTTACGAAGGACAGCCGGGTTTTAAATTTATACAGGAAGTGCCAACCAATTGGGATGAAACCAAAGTACCCTGCGCAAAAAGCGGGGAATATGTAGTTATTGCCCGCCGACAGGGCAAAGACTGGTACATTGGCGGTATTACAAACCATAAGGCAAGGCAGGTCACTATTCCATTGGATTTTTTAAGTAACAGCAATTATAAGGCTGAAATTTATTCGGATGCACCTGATGTAAAGAATGATCCGAACCATTTGATGTTAAAAACAACGACCCTAACAAAATCAGGCGCAATAACTATCTTTATGGCCGCTGGCGGTGGCGTGGCAATACACTTAAAATCACTTGATGGGATTTGAGTTTTTTTAAGCTGATACAGGAATAATAGGATGTAAATTATAAAATATACGCACAGATACGACTATGGGACCCGGTACTAATGAATCAATAAGCAGAAGAAACTTTATAAACTTAACTGCAGGTGGTATTGCAGCGGCTACTTTAATTGCAACACCTCTTTTATCTTTTGCCTCACAAAAAACACAAATTAAAGCCGTGGTTTTCGATGCTTTTCCAATTTTCGATGCACGACCTGTTTTCCAATTGGCAGACAGCCTGTTTCCGGATAAAGGAATGGCATTCAGCAACAGTTGGCGAATAGCACAATTTGAATATACCTGGTTACGCACTTCAGCCGGGCAGTATAAAAATTTTTGGAATGTAACCGAAGATGCTTTAATTTTTGCAGCAAAAAAGAGCGGTGTTAACCTCGCAATTAAGGATAGGCATCAATTAATGGAGGCTTATCTCCATTTAGATGTTTGGCCTGATGTTTTACCGGCGCTTCAATTATTAAAGGGGATGGGGATACGGCTTTCTATCCTTTCAAACTGGACTGTTGAGATGCAGGCCTCGTGTGTTAAAAATGCCAAATTAGAAGGATACTTTGAAAATTTACTTAGTACAGATAAAGTGCAGGCTTTTAAACCAAGTATAAATGCTTATCAAATGGGGGTTAACTCATTTAAATTAAATAAAGAAGAGATTGTTTTCGCTGCTCATGCGGGTTGGGATGCTGTTGGCGCTAAATGGTTCGGATATCCAACTTTTTGGGTTAACCGGCAAAACGTCCCTTTGGAAGAATTAAGCGTGACGCCGGATGGTACCGGGAAAGACCTGGCGGGACTGGTAGATTTTATTAAATCAGCCCGACCTTCGTAAAACAAGCAGATTATTGCATATAAAAAATCCTGCCGGTTTTAAACCAGCAGGATTTATATATCATAAAAGCAAACTAACTTTTTTAAGTTACTTTGCAGCAGCAACGCGCAATGCTTCGTTGTTTTTAGCTATCTGGCTGTGTTTTGGCTCAGCAGAACGGCTTCCCGGCTCTAAATTGGTGGCCAGCTTTAAAAACTGAACTTCTAACCTCGAAGTAGTTTTATTTTTCCTATCTTTTCTTTTTAAACGAGTAACGCCCATGGTGTTGTAATTTTAATGTTTTTAATCCTCGAGGTCGGGAGCGGATTCGAACCGCTGTAAAAGGTTTTGCAGACCTCTGCCTAGCCACTCGGCCACCCGACCATTTTTCAAGGTTGCAAAAATAGCAATTATTTATTGGCTGCCAACATTATTATTGGAAATTTCTGTTTATTTCTGAACAAAATATAGCAGCCGCTATAGCAACATTTAATGATTCGGCTTTTCCCGTGCGCGGTATGGTTACTGCTTTGCTGATCAATTTTTCAATTTCAGGCCGTATCCCGTTCCCCTCATTACCCATTATTATCAACCCTTCGTTGCCAAAATTGGTAGTATAAATACTTTCCCCGTTTAGCAGCGCTCCAAAAACAGGCAACCCTGTTTGATTTAAAACGCCGGCTAAATCAACATAATGCACATTTATCCGCGAAAGCGAACCCATGCTGGCCTGTATAACTTTAGGGTTATATACATCAACAGTATCCTCCGCGCAAATTATATCGGTTATGCCAAACCAGTCGGCAGTGCGGATAATAGTGCCCATATTTCCGGGGTCCTGGATACCATCTAAAACTAATGAGAACTTTCCTTTAAGCTTTATGTTACTTATTGCGGGCCAAACGGGTATTTTAACCAGCGCTGTAATTTGTTGAGGTGTTTTTAAACTGCTGATCTTTTCGATGTCTGTAACAGAAATTTCAGATAAGTTTATTTTTTGGGATAATTTCAGCACTTTTGGATTGAATGAAGCAGTATGATAAATAGCTTCGATTTGGTACGGGGAATTAATAAATTCAATGACCGACTTATAGCCTTCAACTAAAAATAAACCATAACGTATACGGTCTTTTTTGTGTTGTAAGGACTTTAGTAAACTGATTTGAGACTTTGAAAGCATATAATAAACCTGGTGGTTACATTTTTACAATATTAAGTATTCTTCTGGTCATCCTTGTTTCCGGGTGCAGTTTAACGCGCAGGCTTAAAGACAATCAGGCCCTGGTACGCAAAATAACCATACATGGCGTTGATAAAGAATTTTCGGAAGCTGCCGCAAATTACGTTGATAAAGAGCAGCAGCCCAACAATGTCATCAATCTTCAGTTTTATTACATGTTCAGTAAAAACGGCAAGAGCGATATCGGCGAGCCCCCAGTTCTTTTAGATAGCAACCTGGTTGAATTTTCGCGCATACAAATTGAGCGGTTCATTCAAAACAAGGGCTACTTGAAAGCCAAAGTTGTTGATACTATAAAGATAAAAAAGAAAAGGGCCGAATTGATATTTACCGCCGTTGAAGGGCCGTTATTCCGGATCAGAAAAATACAGGACAGCATACCCGATAAAAATGTACAAAACCTTTATAGGGTAAACCGGCCAAGGTTTTCGCATGTGCAGCCTGGCGGGCGTTTTGATACGGATAGCCTGGCTTATGACAGGGATGAGTTCTACACTATCATGAAACGCAATGGCTATTTTGATTTTTATCGGCAATACATCAACTTTACTTACGATTCAACCTTTCGCAGCAGTGTTGTGGATATTAAAATGACTATCGGTAACCCCATTGGTAAGTCATCACACCCAATTTATAAAATAAACAATACTTTAATAACAGTAGCTAACAGCGCCGGGCGCACCGAGGGTAAGGCCGACACTATACAGGTAGATTCGCAATTCCGGTATGTTGATTTTTCGCATAAGTTTCAGCCGCGTACGGTTATTGATTATGTGTTTCAACGCAAGGGCCAACTGTATGATATTGACAGGCAAACCCTTACAACATCGCGCTTATCTGAGTTGAACATATTCAGAAATGTACCCAACCCAACCTATGAAAAACTACCGGACAGCACTAACCGCCTAAACAGCAGGATAGATATTGTGCCGCTGAAACAAATGTCGGATAGGGTGGAAGGGGAGTTCCTGTTTAATGCAGGCCAATATGGCTACAATTTAGGCAATACCTTTACCGACCGCGACCTGTTTAAAAATGCCGCCATTTTACAGATAAAACTTAACTGGGCCGTATTATTTGATAATGGCAGCAGCACCACCAACCCCAATGGTATTGAAAACCAGGACTTGCGGGTTGGGGCAAACCTTACCTACCCACGTATAATCACCCCGTTTACTTTGCCGATATTAGGAAAATACGGAGTGCCGCATACTACTTTTTCAACTAACTACCAGTTATTTTACGAGATTGGTTTAGTGCAGCGAACAAGTTTTATTAACTCGATAAGTTATGACTTTGCCGAAACCGCCGAAAAAACACATACGGTAACACCCATTGATATTGAGTTTTCCCAGGGCATTATTAACCCGGTGGCACAGCGGGAGTTGTTAACTAAAAACCTTTTTGCGTATAGTTACCTTATAGGTCGCACGGTTTTCACAACAGGTAGCCAATATACCTACCAGTACAATGCCAACAAGCTAAATACCTTGTCGAATTTTGTTTATTTCCGGGGCAGTTTAGATGTGGGGGGCAATACCCTCGACTTGCTAAGCCACATATTTAATACACCCAAAGATTCATTAGGCGAGCGGACATTTGCCGGCAGGGCTTTTTCGCAATACGTAAAGGCCGAGACCGATTTTCGCGTTTTTCATAGCTTCGGGGGCGAAAGGCAACTGGTATTCCGCTTGAACCCTGGCATTGGCGTTCCATACGGTAACAGCAGCCAGTTAAAATATAAAGACAGCGTTTACGCTGGCGGACTAATATTCGAGAAGAATTTTTATGCAGGCGGGGCCAACGATATGCGGGCCTGGCTGCCCCGTACTTTGGGACCGGGCCAGTTTAACCGTGCCCTTTTTTATGGCCCTCCAGGAATAAACGGAAAATTATCACGCGGCGACTCACTGCGTACCCGTTTAAAATATCTCGACCAGTTTGGCGAGATAAAAATTATCTCGAACCTTGAATATAGGTACAAACTGGTTGACAATTTCTTCGGTTCGGTACTAAAGGGAGCTGTATTTATGGATGCCGGAAATATTTGGCGCCTTAATGCCCAACAGGGGGCGCCAAATGTGGAATTCAGGCTGAATAATATTTTGCCTGCCACAGCGATAGATATTGGTACAGGTTTGAGGTTCGATCTTGCTTTTTTCGTTTTCAGGCTTGATGCCGCCTTTAAGTTTAAAGACCCGCAGTTTAGCGGTTCAAACCAATGGGTGCTTATCGATCATTTTAACGAGCTTTTCCATTCGGGGCCGTTTAAAGCTAACTATGCTGCAACCAACAGCGGCGATACGTATAACTTTATGCAATTGAATTTTGGGATCGGAATGCCATTTTGATTTCGGATTCCGGATTTTCGATTTCGGATTTGAGAATGATTTTTGATTCGGATTTTTGATTTCGGATTTTTTGAAAGGTAAAGTTTCCAGACTTTCAAAAAAAATAAAGCCTCCTCACACTCGCTGTTCGGAGGCTTTAACCTAAACCTTATCACAATAGGCAAGCTAGAACCTGCCATATGAAGCAACAAAGATACCCGATTTTTTTACATGTTAAAAATTTTTTTTGTGTAACAAAAACGCAATGAATTTACATTTATTTAATAATGGCCTATTTTAGCTGCTAACGCAGTTTTTGTTTTTTATGATGATAAAATTATCACGATTTTGGATAATAAATGCCACAGTATCAACGGGTAGTCAAAAGATATACCCTACGGATTTAATTGGTTTTTGGAAAATATCGTGCTGGTTATAAATTTTCCCCTGTCGAAAATATTATAATGTGTTTTATAAAAAAAATACGCTTATTTTACTAATATTTAAAATGTTATACGGCTTAGTATGTCAATATTCTATACAGACTGCAGGATGAAAATATCCTCGATAATTGTTACTGCGGCTTTATTTTTGGCGTCGTGCGGCGCAATAAAACCCGAAGTTCCAGATTTGCCCCAATCGCAGTTCAGTTCCGTCCCCCAGCCCGATTCAAAAATAGATGTGCCTGTTAGTATTAACCTGGCGCAGGTCTTTAACGATCTTAATTCAAGGGTGCCTTCCACTTTCGCAGGTGATGGGACGGTAGGGCCGGCGCAGTACCGTTGGACTATTAAGCGGCAGCCCTTCAATATGTCCCTCTCAGGCGATTCCCTCTACATTGTTGATGCAGCGCATTGTAACGGCGGCGGGTATCTTAAAAACCCTTTAAACGGCAAATGGGCCAGTGTGTGCGCATGCGATGTCGATTTAAACATAGGCATCCATGCAGGATTTAAACTTTTAAGTAATTATTCGCTAACAGGGAATGCTGTTTTAACCCAATTCGATATCAGCGCATGTAACCTTAATGTAGTGAATTATGACGTTTCGCCCATTTTAAAGCCGAGGGCTATCGATGCTATCAATAGCGCCCTGACCGGGGTAAACGAGCAACTAAAGCAGTATAATTTCCGCTCACTTTTACAGCCTGCCTGGAACCAGCTTTACCAGCCCATCAAAATCGGTGATTTTGGTTATATCGCTATCAACCCCTCAGCCATCAGGATATCGCATCCTACCGGGTCAGGTAATATGCTCAACTTTTCGGCGGGCGTAACAGCCAAACCTGTTTTTTATTTAAAAGATCCCGGCAAAATGGCGGTTAGCAGTGTGCCTGATATTTCGATGGGTACGGGCGGCGATGGGTTTAATCTGAATCTGGATGTCCATTTAGATTACGCGCCGCTTAATAAACTGTTGAACGGCGCTATAGCAAATCAACAAATAACAGTCGGCGAAAAAGGATATATCATTATCCAGGACGCATCGATATTTGGTACCGGGAACAACCATTTGTTAATTAAAGTGAAATTTACCGGCAAGCAGGGCGTAGTGCCCTATCATGGCCTTTTATATTTTACCTGCCTGCCCATGTATGATGTAAATACCGGCAATTTTTATGTCAGCGATATAAATTTCGATACCAATACCATCAACAGGTTAAAAGAAGGCCCGGCAGTTTGGATACTTACTTCGGGGCTGAAGAAGTACCTGGGTAACGAGGTGCATTTTAATGTAGCAGGCCAGGTAAACGGTGTTAAAAACAAATTGAACCAGGCACTAAATAGCCAGGTATCGCCAAATATCGCCCTTTCGGGGAATATAAGTACGTTTAGTGTACAAGGGATATTGCCGCAGAATGATCATATTTTGGTGAGGCTTGGCGCCTCGGGCAATTTAGCAGTAAAGGTCATTTAAAGTCGAAAGTCTGAAGTCTTGAGTCTAAAGTCCTAAGCTTCTGACTTAAGACTTCAGACTTTCGACTAAAGACTTACAAATAAGACTGCAGCACATTCGCTTTTGAATTCTGCCTCAGGCGCATCAGCGCTTTATCTTTTATCTGGCGAACACGTTCGCGGGTTAAGCTGAATTTTTCGCCGATCTCTTCTAATGAATGCGGGGCACTGCTGCCCAGGCCGAAAAATAAAACGATCACTTGCCTGTCGCGTTCTGCAAGGATATTTAATGAACGGTTGATCTCCTGCGATAACGAATCAACCATCATTTGGCTGTCGGTACCGGCATCAGTGCTTTGCAGCACATCAAGCAGGGTATTTTCCTCGCCGGTTATAAACGGTGCATCTACTGATACCTGGCGGCCCGAATTTGACAACGAGTCGGATACCTTTTCAACACTCATTTCCAAATCTTCTGCTAATTCTTCCGGTGTAGGCTGGCGCTCTAAATGCTGCTCCAGTTTGGAGGCCGATTTATGCAGCTTGCTCAACGAACCTATCTGGTTCAGCGGCAAACGCACTATCCTGCTTTGTTCGGCAACGGCCGATAATATCGATTGGCGTATCCACCATACTGCGTACGAAATAAATTTAAAACCCTTGGTTTCATCAAAACGCTTTGCCGCTTTTATCAGGCCCAGGTTACCTTCATTAATAAGGTCGCCTAAGGTAAGGCCCTGGCTTTGGTATTGCTTGGCTACCGAAACAACAAACCTAAGGTTAGTTTTTGTTAAACGTTCCAAAGCAGCCTGGTCGCCTTCGCGTATTTTTTGGGCAAGTATAACCTCTTCCTGTGCGGTTATCAGGTCAACTTTGCCAATTTCATGTAAATACTTTTCAAGCGATTGCGATTCGCGGTTGGTAATGGATTGGGTTATTTTTAATTGTCTCATTTTTAAATCAATATCAGCCCGGTAATAGCCAATTGCAAACATTCAATTGCATCACCAGGATGGGAAATAAATAAATTATCAATTATAGCAGCTCAAAATTGCCGTTCAGCAGATTAGTAAATTTTGATGTTTAAACATCCTGCAGCAAAACGTTTTTGCGCTGCAGATAAATGGAGAGGTAAATCTTTTCTTGCTTTAATGATGTGCAAAGATACGCATTTAATTGTTAACCGGATGTAATATTCGCGTGCATAATTCAGTTTGCAGTGCGCAGTTTGCAGTTTCAGTATGCAAAGTGACTGCCGACCGCCTACTGCAAACTGGCCACTGGTTCAGCCTACAAGCGGCTTTATCTTTTGCCCTATTAATTCTATGGCTTTCATCAGCTGCTCATGGCTGAGGCCGGCGTTGTCCATTTGGAAGGTAAACCTTGATACGCCGCCAAGCGCCTCGCTATGCCGAAGGATCTTTTCAGCAACTAACTCGGGCGATCCGATGAGGTAGGCGCCTTTAGGTCCGCGCTGGGCATCGTATCCGGGCCGTGTTACCGGCGGCCAGCCTCGTTCCCTGCCCAACCGTGTAAAAGTTTCACGATAGCCGGGATAATAAGTTTCGGCGGCCTCTTCGGTGGTTTCGGCAACAAAACCAAGCGAATGGATCCCTACTTTTAATTGTTCCGGGGCAAAACCTGCTTCGCGGCCCGCGTTGCGGTACAGGTCAACCAGCGGCCGGAAACGTTCCGTATCGCCGCCGATGATGGCCACCATCAGTGGAAGGCCCAATTTGCCCGCGCGCGCAAATGATGCCGTGGTGCCGCCAACGCCCAGCCATACCGGCAAAGGCTGCTGCACCGGCCGCGGGTATATAGGCTGGCTGCTTAAAGGCGTACGGAACCGGCCCGACCAGGTGACCGTTTCCTGGTCCCTCACCTGTAGCAGCAAGCCGAGCTTTTCGGCAAACAGGGCATCATAGTCCTGCAAACTAAAACCAAAAAGCGGGAAAGCTTCTATAGACGATCCGCGGCCAACCACCATTTCTGCACGGCCCTTTGAGATAATATCCAGGGTAGCAAATTGCTGGAATAGCCTGACGGGATCAGCCGCACTTAAAACCGTTACCGCGCTGGTTAGCCTGATGTTGCTGGTACGTGCCGCCGCCGCCGCCAGGATCACCGAGGTGGCCGAATCCAGGTATTCCTTGCGGTGATGCTCGCCGATGCCAAACACGTCCAGGCCCGCCTGGTCGGCAAATTCTATCCGGGCCAGCAGTTGTTCCATTGCTTTGATGTTGCCTTTGGCATCCAGCGCGTTGTTAAGGTCGCCTGTTGCGGCAAAGCTGTCAATTCCTATTTCCATAAATGCCTCTCAATAAGGATATAAAATTAGTTATAATAATTAGATGTTTAAACATATAACCGTAAAAAAGCTACTCGGCAGGAGAGGGGGCACGTTACCTTTCCGTTTCCGAAGGGCCTCGCAAAAGGCCCTGTGAGGACAAGGAGTGACTGCCCACTGCAAACCGCCCACTGCCCACGTTCATTTCGCACTGACTGCCCTCCCTGGGGTTTAAGTTTACCCACAAAAATGAGGAGCATAAGTTACTTTGTTAATGAAAATTCGGCTACCACCAGACGTTCCTATGGAACGTAAAAGCATTTTTTTCACCTGTTTATACCAACCAGGTGTCCCGACAGGAGACTTTTTTTGTTCTTTCATCCCATCGGGATGTTTGGTTGGTAGAAAAATGATGGGTTACATATACGCTCCATAGGAACGTTTGGTGAAATTGACCATTATATCCATCTAAGCAAGTTTTATGGGTAAACTTAAACCAGGGGGAAGGTGCAGATAAGGGTTTGGCAAAATATGCCCGCTGCAGACTGTCTTACCTCAATTATCACGACCTAAACGCATTTAGGGTGTGAGAAAAAAACCATTTCTGAAGGCTAAACGCGTTTAGGGCGTGATAAAAATTTCATTTCTGAAGGCTAAACGCGTTTAGGGCGTGAGAAAAATTTCGTTTCCGAAGGCTAAATGCGTTTAGGGCGTGAGAAGGTTTTTTATTTAATTAGCTGTTTATCAAGTAAATATACAAAAAATATCTCAAAAAAAGCCGGAAAGACGGTTGAAAAACTATAAAAATAAAATATTTGGCGCCTCCATAACCTCTCGTCTAAGGCGCTTCTGCGACAATAGTAAATATACGAAATTCGGCGGGGATTGGCAACGCATAAATGCAACACGACTCAGCCGCTTTCGGAAAATTAGTTGTGATTTGCTTTCAGATTTGTTCTTTGCTATATTTAAACACAACTGCGGGTACATTTTCGCCAGTTAGTCTGGATTTTTAATCCCGGACTGAATTACCAGGGATTTGTAATTACGAGTGTTCGAAAATTGAATTACAGCCAAAACTCCATCCAAGGGGACGCGTGCGGTAGACTGTGAGGTGGCGGGCCATCATGTTTGAAAGCGGTAACCTCTAAAAGGGTTGTTTAAATAGTTCGTTAAACCCCTACCTTCCCTTCCCCAAGGAAGGAATCGCACGTTGCCATGGCTTTTTAAAAATCTTTCGAACAATCCTAAATTACAAATCCCGACCAACGGGAGCGGACCATACGGCAGAGCTATGGCAGGGAGGTACCCTCGTAAAGTTTATTCTGAAGTCCGTAAGCGTCATAAGTAAGCATATATATTTTCCCCCCGGTTTCAAAGCCCACGTTTTCTTCAAGTTGCAAAGGGTCAATTTGCAATGGCACATAAGCCCATTGGTTGCTTATGGGGTCATATCTGAACACATCGTGGCTGAGATCGCCGTTCTGAGGGTAATCCTGGCCTTTTAATGTATATAATTTTTGATTGTATACCACTACTCCGTTATGTGTACGGTCTTCAATCATATCCGGCATGGGTGACCAGGTATTGGTTACTATATTATACTGATAACCTTTAAATCCTTCGCCACATACCAGATATGCTATATTGTTGATTACACCAACCTGTGCGCCTTCCACCGGATCAGTTGCGCCCTGCCTCATATCGGCTATCCGGGTCCATTGATCTGTTGACGGTGTGTAAGCGTACCAGTCATCTGTGGGATAAAGGGTCCCGAAGCCCTCCTGCAAGCCGGCGCCTACGTAAAATTTACCTGATGCATAAAACATAGAGGGTTGAAAACGCGGCTGACCGGTAAAATTTGCTTTTGCTGTGCAAGCTGCGGTTGCGGGGTCGCACTCATAAAAATTATTCGGCCCGGATTCAGTATAAAAATAAATTTCACTTCCGTCTGTAGCAGCGCGATATACGTTGACAGGTATTTTCCCTACCTGTGTCCACGAATAATCATTTTGGTTAAGGTGCCATAAATAAAAAGACTGATCCGGATCAGTAACTTTTTTAGTGGCCAGGGTGTATAGCTCTGCCCCGATATTAAGCGGGAATGACCCTTGTACAGAATAAGGAACGGTATCGCTGACCATCACCCAGTTATCTTTAATCACCAGATCGGTCGGCCAGGTAACGTTGTAATCCAGAAAACGCATACTCAGTGTGGTTTTATGGTGCTGATAAATTTTGTAGGGCAGTTGGAAAGTAAAGCTGCCGATATTTTTCGATTGGTAGGCGACAAGCTGGTTATCAAGGTATATTTGATAGGCTGCAAGGGGGCGAAATTGTGGGACCGTCACCGTTATCACATCACCTATGAAGCCGCCTCCCGGGTTAACCGCGGTGATCACTGGTTTTAACAGCTGAAAATTGGAGGTAGTAGTGGCTGTTTGTAATTGCGAAGTGATACTGATGGGTAAAAGTGTACTTTTTATCTCATTGGGCACAACCGCTTTCAATAGTTTTTTTGAGACCAACACCACCTTGGCCGGCGCATCGCCAAATTTTACCTGGAGGTTATAAATAAGGAAATGATCTCCCTGAATAATAACTGTATCGCCAAGCGCTTGTGTTGCGGTAAACGAAGTGATTACGGGTGCATTAAGCGTTACATAGTTTTTTAGTATGGTCGAGTCTGTACTGTATTTAATTGATACTGATGCAGTAAGCACTGTGCCAAAAACAGGAACAATACATCGTACCTGTTGCCCGTCGTTTGAGACAACACGGGAAGGAGTTGTATTAAATGAAATATTAACGTCCGGGGGCAAATTTTGTCCTGAAATGGTTATAGTATCACCCCAATCGGCTTTTATAGTTCCTTGCACCAGGTTTATTTGTGGAGTTTTAGTTCCGGAGATTTCTTTTTTGCAAGCTGCAATTAGCAGAACTATTCCAAGTATGGCTAATAATTTTTTGTACATAAGGTTGTGGCGCGGTTAAATATGCATGTCTTTTAGTTATCTAAAAGTACAAAAAAAATTAACATGATATCGTTGATAATTGAAGTATAGGATTCGCCATGCGCTCACAAGCAATTTTCGTTACCGCCCGATTTATCGGGATGGCCCGCTGACAGAAAGGCTACAAACAGCGGGGAAGCATAGCGGTTACCTGTCAGCGGGGCACGGGTGCTGCCGGGCTTTTGGCAGGCGGCGACACTCGCAGGTCAGGGGGACAACGCCAACAAGGTCGGAAGTCCCGTATATGTAAATCGCTTTCGTGAATGTCCGCTGAGGTTTATGCCATTAAGTTATCAACTATTTTGACCCTTGATTCGCATAAATTATTAAATTTCTGTCTTGGTGCTCTTGATATAGCTCAATTAACTTACTTCTTAATTTAATAATTTCTGCGTCGTGTTGGAAGATTTTGTTTTTTAAAATACTTAATGAATCCATTTCCGCAGTTTTTATTTGGCCATGTTCCATAGTCAGAAGTTGAACGATATCGATTTCGAAAATGTTTGCGATCTGCTTCAGGCGAGACAATCTAACCTCGGTAATACCAGTTTCAATTTTGGAAACAGCCGATACCGAAATCCCCAAAAGATGAGCGAAATGTTGCTGATTCCAGCCATAGCTGAGGCGTAAATGCCTGATGTTTTCCCAAACAGTACAGCTTGTTGGTACGATGTGATTAGTCATAAATTAAATAAAATAGATTGTTTTAATTGAAAGTGATTTTTAAAACACGTTCAGCATAGTTTTTTAGTAAATAGTGTCAGAAATAACTGCGGGAACAGCGGCGCCAAAAACCAGTCGGCATTTACGCAGAACTGCAACGTATATAGTGGGCGCGCAGCGATTGAAAAATTTAAACAGCCAATTAAAAACAGCGATTCAACGGTAAATATCCGGGGTATTCTATGTGTTTGAATCATAATATTATTTTAATTAGAAGGAGCCATATCCTATAGCAGGTTTGTAGTATTTCAAGCTTTTTGTCTGTCTAAAAGGTGACATAAAGCTTATCCCAGCTATAAACTTCATGCAACTTTTTCAGATATACAAATGCTGAACTTTACAAAGGGCATACGCGATAAATCTTGTTGAAAAGATAAATGGTCGGATTTTATTAATTGTTTGCCGAATGAAAATCTTATTCGGTCGATATATATTCAATAATTAGCCTGCTGTTTTTTGGAACTTATTTCAACAGCTGGCTTTGGCTGAACATCAGGTTGTTTATGGAGTATATTTTTTAATTAGCTGATTATAAGTATATTAATATTGATTAAATCAAATTAAGGAGTGAGTCCTTCTTCGATCAAACCTATAAAAAAAATAGTTTTCCACATTTTTTTTTAAGTTGCCTAACTCTTTTTCACTCGAGTCCATAATTATTTACCTTCTGTCGGCATCACCTGGCTATGTGTCGATACCATAACAAAACTCTTTAGACTCTTAACTTTCTTTGCGCCGCATTTTACAATGACGCTATAATCATAACTTATTTAGAAACCACGAGGGTCAAATCGCCTGTTGTTTTTTTGATCTGATGTGATACAGCATCCAATGAACAGGCTTGTAAAAATAAGATGATCAAGGGGCCCCCGGCTTACACGAAACTCGCTGACTGCACACCGGTAATTAACAAATAGGATTAGAAGCCGCAGCGGTTTATTGATATAAACGCCGCCTAACCCTTCAAATCCGGGTACATTATAGTAAAGTAAAACTTTTTAAAATTAAAACACGGACCGGTGAGGTATTCAAGACATCGCGGCCGACAAACAACGACAATGTTAGGAATGAATAAAAAAACACAAAAGCTGATTATGCTCCTCCTGCTTTTGCATGGGCTGGCGCTTCATGCGTATTCTCAGTCAGTTAATAATATATCAATTGAAACAGGTGTAGCTGCAAATGATGCGGGCAAGCAGGGTGACTATGGGCCAAACGCTAAAGTCAGCCTACTATATGGGGTGAATTATACATTGAGCCTGAGCGATTTCTGTTCGATAGGGAGTGGTGTATTACTCTCAACCAACACCTCCGAAAAGATTTTTGCACAAAATGCCCCGTCATCATCGTATTGCTATGGTAAAGTTGAAATGGCGTCTTTCCCTGTTTATGCGCAGTTTTTCTTTTTAGATCATTTGTATGCCGATGTAGGAGCGACAGCTGATTTTAAAGTTGGTAATTCAAACAAAACAATAGCTGACAACCAGTCAGGGATAGGTTACCTGATGGGTATTGGCTGCAAATTCAATTTTGACGATGTTAGTGTTTCGATGAATCCATTTTTGAATGTGCACCGCGTGATCGTCACCAATGACAATAGTCCGAACGGCCTTTTAGATGCGGGGGTAAAGTTTAGCGTGGGGTATAATTTTTAGTCATTAGGGCAATTATTGAGGAGGGGTTGTAATGCCGGTAAAACCGTTGCCGCCGAAAGTTATCGACATGCCTGACAAGAATAACATAAGGGAAATGAAAGCTTTGATTTGGCAAGCGTATCAAACGGGATGGAGACTAATAGCAACAAATGACACTCTTAATTACCACCATCAACCCAATTCACCCAATTTAATCCAACCCGAGCCAGCCACTCACCCAATCCAACCCAATTAACCCACTCAAAAATTACTCAAAAAATTGTATTATAGAATTTTACTAAAAATTGTATCTTGCGCCCTCTTTTTAATATAAAGTAAATTTTATAAGTAAGTATATGGGTATAATGGGTTTTTTGCGCGAACGGATGGGAAAGATCGTTGCTTTCGTTATCGGTTTCTCGCTGCTTGCATTTATTGTAGGTGAAGTTGTGCGTTCGGGCGGGTCGTTTTTTAGGGATGACCGTAATTTGCTCGGCGAAGTTGGCGGTGAAAAAATAGCGTACGACGATTTTCAGAAACGGGTTGAACAAAACAGCGCCCAGTTTAAACAGCAGTCTGCTGCTATGTCGCCGCAGATTTTAAATTATGTACAGGAAACGTCGTGGAACCAGATGGTGGCACAGGCAGTACTGCAAAAAGAGGTTGACCGCGTTGACCTTACCGTTGGCGATGATGAAACCAAACAAATGGTGAGCGGCAATACGCCGAACCCGCAAATTGTGCAGGCATTTGGCGACCCTAAAACAGGCCAGCTGGACAGGAATAAACTGAATGAGTTTTTAACCAAGCTCCCTACTTTATCGCCTGATGTGCAGCAGCAATGGTCGGATTTTGTAGGCCAGATGATTGATGCCAAGTTAGCTGAGAAGTATACTGCATTGGTAACTAACAGCTTATATGTAAACTCATTGGAAGCTAAGGACGATTATGAAAATAAAAACCGCCTGGCTAATTTTAGCTATGTATCGTTAGATTATGCTTCGATACCGGATAATAAAATAACTGTTACCGCCGATGATTACCAGGCTTATTACGATGAGCATAAGCAGGAATTTAAAAACCCGCAGGAAACAAGGACGTTTGATTATGTGAGCTTTAACGCATCCCCGTCAAAAGACGACTCGGCAACGGTAAAAAAACAAGTTGCAGCCTTGAAAGATAGTTTGCAGGCAAGCAAAAACGATTCGCTTTTCGTGCAGCTATATGCTACTACAAAAGATCAGCTTAAATACCAGCACAAAGGGCGTTCGGGCCTGGACCCTAAGGTTGATTCCATTATGTTTAATGCCCCAGCCGGATTTGTTTATGGTCCTTTTTTGGCAAATGGCAGCTATAAAATTGCAAAACTTGTTGATGCACGTACTGAACCCGATTCGGTAAAAGCAAAACATATATTGATAGATGAGAGCAAAATAGGCCATGATAAAGCATTGAAGTTGGCCGATTCGCTTAAAAAACTAATAGAAGGTGGTAAATCATTTGCCGACCTGGCGAATTTTTACTCAATTGACAAAAGTTCGGCTGTAAAAGGCGGCGAACTGGGCACGTTTGGCCGCGGCGCTATGGTGGCCCCGTTTGAAGATGCTGCTTTCAGCGGTAAAAAAGGCGACCTTAAAATAGTTACTTCACAGTTTGGGGTACACCTAATAGAAATTGAAGATTTGAAAGGATCATCAAGAGTGGCGAAAATTGCTGTTGTTGATATTCCTTTAAAAGCAAGCAGTGCTACCGAAACTGTTGTTTACAGTAATGCGCAGAAATTTTTGGGCGCGTTAACAAAAGAGAATTTTGACGACCAGGCAAAAAAGGCTGGCTTAGTTAAAAAAACCGCTACTGATGTAAATGCCATCGCAGGCAGTGTACAAGGTATACAAAGCGCACGCGACATTGTGCGTTGGGCATTTGGCGCTGACAAAGGCGATTTCTCGGACAAGGTTTACATCGAGGGCGACCAATATATTGTTGCCCACATGGTGCAAATTAAGCCAAAAGGCCTTCTTTCGGTTGATGATGTTAAAAAACAAATTGAGCCCATGGTAAAAAACAGGGTAAAAGGCAAAATACTTAGTGATAAACTGCAGGCAGCATTAAATGGCTCATCGTCTATTGACCAGGTTGCCCAAAAAGCAGGAGGTAAAGCTACCCCGTTGCAAAACATTGTTTTCGCAAACCCTATCATTCCCGGTTCATCTGCCGAGTATAAGGTTGTAGGTACTGTATTTGGTTCGCAGCCCAATAAATTATCAAAACCGGTTGAAGGCCAGCAAGCTGTTTTTGTATTTGTGCTTAACAGTTTTACAAATCCTGCACCGCTTACCAATGCAGTTAGGGAACGCCAGCAAATAGGCCAGGCTTTAGCACAGAATGCAAGTAACGAAATATTTGAAGCCCTGAAAGATAAGGCAAATGTAAAAGATTACAGGGCCAAGTTTTTATAGAGAATTTAAAAGTAATTTTGTATCCGGGTGTAGCGTTATGGCCATACCCGGATTTTTTTATTTAGTGATAACTTATTTCCCCTCTTTTCGGCTTGCAAAAGAGAGGGTGGTCAAGCGAAGCGATGACCGGGTGAGTAAACTCTACGAGCGGCATTAACGCAAATGCATGGTGGAGAGTTAACTCACCCTCCCGACCTCCGGTTGGGACTTCGTTGTTCGGCCCTCCTTCGGCAAGCCGGAAAGAGGACCGAAAAAGGAAATGATTTTAATTTTTTTATTTAGCACGAAATGGAAATACAGGAAAATATAATAAACAAGGTAGCCCAGAGTGGTTTAACAACGCTGGATCCTGCCGCATTTTATCCCGCCGGCGACCGTGTGGTATATGATATTAAAGACAACCTGTACATGGAGCTTATGCTGCGCGAAAAGGATTTCAGGGAGTTTGTGAAAGGGCATGATTGGGCGCAATTCCAGGATAAATACGTTGCGATTACCTGCACTGCCGATGCTATCGTGCCTGCATGGGCTTATATGCTGCTGGCCAACCGACTGGCCCCTTATGCCCGCGAGGTTGTTTTTGGTGATGCGGAAGTGCTTGAAACCGTGCTTTTTGTAAAAAGCATAGCAAAAATGGACATTGAACAATACCGCGACCAACGCATCGTTATAAAGGGCTGCGGGGATGTGCCTGTTCCGGTTTCGGCTTATGTGGAGTTGACGAAAAAGCTAACCCCTGTGGTAAAAAGCCTGATGTTTGGTGAGCCTTGCTCAACAGTGCCTATTTATAAAAAGAAGGATTGAGGGGGGAAGTCGATAGTCGATAGTCGATAGTCGATAGCCGATAGTGGGTTAGGTCAATATTAACAAATGGAAAAACGTTGGCTATGGACCACCGACTATGGACTATGGTCCAAAAAGTGCAATAAATGAAAAAATACGTTATCCTGTTTCTTATCACCGCATCATTTGCCAATGCCTTTTGCCAGGAAATGGATAATGTAGGCAGGCCGGTTTTTCAGGTTGGCGAGCAACTGAATTATAAATTGAAATATGGCTTTTTTACTGCTGCCGAGGCTAATTTAAAGGTGGAGGCTACCGATAAAAAGTTCGACGGGCACCCTGCTTTTCACATAGTTGCCGATGGTAAAACTGCCGGTGCTTTTGACCTGCTGTACAAAACCCGTAACCGCTACGAAACTTATATAGATGAAACTACGCTGCAGCCTTATTTTTATACCGAGAACCGGCACGAAGCCAGCTATAAACATACAGATAACGTAACCTTTAATCACCAGGATGAAAAAATTACAGCCGCAAAAGGCGTTTTCCCATTTAAAGGCAAAGTATTTGATTTTTTATCAGCCTATTATTTTTCGCGCAGTATAGATATTTCGAAAATAAAGATCGGCGATACTTTCGATTTAAAATATTTTTTAGAAGATGGTGTGCATACCCTTAGTATTACCTATGTTGGGAAAGAAAAGGTAGAAAGCGATTTGGGTACCTTTAACTGTTTAAAATTTAATCCTACCATAATTCCCGGTCGTGTGTTCAGGAAAGATAGTAAGTTGTTTTTATGGATAACGGATGATAATAACAGGATACCGATAAAAGCTCACGTAGAACTGGTTGTAGGCAGCCTCACCATGGACCTTACCAGCGTAAAAGATTTAAAATACCCGTTAAACCCGGCGAAGAAATAGATGTGAGATGTGAGATGTGAGATGTGAGATGTGAGATGTGAGATGTGAGATGTGAGATGTGAGATGTGAGATGTGAGATGTGAGATGTGAGATAAATTGGGACATCAAGTTACTAAAATAAATAAACTTAATGTGATGCAGAATTGAGATGTGAGGTTGACTTAAAATCTCAAATCTCACATCTCAAATCAAAAAAAAACATGATAGAAATAGGCGCAGTACTGCTGCATGAGGATGTAGTAAAAGAGAATTTTGTTTGCAACTTAAATAAATGCAAAGGCGCTTGTTGCCTCGAAGGGGACTCGGGTGCACCTTTGGAGACCACAGAACTGGCCATACTCGACGAAATATACCCGAAAGTAAAGCCATTTATGAACGCCAAAGGGATAGCTACCATCGAAAAAAATGGTACCTACGTAAAAGACTTCGAAGGCGATTACACCACCCCCTGCGTTGATGTAAACAAAGAATGTGCTTACGTCGTATTTGAAAACGGCATCACCAAATGCGCTATTGAAAAAGCGTATGAGCATGGCGCTATCGATTGGAAAAAACCTATATCCTGCCATTTATATCCCATTCGCGTAACAAAATACCCCGAATTTGATGTATTGAATTATGACCGCTGGAGCATTTGCAGCCCGGCCTGCTCCTTTGGCACCGAACTTAAGGTGCGCGTTTACGAATTTTTAAAGGCCCCACTCATCCGCAAATACGGCGAAGCCTGGTACCAGGAGCTGGAAGATAACGTTGCCGGGATTTAATTCTTAAGCAAAAGAAAATAGCAACGGTTTTTACGCATAGGGCCCGGCTGGTTTTCTTTTGGTTTTTTATCGTGTCGATTTTTCATTAAAGCATAAAATTGCTTTTATTGCTTCAAAAGAGACTTTTTCTTTGATGAGTATATTTTTATACAAAAAAATTATGATAAAAACAATAAGTGAAAACACGGTATAAAATGGGTGAAAACACGGTATAAAATTTGAAATAAAGCCCCTAATATTACATCATTATTTAAGCTATTAACAAACCCTAAACCTAGTCACCAGGCAAAGTGGTCTAAACCATATGAAGGCACGGGTACGCCGAAAGCGTACCCGTGTTTTTTGTTTAGAGCTAATCCACCGGCTGTTACCCTGTTAAGGTGATTGGAGTGCAAACGATTATCCTCCAAAAATAAATTTTGAAACCTAAAATATAACTACCATATTTAAACATCTGAATATTCATTGTCAAATTGAAAAAGCTAATTGCTGTTGTATTGCTTGCCATTTACCTGTTTACTATAGGCGGGCAATTTGTTTTGCACCAGTATGCCGCTAATTTATCAGATAGTTTTTTTACCGGGCAAACCGGCAAAGGCTTGTATAATGTACACGACCTTACTGAGGTTAAGCTCCCTGTTAACATGCCCAATATTACCGACTGGCCCGCATACGAAAATATAAGCGGACAATTACAATTCGAAAATTCAACCTACAACTACGTAAAAATGCGGATAACCCGGACAGCTGTCTACCTGATGTGCGTTCCCAATTATTCTACAACCCGGTTTGTTGGTAAAAATATTATTGATGCAAAGCAGGTCAAGGGTACTTCAGTACCCAAAAAGCAGCACGTGCCGTATGGCAAAACAACTGCGCTTGATAACTTTAACTTCGCATTTTTACATTTTATCTTTTCGTCATCCTTTAAAAATCCGGCGCAGGCCACTGTGCAAGCTTGTCAGCCCCTGACATATCATTCGCCGGATATCCCCGAGCAGCCACCGAAGTGCTAATTGTTGAATTACTGAATTAATTAGTGAATTGGTGATTGAAGTACGAAGCCGGAAAATTTATCATTTGTGGATTTTTAACCTTTCATTTTTCTGGTTTTTGCGGCTTCCAAAATTTATGCTTTTGGACTTTTAGTTATTTTTACCATGCTGGCCGGCAGGCTGATGAACCACGGACATTCGCGTATGCCAAGGGGCTATGATCATTTAAAAAACATTAAAATGGATTGAACATGCAATATATAAATATACCTAACAAATTTCCAGGCATACGCAGCCTGTTTATGTGCAGGCCCGAGAGTGCCTCCCAACTGGATACATTGATAAAAACCCTGTTGCACAATCCTCATCCTACGTTAACCTGCGGCGAACGGGAACTGATAGCTGCCTATGTATCGCGTTTAAATACCTGCAAGTATTGCTATAATATACATGGAAGTATGGCGCCTCATCAGCTAACAGAAAATGCAGGGATAATAAAACAGGTATTGACTAATCCACAAACTGCTTCAATAAGTAATAAGATGAAAGCTTTATTGAAAATTGCCGGCGGAGTACAATCCGGTTATGCAAGCCTGAGCAATGATGATATCGCCTTTTACCGGAACGAGGGCCTCTCGGATATAGAGATCCGCGATGCAGCTCTTATAGCCGATGCCTTTTGCATGTACAACTGTTATGTGGCTGCCTTATCAACCTGGCAGCCTGATGATGTTGAATTATACGATAAAATGGAAGAACGTTACATACGCGAAGGGATATTTGAACTGGCGTTTTAATTGCAGTTTGCAATAAAGCAAATAACATTACAACTTTAAAACATTACAACAAAACAACAACATATGCCACACATTAATTTACCTAACGAATTTCCGGGCATCCGTAGCCTGTTTATGTTCAGGCCCGAAACTGCGGCGCCATTAAACGCCTTGGTGCAAACTTTACTGCACAACCCGCATCCAACCCTCAGCGCCGGCGAACGCGAGTTAATCGCAACCTATGTATCGCGCCTCAATACTTGCAAGTATTGCTGCAATATACACGGCGCCATAGCACAGCACCAGCTGGGCAACAAACCCGAAATAGTGCAGCAGGTGTTAGTCAACCCGGAAACAGCGCCAATAAGCAGCAAATTGAAAGCCTTGTTAAAAATAGCCGCCAAAGTACAAAGCGGCGGCAAAAATGTAACAGAAGGAGATGTTGCCCTCGCCAGGGCAGAGGGTGCCACAGATATTGAAATTCATGATACCGTACTGATTGCCGCTGCTTTTTGTATGTACAACCGCTACGTTGACGGACTTGCCACATGGCAGCCTGATGATATCAATTTGTACGACAAAATGGGAGAGCAACGCGCCCGGGAAGGGTATTTAACGCCACCTTTTAAAGTAGTTGGCAGTGCGCAGTAGGCAGTTTGCAGTAGCGGTTTAAGTCCTCTTTGGAAAGGATTTAGGTGAGCCACTTACAACATTTCAACATTACAACTTTACAACATTACAACTTTACAACATTTCAACTTTACAACAACAAAACACATGGCACACATAAAATTATTAAATGAAGAACTACCCGGCATAGTAGGCTTGTTAAATTACAGGCCCGAAACCGCCAAACCATTGCTTGATTTGGCCGAAACTTTACTAAGGGGCGATTCGACCCTTAGCAGCGGCGAGAGAGAAATAATAGCAGCATCTGTTTCGTATTGGAATGGGTGTCATTTTTGCCATACATCGCACGCGGCAGCTGCTGCAGCGCATTTAAAAAGCGGTATCGGCCTTATAGATGATATTAAAGCTGGTTTGCCAACAACCCCGGTTTCCGATAAGCTAAGGGCATTGCTGCACATTGCCCACCAGGTACAGCGCAACGGCAAAAATGTTACTGACGAGGACATAGCCACCGCCCGCAGCGAAGGCGCCACAGATATTGAAATACATGATACGGTACTGATCGCGGCGGCTTTTTGCATGTATAACCGCTATGTGGACGGCCTTGGTACCTGGGCGCCTGGTCCGAACGAAGCGTATACAGAAATGGGCGAAAGAATGGCCCATGTTGGTTATGGCAAATTTTAATAACACTAAAAACTTCAAAGCCCTGAATTTTGCCATTCAGGGCTTTGAAAGCCATTTTTTTAACTTAGCTTTATATATTATTTTGATAGTGTACGTTATAAGAAAATCTTGAAAAAGCTAATCGCCATAAATCTGCTCGTCATCTTCCTGTTTAATATAGGCGGGCAATTGGCATTTCATGAATATTTGGTGTACCAGTCTGATAAATTTTTTAACGACCAGATTAGCAAACATCACTATAATGTTGATGACCTGGCTGAGATCAGGATACCTGTAAATATGCCCAATATGCCCGAACAGGGACGCTATGAAAATTTAAATGGCAGGGTACAATTTGGTAATACAGCTTACAACTATGTCAAAATTAAAATAACGAAGAACGCCATATACCTGATGTGCATTCCTAATTATACAACAACGCATTTATCCTGCCAAAACATAATAAATGTAAAGCAAATACCCGATATACCCGTTCCAAAAAAAGAGCACGTACCTTTTGGTAAAGTAAATTTAATTATCTGCAATTATCAAATTCCAAATTATAAGTTCTCAACGCCTTTGACAAAGGTGGGTAAAGTTATTTCCCTAAATACGTTCTCTATCCCAGGTTCTTTAATCATCGGCCCGGGCCAGCCTCCTGATAGTTATACTATCTTTTCGTAAGTAAAGTTTTTCGTTGTTCATAGGGCAGGCTTACTGATGGCCTTTGGCGTTCATTTTTACGGCAAAGTGCGCAGTAGCCTATCCCGCCGGTAACGAACAACTCCTGTCATTTTATTAAAGATATAGTTCAAAATGACACCGGGCTTGTATACGATAGCCTGAATAAATCAATATTATTTAATAAGTACAACGCACTCCGCATACATTAAAGCCATGCAAAAAAGGTTGTGAGCGGGGTGCTGATAAATAAATACCAGATGATGAACAAAAGAAAAATCCGGGTAGCAGTTATTTCACTGTTAGGATTTACGATTTTATTGTTAGGATTTACGATAGTCAAATTTTATAATAAGTCGGCCAGCCAGGAAATGGTAGGGATACTTAGCGACCTGAATAAAAGGAACTATACCGTTGCAAATCCGTTTAATCCAGAAGTAAAATATGCCTATGTTGACTCGGTGCTTAAACTACCGAATGTGGGGCAGAGCACTTATTTTCTATCCGAGAAAGCAGCGCTTGCGCTAAAAGTAGGGAAAGAAGAAGAAGCTGTAAAAATTTATGAAGACCTGGTAAAGCAAACCGATTTTATGTCTATAGATGCGATGATGCCCAACATGGGTATAGCGTATATGCGCTTGGGTGAACGCAGCAACTGCATGCTTAACCATAACGGATCCTCGTGTGTATTTCCGATAAAAGATGGCGGTGTACACCTGATTCAAACCGGGTCGAAGAAAGCGATCGGAGTTTATGAATCTATCTTAAAATCGCACCCGGACGACTATGAATCAAAATGGCTGCTCAACGTGGCATTTATGACACTTGGCGGATATCCGAAAGATGTTCCGCCCGAGTTTTTGTTACCGGGGTTGGATAAGGATACAGCTTTAAAGGTAAAGCCTTTTACAGACATTGCCGCCAGCCTGGGCCTCAATATAAATGGCAGGGCGGGAGGTGTTATTGTTGATGATTTTAATAACGATGGCTACCTGGACATCGTAACATCAGGATGGGGGCTTGATGACCCGATGCATTATTTTCAGAATAATAAGGATGGCACCTTCACCGACCTTACAGAACGCAGCGGTTTAAAAGGCATAACCGGCGGTTTAAATATCCAGCAAATGGATTATAATAATGACGGCAACCTGGACATTTTTGTTTTAAGGGGCGCCTGGAATACTGAAGGTTTTGGCAATCAACCCAGTTCGTTATTGCGAAATAACGGGGATGGCACGTTTACGGATGTTACCATATCCAGCGGCCTCCTTTTTTATCACCCTACCCAGGCTGCGGTATGGGCTGATTTTAACAACGATGGCTGGCTTGATGTATTTGTTGGTACCGAAAATTTGGGGGGCACGGATAAAGGCGGCACACATACTTGTGCTTTGTATATCAACAATCATGACGGCACCTTTACCAATGTTGCCGCACAGGCGCATTGTGATTTACAAGCTTACGTGAAGGGGGTAACGTCTGCTGATTATAACAATGATGGCTGGCCAGACATATTTGTATCCACAATGAGCGGGAAAAGATTTTTATTAAAAAATAGAGGCAAACATGGCGCTATTCCCGACTTTGAAGATGTTACCGACAAAGCAGGACTGGCAAATAACAAAGAAAGAACATTTACAACCTGGTTTTTTGATTATAACAACGATGGCTGGCCCGATATAATGGTGGCTGATTATAACTTTACCAAAAGTTTAGCATACTATGCCGGCGCGGAAGCAGCGGGCAAGCCGGTGCCGGGCGCAGGCAATATAATGCTGTACAGAAATAACCGGGATGGTACTTTTACTGATGTAACCAGGGAGACCGGGCTTGATAAGGTTGTTTATAGTATGGGCGCTAACTTTGGCGATATAGATAATGACGGCTGGCTCGATATGTACTTTGGAACAGGCAATCCCGATTTTAAATCGCTGGTGCCAAATAAGCTGTTTAAGAATATAGGCGGACAAAAATTTGCCGATGTCACCACCTCATCGCGTACAGGCAATTTGCAAAAGGGCCATGGTGTGGCATTTGCCGATTTCAGGAACAATGGTATACAGGATATTTTTATTGAAATGGGAGGGGCCTACAAAGGCGACTCGTACACAAGTTCGTTGTATTTGAACCCTGGGCAGAACAATAACAACTGGATAAGCTTAAAGTTAGAAGGTGTAAAAGCAAATAAAGCCGCGATAGGGAGCCGCATAAAAGTCACTTTTGCAGAGAATGGAGTTAAACGAAGCGTTGACAAAGACGTTAACTCGGGCGGCAGTTTCGGCTCATCGCCTTTACGGCAGGAAATTGGCATAGGGCAGGCCAAAATAATTGACGATATTGAGATAAGATGGGCAGGCAGCAATACCATACAGCATTTTAAAAATATTGCCCCCAACCAGTTTTTACATATTACCGAAGGTGATAATAAACCCGAAGTAATTTACCTGGCAAAACTAACCTTTAAGCAAAAGCCTGTGGCGCCTATGTGTATGCCGATGGTTACGAGCTTAGGAAGTAAGTAAAATTGGTGAGTGGTTGATTGGGTTGGATTTGGTTGATTAAGTTACTATTGATAACTTAATCAACCACTTACTTAATCAACCCAATAAACTCAACAAACATTATTTATAAAAAAATAGTTATCTTTAAATAATATTAAAACAATAAATCGAATTTAAAAGATGAAAAAAATTTTGTTAATATGCTGCCTGTTTATTGGATTTACAGCAGCAGGCTTTGCCCAGGGCACTCATCCAACAGTAGCTGATCCGGGAGAAAAGGCTAAGGGATTGCAAAAAGAATTAAACCTGTCCGATCATCAAACTGCTAAAATAGCAGCCATTTACCAGGAATCGGCTAATAAATTTGATAAGATAAAGGTTGCCGAACATGGCAATACCAATAAAATGTTAGCCGACATAGGCCCTTTGCGCACAGCAACTATCAGAAAAATAAAGGCAATATTAACCGCTCACCAGGCCGTTAAGTATGATAAATTATTAAAAGAAACAAGCAGTCAAAGTGTTAATGGCGGTTGGAGCGATGGCTGGAGTTAATCGCTTTTAATAAATAATATACAGCATAAATATTACTCAGAATAAAAGAAAGCGGCGTTCAGCCGCTTTCTTTTATTTGACAATCACGTGCCAGCAAATCGTAGAAACGCGATGCATCGCGTCTCCCGCATGCAAATCAACTTTGCAATTCACTTCGAACGTTCATTGGGCATAGTAGGAGACGCGATGCATTGCATCTACAATCAAAATCCTCCGCTAAAACAAACTCTTCAACCCGTCAATTATACTTTGAAAAAACGTAGGGATACTAAGCCCGCTGTGGTAGTTAAAAAACATGAAGATGACAAAAATAATGATGGCGATGATGATGAACCGCTTAAACATGTACGCAAGTAAAATAAGCGCGCAGGGTATGGCCAGCAGCAGCACCCAACTGATATGAAATGGGTTTAACTTATCGTTTTTGTAGATATAATATAAAATAGAATGGGTTCCGGTTTCGTTTTGGTGCCTTACATACAAAAAAGTTGAACGTTCAATTTTATGCCTGTAAAAAGCAGTGCCTTTATCAAAATGCAGGGTATCTTCCAGCCCGTTAAAGCTGAATTCAAAGGTACCACTAATGTTTTCCTGTATGTTGTTCAACGAATCGGTGGCTACAACAGCAACTTCGTCTTTGGCAAAAGGGTTTTCTTTTATAGTAAAATGATTAATGGCTAAACTTGTCGTATCGGCAAAAGCAAAACCGGCCGAAACTGTCATTAAGCAAAAAATAAGGAATATTTTCTTCATGGTTTGATAAATGCTTTTAAACCCGGATAAAAATAGGGATTAATTGCTTGATTGGATTGATTATGTGGTTGGTTGAATGATTTTTTTATTGGAAGGAATATTATCCCAATTACTTCAATCAACTTAATCCACTAATTTATTACAAACAATAACTAAACTATTGCCAATTTGTTTATCTAAGCATTACAAACAATGTGTACTATTGCTTGTAGTAATACAGGCCAAACAAACCAATCCAGTACCCGCAATAAGGGTATATTTTTATGAATGAATTAAGTATTGTTCTTGGCGCTGACCGTCCGGATCTGATAAAAGAAGAAACGTTACCGGAATTATTTCGCAGAACGGCACAGGAATATCCCGATAAAACTGCCCTGATATTTCACGATGAATCACTAACCTACTCCGAACTCGACGAGTGGAGCGATGCCATAGCCGCTTATCTTACCAAAAAAAATATAGGTCGTAACTGTTATGTTGGCGTTTGGTGGCAGCGCGGATTAGAATTGCATGCTATTATTTTAGGGATAGTTAAGGCCGGGGCAACCTACGTACCTGTTGACAGGGAGATACCGGCCGAACGTGTTGAAGTGATATTGGAAGAAGTAGGCGCCGCAGCTTGTTTCAGCATGGAGCGGCTGAATGTTAAATGCCCTATGTTGAAGATACCCGTTAAAGGTCCGAAGTCTGAAGCCGGAAGTCCGAAGTTTGAGAAAGAATCCCGTGTCGTGATAGAAGGGGTTGCTTCTCCCAAACCATCAGATTGTGCTTACGTACTATATACCTCCGGCAGTACCGGTAAACCCAAGGGGATACCCATCAGTCATGGGCAGATATGCCATTTGGTACGATCTGAACAAACTATATTGCAGATAAAACCTACCGATAAAGTTTACCAGGGCTTTTCGGTGTCGTTTGATATGTGGTGCGAAGAAACCTGGATCAGCTATTTCGTGGGTGCTACGTTATGGGTTGCCGATAATACCACCTCAAAAGCAATTGATGAGCTTTCAGATACCCTGAAAAGGGAAAATATTACCATTTTGCACGCTGTGCCAAGTTTGCTGGCCGTTATGGAAGATACCCTGCCATCGTTGCGGCTGGTTAATGCCGGGGGCGAGGCCTGTACGCCGCAGGTGCTGGCCAAATGGGCCAAAGAGGGTGTGCTATTCTTCAATAGCTATGGCCCTACGGAAACTACGGTAACTGCAACCATAGGGACGCTTAATAAAGGCGATGCAATAGTAATAGGCCAGCCGCTGCCTAATTATAATTTGGCTGTGGTTGATGAAGCCCTTAACCCCCTGCCTATGGGCGAGGCTGGTGAATTGGTAATTACAGGGCCAGGCGTATCAAATGGTTATGTAAGGCTGCCCCAGCTTACTAAAGAAAAATTTGTGGCAAAACCCGCTTCTCTTGCTATGCTACCCGGCAAAACGGTTTATCGCACAGGGGATATCGCGATCATAAATAAAGATGGCAGCGTTGATATGCAAGGCCGCATGGACGATCAGATAAAGCTGCGCGGTTACCGTATAGAGTTAGGCGAGATAGAATCAAAACTGAACGAAATTGCAGGGGTACGGTCGGCTGCCGTGGCTGTAAAAAAGGATAGCGCCGGGCACGAGCACCTGGTGGGCTATGTGGTGACCGAAGGGCTGGCCTGTATCGAGGAAAATGTTTTTAGGGCCGAGCTGTCAAAAGGTTTGCCATCGTATATGGTGCCTTCGGCGATAGTTGTAATGCCCGAAATGCCACGCATGCCAAGCGGTAAAATAAACCGCAAGGCGCTGCCTGTGCCAACATCATTAATGGTTGATATGGATAGCCCAGCCGAAACGCTGGACATGAATGCCCCGGTTACCGACAGGATATTGGCCGTGTTGCACAGGATATTCCCTAACAGGGAGATTAATCCCTCAATGGATTTTTTTACCGATTTGGGTGGACATTCATTACTGGCTGCGGGTTTTGTTTCACAATTGCGGCGTGATGCCGGTTTGCCGAATGCTTCGTTGAAAGACGTTTACATCAACCGTCCCTTAAGCAATTTAATCGAAGTATGGGGCACAAGGGCCGAGGTCAAGGCAAAACCAAAACGTGTATTCAATAAAATACCGGTTTTGCGGCATATTGCCTGCTGGTCGGCGCAAACTGTTGCGCTGTTGGTTGTTTACGGGCTATTTGCATTCCAGATATTTATTCCCTACCTGGGCTATTATTATATGGACCAGGAAACCAACAATAACATACTTTATTCTATCATTGCTTCGCTGGTGCTGTTTGCTATTATCCCGCCCATATTTACAGTTTTATGTATTGGCACCAAATGGCTGATAATAGGCAAAATGAAAGCAGGCGATTACCCGCTTTGGGGCACTTATTATTTCAGGTGGTGGCTTGTAAAAACCATGCAACGTTTGTTGCCAGCCCAGTTTTTAAATGGTACGCCGCTTTACCCGGCCTATCTGCGCTTATTGGGGATGAAAATAGCGCCCGATGCGCAAATAAGTGAATTTAGCTTTGGCGCCGAGGACCTGATAACTATTGGCAGCGATGTAAGTATCAGCTCGCAAACCAATTTGAACAATGCTTTTGTTGAGGATGGCATGTTGAAACTTCGTCCGATAACACTTGGCGATCATGCTTATATCGGCAGCAGTGCCATTATATCTGGCGATAGCACTATAGACGCCTGGGGCGAATTGCAGGACCTTAGCTTTTTGCAGCCCGGCAAAATCATTGCCTCGGGCGAGGTATGGCAGGGCAGCCCCGCACAATTAAAGGAAAAGAAAAATATCGCTGATCTGCCGCAGCCCTTATATGTATCAACTATTACCCGCAGAAAATATAAGATTTTATTTATTTTATCGATACTGGTTTTTCCGTTCATTATCCTGCTACCGTTGTTGCCAACCATTATTGCTATAAATAAGCTGGACAACGCTTCAGGCGATTATGATTTTAGCTATATGGTACATGCCCCTTTGCTGGCTTTGTTGTATATCGCACTTTTTGCTTTCGAAACTATTGTGCTTACCCGTTTACTGCAATGGGGCATAAAACCGGGCAAATACCCCGTTTACAGTATGTTTTATGTACGTAAATGGTTTGCTGATCAACTGATGTCATTAAGTCTCATCGTCTTGCACCCTATTTATGCAACGGTTTATGTGGCGGGCTTTTTCAGGGCGCTTGGCGCCAAGATTGGGAAGGATACCGAAATATCTACCGCAAGCAGCGTAACACACCCGCTGTTGGCCATTGGCGATGGCGCTTTTGTTGCCGATGCTGTCACCCTCGGCGAAGCGGATATCCGCGGCCAGCAACTCATACTGGACAATACCACCATTGAAAATAATAGTTTTGTAGGTAACAGTGCGCTTATCCCGCAAGGGTACCATCTCAACAGTAACATGCTTATTGGTGTACTATCCACCCCGCCAGATAAAGCGCAGATGGAAGCTAACAGCGCAAGGGATTGGTTTGGTTCGCCCGCTATCCCATTGCCGCGCCGACAGGAAAGCAACCCTTTTCCGCCGCAGCTAACCATTCATCCCCATATAAGCAGGAAAATTGCACGTGGTATTGTTGAATTTATAAGGATCGTTTTGCCCGAAACTTTTATTATCTGCTGCTCCATTTTATTTATTGCCTATGGCCACGACCTGGTAACCGAGGAGCCTTTATGGAAGATAATTTTATATTTCCCCTTTTATTACCTGTTTTATATGGGTATCCCCGCCTTTTTGATGACCGTTTTATTAAAATGGGCCTTCATCGGTAAATACAAACCCAAACAACGGCCCATGTGGAGCTGGAACGTTTGGCGAAGTGAGGCTATTACTTCAACTTATGAAGCATTGTCTATCCCATTCTTTTTAGAGTACCTGCAAGGCACGCCATGGCTGCCTGTGGTGATGCGGATATTGGGTGTAAAAACCGGCAAAAGGATATTTATGAATACCACCGATATTACCGAGTTTGATATGGTGACAATTTGCGACGATGCTGCCCTTAACGCCGATTGCGGCCCGCAAACCCACCTTTTTGAAGACCGCGTGATGAAAGTGGGCGCCGTAAAAATAGGGGCAAGGAGCAGCATTGGCGCGGGCACCATTATTTTGTACGATAGCGAATTGGGCGATGATACCAATATCGAAGCCCTATCATTAGTAATGAAGGGTGAACGGTTATCGCCCGGGACGGATTGGACAGGTAGCCCGGTTAAGCCGGCTTAAAAAACTAAAACTTTTGTCATTGCGAGGAGGAACGACGAAGCAATCTCGTAGCTATTCATAACGACCATACATGGCGATTGGAGTCCGTCCGCTTGTAATGGCGGGTTCTATTGATCTTTTAGCAAAATCCTACCGGAATCGATTAACTACCGACCCAACCACCTCCTTTATATACATAGCCCATCCATTAAAAACCCCTGGGTCAGGTATAAAGTCAAATATGGTGATCCTGCTGTTCCCGGCGATGTAATTGCATGGATAAGGTACCACCGGTATTTTTTCCCTGTTAAAAATGCCGAGCGCACGGCGCATATGAAAGGCTGATGTTATCAGCAAATACGGTGGTTGTAAATGGCCTTGAGCAAGCACCTTTTTTGAAAACGCGGCATTTTCAAGCGTGTTGCGGCTTTGATCCTCTATTAAAATCA
>Ga0207068_1056_pt1 | contig 34308 bp, 32 predicted proteins | sample Alteio_BWMinCont_23_FD_153475 | JGI IMG/M metagenome (GOLD analysis project Ga0207068, IMG submission 153475) | Enriched cells from forest soil in Barre Woods Harvard Forest LTER site, Petersham, Massachusetts, United States -... | ecosystem: Environmental > Terrestrial > Soil > Temperate forest >... | reverse complement strand
CACGTTTGCAAGCGACCGAAAAGTGGAATGCCCGTATAACCATGCACATTGAGCTTCTTACCGTTTTCAACCAATCTAGCAGTACAATGGTACGTTTTACCATTTTCTGGATCTAAAATCTGACCGCGGCCCCATTGATCATCGCCTGATTTTAACCCTGAAAGAATCACCATGCCGACGACAGGCTGATCATGCTTCTCACCTGAACAAGCAGTGCAGGTCTCGGTTTGCTTGTTTGTGGTTGGATATACTTTAATGACCTTGCCCATTAAAATTTGATCATCCGTCTTCCAAACCTGAATAATGCTTTTAGGTTTACCTGTCACATCATCCATTGTTTTCCAATATCCAACGGGTGATGTATTTTCCGCCGCTAAACTTAACTGAACAGAACTGAATAACACCATTGCGAGCATGGGCAGTATCGTTTTTTTGAAGCGCATTGCTTTCCTCCTTAATATCCCTGAACAGGCTTCTAAAAACCTAAAGCAGTTAACATCCTTTTCTTAACTTCTTCCACTGTACCAATTCCATCAATTCTAATATACCTAGGCAAATGATCAGATTCATCTTCTGCTTGCTGAATATAGTAATTAACCAGTGGTTCTGTTTGCTGATGATAAACAGCGAGACGTTTACGAATGGTTTCTTCGTGATCGTCTTGGCGTTGTATCAAATCCTCTCCAGTGAGATCGTCTTTGTTATCTACTTTAGGTGGATTATGCTCGAGATGATAGACCCGGCCTGACGCAAGATGTATGCGTCTTCCGCTTAATCGTTTAATGAGCTCTGCATCAGGTACACGAATCTCTACAACAAAGTCGAGATGAACATGATTGTCATGTAAAGCTTCAGCCTGCGGTATGGTACGAGGAAATCCGTCAAGTAAGAATCCATTCACACAGTCAGGCTCTGACACGCGCGCTTTCACTAACGCAATCATAATGTCATCCGATACCAAACGACCCTCATCCATGATTTGTTTAACTGCAAGTCCTAACGGCGTACCCGCTTTGATAGCAGTGCGTAACATGTCCCCCGTTGAGACTTGTGGAATACCATATTTTTCTTTTAAAAACGTTGCCTGAGTTCCTTTTCCCACTCCAGGACACCCGAGTAATACTAAACGCATTCACAAGACTCCTATTTGATTTGTGATTATTCTATAGTCCTTCAGATAATTATTTTGGATTTTAACATGCCATCTTACTGCCATCTCAAGGCGTTTTTCAATCACAAAAGCTCGAAATAGCTCTGCTATTCCTGCGCTTTTGTTCAATCAAAACGCCTTGATCTGACAGCAAGCTGTCATGTTAAAATCCAAAATAATTATCTGAAGGACTATAGTAAACGCGTCTAGGTTTCGCTAGAGCTTTACGTTATTTGTTGCGTGTATTTTTAAGATCGATCAAGACGGGTATACCCTGAGAGTGTTGTGTGTACTGCTTTAAGATGGATAAAGCGCGGTGACTGCCGGTATCACTCCACAATTCATAGGCCTGAATAGGAAGCAAATCGGGACAGTGCTTGGTATATTGTCGAATGGATTGCAGCACATCCATCAGTGATACGAATTGCCTGCCTAACCCTTCGTATAAATCATTACTTTTTTCTGAGATTTGCACATAACAAGCTTGCCCTAAATTGACAAAATAACTTATTTTAACCAGCTTTTTGTCTGCTATTTTTGGATAGAGACCAGCAAATAATAAGCATTTATCACCGACTTCTTGTAATGTCAGGCGTTGTTTAGCAGATTTAGAATTGACACCTTCCAGGAATTCCAACGCAATAATCTGCTTCAAGAATTCGGGCTTGTTCATATAGCGCATCAGTAAAAAAACAAGATAGGATTCAATATCTTCTTTTAACGTAATTCTACAAGTTGCCTCGGCTTCATGTATAATCTCATGCCATAATGCGGTGGAGGTTGAATTGGTTAATATATTCATGGCTTCCTCCCAACTATTCATATCCTCTACTTTAAGTATAAAGTATGATTAAAACGATGTTGGCAAATATTACTATTGACAATTAGAGTCATACATGATCAAAGCTTTCATTTCAGACTTACACCTAGAAGAAAAACGACCCGATATTGCTGATTTATTTACACAATTTTTGGGTAATTTACCGGCAACGACTCAGTCACTTTATATCCTGGGCGATTTTTTTGAAAAATGGATTGGTGATGATGATTTAACGCCATTTAACAAAATGATTATGGATACGCTAAAAAAAGCCACACAAAGCGGACTTCCTATTTATTTTATGCATGGCAATCGTGATTTTTTAATTGGAAAAAAATTCCTGAAGATGACTGGTTGTACGTTGTTGCCTGATGAACACGTAGTTGATCTATTTGGTACGCCGACGTTAGTCATGCATGGTGATACATTGTGTACGCAGGATGTTAAGTATCAAAAATTTCGAAAAAAATCGCGCAGCTGGTTATTTAAGAAATGGGTAATGCTCTATTCTCTTGAAAAAAGACGGGCGATTGCCGAGCGTTATCGTGAGGCAAGCAAAGCGCATACTAGCACAACAGCTGAATATATTATGGATGTGACAGCGTCTGAAGTTGTGCGTGTTATGCAAAAACATGGCGTGCAACATATGATTCATGGTCACACGCACCGCCCTTTTGTACATCAATTCGAATTGAATGGAGCAACTGCAACTCGCACGGTGTTAGGTCCATGGCATGAGCATGGAAATGCTCTGCTTTGTAAAGAAAATGGGAAGCGAGAAACAATTATTATCAGATGAATTCTCGTAGCAAACATCCTAATCGTTTTGGTTCATCAAGAAAAAATGGTCAAACTAAATTTTGTAAAGAAACTTAATTAACGCGGACAGTATTGGTATTATTTCTTTATAAATGATGCACCTGATGTTGGTTGAGCTGGATGAATAGCAGGTACGGTTCTGTAGTCTCTCTTGAAAAGTGAATATCCTCGTAAAGCCTCTAGTTGCGGTTTAAATTCTTCACCATGCTGAATGGAGTAAATAAACATTAAATTCTTTTTTCGCAATTTGAAATTAGGGTTGAGAGGGCATGATTCAATAGCACCATGAAAACCGATTTCTTGTAAGTCATATTTCGTCAATTCAGGTGGTAATTGAAATGCTGTTAATTTTTCTTCGTCATTTTTTACTAGATCATAAAGATTATTTAATACTCTAGTAAATCCTTCATCACTTGAAAGTTTATGTGTTTTTCTTTTTTGTGCGGCAATAAAACACAATTCCTGAAAATTTTTCGCATTTGACACTTCTGTATTTTTTCCATGTTCAGAGGTGATTTTTGCTAATAACAATGATTTTATATCTTGAAAATGTTTAGAATCATCTAACGATTCGGTTTTGATTTCTTTTTGTTTATGCCATTCCAATACAGAACGAAAGTCATCTTCATATATATCTCTTTCTATTGAAGACGGATTTTTTAAAATTTCGTAGGTAACTGATTGATTTCCGTGTAACTCGAAACTATCTCTTCTACCAACCAAATCTATATCCCTTATCAGGATATAGTTCCTATTTGTTTCTGGATCAGTAAAACACATAATATTGCCACGTAAATCATAATCTGAAATAAAAAAATGGTGTTTCATAAAGTAATATAGCAATTTTTGTATTTTGTCAGCTCGTAATAGTTGGCTATCGTGGAAATTAAAATAATTGCTACCACCAATATAAGGCATATCAAGAATTTTTTTACTGCCGTTAAAAATAGCTGCCGATGCAAGAGAAGCTAAATCATGATCATATACACTTTCATAAATATCATTGAATGATTTCACGCGACGCTCAAGACCGCCATATTTCATTTCTTCCGTATGATATACTTTTAGTATGCGATATTCTGATTTAGCTTCATCTTTATAAAGAAATGTCGTGCCAAATCCACCGCTTGCATCTAAATCTAATGCACGTATTTTTTTGCCGCTAAAATCAATCTCTAGGCTCTCTTCCGCAAATTTTTTAAGAAGCGATTCTGGTGGCGTATTTATTTTTTTAACTAATGCTTCATTAGGCATAATACAAGCAAAAAAGGCTTCTAGGTTATCCTTGAATAGTGACTGTAATTTTACGCTCGTGAGGATTTTTACGATGTTCCCAGACAAAAATGCCTTGCCATGTGCCCAGATTTAAATGCATTTTGGTGACGGGAATGGATAATGCAGTGGATGTTAATACGGTGCGAATATGGGCTGACATATCGTCAGGACCTTCAGCAAGATGTTTAAACTCAGGATCGCCATCAAGAATAAAGCGATTCATAAACATGTCCAAATCAGTTTGTACGTCAGGATCTGCGTTTTCACAAACGATTAGTGATGCGCTTGTATGGTGTAGGAAGAGATGACAAATGCCTGTGATCACGCCGGCTTGTAAAACGATATCGGCTACTTCGTTTGTAATATTAATCATACCGCGGCCGTGCGTGCTGACTTTAAAGCTGTGTTGATACATTATGATCTCTTTTAGCAATGCTGTCATTCCCGTGGAAGCGGGAATGACAGATGGTATATTTAAATTTCAAAAGGCTGATAGGCGATCACGTACCCGTTTAAATTAAGATGATGGTTAACATCAAATGCTAACTTAACTGCGGATGCTTGTTTAAATTCGGGGCCAATGTAAACACCCGTCACTTTATTTCCTTTAGCTGTTTTAACATCACGAATAAATGCTTTATAACCTGAGGCACGTAATTTGTTAACAAAATTAATTGCATTTTGTTTGACTTTAAAACTGCCCATTTGTATTGCCCAGGCTGCTTTCAGTTTGTTTGTTTGCTCTACTGAGGTTGTATATTTATTTTTTGCCATCACTGACTTAACGTTATTCGTTTTGCGTACTTTCTCAATCACTGCAGTAGGTTTTATAATGATTTCTTTTTCCACATCATTTGTCTCTTTCGGAGAAGAGTCCGCAATTTGATTTGGCTTACTTGTTTTTGTCGGTATCGTATCGGGGATTGGAGTAACTTGGCTAGTCTCTTTTGGACGCTCATAAATAATCGTCGGTGCTGCTTCATTTGCGCTAGCTTGATCACTCGTTGCTACTTTATCTGCGGGAGGACTGATAGTCGTAGTTGGATTTGAAGTAGTGCTCGTATTTGTAGTTGCAGGAGCAGCAGCAGTTGTTGCTGTTGATGCCATTGCAGTTGCAGTTGGTGCTGTCGTAGCTGTCATCGCCGCTGGTGTTGTTGATGCTGTCGCAATGGGTGCAGTTGGCGCTGTTGATACTGTCGCAGCTGGTGCAGGTGCTGCTGTTTCAGATGGTGTTATGTCACCTAACGCCATTTTTTTTGGCTGATCAGGAAACGGTGGTGCTTTGATATCAGTCGCTTCCGCTACAGGCCCATTATTTTTTCCCAATAACAATGGCGCGATCATAATTACTAATGCAATAAGGACTAATATGCCTATAATCCGTTGCGTCTTTTTCTTTTCCATAATTACCTCTATTTAGTCATTTAAATGAAAATGTCATTCTTCATACACTGGTTGGAATTGCATTTTGCCTTGTCAATTTTGATAAAATTCGTGATATCGTATCACGCAATTGATTTCGTGATACGATCATATCGATTGCGCCATGATCCAACAAAAATTCACTGCGTTGAAATCCCTCTGGTAATTTTTCTCGTACGGTTTGTTCGATCACCCGAGGTCCTGCAAAACCAATTAATGCCTTAGGCTCAGCAATAATCACATCGCCTAACATAGCAAGACTGGCAGAAACACCACCCATGGTAGGATCTGTTAATACAGAAATATAAGGTAAACCTTGCTCTGCAAGTAGTGCTAAAGCTGCGCTGACTTTCGACATTTGCATGAGGGAAATAAGCGCTTCTTGCATTCTCGCCCCGCCACTTGCAGAAAAACAAACAAATGGAATTTTGAATTCTAATGCCGTATTAACACCGCGCACGAAACGTTCACCCACAGCAGCACCCATCGATCCGCCAATGAATCCATATTCAAATGCACACGCGACAAGCGGTAATCCACGCACTTGACCACGCAGTACAATCAATGCTTCTTTTTCATCAGTTTCTTTTTGTGCGTTGTACAACCGGTCTTTATATTTTTTTAAGTCTTTGAACTTCAGGATATCCTGAGTGCCCACGTCGGACGCGATCTCAACCTGATTTTCTAAATCCAAAAAATATTCTAGACGTTTGCGCCCAGAAACTCGCATGTGATAATCACACTTAGGACAGACTTCCATGTTACGTTCGAGCTCAGAACGATAAAGAATCGCATTGCATTTGTCGCACTTTGACCATAGCCCTTCGGGCACGCCTTTTTTAGTGACTGTTTCGGTGCGAATGCGCGAGGGTAATAATTTTTTAAACCAACTCATAGATGCCTTTGTACATTAAAAAACTGAGGTCAATTATACTTAAATTACAAAAAAACTACCTCTTTTTTTGCTTCAGGAAATCGAAAGCGTTTAGGATAATTCACTTTGATAAGATAAAGCCCAGTAGGTGGTGCTGTTTCAGCTGCTTTGCGACGGTCTTTTGCATGTAGAACGTCTTGTATCCATTCAGGTTCTTGAAACCCTGCGCCAACTTTCATGAGAGCACCGGCAATATTCCGTACCATATGATGAAGAAATGCATTCGCTTGAATTTCAATGACAACAAAATCATTCCAACGGGTCACATTGAGAGTATGCACATTACGCATAGGCGATTTTGATTCGCATTCAGATGACCGAAACGAAGAAAAATCAAGCTCACCTAACAGCGAGTGTGCAGCTTGTTGCATCGTTGCAACATCTAGTGGGTGATGATGCCCCGTCGCACGCTCAGCAAAAATAGCAGATCGTATTGAACTATTATGAATAATATAACGGTAACAACGTGACAGCGCAGAAAAACGTGCATGAAAAGTATCATCCACCTCCTTCACCCACTGCACTACAATACTTGATGGAAGATGTGTATTGGTTCCAAGAGTCCAGGCACGTTGATTGCGAATGGCGGTAGTGTCAAAGTGCACAACTTGTCCGGTCGCGTGAACCCCCGCATCTGTGCGGCCAGCACAAAATATTTTTACAGGCTCATTAGCGATGATACTCAAAGCGTGTTCTACGGTCGATTGAACGGTCAATAGATTTGACTGAGCTTGCCAGCCAAAAAAGTTGTGACCGTTATATTCAATACCTAATGCAAGTCGCATGCGTTATCTATATCACAAATAATTTTCGACAATATGTTCTGCAATTTGCACTGCATTTAATGCAGCACCTTTTCGTAAGTTATCGGCAACTATCCATAAATTAAGCCCTTTTTTGTGAGAAAGATCTTCACGTACGCGCCCTACAAATACATCATCTTTTCCTGCAGCATCGCGCGCAGGTGTTGGATATTGATTTTTACCCGTTGTTAATTTCACACCGGGTGCTTTGGAGAGTAACTCGAGCGCTTTCTTGATTGATATTTTATCTTTTGTTTCAATGTGCACTGCTGCCGAATGTCCAAAAAATACAGGTACTCGCACGGCGGTGGGATTGATTGCAATATTTTTATCATTCAATATTTTTTGTGTTTCCCAGACAATTTTCATTTCTTCACGTGTGTAACCATTTTCTTGTAATTCATCGCAATGCGGTAACACATTAAACGCGATTTGCTGCGAATACACTTTTGGTTTGACAGGCTTACCATTCAACAATAAAGCTGTTTGTTCAGCCAATTCATTGACTGCGTCTTTTCCACTGCCCGATACGGATTGATAAGTCGCAATATTAATGCGTGTAATTCCAACGAAATCGTAAATAGGTTTTAATGCAACAATAACAGGAATGGTATTGCAATTTGGATTCGCAATAATATTTTTTTTACGAAAATCTTTTAATGCAGATTCATTAACTTCTGGAATGACGAGCGGTATATCCTGGTCATAACGAAAATAGGAACTCTTGTCGATCACTATATTTCCGAGTGCCGCGGCTTTAGGCGCGTATTCTGCAGATATTTCATTGCTCGTGCAAAAAAAACAAAGCTGTGTTTGACCAAAGTCGAACTCAGCAAGATCTTCAACGTAATGATTTTTGCCGCGAAATTCGAGCGCCTCACCCGCTGATCGCTTGCTTGCGACTAAATATATTTTATTAATTGGAAATTGGCGTTGTTCTAAAATATCTAACACGGTAGCGCCTACAATACCTGTTGCGCCGACGATTGCTACGTTATATGAAGCTGTCATTTAAATCCCCCTCAATCCCCCTTTGTTAAAGGGGGAGGTTTTTTTAAGTGTTTTGTTCTATACCTTGTATCCAGACGCTAATCGTTTCGCCCATGAGCTCAGGATCACTTTCTTGCGCGTAATGAAATTCTTCGCCTATATCTACAATTTCTAAATTAGACAAGGATTCTTTAGCCCACATCACTGTTGCAATCGTTGTAATAAAACCGGGTACAGAATACAGCAGCAATTTTGGCAATGATGATTTCATCAATTTTTTAGAATTGTCAGAAATCATTTGATTAACATTGTTTTTACTATCGTTATTAGGTAAATCATGTAAATATTGAGTTAATGGTTTACCCGTTCCTTTTTTTATAAAAGGTTGACGGTAATAATCCATTTCTTTCTCACTTAAGCTACGCATTGTTCCTTGAGGAATCACTTTATCGATAAATTGCGCACCGTTCATGATTAAATCACTGATATTTTCCTGTCCTTGCCATGAAAGAATTTGTTCTTGATAAGGTAAGGACACTTCATCTCCATTAAATGAACGCAAATACGATTCGTAAAAAACCAGACCTCTGCATTTGTTTTCATGTCGCATGGCATAATCAAGTCCAATAATAGAACCAAAGCCGTGCATGATTAGCGTTATTTTATCTAGCTTCAATTCTTCAATAAATTGTTGGATATAGTTGATGTGTTCGAAAACAGTATATGCAATGTCAGGCTTGTCCGATTTTCCAAACCCAATCAAATCAGGAGCAATACAGCGGCCTAATGTAGCAAGATGCGGAATTACATTGCGCCACACGAATGATGAAGTTGGGATGCCATGCAAAAGCAAAATAGGATTTCCTTGCCCTTGTTCAACATAGTGCATCTTAGATCCATGCACATCAACATAATGTGATTCATATGGAAAATCAGACGAAATCCCCGCTTTTGTCATGCGATATCCTTAGCCCGCCTGTGCGAAATCAAATAATTCACGTAATACAACTGAATAAGTCACAAATCCAACATTGTTGCTTGATTTAATTTCAGCAATCAAATTTTGCCAGCGCTCAATTAATAAATGATATTGTTCAAGCCATGTTTGAATACGCTCAGAGATAGTCTGCGATTTCGATTTTTTATTTTTTAATAACAATACACTGACACTTAATTTTCTTTGCGCACGATCTAAATCATCACGAAAACCAGAGCGCGCAAGCTCATCCCATTGATTTTCCATTGGATAAGCATTCATTTGATCTCTTAACCAATTTAATTCTAAATGAGACCCCAGCTCATAATACGTTTGCGCTATTTCTGTAATATCCAGTTCATTCTTGTTTGCGGCTTCCACAATATCAAGTGACGTAAATAATATATTACAGCTGGCAATGCGTTGCGCTAATACTTCCGGCACACCTTGATCAAGCAAAGATGCTGTTTCCAACTCTAATAATTCTTGATCTGATTCAGTTAAAAGAGTGGGAAGTTTATTGATTAATTCTGAAATCGATTTCGTATACTGATTGATAACGGTTTCAATATTGAAATTAGGTTTTAAATTACGTAAAAACCAACGCGTGGCGCGGCGAATTAAATAATAAATTTGTAACATCATTTTTTGCTGGACAGCTGTATTCACCTTAAAATCGAGCGCTTCAATCTGTCCCCACATCTCTTCCATACCATAAATGCTTTTAGTAATAACATAAGCACGCATAATGAAAGCAACAGATGCGCCTGTTTCGCGCTGCAATCGTTCAACAAAATTGACACCCATATGGTCGGTAATATGTTTACTCAATTGTGTGGCGATAATTTCACGCCTGAGACTATGCTCTTTCATTTGTGGTAAATATTTTTTTCTAAGAGAAACTGGAAAAGCCATCATGAGATATTTAACAAAATAAGGATCTTCTGGAATATCAGATGCTAAAATATCTTTTTTTAGAAACATTTTGCAATACGAAATAAGAATGGCGATTTCTGGACGAGTTAATCCCTGTCCATTTGCTTTTCGTTCTAATAAGATCTTGCTGTCTGGCAAGAATTCCAATCCACGATTAAGACGTCCGCTTTTTTCCAATTCATTCATATAACCGCGGAATAAATCCGTAGTTTGTAATGAAACAGAGGCTTCCAAGCTCAGCATTTGAGTTTGCTCGTAGTTGTCTCGGAGCACTAATTCCGCAACTTCATTCGTCATTTTTTCTAATAATTTGTTGCGTTGCTCGAGAGTCATCTCGCCATCAAAGATGAGTTTGTTCAATAAGATTTTCATATTGACTTCATGGTCAGAGCAATCGACACCTGCTGAATTATCGATAAAATCAGTGTAAAGCACACCACCATTGAGCGAGTATTCAACCCGTCCCAATTGCGTCATACCTAAGTTACCGCCTTCACCGATCACGCGTGCTTTAAGCTCATTGCCATTCACACGAATATTATCATTGGTTCGATCACCTACTTCTGCGTGTGTTTCACTGCTGGCTTTAACGAATGTACCGATACCGCCATTCCAAATCAGATCAACTGAGCTTTTCAATATGGCGCGAAGCAAATCATTAGGCACCATATGATCTTCCGTAATATCGAATGCATTTTTCATTTCAGGTGAAATTTTAATAGACTTCGCTAAGCGATTAAAAACACCGCCGCCTTTGGAAATGAGTTCTTGATTATAATCCATCCAGGTTGAACGTGGTAAATCGAACAAACGTTTACGTTCTTCAAAACTGACTGATGCCTCAGGATCTGGATCGATAAAAATGTGCATGTGATTGTAGGCAGCGATTAATTTAATGTGTCGTGACATCAGCATGCCATTACCAAACACGTCGCCGCTCATATCGCCAATACCCACCACAGTAAAATCACTGACTTCAGGATTAATGCCGAGTTCACGAAAATGGCGTTTGACAGATTCCCAAGCGCCGCGCGCTGTGATGGCCATTTTTTTATGGTCATATCCAGCAGAACCGCCCGATGCAAAGGCATCATCCAACCAGAATTCATATTCTTTTGAGATACCGTTGGCAATATCAGAAAATGTGGCTGTGCCTTTGTCTGCAGCGACAACCAGATAAGGATCATCTTCATCGTAACGAATCACATCCACTGGCGGGACAACTTTACCATCTTTGATGTTATCCGTAATATCCAGCATGCCGCGAATGAATGTAGAATAACATGCAATGCCTTCTTTCATTATTGCGTCACGATCACCGTCGGTCGGTAAATTTTTAGGAAAAAATCCACCTTTTGCGCCAACAGGTACAATCACCGAGTTTTTAACTTGTTGTGCTTTCATTAATCCTAATACTTCTGTACGAAAATCTTCACGTCTATCAGACCAACGCAATCCACCACGTGCAACTTTGCCTGCACGTAAATGCACGCCTTCAACTCGTGGTGAGTAAACAAAAATTTCATACATCGGTCTTGGCAGTGGTAAATCTGAAATCGCCGATGGATCAACCTTGAAAGAAATATGCGATTTAAATCGACCATCGCGAGATGTTTGAAAATAGTTGGTACGTATTGTTGCCTTAATGACTTCAAGTATACGACGAATAATTCGATCTTCGTCTAAACTGTTGACCTCATCTAATGCGGATACAATTTTGTTTGTTAACACGGAAATATCTGGGCGATTACTCTCAGTGAATTCAGGCGAAAAACGCATTTTAAATAATGCCACTAAATCTCTAGCAATATCCGCATTGTTTATTAATGCTTGCTCGACATAGCTTTGGCTGAACGTAAATCCCGTTTGACGTAAGTATCTGGTATACGCACGTAATACCGCTGTTTCGTGCCACGTCAGGTGAGCCTCAAGTATAAGACGATTGAAACCATCATCTTCGGCGTTTTTAAACCAAATGTGCGTGAATGCATCTTGAAAATTATCTTTCATAGCGTCGATATCAATTTCTTTCTTTTCGACATGCACCATATCAAAATCATTAATCCACGCAATGGATCCATCTTTGAAGATAACTTCATGTGGACGTTCGCCAAGAATGCGTAATCCCATATTCTCAAGTGTGGGTAAGATATCTGATAATGCAATCGTGTGTTCGCTATGAAACAATTTTAGCTGTAATGATGTTTTGCCTGATCGATAGAACAGCATTTCTAATGGATTTTCGCGAGATAACGCTTCAATTTTTTTTATGTCATCAAGCGCAGCGCTTGGTAAGTAACATTCAGTGTAACTCGCAGGAAATGCTTTGCGATATTTCACATAAAATTTTAATCCCTCTGCTTCGCCGAATTGCCGAATTAGATGTGTTTTTAATTCATCAGACCAGGAACGTGCAACATAAATTAATTCTTTTTCAATACTTGCAAGATCATAGTCAAGCGGCATTTTAGGATTGATACGTACAATATAATGTAAGCGCGCCAATACTGAATCTGAAAAATTAGTCGTAAAGGATGACTCTAAGCCGTTAAATGCTTGCATCAAGACTTCTTGCATACTCAACGATAAATCTGTATTTGAAATTTCACGCGGCACATAGACCAAACAGGAAATATATCTGTCGAATGAATCTTTACGCACAAATAAACGGATTCGTTTACGTTCTTGTAAATGCAAAATGCCTTGGGCTAACTCAACTAATTCTTCATGTGTTGCTTGGAATAAATCATCACGAGGCAGCGTTTCTAAAACGTGCACGAGCTCTTTGCCATTATGACTGTCTGAAGGATAATGGAATTCCTGCATGATTTTCGCAACTTTATGACGCAAAAATGGAATATAAAGCGGGCTCGAGTGATACGCGGACGATGTGTATAAGCCGATGAAACGACGTTCTCCGATCAATTCACCTTTTTCATTAAAGCGTTTTACGCCAATGTAGTCAGTGTATGCTGCGCGATGCACGGTTGAGAGTGTATTTGTTTTTGCAATAATCAAAATATTTTTTGATAACGCAAGTTTACGTGCTTGCGGTGGTAAGTCCGCATAATTACGCGACACAGTGCTCGTGCTATCATCGCGCAATACACCGAGTCCTGTGCCCGGCACAATTTGTAATGCGCGATTAGTTTCATTTCCAATTAATTTATAATCGCGGGAACCTAAAAATGTAAAATGATTATTGATCAGCCAACGTAAAAAATCTTTTGACTCTGCAATTTCAGCAGGATCGAGAGGTGGTGGGCTTTGTTCAAGTTCTAATAATGCATCCTCAACACTTTTTGCCATCTTACGCCAATCAGCCACAGAAACACGTACATCACCTAATATTCTTTCAATGTTTAGGCGTAGCGCTTCCATCGCTTCTGTGTCAATCTGTCGATCAATTTCGACATAAATAGGTGCTTCAGAGGTTGTATCTGTATCGATTGCGCCAATGGGTAGAATGTCTACGATACGATGTTGTTTATCACGTTTGACTTTCAATCCACCAAAATGAATCGTGTAATGGATTTGCAAACCATTTCGGTTAACTTCAAGGCGAATAGAATCCACAAGAAATGGAATATCATCGTGAGAAATTTCAATAATAGTATGAGTTGATTGCCAACCATCTTTTTCTAACGTGGGATTAAACACACGAACCTTTGATTCGCCGGGTTCGCGCTGATAGATAAAATTCCAATGTGATAATAACGCGCCAGAAAGATCTTCTATCGATCGGTCTGTTAAATCTTCTAAAGAGCAATTGACGTAATAACGCTGCGCAAATATTTCTAGAAGCGAAACTTGTGATTCCGGAACACGATCTCTTAAGTAGTGGCGTATTTTATTTATAATTTCTTGTCGACCTGAATCTTGTTGGCCAGCCATGAATCTTTAACCTCCAGGGTTTTGTTTTGTTAGTACGTGTTCGCGTACTTAATATGCGTTAATTCTAGCGCTCTTTGGATACAGGTACAAACGGGATTTTTAGGTACAGCCTGCTCCTCTCTCGTGAACGTGCCCGTTTGCGAGCCCGCTTGCGGCTTTTCTCGGAAACTTTAAAAGCCGCAAGCGGGCTCGCAAACGGGCGCGTTCACGACTAACCCTGGTCCGCGACTTTCTTTGCAACCTCATCTCGTAGATAGATCGGTATAGCATCCTTTGCTGGCACAGTCTTGCCATGCATATACTGATGCTTTGCTAAAGCCAATATGGCTTTTGCTGTTGGTAATAGAGCTGCGTTTGTTTGAATCGATTTTACTGTTATTTCAGCATGATAAACTTCCCATGCGTTGCCAACGCCATGCCAGAGGGTTTTGTCAGGCGCCTCTATCACCTTGGGTGAGCTGACATTTTCTTTACCCTTAAGCGTGACAAGTTGATTTGCATCGATTTCATAAGACGCCCAATAAGTCTCATTCATTCGCGCATCCACCGCAACTAACAGTTTTTTCCAGCCTAATTCTTCGTAAGCCGCTTGTGCGAGTGCGGCAAGTGATGACACAGGGATAAGTGGAATTTCTGCAGCATACGCGAGACCTTGAGCCACGCTCGTTGCAATTCGCACGCCGGTAAAACTTCCAGGGCCACATCCAAAAGCAATGGCATCTAATTGTTTTAACGTTAGTTTTTCTGAATCGAGCAACTGATTGATGATAGGCAAAATAAGCTTTGCCTGTTGCATAGGCAGAAGTTCATGGTGTTGAATTATTTTTTCATGCGTCAATAACGCGACTGAGCAAGCGCTGGATGAGGTATCAAATGCCAGGATATTCATACTTTGGCCTCCTGCTTAACCTCAAAAAATTCGCGGACTTTATTTAAGTCTCTGGTGCGCGACATATCGGGCAAGCTTTGTAGAAATGCCTCGCCATAACGTGAACCCACTAAGCGAGGATCGCAGATCATCAGAACACCGCGATCGTTGATATCACGGATTAAACGCCCTGCTCCCTGTTTTAACATCAAAACCGCGCTGGGAAGTTGATATGCCTGGAATGGATCAATGCCTTGTTTACGGAGCATTTGAATACGTGCTTTCAAAATGGGATCCTCCGGAGCTGCAAAAGGTAATTTGTCAATCATGACACATGATAACGCATCGCCTCGAACATCAACACCATACCAAAAACTGCTTGTCCCAAGTAAGACTGCATTGCCATACGCCTTAAATTGGTCGATCAACTCTTTTTTTGGCATAGTGCCTTGTAATAACAATGGAAAATCAATTCGATCTTTCAATTGTTTGTGAGCGTACTCCATTGCTTTGTAACTCGTGAATAATAAAAATGCTTTTCCTTGCGTGATTTCCAAAACAGAGATAGCGGCATCGACGAGTGCATCCGTATAGTGTTGTGAATGGGTATCGGGCAATCCGCGCGGCACATAGAGTAGCGATTGTTTTTGATAGTCAAATGGGCTTTTTAACTGCAATTGCAATGCGTTATGCAATCCAAGGGAATCGACAAACAGTTGAAAATTGTTTTTTACAGATAGTGTGGCTGATGTAAAAATCCAGGCACGTTTTTTTTCTTCTATGTATTGTTTGAAATAATCCGCCACAATAATGGGCGTTAATTGTAATGTAAAACTTTGTGCGTAGGTTTCAAACCAATGTACCGTGTCTTCAGGGGTTTTACCTGTCAATAAATTGAAACGCTCAATGATTTGCAAGGTGCGGCGCCAGCAATTTTCTAAACCTTTGCTGCGAACAGCCGCTATCTTTAAAATCTCTTCGAGTGTTTGCAGGACGTGTTTAATATATTGAATACTCATTTCGAGCGACTGCGGCATTGTTTCAGGCCAGAGCGCACGGCGAATTTCAAGACCCATTGCTATGCGTATCTCATGGGTTGCGGCTTGCAGTTTGTCTGTTTGCTCAATGATGTCGCGCATATCATTGGCCGACAGCAGCACTTCTGCTTCTGTGTCCCGCGCAAGCTCGAGCAACTGACGTCCTGTCAATGTGGTGCTGAAAAATTGTGAGGCAATTTCAGGTAAATGATGCGCTTCATCAAAAATAATGGCATCAGCCCCCGGTAATAATTCACCGAAGCCATCTTCTTGCAACGCCATATCTGCAAAAAACAGGTGATGATTCACGATGACAATATCAGCGGCCATTGCAGCTTGACGTGCCTTTACTACAAAACAATCTTTGTAAAACGGACAATCTTGGCCTAAACAATTATCCGCCGTGCTTGTCACTTCACGCCAAATCGTCGAATCTTCTGGGACTGTAGTTAATTCTGAAATATCGCCTATAGTTGTGATAGCTGCCCATTCATTCACTTTATGCAGCTCAGTCACAACTTGTGGTGAAATAAAACGTCCATCTTCTACGTTGCGTAACAAACGTTGTTTACAGACATAATTGGCACGTCCTTTGAGCAGCACCACATTCACTGGGAAAGACAGGATTTTTTTTATGACTGGAATATCTTTAAAAAATAATTGATCTTGTAAGTTTTTAGTTCCAGTTGAAATAATGGTTTTTTTCTCTGAGAGAAAGATCGGCACGAGATAACCAAATGTTTTTCCTGTTCCAGTGCCCGCTTCGACAATCAATTGCGCGTCTAACTTCAATGTTTGATCAATAGCGTCCGCCATTTTTTGTTGCGCTTCGCGAGGCGTAAATCCAGAAATGGCTTGGCTTAGTAGTCCTTTTTCACCCAGTATTTCATGCAAAAACATTTACGCCTCTTTGACTTTTGTCATCTTAAACGTTAATTGATCCGCAACGAAGTTCAGGATAACAGAAAAATTGTCAAGACACCGTTTTGGTCGGGCTTACGCTTACACATTGTTTCATTAATCGTTCTATCTGAGATTTAGCTAATTCTTTAAATTTTTTTGCGTCTACATTTTCCTTTAGCAGAATATTCGCATCTATGAGAGAGATACATTCTTTCAAATATTTCATGGCGTTATCAATCTCATCATTCCGATCTTCAATACGATTACAAGAACCTTCTGAAAAATGTTCGCGAACTAATTCTTCAACCGCCTTTGCATATGCTTCGTTTGTTTTTCTTGATTTCATGTTATTTTCCTCGTTCTATTTTTCTAAAAATTTTAATTTATCGTCTACATTTTTCCACTCATCCGCGTCAAGAGGCGGATCAATTCGTCGATTGAGGTTAGGCCATTTTTCTGCGAGGTCTTTGTTTAGTTGCAAATAATCGTGGTATTTTTCAGGAAGTTCATCTTCGGCATAAATTGCGTTGACTGGACATTCTGGTTCGCACAAAGCACAATCAATGCATTCATCTGGATTGATGACAAGAAAATTGGGGCCTTCATAAAAACAATCGACTGGACACACTTCAACACAGTCAGTGTACTTACAGCGAATACATTGTTCTGTTACTACGAAGGTCATTTTGATAAGACTCTGTAAACATGGTGCCCGAAGCCAGAATCGAACTGGCACGAGAGTTACCTCTCGAGGGATTTTAAGTCCCTTGCGTCTACCTATTCCGCCACCCGGGCATATATTTATTCTGAGGCTGGAGTCGGAATCGAACCGGCGTCCACGGCTTTGCAGGCCGCTGCATAACCACTCTGCCACCCAGCCAAAACATAGTTATACTGGCAATTGGTTTATTGAGATATTTGGAGCGGGAAACGAGACTCGAACTCGCGACCCCAACCTTGGCAAGGTTGTGCTCTACCAACTGAGCTATTCCCGCAATTTTTCAGTAAAATAACTGACAGGCGCTCATTCTATCGAACGACCCTTGAGTGTCAAGAGTAAATGGAAAATATTTTTTATTTGAGGGGGTTATTGATCTTTCATCTCCGGCCAAGCCGTTTTGATATAAATCATCATGGACCAAATGGTGAGCACCGCTGCAACATATAATAAGACATAGCCCATAATCACAATCAAGGCATTGGTTGTTGCATCACAATAGAGCAAAACAATCAACGCGAGCATTTGGATTGCTGTTTTGATTTTACCTAAATTCGAAACTGCAACACTGGTACGTTTACCAATTTCCGCCATCCATTCTCGTAAAGCAGACACAATAATTTCACGACTAACAATAATGGCAGCAGGAATGGTAATCACAGCAACCGGCATGGCATACACAGCCGAATGCAAACTTATAAATTGAAATTGCGGTTCACCCACTAGCAATACTAATACGGTAGACACCATTAATTTATCCGCAACAGGATCTAAAAAAGCACCTAAGCGTGTAGAAAGTTTAAAACTGCGTGCGATGTAACCGTCTAACCAATCGGTTAGACACGCCAGAGCAAATAATATTGCAGCAACGAGATGCGCATAATTGACAGGTAAATAAAATACGAGAGCAAGAATCGGAATCACTAATATCCGGATCAAAGTGAGAATATTAGGTAAATTAAACATGGTTTATGTACTCTTTGCGAATCATTACACCGTGTGCAATGCTGTAAAAATTCTTTGCGCCAAAGCCTGACTGATGCCAGGAACTTTCGCAAGTTCTTCAAGACTAGCACGATTTATAGCTTGAATACCACCAAAGTATCGTAGTAATTCGCGCCTGCGTTTTGCGCCAATTCCAGGTATAGATTCAAGTGAAGAAGTCACACGTTTTTTATCACGCTGCATGCGATGTCCTGTAATCGCAAAGCGATGCGCTTCATCGCAAATTTGTTGAATGAGATGAAGCGCCATTGAATCTGAAGGTAAATGAATTACATTTCCGTCAACAAAGTGGAGTGTTTCAAAACCGGGTTTGCGTGTCGCACCTTTTGCAACGCCTATCAAGAATATGGAATGAATATCCAGTTGCGATAAAACCATTTTCGCAGCATTCAGCTGAGGAATACCGCCATCAATGAGCAATACATCAGGGAATGGCTCGCCTTCTGAGTGTAAGCGTTTGTAATGTCGTGTTAATGCTTGTTTCATCGCTGCAATATCATCGCCTGGCGTCACATCCGTAATATTAAAACGACGATAATGACTTTTTGCCGGACCTTCTTTATTAAACACAACACACGATCCAACGGTTGCTTCTCCCCCACTATGACTAATGTCAAAACACTCAATAACACGTGGTGAATGAGGTAGTTGTAGTGTTTTTTGGAATGCATCAAAACGCTCGCGCGTATGTGCTTTGTTAAGTAATTTGTTTGAAACAGATTGTTCGGCGCTGTGGGTCGCCATCTCTAACCATTTTTTACGGTCGCCTCGCACATTGGATGAAAGAATCACTTTGTGTTTTGCTTCCTCGCGCAATACATCCGCTAGCCAATTCTCATCATCTAATGCGATCGGTAATATAATTTCTTTAGGAATATCCTGCTGTGTCGCGCTTAAGTAATGTTGCGTTATAAATGAGGTTAAAATTTCTTCTGTAGAGGGCGCTTTGGGTGCACTCGGAAAATAACCGCGGCTACCTAATATTCTCCCTCCACGAATCACAAATAGTTGCACACACGCGATACCGGCTGTCACTGCAAGACCAACCACATCCACATCGCCGTGCTCAGCATCCACATACTGACGCGCTTGAATTTCGCGTAATTGCGTAATTTGATCGCGAATGTTGGCAGCTAATTCAAAATTTAATTCATCGGCTGCTTTTTCCATTTTTTTTGTCAACTCAGTAATCACTTGATCATTTTTTCCTGACAAAAATAACACGGCGTGAGCCACGTGTTCTTGATATTCTTCAGGCGAAATTAATCCAACGCAGGGACCTGTGCAACGACCAATTTGGTATTGCATACAGGGACGACTTCGTCCTGCAAAAAAATGTTGGCTGCAATTACGTAGTTTGAATAATTTTTCGATTAAATGAATAGCTTCCCGTACCGCTGTTGCATTGGGGTATGGCCCAAAAAACATGCCGCCGCGTTCTTTGTTGCCCCGATAAAAATCAATTCTGGGATAAGGAGAATCGTCTGTAATTAAAATATAGGGATAACTTTTATCATCTCTGAATAACACATTGTAATGAGGCTTGTGTTTTTTGATTAAGTTGCATTCAAGCAACAGTGCTTCATTTTCATTATGGGTGACCGTGATATCAATATTTTTCACATGTTTGAGCATGGCATGGGTTTTGATATCTTTGGATTTCGCTGAAAAATAGCTAGAAAGACGTTTTTTTAAATTTCGCGCTTTCCCAATGTATAGAATAGCGCCTTTCTCATCGAGCATTTGATAAACGCCGGGTTGATGAGTCACGCTGCTGAGAAAAGCTTTTATGTTAAGCATTGGAGTAAACCTGCGCTACTTGATTTGGTGGATTACGATGCCCAAAAGGGCATCTAATCCACCCTACAAACTTCTCTAAGTATAACAGACCATAGTCATTCCCGCGAAAGCGGGAATCTGTTTATTAGTAGACAGGTATCAGGATTCTTCGATAGACGATCTATGGCCTTCAACTAAGCCAAGACGGATAGCTAATAATGTTAATTCAACATCACTATTGATGCTCAATTTTTCAAAAATGCGATAGCGATAACTATTTACTGTTTTGGGGCTTAAGCACAGTTTATCTGAAATTTCTTGTACTTTCTGACCGCTCGTAATCATCAGCATAATTTGCAGCTCGCGCTCAGAGAGAATATCTAATGGCGATCCTTCATCTTTTGTAAATCGTTTTAAAGCGAGTTGTTGAGCTATCTCGGAGCTAATATAACGTTGGCCAGAATGCACAGTGCGGATTGCACGAATCATTTCATCAGGATCGCAGCCTTTTGTAATGTAACCAGCAGCGCCTGCTTGTAATAAACGAGAAGGATAAGGTTCATCATCGCAAACAGTGAGTGCTAGAATTTTAATGTCAGGATTATGACGAATCATTTTACGAGTGGCTTCCAAGCCTCCAATTCCGGGCATTTGCACATCCATCAGAACGACGTCAGGAATCAATTCCTTAGACAGACGAATTGCTTCTTCCCCAGTGCCGGCTTCACCAATTACTTTCATGCCATTGACGTCTTGCACTAGACGTTTGATACCGATGCGCACAAGCTCATGGTCATCAACTAATAAAACCTTAATCAATTTTACACTCCTAATTCAACGTGGCGGAGAGAGAGGGATTCGAACCCCCGGAGCCCGTAAGGACTCAACGGTTTTCAAGACCGCCGCTTTAAACCGCTCAGCCATCTCTCCTACTCTTTGTCGTGTTCGTCCTGAGCACATATGTCATTATTTTTATTGCCACACATATACCCCATTTTAATAAGTGATTCAATAGTTAACTTAGATAACATTGTAAAATTTAGCGTTTTTTCTACAACCTGTAATCTAATGGCTGAAAATATACGATTTGTGCTATACTTTTTGATAGATTTGATTTGACTTTAAACTTGCCTTGGAGAGTAAAAATGCCAATAAACGAAACAGTTATTTCACGACGCGAAGGGTCGGTTTTTGCAACCAATTCGGTTTTGCGTAACACCTACCTTTTGTTAAGTTTGACGTTGTTATTTAGTTCAGGCATGGCAGGACTTGCTATGGCAAATCAAGCCGGCTTTGGTTCATCGATCGTTGCATTTATTTTTGGATTTATTTTGTTATTTGCAACATCCGCATTGCGCAATTCAGTGTGGGGAATTGTGAGTGTATTCGCATTCACGGGTTGCATGGGATATTCCATGGGTCCGATGCTTAATCAATTTATTCGCGGTTACACCAATGGCGGACAACTTATTTTGACAGCGCTCGGCGGCACTGGCGTCACTTTCTTTTTATGTTCAGCTTATATTTTAGTAACTAAAAAAGATTTAAGTGGTTGGGGTAAGTTTCTCATGATTGGTTTAGTGGTTTGTATTGTTGGATCACTCGCCAATATCTTTTTGAAAATGCCTGCAATGCAACTTGCTATTTCAACGATGGTCACTTTAATTTCCGCGATGTTGATGATGTATGACACCAGCCGCATTATTAATAACGGCGAAAGTAATTACATTATGGCAACCACTAGCCTCTTTCTGGATATTTTAATGTTGTTCCAGAATTTGTTGATGTTGTTGGGTATGTTGACTGGAAATAGTCGCAATTAATGATGAAGTGTCTGCCAGCAAAAGCTGGCAGACATCTGTTTATTTAAGCATTCTGTGAACCAAGAGTCGGAGTTGAAGGAGGAGGAGCTACTTGATTCTGCGCTTCAACTGCAACCTGCTGCTGTTTCCGTTGTCTATACATCCCATACAATGTCGTTAACGCAACTACGGCCACTTTTACGCCTGTTTGTAGGCCATTATCAAAAACTTCTTTTGGTATTGGTTGATAAGCATCGCATGCTGTAAAAGTTGAGTTTGTTAAGTGATAACCCGTGCGATAAGCAAAGTTCTGTAGACCTTGTTGTGTCATCGGTTGAAAAACAGCTTCCACTAATACAGTAGAAACCGTAGTCAAAGCTGCGCTTGTTGCTAATTTACCTAAACCGTCCCGTGTAAATAGGACTTTTCCACATTCATAGGCGCGATTAAGAGCTGCAGTTAAACCAATCGAGTCAACAAAAATAGAGCCTAGCGTGCCTATTGCAAGATTATTGAATGATGATGCGAAATTTACTTTTGCTTGAAGACCTGCTGACGACGCGTTAAAACCTTGTAGACATTCTGGATAAAGACCGGGTTCATATGTTTTTAACAGACTATATCCAAGACTTAGTGTTCCAATCGTAAGACTCGTTGTAACCCAGGGTGATACATTTTTCTCTACTTTTTCTTCATTTTCTTTCTTTTTTTCAGGTAATAAAGCTTGACGTAAACTCATATAATTTCCTTATTAATAATTTTACTCAAAAGCGGGATAATTCTATCTGGAGTTGATCATTATTTCAACGGGATAATTTATATGCAATACGCAGCTCATTGACGCTAAAAAATAAAAACTTTAGTAAAATCAATAAGTTAAGTGATATTTCCCAGAAAAAAACAATTGGAGAAGTTAATCGTTGACTATTTAGGTTACTCTTCCACCCACAAACACTTCCCCTTTTCTGCCATTTTTTGTAGCTTCATTTCATGAGCCGCCAATTCATCCATGGTTGCATTGATCACAATTAAATTGCGCTGCTCTGTCATCATCTTTTTAATTTCTTTTGATTTTTTCTGTGCGGGTTCGATGGTTTGATGCTCTTCAAACAAGCTGCTTTGACCACCGGTCATTGCTAAATACACGTCAGCAAGCAAACGTGCGTCAAGCAACGCGCCGTGCAAATCGCGTTTTGAATTATCGACGTTATAGCGCTTACATAACGCATCTAAACTATTGCGTTGACCGATATGCAATTGTCTGGCCATTATCAATGTATCGACAATAGGACAATACTCATTTAGCGATTTCCAATCTTGTTTAGTTAAATTTAATTCGTAATTAATAAATCCAATATCGAACGGAGCATTGTGAATAATCAATTCTGCACCCGTAATAAAATCCATAAATTCACGTACAATTTGATTAAAAACCGGTTTGCTTTGCAAAAAATCTTGCGTAAGACCATGCACAGCTTGCGCACCCTCATCAATTTGACGCTCAGGATTAATATATTGATGATAACGTTTGCCAGTGAATCGACGATTGATTAATTCAATACAACCAATTTCAATGATACGGTGGCCTTCTTCTGTATTAAGCCCCGTTGTTTCAGTGTCTAAAATAATTTGTCGCATATTAACCTTCTAATTCATCAATGCCTTTACGCGCTAAGGAATCAACAATTTCATTTTCACGATGTCCATTATGCCCTTTAACCCAGTGCCAACTGATGCTATGTTTAGTTGCTTCTTGATCTAGCTGTTCCCAAAGATCCGCATTTTTGACAGGTTTATTGTCCGCTTTTTTCCAACCGCGCTTTTTCCAACTGGGCAACCATTCAGTAATGCCTTTTTGTAGATATTGTGAATCGGTATGTAATTCCACTTTACACGGTTCAGTCAGCATGCGAAGCGCTTTTATTGCCGCCATCATTTCCATGCGATTATTCGTTGTGTTTGATTCTCCGCCATGGAACATTTTTTCATGTTTTCCATAACGCATTAAAACACCCCAACCACCTGGACCCGGATTTCCGCGGCAAGCACCATCTGTAAAAATAAAAATATGTTTTTTCATTGTAAAATCGATCGTCCAGACTTATTCCAATAATTTCGCATGGATGGACCTGGAAGTGTCACACGCATACTGGATAAACTTTGTTTCCAACGCAATCGTATCGGAGTTAAAGGTATCACTTTCGCTTTGGCTATTAACACATACACGCCGCCAAAATAGCCATAACATTTATTTCCAACCCATTCTAAAAAATTTAATTTTCGATAAAGTCCATGGTGTTTAAGCGGCGGTCTAAATAGTAATGTATTCTGTTTAACTAATTCAAAATCCGCCAATGCTAACCATTCTTTTATTGAAGCAGCTCTAATAAAATTGCTTGACCACGGAACCCCTTTATTTTTTTTCGAAAAAAATTTTCTTATTCCCCACATGCTAATCGGATTAAAACCGAGAATAACAATATGCCCTTCTGGTTTCACAATTCTGCACGCCTCTGAAAGCAATTGGCGTGGATTATCCAGATATTCTAATGTATGCGGCAGTAACACAAGATCAACACGGCCTGTTGAAATCGGTAGTTCATCAAAGTCACTTTCAATTGTTTTAATTTGTCGTGTCTTACTAATTATAGGTGTTAATACAATTTGATGCGCAGTGACACTGGCTTTCAACAATTCATTTTGATGAGGAACACCCAGAAGCAAACCTTGTTTACCGAAATACGTCGCCAGACTATGGAGCAAAAATTTTTTCTCAGCCTCAAGCACACTGTGCCCAAGAAATTGCGTTAGCCAAAGATCCCACTGTTGTATAGTACGATACATTTTGACCAAAGCGCTGATTCCTTGTCTTAAAAAATATTAATATACCTTGACCCAAGTCGAGTGCAAAGATTAAATTTAAAATATTGCGGCCACCCATTTGTTCAAAATTATTACAGGCCAAAAAATATATCAAGGATCATGATGGACTTTTGGTACAAATTAATTGTTACAGGATTGCTCTGTATTGTTTTAAACAATACAGCTTTTGCTTATATCAATGCAGAGGGCATACAAATTTATCAAGAAAGTTTGCATCTCTCAGCCGTGCATAAGCAAAATCTCGCTGAAGATATTAATCGTTATTATAATGCGGGTAATCTATGGGAAGTCTTACGTCAGGAATTCATACTTCCTCATTATGAAGACAATCCTATCGTTCAAGCAAAAATTCAGTGGTTTCTTAATCACCCAGATTATTTGATGCATTCCATGACGCGCGCGGGGCCTTATTTATTTTTTATTTTACAACAAATTAAAAAACGTCATTTACCTGCTGAATTGGTTTTATTACCCATCATTGAAAGTGCATACAATCCATTTGCATTAAATGCATCATCCGGTGCGGCGGGAATTTGGCAAATGATGCCGGTCACTGCGTCAGGTTATGGCATTCGGCAAAATTGGTGGTACGACGGACGGCGTGATGTGGTTGCATCAACACAGGCTGCATTAAATCATCTTGCCTATCTCAATAGTTTTTTTGAAGGTAATTGGTTATTAGCCATTGCAGCGTATGATACTGGTGAAGGCAACGTACTCTCTGCAATTCGTAAAAATATTACTAACGGTGAAAATACCGATTTCTGGTCACTGCCTTTAGCGCAAGAAACACGAGATTACGTACCGCAATTACTTGCCCTTGCAACTATCATTAGTCATCCCGATCAATATCCCATTCCTTTTCCACCTGTGAGCAACGCGCCTTATCTCGCTGAAGTTGATGTAGGTGGTCAAATTGATTTAAAGCTCGCGGCTTATCTCGCAGGACTCAGTTTAAAAGATTTAAAACGCTTAAATCCAGGCTACAGTCATTCATCAATGGATCCACAAGGTCCATTTAAATTAGTTTTACCGATTGAAAGTGTCGAACAGTTTACTGAAAACTTATCTAATTCTGCATTTTCTGATCGCATCAAATTATCGAGTCGTCCATCTGCGTTAGACAGTTCATTCACATCAATCTCAAAGCAAGCTCATCCCACAAAACTGGCATTACATAAAAAAAGACATGTGTCCAACATACAAGAATTATTAACTACGCCGAGAGTGGCTAGCGCATTTGTAGCGCCTGTCGAAAATTATAGTTTGCAGCCTGGTGATACACTTTATATGGTGCGCACGGGTGATGATTTAGAACGCATTTCGCGTCGTTTTCATGTGTCCGCTAAAAAACTTGCAATGGTCAATCAAATAAATAGATATCAGTCATTACATCTCGGACAAAAAATGATAATACCTACGCACAGTAATAATCAGGACAATGTACAACACTATGCCCTCACACCTGGCGACACTGTTTACATGGTTCGACATGGCGACACGATTGAAAAAATTGCTGATAAATTTCATACGACACCTGAAGCAGTTAGGCTTGCGAATTTATTAGCGAGTAATCAGTTGGAAGAAGGTGATCAGCTTGTCATTCCCACACACGTATAAAAAAGAAAAGACGCATTTTAGAAATGCGTCTTTAATTCATTCACTGGAGAAATTTCATTAATATTAGTTATTTACCGTTTTCCAGGATCCATCGGATTGACGGCAAGCAATACCATGGAATTTATGTGATTTACCGTGCATTTTTGCGATAGTTGTGTATTTACGGCAGAAAGGATTACCGTTAACAGTAATATAATGGCCTGATGAATACACTGTGTAATGATTATGGGTTTTAGAATTCACCCAGTCTGCATCATGACCCGAGCTCACTGAGGTATAGGTAGCCGATTTATCCGAGCTATCCATTTCATGGCCAATCACACCGCCAATCAATGCGCCTAATACACCAACACCGAGAGCAGCACCACCGCCACCTGCTATGCCGCCAGCTACAGCGCCTATGACACCGCCTGACACTGCGCCCACAGCTGTGTTTTGGTTTTGCGTGTTTGTTGCACAACTAACCAAGCTCACAGCCGTCATCAAAATTGCTAGTTTCGCTAATACCATTTTCATATCTTCCTCCAGTTAATAAAATGCGTTTCATTAAATTGTACAATTTATATATAAACGCTGATATATCACGAAACCCGCTGCTGAATTGGTATTAACCCTGAATCGGCAAGGTTTTATTAATCAGAGTAAACTATAAGTAATAAAAAACGAAAACCTCGAAATTTTAAATAATTATGTCGTCTGCACAAGGATGACAGCAATCGAGGGCAAAACGAGGAGCGCTTATGCGAAGTAAATTATTCGTTACTTTCATAGGATTTTTGTTATTGCTGTTTTCGCAAACGACCTATTGCTGGAGAGAAGATAACGATGATGGCGCAGCATCATCTGAAATTTATTACTCGGCAGATGATGATCATTACTCCGATAATAATTATCAATACAGCACGTATCATGATGATGACGCATTTGAAGAACCACATCATGCGAACTATAGAAAACCGCATGAAATTTCGGATTATGATTCCTATCTTTCTCGCTTACCAAAACACATTACAACGACCGAAAAAACAATTGTAGTTGATCCTCGCGTGCACGCTTGGGGTGCGTATAGTGCAGAAGGTACCCTCATTCGTGCAGGTCTTGCCACAGCCGGTGCAAAATGGTGTGACGATATTGGTCGTCCTTGCCGCACCAAAACAGGTGTTTTTCGCATCCAATCATTAGGTGACCGAGATTGTATTTCTAATAAATTTCCTGTTGATGTAGGTGGTGCGCCGATGCCCTATTGCATGTATTTTAATGGTGGGCAGGCATTGCATGGATCAAATGAAGTAAGAGAAGCCAATGTTAGTCATGGATGTGTGCGTATTCATGTGCAAGATGCAGAATGGCTGCGTTTTGATTTCGCAAGTATAGGCACAAAAGTAATTGTGATGTCCTATTGAATTTACTATTACGTATTTTTCAAAAATGAAACCTCAGCCTCGGTGGATTCGCGCCCTAAAATTGTATTTCGTTGCGGAAAACGGCCGAATTCTTTTACGACGCGAAAATGTGCGTAAGCATATGCGAGAAATAATTGATACACTTGCGTTGTTTCAGTCATCGATAAAGTCACTAGATTTTGAAATAAATGAATGGATTGTTCTTGATAGGTTTGATCTTCTGCGTGTACTAAAGGCATATAGAAAAAAACACGCTCAATCAATGTGAGTGATTGATCCATTTTTTCATCTAATCCACCCAAACATAAATCTTGCGCTTCTTTGTCATAAGCAAACGCTTCGGGTGAATTGCGGTAAAAATTTCGTGAAAATTGATCGAGTAAAATAATCAGTGCTAATCTTCCGCGCGGTGATTCAGCCCAGCTCATTAACTCGCCTTGAACCGCGGAGTGATATTCTTTTTTGAATTTTTCCAGCATTTGTGATTTTAATTTTTCATTTTCACCGAACCAAAGATTGGTTCGATCACTGGTAGGCAAATCAGCGTGACCCAAATCTCCGAACCAAAAGTCTAATAATTCATGGACTTTATCTAACATACCTCGCCTCGTAATTCTCTCTGTTCTTATTATTCAGCATAGCACAAAAAAGGCAATTTTATATGATTAAGAGACGATTGCCCGGGCGTACAAAGTCAAATAAATCAATCACATCTTTCCAATTGTAATTGCCGTTATTAATCGTGCGATCCATTTTTCAGTAACATGGTCATGGTCACGATGTGGATCAAATTCAGCAATTTCTGCAGCGATTAAACGAGGATCGTGGGCCATCTTCGTCAATGCTCTGCATAATTCGTTTGCTGCAATTCCACCTTTTTCTCTTACACCGGTACCTGGAGCATCTGCCGGATCCATGCTGTCGATATCAATACTGACTCCATAACCGATAGTATTTTTTGATACGTGTTGAATCGCTTCATTCATAATGATATCAAGACCGCGTTGTTTGATTTCTTCCATATAGAATACACGCACATTCAACTTGTTTAACAAGTCTGCCTCGCCTGGGTCGTAGCTTCGCACACCAATTAAACACACGTGCTCCGGCTTTAATTTTGGCGATTGATGGATTAATTTTACAAGAGAATCGTCGCCATGACCTAATAAACAAGCGAGCGGCATACCATGTAAATTGCCTGTTTTGGTGGTCTCTGGGGTATTGCTATCCATGTGAGCATCAATCCAAATCAAGCCAATCGATCCTTTTTCTTTTATCGCGGAAGAAACGCCGCTCCACGTGCCGATTGCAGACGTATGATCACCAGCTATCACAATGAACATTTTTTTTTCTTTAACTAGTGGAATAACTGCTTGTGCTAATTGCGTACATTGGTCGGTCACTATCGCCAATTTGTTGATGGGATTTTGTGCGGGTGTCTTTATCATGGCACACCATCTTGGCTCTATTCCCTCGTTTGTTAATGAGGCAAGATGAGGTGATTGTTGCATCACATAAGGTCCATCAGCACTCCCGGTTTCTGCTCCAGCGATGCCTGACGCATATCCAAGCAGAAAAAGTAACTTATTATTTGGCATGAAACATCCTCTTTATCATATAATGCCGCCAAAGGTAAATTAACTATGTTATATCAAAACCCACCAAAAACGGTCATTGATCCAAAAACACTCTGTCTGGAATTACCAGCATCTGATCTTTTACAAAAAAAAATTGATGGTAACAGAAATACTGCCCGGAAGATTATTCATGGTCAAGATGAGCGTGTTCTTGTCATCGTAGGCCCCTGCTCTATTCATGATATTAATGCGGCGTTGGAATTTGCTGAACGTTTAAAAAAAGCAGCCGATTATTTTGCTGATGATCTTTTCATTATTATGCGTGTGTATTTTGAAAAAGCACGGACGACGACGGGTTGGAAAGGCTTAATCTATGATCCTGGTTTAGATGGTTCCTCTGATATCAATCACGGTCTTCGATTAGCAAGACAATTGTTAATTCATCTCACAGAACTCGGTGTCCCTGCTGGAACTGAATTTTTAAATCCATTCATTCCATTGTATTTAAGTGATCTTATTACCTGGAGTGCCATTGGTGCGCGTACATCCGAAAGTCAATTGCACCGTGAACTGGCATCGGGTTTACCTATGCCTGTTGGATTTAAAAATAATACCGATGGCAATATTCAAATTGCAATCGATGCAGTATCCACTGCACGAAATGCGCATCACTTTTTGAGTATCAATCAGCACGGTGTTGCAAGCATTCAACATACAATGGGAAATCCGGATTGTCATATTATTCTGCGCGGTGGCGATGATAAACCCAATTATTCTGCTATGCATGTCAATCACGCTTACGAAACACTTAAAAATAATGATCTTGTTCCACGTCTTGTTGTGGATTGTAGTCATGGAAACAGTTCGAAGGATCATTTCAATCAAATTATTGCAGCAGAATCCGTGATAGAACAAATCAGTCAAAAATCAAATCCCATTTGTGGTGTCATGATTGAAAGTAACTTAATTGCGGGTAATCAACCATTAGAAAATAAAAACACATTGACGTATGGGCAAAGTATCACGGATCAGTGTATTGCCTGGGATGATACTTTTTTGTTATTGGATAAACTGGCTTCAGCCGCACGTGCACGAAATAGATGATCGGTATATACTAAACTCAAAATAATCCTGGAATAAAGCGCATGAATCATCAACAAAATAAAAGCTATATCAATGAGTTATGGGATAAATCCATTGTTCCAACCTTAATGGATTACATTCGCATTCCGAATAAATCGCCTTTATTTGATTCAGACTGGAAGCGCAATGGCCATATGGACAAAGCAGCTGAATTAATTGCTAACTGGTGTCGTGATAATGCTGTTCCCGATATGAAATTGGAAATTGTCCAGTTAGAGGGTCGTACCCCTGTTATTTTGATTGAAATACCGGGCAGCTCGGATGAGACTATTTTACTGTACGGACATTTTGATAAACAACCAGAAATGAGAGGATGGGATTCTGATCTTGATCCATGGAAGCCGGTTTTACGCGGTGAAAAACTCTATGGACGCGGCGGCGCGGACGATGGATATTCAACATTCGCGTCCCTTGCTGCAATTAAATCGTTACACGCACAAAACATACCTCACGCGCGTTGCGTTATTTTAATCGAAGGTTGTGAAGAAAGCGGCAGCTATGATTTGCCTTTTTACATTGAAGCACTCGAAAATCGCATTGGTAAACCCAGTCTCGTGATTTGTTTAGATTCAGGTTGCGGTAACTATGAGCAATTATGGATGACGACATCGTTACGCGGAATGGTGACAGGTAATTTACATATCGATGTTTTAAAACAAGGCGTTCATTCCGGTAATGGCAGCGGCATTGTTCCCTCTTGTTTTTTAATTCTGCGTCAATTATTAAGTCGTATCGAAAATGAATCGAACGGTGAAATTCTATTACGTGATTTATTTGTGACTATTCCTGAAGAACGCGTTCATCAAGCCGCGTTTTCGGCACAGGTATTAGGCCAACACATTTATGATGATTTTCCATTTGTAGACAATGTAAAACCTGTTACTACTGATTTAGCAGAATTAATTTTAAACCGCACATGGCGCCCCGCATTATCAGTCATCGGCGCTGAAGGATTACCGAGTCTCAAGAGTGCGGGCAGCGTTACTCTACCCTCATTATCATTTGCACTTTCCATGCGCTTGCCGCCCACGTGCGACCCTATGAAAGCTGCGAGCGCACTAAAAAGTACCCTCGAAAAAAACCCGCCATTCGGAGCACAAGTCCGATTCGAAAGCGGTAAAACATCGTCAGGCTGGAATGCGCCTATCGAAGCCGAGTGGTTAAAAGAAGCGGCAACCGCTGCTTCGAATAATTATTTTGGCAAAGAAGCACTTTATATGGGTGAAGGCGGCACGATTCCATTTATGGGCATGCTGGGAAAAAAATTCCCCAAAGCTCAATTTCTCATAACTGGTGTATTAGGCCCTCAATCCAATGCACATGGACCGAATGAATTTTTACATATTCCAATGGGAAAAAATCTGACGTGTTGTGTAGCGGAAGTGATTGCTAAGCATTATCAGCAGCGGTAACCATTTGTCATCCTGAGTCTGACACGCATTCACAACCCCGACAAAAAATAATCCGTTGATTGCATCTCAAGTAATCGCGAATGCGTGCGCGTATACTCTAAAATCATATAACCTCGACTATATAATTCCGCCACAGGCTCTGCAGCAGATATCACTAACCGAACACGTGCATCGTAAAAAACATCAACCATACTAATAAACAAACAAATGATATCTTTAGCGTTAGGAGGAATAACCGGTACATCACTCACAAATATCGTATCGAATTGCTGAGCAATCACTAAATAATCATTTTGACTGCGGGGCACGCTGCAAAGTTCAGAAAAATCAAACCACACTATTTTTCCGGCACGTTTTTTAACTTTAATTTCTCGATCGAGAATAACAATAGGATCCATACTGACAGCTTGCTCACCAACAAGTGAAACAAAACTTTTTTCCATGTTTTCCCGTGCTGCATCATCAAGAGGCGAATAAAAAACACCGGCTTCTTTCAAATGACGTAAGCGATAATCAATTATTGTTGGGATATGCACAACATCCGTATTTTGTTTCAACATCGCTATCGCAGGTAAAAATTGTCCGCGTTGTAATCCATTTTTGTATAAATCATCAGGTGCGACATTGGATGTCGTCACCAGACACACATTCTGTAAAAAAAGTGCTTTAAGCAAACGCCCTAGCAGCATCGCATCTGTAATATCTGAAACAAAAAATTCATCGAAACAAAGTAACATGGTTTTTTTTGCAAAGTTTTTAGCAATGATTTGCAAAGGATCTTTTTCACCTTGGTGATTTTTCAATTCTTGATGTACAAGACTCATAAATTGATAAAAGTGCATGCGTCTTTTTTCAGGAAAAGGAACACAATGATAAAAGCAATCCATCATAAATGTTTTGCCAATGCCAACACCGCCCCATAAGTAAAGACCTTTAATCAGGCGATTTTTATGAAACAGTGAGAGAACACCTTGGCGTTTAGTATGTTCGCCCAAGAGTTCGTCAAAAACGTGCTGCAATTGCCGCAACGCATTTAATTGCTGAGGATCTTCAAAGATCTCACCTTTGCGGCATTGCTCATGGTAGTAATCAAGTGGGGTCATAGATTTTCGTGCGCAATCAAGTTGATTGCGCAGGAATGTATACGTTAATAATCATCGCCAGTTGCTGTATCTAAACTACCTTCATCAGATGATGAAGATGTTCCACTCATGCCCGATGTGCCGCTCATGCCGCCGCCCATATTAGAATTACCGCTCATACCACCCATGTTAGAATTGCCGCTCATACCAGAACTGCCGCTCATCCCGCCCATGCTAGAGCTACCACTCATGCCGCCCGTGTTAGAACTGCCGCTCATGCCGCTCATACTCGAACTACCACTCATACTATTGTCAGCTAATTGGTTTGGTGCGGATGGCTGCATTGGACTCACACTGTCATTTGCATCATCAGTTGCTGAAAGATCAGCATGAGCAATTGAAACTGCAATTAGGCTGGACATGCCCATAGCGAGTAATGTTTTACCTTTCATAGCACATCTCCTTGAGAATCTTATAAAGTTTATAATTTAATACTAAATCGCACTTTGTGCTATCATTTTTTAGCTCTCATATGGATGGATGAAATAAAACGTGAAAAATATAATTGTACTCACTTCGGGCGGTGATGCGCCTGGCATGAATGCCGCTATACGTGCTGTAGTCAGAACGGCCAGCTATCACAAGCTTAATGTATTTGGTTGTAAGTTTGGATATCAAGGTTTGATTGATCAAAAACTTATCTCTCTTAAACCAGAAGATGTTGCCAATTGCATACAACATGGTGGAACTATTCTAAAGACCGAGCGCTGCCTCGCTTTTTATGAAAAGAAAATCCGCGATCAATGCCGCGCATTTTTAAAATCGCAACACATTGATGGCATGATTGTCATAGGCGGAAATGGAACATTTCATGGTGCGTCTTTACTCGCAGAAGAAGGTGGACCTCCGGTCATTGGCATTCCGGGAACAATAGATAATGACATCGCCAATACCGAATATACGATTGGTTTTGATACCGCAAAAAATACGGCGCTCACCGCGATTGATAAAATTAGAGATACCGCGTCAAGCCATAATCGGAATTTTCTTGTTGAAG
>Ga0207068_1051_pt2 | contig 36290 bp, 25 predicted proteins | sample Alteio_BWMinCont_23_FD_153475 | JGI IMG/M metagenome (GOLD analysis project Ga0207068, IMG submission 153475) | Enriched cells from forest soil in Barre Woods Harvard Forest LTER site, Petersham, Massachusetts, United States -... | ecosystem: Environmental > Terrestrial > Soil > Temperate forest >... | reverse complement strand
AACCTCCTCCTCCCATATGGCATTTATGATTTCACAGAAACCGGAGGAGGATCTGATATTGAACCTCTCCGGAAGCTGATGAATGTTCCTTTGATGGAACTCATTCCTGACAGTCAGAGGTATTTTGATATTCACCATACCCCGCAAGACACGTTTTCAAGAGTCAGCAAGCGGGAGCTTGAATTCGGAGGAGCGGCAATGGCCTCTATGATCTATCTGGTTAGTGAATATGGACTTTAATCAATTCCAAACAATCGATTAATTACGCACTATGAAACAAATAATCACTTCAAAAAACGCCCCCAATCCGATTGGGCCCTATAGCCATGCCGTGCTTTCAGGAAGCACCATTTATGTCTCCGGACAGGTAGGCAAGAAAGCAACAGGGGAAATGATGGTCCAGGATATTCGCACTGAAACTACCCAGGTAATGGAGAATATAGGAGCGATCCTCAACGAAGCCGGAATGAACTTTGCTCAGGTTGTGAAGACCACAATTTTCCTGAAAAATATGGACGACTTCAGTTCTGTCAATGAAGTTTATGGTTCTTATTTCAAAAAGGATTTTCCTGCCCGTGAAACGGTTCAGGTCTCTAAGCTTCCACTGGACGTAAACGTTGAAATTTCGGTTATTGCAGTGAAATAAATACTGTTTGTTGGTTGTTTAATCAATATCCCCCGATAGTTTATGTGTGGCATTACCGGTATTCAGGTGTTTTCTGACAAATCCAGGGATCAGCTTTCCAGAGTAACGGCTTCCATGAACCGTTTAAAAAAGAGAGGCCCTGATGATGAAGGACATTTTGAACATTCTTTAACTGCGCTCGGCCATCGAAGACTAAGCATCATCGATCTGAGCAAAGCAGGTGCCCAACCTTTCACCGACGCTAGTGGGAGATATACACTGGTACTCAATGGGGAATTTTTTAACTATAAGGAACATCGTGCGGCGCTGAAGGAAACAGGAGTACAGTTTAAATCGGAAAGCGATACAGAAGTTCTCCTTTACCTCTGGATCCAGGAAAAAGAAAAATGCCTGAATAAAATAAATGGATTTTTCGCTTTTGCGGTCTATGACAAAATGGATAGTAGTCTTTGCCTGGTCCGCGACAGGTACGGAGTCAAGCCCTTATTTTATTCTATTGATGAGGACAGGATAATCTTCGCCTCCGAAATGAAGGCTTTGCTCGAATACGGTGTAAATCGCGAAATTGACAAAACATCCCTTCAAACATATCTTCATCTCAACTATATCCCCGCACCTGATTCCATTTTTAAGGTTGTAAAAAAATTAGAACCCGGCTGCTACCTGAATATCCAATCAGGGAAATCAGAAATGAAGGTGTATTATACTATCAAGAATGAGGTTCAGACCCCTCCACCCTCATACCAGGAAGCAGTAGAGAAGGTCAGGGAGCTCGTTGATGACGCGGTAAAAATAAGGCTGATGGCAGATGTAAACCTTGGCTCCTTCCTGAGCGGAGGCGTAGATTCTTCTGTGATTGCCGGGGTTGCTTCCCGACATTCAAGTAACCTCAAGACTTTTTCAATAGGCTTTCCGGATGAGCCTTTTTTCGATGAAACAAAATATGCTGAACTTGTTGCAAGGAAGTTTAAGACTGACCATACTGCTTTCCAGGTTAGTAACGACGAACTTTTCGCTAATCTTCCTTCAATGCTCGATTATCTGGACGAGCCGTTTGCCGATTCTTCTGCACTCATTTTGTATATCCTCTGCAAACACACCTCTCATCAAGTCACCGCCACGTTGAGTGGTGATGGAGCAGACGAACTATTTACAGGGTATAACAAACATGCAGCTGAGTATAGAATCCGGCACAAAGGAGTTACCGAACATGCCGTCTTCGCAGGCAGAAGACTTTGGCAAAGTTTACCCAAATCAAGGAATTCATTTGTGGGAAATAAGATCAGGCAGCTTCATAAGTTTTCCCAAAACATGGAACTTTCACCTGCTGAACGTTATTGGAGGCTGGCCGGATTCACTGACGGCCAGGAAGGTTCAGACCTCCTGCTAAATCCAGGGCCGGATGAAGATTATCATCGTCGGAAAAATAAATTGACCGAATACCTTGGTAAAGATTTCAATGACTTATTGCTCTGTGATTTTCACCTGGTGCTGCAGAATGATATGCTCGTTAAAACAGATATGATGAGTATGGCCAACAGTCTGGAGCTAAGAACCCCTTTTCTGGACTATAGGCTCGTAAACTATGTGTTCTCACTGCCTTCAACTTTTAAAATAACAGGGCAGACAAGAAAAAGAATACTCAAAGATGCTTTTAAAGATATGCTGCCCCCGGAAACCTTAAGCCGTAGGAAGCAGGGATTTGAAATTCCATTACTTAAATTATTTAAAACAGACCAATTCAATACCATGTTTGAGAATCTACTGAGCGAAGATTTTTTAAGGGAGCAGGGAATATTCAATATAAATGAGGTGAATAGACTTAAGAAAAAACTTTTTTCTCCGAATCCGGAAGAAGCGGCGGCACGAATATGGGCTCTGGTTGTGTTCCAGCATTGGTGGAAAAAATATGGAAATGGTTAACTTAACCTGCTCTTTCAAGACCTCAACCTGAAATATATGCCTAAAGTTTTACGGATCATCAATCGTTTCAACTTAGGAGGCCCAACTTATAATGTAGCCTATCTCAGCCGGTACATGGCTCCTGAGTTTGAAACGCTGCTTGTTGGTGGTGAAAAAGATGAATCTGAAGACAGTTCAGGTCACATCCTCGACCAGTTGGGGCTCACCCCAATAATCATATCAGAAATGAGAAGAGAGGTTAGCCTGATAGACGATTACAGAGCCTATAAAAAAATAAAAAAACTCATCCGGGAATACAAACCTGATATTGTTCATACTCATGCCTCAAAAGCAGGGACACTGGGCAGGTTGGCAGCGTTTTCCTGTAAGGTCCCGGTCATAGTCCACACTTTTCACGGACATGTATTTCATTCCTATTTTGGAACTCTGAAAACCCTTTTGTACAAGCATATTGAACGCTATTTAGCAAGAAGGAGCACACGCATTGTTGCTATCAGTGAGATTCAGAAGGATGAACTTTCAAGGATATACAGAATATGTCCTTCAGATAAAATCGAGGTAATTCCTTTGGGGTTTGACCTCTCACGGTTCAGGGAGTCTTTGGAGGAAAAAAGAAAAGATTTCAGAAAAACATTTGCAATCCAGGATTCAGAACTTGTTATCATGATCATAGGTCGTCTTGTTCCCATCAAGAATCATAATCTTTTTCTGCAAGCAATTCTTTATGTGAAAAAGAGGAGCAAACGTAAAATCAGGGGAGTGATTGTAGGTGATGGGGAAGAGCGTGGACATATAGAACAATATGCAAGGAGTCTGGGGCTGTCTTTTTCCTCCAATACTTCAGTTGCAGGCAGTTCTGATCTGATTTTCACTTCCTGGATCCATAACGTCGACTGGGCTTTCGCCGGTGCAGATATTGTTGCTCTCAGCTCCTTTAATGAAGGTACGCCTGTAAGCCTTATTGAAGCACAGGCAGCCGGGAAGCCAATCATCTCCACCAATACCGGAGGAATTGAAAATGTCGTAATCCCTGCGGTAACCGCCAGTCTTATTGCTCCGGGAGATACCCCCGGCTATTGCGAAAAAATGCTTGAATTGGTGGAAAATGATACTCTTAGAGAAGAAATGAGCAAAAAGGGCTGGGAGCATGTTAGAAACACTTTTCATTATACACGTTTGGTCCAGGATATGAAAAATTTGTACCACCGCCTGCTCGCTTCTTAAGCATACTCATTCCGATAATTATTATACCTTTGTGGCTCATATCCAAGCAATAAGATTGTTTTATGAAAAAACTCATTATCATTCTTTTCGGAGCTGTTTTTGTGTCAGGATGCTCTTATTTTCGTCCTGATATCATGCTTAAAACCCCTAAAGATTATGTTTATACCAAGATTCAAGATACGGTTGCATACAGAGAGCTGAAAATCAGTCCTAATGATCTTATTGATTTCAGGCTTTTTTCAAATGACGGATTTAAGCTTATTGATCTTACTTCTACAACCGGTAATTCCATTATAGCACAATCAAACGCCTTACAATATGTAATTGAAAATGAGGGGACGGCTAAATTACCGGTACTGGGTCAGGTTCAGTTGGCTGGTATGACTATCCGTGAAGCGGAAGCCATGTTGGAAACAAGATATTCTCAATACTATGTAAAACCTTTCGTGCAGATTAAAGTGAGCAATAAGAGGTTCATCATTTTTCCGGGATCAGGTGCAATAGCCAAAGTTTTTCCTCTGGCCAACAACCACACTACCTTAATTGAAGCGATTGCATTAGCCGGCGGACTGCCGGAATATGCCAAAGCCTATAAAATAAAAATAATCCGGGGAGATCCGCAGAAACCAATCGTATATCTTATTGACTTGTCACACATTTCAGGTATTCCAGAAGCGAATATGGTGGTTCAACCCAATGATATTATCTATGTTGAAACCAGGATCAGACCAACGGTAGAATTCATTAAAGAACTCGAACCCTTTTTAGCCATTATCAACAGCTTTTTTCTTGGATATACCTTATACTTAACTGTCAAGCATTAAGCTGCAAAATCTATGCTCCAGGAAGATATTTCCACATCGGGCGATAACTTTGAACGATACCGGGAACGGATAACAAATTTCAGCAATGAATTTGAACCGGCTCTCTTCCTTTCCATTGCAGGCAAATCGATTCTCTGGTCAATCCTGTTTTTCAGTATCTCCCTATCCACCGCTTTTTTGTATTTGCGGTATACTCCTAAGGTATATGAGTCGAGCACCATCCTCCAGATCAACAACAGTAATAATGCCAATAAGGTACTGGATGCAAAAAACATTTATGAAGGAGATGCAGAAGATAAGCAGCTAGCGGGTGATATCGAACTGCTGAGATCCAGAGTTTTTCTGAAGAGGGTGCTTTCCACCCTGCCCCTTTCAGTCAGCTATTTTGAAGAGGGCACATTCCGTACCAATGAGCATTACAAAGGATCTCAGTACTCTGTAGAATCAAAATTAAAAACAGGAGATATCTGTGGAGTCCGGATTTTTATTACCCCAAAGAGCGGCACTTCTGGGGAAATCACCTATTCCTTGTCTGGGAAAACCCAGACCCGCATTTTCAGAACAGGCGAATGGATCACAGACCTTCCACAGGCAGAATTAAAAATCACACTCATCGATAAGGATTGGAAAGTAAGTGAAACAAAGAAAAAACGTTTTTATTTTGTTCTCAATAACCTGGAGAATCTTGCTGCGATGTATAACCCCAGGCTTAGTGTCACTTTATTGAATGACGCCGCCAAGACCGTTAAGATATTATTTAGGGACAATAACGCCATTAAGACCTCCGATATAGTCAATGCAATGACTTCAGAATTTATTGCATATGATGTCGAACGAAGGGGGGAAAGTGCTAAAAGTGTTCTTGAATTTATCGATAACCAACTTGAATCTGTTTACAACCGGCTTAAAAACTCTGAATCTACATTGGGGAATTTCAAGCGGGAATATAAGTTCAGTGAAAATAAAGAGCTTGCCAATGTTAATTTCGTCAGGCTGAACAATCTTGAAGACGACTACACTAAAACAGAGATGGAAGAAAATGTTCTTTCTGAAATTGAGAAAAAAGTAAAATCAGAAAACAAGCCGGATGTCACTTCATTACTTGCAATGCTATCAGGTTCAGAAAATATGGCTACGCTCAGTACGCAGGTCTCCGTATTATACAAGCTTGTAATCGACCGGGAAGAATCACTGTTTCAAAATAAAGTTGAAAATCAATCTATAAAATGGTATGACTATCAGATAGACCTTCAGAAAAGGATGCTGCTTGAAAGTATTGATGCAGTTAAGACAAAACTGAAGTCAAAGACTGAACAACTTGAAAAACTCACAAAACGTTATGAGGTCAAGTTTAATGATCCTGGTGCAGAAGTCGAGTATGGAAGGCTTCAGCATCTTTATGAAATCAATGAAAAATTCTATACCCTTTTATTGGAGAAAAAGACTGAGTATCAGATCTCCAAAGCAGGATTCATCTCTCATCACCTTATCCTTGAAGTGCCCATTACACCAACCGTTCCCGTATTTCCAAATCCCAACATTTCTTTTACTCTGGCCATTTTTGCAGCGGCCTTATTGAGCCTTCTGGTGGTATTAATCCGATATCTTCTCCATGATAAAATAAGTTCTTTAAACGAAATTACCAGACATACCAATGCAGGAATATCTATTCTCGGTATTATCCCCAAGTATAAAAAGGACATCCCAATCTCCCAGTTGCTGGTTGATAAAAACCCTAAATCACTTATCGCTGAAGCATTCCGGTCAGTAAGATCTAATATGCATTTTATTTCGGATGAAATTGGTCCCAAAGTGATGACTGTTACTTCCACAATATCCGGAGAAGGAAAAACATTTGTTGCCCTAAACCTTGCCGGAATTATCGCTTACTCAGGCAAAAAGGTAGTTATTCTTGACTTGGATATGCGAAAGCCAAAAATCCACCTGGGCCTGGAAGTGTCCAATCTTAAAGGGATGAGTACCATTCTGATCGGCAGGGACACTGTGGAAGAGTGTATCCAGCATAGTCAACTGGAAAACATGGATTTTATCACCTCAGGTCCAATTCCTCCAAATCCCTCTGAGCTGATGCTGAGCAAAAAAATGACAGAAATTATCGAATACCTCAAGACCAAGTATTCCATGATCATTATTGACAATCCCCCTGTTGGATTGGTTACAGACGGTATCGACCTTATGCGGAAAGCGGATTACCCGATCTACATTTTCAGGGCAGAATACTCGAAAAAATCTTTCATTCAAAACGTAGATCGTCTTCAGAATGAAAGTGGCATAAAGAAACTCAGTGTGGTTCTCAATGGCGTTGACATTGAAAAACGAGGATATGGGTATAACTACGGGTATGGCCATGGATATGGTTATGGATACGGTAGCAGCTATGGATATTATGATGAATCCAAACCTGGTAAACAAAAAAGCACTAAGAAAAGCTAAACACCTAGATGGAAATTATAAAAACCCCTATTGAAGGGTTGCTTATCATAAAGCCACGGATTTTCAATGATGGCCGGGGATACTTTTATGAATCCTGGAGTCGTGAAAAATTTGAAGCAGCAGGTATTCAGCTGGACTTCGTTCAGGACAACCAATCTCTTTCCCAAAAAGGAGTGCTCCGTGGCCTGCATTTCCAGAATCCTCCTTTTGCCCAGGCAAAGCTGGTGAGAGTGATTGCAGGTGCTGTTCTTGATATTGCAGTGGATATCCGGAAAGCCTCTCCAACCTATGGTCAGCATTATTCAATCGAGTTGAATGATGAAAATATGCTCCTGTTCCTGATTCCGACAGGGTTTGCTCATGGCTTTGTAACCTTGAAAGACCATACTATATTCAGTTACAAGTGCTCTGCCCCCTACAATAAGGCCAGCGAAGGATCTATTTTATGGAACGATAAAGACCTAGCAATCAACTGGAACACTGAGAATCCGGCTCTCTCCGATAAAGACCTGACAGGCAATACTTTCCGCGCCTTAGATAGCTTGTTTTAGAAGACTCAAATTCGTACCTTTGCAAGCTATTTCCAATATTAAATGAACAGTTATTTACTGGCGGTTTTTCTGGGTTATTTTCTCTCGGTTACTTGTTTTTCCCTCGTCCTTAATGGAGTTCTGCTCCGGTTTACAAGGACCCTCGGAATCAGGAACAGATCGGAGGGTATGATCCGTTGGAATAGTCAATACAAGCCTTCAGTCGGAGGAATTTGCTTTTACCTTCTCTTCCTGCTATCTGTGGCAAGTTATACCGTCTTTTTTCCTCAGAATCAGCTATTAATGAATCAGCGGTTGCTGGGTTTATTAGGAGCCTGCTCCCTGGCTTTTTTAATGGGACTTGCTGATGATGCTTACAATACCAAACCCTTACTCAAGCTTTCTGCCCAAATCTCCTGTGCGCTTGTACTCATCATCTCCGGGACATACATCACTGTCTTTAATGACAATATTGCGAATTATCTTTTTACAGTATTCTGGGTCGTTGGCATGATGAATTCGATAAATATGCTTGATAATATGGATGGGATAACCACTGTCATCTCCATCAACGTTCTTTCCTATGCCGTCCTCTTCGAATATCTCAGGGGAGATTGCATGAACATTTATTTCATGATAATGCTTGGAGTCCTGGCTGCACTATGCGGGTTCATGTACTATAACTGGAATCCTTCCCAACTCTTTATGGGAGATACGGGAAGCCAATTCCTTGGAGTATTCCTTGCAGCCGTTGGAATTAATTGTTTTTGGAATGCGCCAGATTTTGCGCATCATTACATTCATTCAAAACAGTTATTCGTTGCCATCCTTGCTTTTATTCTTCCTATTATAGATACCAGTATTGTCATCATAAACAGGGTTGCTAAAGGACGTTCTCCGTTTATCGGCGGAAAGGATCACACCACACACCATCTGGTTTATTTTGGATTCAGTGAAAGGAAAGTTGCTGTTGTATTTGCCCTTATCAGCTTCATTTCACTAGGCCTGACTTATGGCATTAATCTCTACTCGGAATCCTGGGGATATCTGCAGATCATTGGATTTTCATTGTATTTCTTGCTTCTTCTTTCCACCTTCTATTACATCACCCAAAAATACCAGAAGGCGCCATGAAGAAAACCTGGGAAAAAGTCAAAGCAATCCTGTTGCCATTCAAAAAGCATCTTGCCGCTTTTTGCAGTCTCATCTTTCTTGTTCTTGTAATCAAGTTATTTAACTACTCCGTAAGCGACCGTGTCAGTGATAATTCCTACAAAAATTATTTCAACTCCAGTTATAAAGTATTTGGAATCCCTCTTCCTAAAGAACTCGATTTTTGCGGAGAGCCGGTTCCAGTATCTGATTACACGATCCGGGAGAGCCTTGAGAAGGAGCTTCTCATCAATACTTACTGGCAATCCCAAACCCTGCTCTTTCTGAAACGGTGTAACCGGTGGTTTCCGGTCATAGAACCGATCCTGAAACGCCATGGTATCCCTCAAGACTTTGAATATATTGCTCTGATAGAAAGCGGTTTTACAAATGTTGTATCCCCGGCTGGGGCAACAGGGTTTTGGCAACTCATCGATCCTACCGCCAGAAATTATGGACTTGAAATAAGCGATGAGGTGGACGAACGATACAATGTAGAAAAGTCAACCGAAGCAGCCTGCCTCTTTTTCAAAGAAGCATTTGAAAAATATCACAACTGGACACTTGTTGCAGCCTCTTACAATCTTGGGATGGGGGGAATTGATAAACAAATTGAAAAGCAGAGAACCCATAATTATTATGATCTTTATCTCAATGAAGAAACAGCCAGATATGTTTTCAGAATATTAGCCATAAAGGACATTCTGAAAAGACCAAAGGCCTATGGTTTTGAACTCCGTATGCATGACCTTTATCCTCCTTTGCCGATACGGGCCGTCAGAGTCGATTCCTCCATTACCGACCTCGCTGATTTTGCTATCAAGCAAGGAACAACTTACAAAATATTGAAGCTACTCAATCCCTGGCTAAGAAAAAATTCCTTGTCAAACAATGACCGGAAAACCTATTCAATCAGTTTATTAACAAAAGGAACAAAAATTTATCCAGAAGAAGAGCCCAGCATAAATCCTGATCCTGTTCCAGACACCACCCGCTTTGTTACAACGGCAGAAATTACCCTCGATAGTCTTTCCCATGGCATTAAACATATCGTACAGGCAGATGAAAACATCTCTTCTTTGTCAAAAAAATACGGAGTGAGTGAGGATCTGATCCGCACATGGAATCATATTGATTCCAAATCAGAAATAACTATCGGCCAGGAAATCGTTATCCTTCGAGCAAACCAATGAAAAAGAAGGAACTTACTTCCGAAACAAATCTAACCGTCCCGACACAGAAATTTCTGGAGGTTATTGGTGCAAGAGTGCACAACCTCAAAGAACTGACAGTAAATATTCCGCGCGACAAATTGGTTGTCATCACCGGTTTAAGCGGGAGTGGGAAATCATCATTGGCATTTGACACGATTTATGCGGAAGGGCAGAGAAGGTATATCGAAACTTTTTCTTCTTATGCCAGACAATTTCTGGGAGAGATGGAAAGACCAGATGTAGATAAAATAACCGGACTAAGCCCGGTTATCTCTATTGAACAAAAAACAGTCAACAAAAATCCACGCTCAACCGTAGGTACTATAACAGAGATCTATGACTTCTTGCGTCTCTTGTATGCCCGTACTGCAGACGCCTTTTCTTATGTGAGTGGGGAAAAAATGGTTCGTTATTCAGATGAGCAGATTCAGAAATTAATATTTGAGAATTTCAACGGTAAAAAAATTCTGATTCTTGCCCCCGTTGTCCGAGGCCGCAAGGGCCACTACCGGGAATTGTTTGAACAGATTAAACGTCTCGGCTTTCTCCGTGCACGCATTGATGGTGAGATTAAAGACCTCACCACGAATGCCAGAATGCAGGTTGATCGGTACAAAACCCATGACATCGAAATTGTAATTGACCGTATCGATGTTTCAGAATCAAGCAGGCTGAGAATTTCGGAATCCATACAGGTTGCAATGAAGCAGGGCAAAGGCACGCTTCTGGTTATTGACGATGCATCCGGAGAACTGAGGCATTTTAGCAGGCACCTCATGTGCCCAACTTCCGGAATCTCTTACGACGAACCCGCTCCGAACCTTTTTTCATTCAACTCACCTTATGGAGCCTGTCCTAAATGCAACGGCCTGGGGCATATTCTACAGATCGATGTCAGTAAAATAATCCCGAACTCCGGGAAAAGCATTAAACAAGGAGGGATCGTACCCCTTGGAGAATATCGAAGCTCTTTTATCTTCCGTCATATCGATGCAATTGCCGAAAGGCATGGTTTTTCAATTTCAGATCCTATCAAAGACATCCCGGAAGATGCTCTGAACATGATTCTCTATGGTACCGATGAAGTTCTAAAGGTTAAAAACGATGCACATAGCAGCGCGACGAACTATTCACTTTCTTTTCAGGGTGTCGTTAATTTTATAGCCAGGCAGGAAGAGGAAAGCGGCTCTGCAATTATCAGCAAGTGGGCCCAGGAATTTATGAATGAAACGGTTTGTCCGAAGTGCGAAGGCACACGTCTGAAAAAGGAGGCGCTTTTCTTCAGGATCGATGGTAAAAATATTGCTGAACTGGGGCAGATGGATATTATTCAGCTTCAGGAATGGTTCAAAGACCTCGAACAAAGACTTGACGCCAGACAAAATCTTATCGCGTCTGAAGTCCTTAAAGAAATTAGGACCAGAATCCAATTTCTCCTAGATGTAGGCCTCACCTACTTGACTATCGACCGAAGTGCAAGATCCTTGTCAGGCGGGGAAGCACAACGAATTCGTCTGGCAACCCAGATTGGTTCCCAGTTGGTAGGGGTACTTTATATACTTGATGAACCCAGTATTGGACTGCATCAACGTGATAACCTCCGGCTCATTCATGCACTCCGGAACCTTAGAGATATTGGAAATTCTGTGATTGTTGTTGAACATGACAAAGAGATGATCCTTTCTGCCGACTACGTTCTGGACATCGGTCCATTTGCAGGTATTCATGGAGGGCGGGTTGTGGCAGAAGGCACTCCAAAAGAAATTATGCAAGCCGATTCACTTACTGCAGATTATCTTGTAGGACGTAAAACTATTCCTATCGCAGAAAAGCATCGTAAGGGAAATGGGAAATCAATCATTCTGAAGGGGGCAACTGGTCATAATCTTAATAATGTCACTGCTGAATTCCCTCTTGGCAAATTTATCTGTGTCACAGGGGTGTCGGGCAGCGGAAAATCTTCACTTATCAACGAAACCTTATATCCTATCCTAAGCCGTACTTTTTACCGAAGCGACAAGAAGCCCCTTCCTTATCGCTCCATTGAAGGCCTTGGAAATGTTGATAAGGTGATTGAGATTGACCAGAGCCCAATCGGAAGAACAACCCGCTCCAACCCTTGCACTTATACAGGTGTATTCAGTGACATCCGAAACCTGTTTGCTGTTTTGCCGGAGGCTAAAATCAGAGGCTATAAACCTGGAAGGTTCTCCTTTAATGTAAAAGGCGGAAGATGTGAAACCTGCCAGGGAGCAGGTCTGAGAACCATTGAGATGAACTTCCTTCCAGATGTCTATGTTAATTGTGAAACCTGCAACGGAAAAAGATATAACCGGGAGACCCTGGAAGTAAGGTATAAGGGAAAATCAATCAGTGATGTCCTGGACATGACTATTGATATCGCTGTAACTTTTTTCGAGAATCAACCTTCTATTCTGGGCCGCATTAAAGCTCTGCAAAGCGTAGGACTTGGGTATATTACATTGGGCCAAGCTTCCACCACACTTAGCGGAGGTGAAGCTCAACGCGTGAAACTGGCTACGGAACTTGCAAAGAAGGAAACCGGCAATACGTTCTATATTCTGGATGAACCTACTACAGGGCTTCATTTCGAAGACATCCGGATTCTGCTGGAAGTCCTTAACAGACTTGCCGATAATGGAAATACCGTTCTCGTCATTGAACACAATATGGATATGATCAAAGTTGCCGATCACATTATTGATATTGGACCCGAAGGTGGTAAAGGCGGCGGAAATATTATTGCCACCGGAACTCCGGAGGAAATAATCAGGAACAAAGACAGTTTTACTGCGAAGTATCTCCGGGAAGAACTTGAATCTTTGAACCTTTCCTCCAAATCAGGAGCACTCAATAAAACAAATTAAATGGACCCCAGAAAGATATGACGAACAAAGACGAAGAAATGATCCGGAAGGCTTTTGCCGAGAAAGACTGGAACGATATCAAAGCCACAGACTCCTGGCAAATATTTAAAATTATAGCCGAATTTGTAGAAGGTTTTGAAAAAATGGGCAGAATAGGCCCTTGTGTTTCGGTATTTGGCTCTGCAAGAACTAAACCTGGGACGCCCTATTATAAACTCGCCGAGGAAATTGCTTTCAAACTCACCCGGGAAGGTTATGGAGTCATTACCGGAGGCGGGCCGGGTATTATGGAGGGTGCCAATAAGGGCGCGAAGGCAGGAGGAGGCAAATCTGTTGGATTAAACATTAAACTCCCTTTCGAACAGTACTCGAACCCCTTCATCGATTACGATAAAATGATCACTTTTGATTACTTTTTTGTACGAAAGACTATTTTCCTGAAATATTCACAGGGTTTCATTGCCCTTCCAGGAGGATTCGGAACCATGGACGAGCTTTTTGAAGCTATCACCCTGGTTCAAACCAATAAAATAGCACATTTCCCTATTGTGTTGGTGGGAAAGGAATACTGGAGTGGATTAATTGATTGGATAAAAGGCACCATGCTGAGGGAACAGAACATCAATGCAGATGACCTGGGACTCTTTCATATTGTGGATACTGCTGATGAGGCTGTAGTTGTTATTAATGAGTTTTATTCAAAATATATGCTTAAACCAAACTTCTAGAGAAACCCTTAACATCTTTTAGCAAGCATGACTGGGCAAGAGCCTTCAGGAATCTTCATTTTTCTTATCTTTAAAGTCCTAATATCTATATAAACATTGAATATTTACGACAAATACGAAACTGTTATCGGACTGGAGGTTCATATTCAGCTGTTGACGAACAGTAAAGCGTATTCCTCTGATTCTGCGGAATACGGGGCGTTGCCGAATACTCATGTGAGCGTGATCACTCTGGGCCACCCCGGGACCTTGCCCAAAGCCAATAAAAAGGTAATTGAATACGCCGTTCGTCTTGGCCTTGCACTGAATTGCACGATAACCAGGGAGAACATGTATGCCCGGAAAAATTATTTCTACGCAGACCTTCCGAAAGGATATCAGATAACCCAGGATAAAACACCCATTTGCCGGGGAGGCCATATTACTATCAAGGATAAAGATGGGAATGAGAGGGTTATCCATCTCACCAGAATTCATATGGAAGAAGATGCCGGAAAAAGCATTCATGATCAGGATCCTTTCGATACACTCATCGATCTTAACCGCGCTGGTGTTGCTCTTCTTGAAATTGTATCTGAACCTGAACTGAAAAGTGCAGATGAAGCATACAGCTATTTGTCGGAGGTCCGGAAATTAGTCAGACATCTGGATATCTGTGATGGCAATATGGAAGAAGGCTCCCTACGGTGCGATGCCAATGTTTCTGTAATGCTGAAGGGATCGAAAACATTTGGCCGCCGTGTAGAGGTAAAAAACATGAATTCCATCCGGAATGTAAAGCTTGCCATAGAGCATGAAATAAAAAGACATATTGATTTGATTGAAGCCGGGAAAATCGTTGATCAGGATACCCGCAGTTTTGATGCCTCCAAAGGCACTACTTTCTCACTCCGGAGCAAAGAGATGGCTAACGATTACCGATACTTTCCTGAGCCGGACCTCCCTCCTGTCATTGTCAGCGTTGATTATATTGAAAAGATAAGAAGCACCATGCCACCGCTTCCGGATGAACTTTTCAATAAGTACAAAAAAGAACTCCATCTATCCGATTATGATGCGGGCTTCCTTACCGAAAGCAAAATTCTCTCTTCCTACTTCGAAGACCTGATCCAAAAAACCAGCAATTACAAGGCAGCAGCTAATTGGATGATGGGAACGGTTAAAAATTTTCTGAACGAAAAAGCAATAGCCATCGATCAGTTTCCTTTACCTGCTCATCAGCTCGCTGCACTGATCAAGCTTGTAGATGATGGGAAAGTAAGCAGCAGTGTGGCCTCTCAGACAATCTTCCCTGCATTGATCAAGGATCCAGGTCAAACACCGCTTAAGATTGCGGAAGCTCTCAACCTGATTCAGGAAAGCGATACCGGTGCACTGCAAGAACTTATTAAAGAGGCCCTGCAAAAATATCCGGATAAAGTGATGGAATATAAAAACGGGAAAACAGGCCTCATCGGGCATTTTATGGGGGAAGTCATGAAGCTTAGTAAGGGCAAAGCCGATCCCAAAGTAGCAAACGAATTAATGAAAAAGGAGCTGGAGAAATGAATTTATTGAAACATTCTAACGTAATGAACAACATGCTAGTATTCATTGTATCTGCCAGTCTGTTTTTATCCTGCTCAGGGAAAACAGGAAATTCAACCATGAGTGATGGAGCCTTGCTCATTAAAGGAAAACTGACTAACTCTTCCGGAGAAATGATCTGGCTTCAGGATGCCAGCTCCCCGAAACCAATAAACATTGACTCCACAAAGCTCAATGAATCCGGTGAATTTGAATTCCATACTAAGCTTTTGTCGAAAGGGTTTTACAACATATTTCTGAACCAGGGTAATTTCGCTACCCTGATTCTCGATTCCAAAGAAAAGGTGACCATTTCAGGAGACGCAAAAAACCTTGGATACACCTATAAAGCGGAAGGTTCGCCAGACACCAAACTCTTCATGGATTTCAATTCCTGGGCTATGGGGTATTACGGAAAATTAAATATCATCAAACAAAAGCAGGATTCCATTCAGAGTGTTTTTCAGTTTTTCACCAATCAAAACAAAGACCCACGAAAAGCAGATTCCCTCTCCAGACTTCTCGAGCCCAACTTCAACAAACTCTCCGAACAAATCATCCTCTTACGTAAAGATGCCGACGAATACGCTTCCAATTTCATAAATAAAAATCCGGAATCATTTGCAGACATGGCGGTATTAAGTCTGTTCAGCGACAAGGAAGCCAGCTTTTCCTACTTTGAGAAAGTGAGTGTCTCCATGAAAAAGAAATACCCTGATGAAAAGAACCTTAAACCGTTCTATGACTATGTTGATAAAATGAAAAGATTAAGTGTAGGTTCTCCGGCACCTGAAATAAAGCTTAATAATCCGGAAGGAAAGGAAATAGCTCTTTCTTCTCTCCGCGGAAAAATAGTCCTGATTGATTTCTGGGCCTCCTGGTGTGGCCCGTGCCGTAAAGAAAACCCTAATGTAAAAAAGATTTATGCCCAATATCATCCAAAAGGATTTGAAGTCTACAGTGTCTCCCTTGATGACAATAAAGAGGCATGGATGAAAGCGATCGCCGATGATGGCCTGGTCTGGAACCATGTGAGTGAGCTTAAAAAATGGCAGAGTGCTGTTGTTCCGCTTTACGAGATCAAAGGAATTCCTATGACTGTGTTGCTTGACAAGGACGGTAAAATAATTGCCAAAAATCTTCGCGGCGATCAACTTGCTGCTAAAGTGGCCGAGCTTCTGAAATAAAGAGTGAGCTCTATGAAATTATTTTTTGCTGTTTTAATTTGTATTTGCTATTCCTTTTCATCCCCTGGAGCTACCGGAACTTACTTTCAACAGGAAGTCAATTACCGGATTCAGGTGCGGCTGGATGACAAAACAAATGAATTATTTGCCTCCGAGGCTATTGATTATACGAATAACTCTCCTCAACAACTCTCCTATCTTTATTTCCATATCTGGCCCAACGCTTACAAAAACACATCCACACTTTTTGCAAAGCAGCTGGAGCAAAATGGAGATCTCAAGTTTCATTTTTCAAAAGAGGAGGATCGTGGCTTTATTGACCAGCTCGATTTTAAGGTAGATGGATCTACCGTCAAATGGGAATTTGCAGGTGACACCATTGACATCTGCCGAATCTGGCTTAATCATCCACTCAAGTCTGGAGAAAAAATCACCATCACCACACCTTTTCACGTTAAAATTCCAATCGGCATTTTTTCACGACTTGGGCATCTTGGTCAACAATATCAAATTACGCAATGGTATCCCAAGCCTGCCGTTTTTGATGGGAACGGCTGGAACCAGATTCCTTTTCTTAACCAGGGTGAGTTCTATTCTGAATTTGGTACGTATGACGTGGATATCACCGTTCCCAAAAACTACGTATTAGGTGCCACTGGAGATCTTATAAACAGTTCAGAAGAGGAACAATTTATAACCAATAAAATAGCCGAAACACAAACTTGGCTCGAAGAATTCAAACGAACAGGAAAACAAGACCTGAGCTTTCCACCGTCCGATTCCACCACAAAAACATTACATTTTCATCAAAGCCGCGTACACGATTTTGCCTGGTTTTGTGACAAAAGATATCACATCCTCCAGGGCGAAGTCATTACCCCGCATGAAAAGAAAAATGTTATTACAAGGGCTCTCTTCACCGATTCTGAAGCCAGTATGTGGGTTAAAGCCCTGCCTTATCTGCATGATGCCATCTATTTATACTCCCTGTGGAACGGTGATTATCCGTATCATCAGGTCACCGCAGTGGATGGTGGTTTGAGCGCAGGAGCAGGAATGGAATATCCCAACATTACGGTGGTCGGAAATACTGCCAATGATTTCACGCTTGAAACCGTTATTGCTCATGAGGTAGGACATAATTGGTTCTATGGCATTCTGGGCTCTAATGAGCGTAAGAATCCATGGATGGATGAAGGGATCAATTCATTTAACGAAAACCGATATATAGAAACAAAATACCCAAATGCCAAACTGATTGATGGAATAGGTTTTGAAAAGCTTGGGACGCTCCTTGATTTGGACCGATACCTTCACAAGGAAGAGTATTACTTAACCTATCTCATCAATGCCCGTAAATCACTCGACCAGCCTATACAGCTTCCGGCAGGTGATTATACTACCTTGAATTATGGAGGTATTGTTTACTCCAAAACTGCAATCACATTTGATTACCTCATGGCTTACCTGGGTACAAAAACCATGGACTCCGCCATGCAGGTATATTATGAAACCTGGAAATACAAACATCCTCAGCCCAGGGATCTCCGGACTATACTTGAAAAAGTATCACAACGCGACCTTAGCTGGTTTTTTGACGACATGATCAACAGCACCAAGAAACTGGACTACAAAATTCTTGCTTCAAGGCCTGTCACCAATGGCTATGAAGTGATTGTTAAAAACAACGGGGAAATCAAAGGGCCTGTTGCCATCTGCGGTATCAAAAACCATGCGTTAAGGGGTATTGTATGGTATGATGGTTTCTGGGGAACTGAGGTGCTGAGCTTTCCTCCTGTGGAGGAAGGAGTAGACTATTTCATGATCGATTACAACTCAGACATGCCGGAAATTAACCGGAACAATAATATTCTCCGCACCAGCGGACTTTTCAAACGAGTTGAACCCGTCAAGCTTCAGTTCCTTGCAAGCCTTGACAGGCCCGACCGCACCCAGATTTTCTGGACCCCTGTAGCAGGCTGGAATGATTATAATAAGTTCATGTTCGGAGTTGCTGCATACAATACCCTCCTCCCTCAGCGCAAATTCGAATATTTTTTCATGCCCATGTTTTCAGGAACCACCCAAAGTCTTTCCGGGTCAGGCAGCATCTCGGCTAACTTTCCGATGAATGCAGGACCTATCCAACAGCTCACTGCAAAACTTTCTGCCGAGCGATATGCCTATAGCGATGTTCCTTTTATTCTCCATTACAACCGCCTGGTCCCAGAGTTAGATTTCACGCTGAGAAAACGGGAAGCCAGAAGCACTATCAAACAAACCATCCGGGCCAGAGGCATTTTCCTTTTAGTAGATGACCTCCACACAGATTATTCCTACGGGCAAATCTCCACCTCCCATAAAACAGATACTACCATATTCGGAAACCTTACCTATACTCTCCAGAATTCACGAAAATTAAACCCTTATGGATTTATGGTGGATTATCAAGGCAGCCAGCACATCCAAAAACTTTCAGTGGTCGCTAATTATGAGATTACTTTCCCAAAAAAGAAAAGCATTGAGTTTCGTCTTTTTGGAGGAACGTTTCTGAAAAATGATCAAAACCCCGTCTATGCTTTCCGGATGAGCGGGGAAAACGGACCCAATGATTACCTTTATGACAGAACCTATTTAGGCCGGAGCGAAACTTCCGGTATGCTTTCTCAGCAGTTCTCAGAAACGGATGGGGCATTCAAAACCTTTTCTCCCTGGGGCGCCTCCTCTACCTGGTTAACAGCGATAAATATCAAATCATCCTTGCCTTATATTCCCAGACAGATTCGTCTCTTTCTGGATGCCGGCACCTGCGATCCAACCGCGTTAGATAAAACCAATGGTTCTGCATCCTTTCTCTATGATGCAGGAATTGATATTTCACTGATCAAAAATATTTTCGATATCTATTTCCCGTTGGTGATGTCACCTGAAATTCATGACTATCTTTACATGACCCGTCAGTTCAATTATCTGGAGACCATCCGTTTCACCCTTAATCTGAAACTGGCGAATCCTTTTGAACTGATCAAAAACATCGCACCTTAAGTGAAACCCGGCAGTAAAATATATTTTGCATCTGACTTCCATCTAGGAGTTCCCGATTACGAAAGGAGTCTCGTACGGGAGAAGCGTATTGTAAGGTGGCTGGAAGAAATACGGAAAGACGCTTCTGAAATTTATCTGCTTGGTGATGTGTTCGATTTCTGGTTTGAGTACGGTAAAGTTGTGCCCAGGGGATTTGTAAGGCTTCTTGGCAAGCTGGCCGAATTAAGCGACTCTGGAATTAAAATTCATTACTTTACCGGGAACCATGATATCTGGGTTTTTGATTACCTCCCTCAGGAGCTAGGAGTTCAGATTTATCGGGAGCCTGTGATTCGGGAAATCGGAAATAAGAAGTTTTATCTTGGGCATGGTGATGGGCTAGGGCCAAAGGATAAGGGATTCAAGTTCCTCAAAAGCATTTATACCAGCTCTCTTCCTCAATGGCTATTTGCGAGGATCCATCCCAATTTCGGTCTCCGCTTTGCACAATACTGGTCTAAAAAAAGCCGTATCAATAACGGAACCAGGGATGAAAAATTCCATGGTGAAGAGAACGAATGGCTCGTCCTTCATTCCAAGGAAATATTACTTAAAGAGGATATCGATTATTTTATCTTCGGACACCGCCACCTTCCGATTGATATGAAAATAGGGGAAAAGAGCCGGTATGTGAATCTGGGCGAATGGGTGAATTACAATACTTATGCCGTCTTCGACGGCACTGAGCTTGAACTTAAAACCTACAAATAGTCTTTCCCGATTTTTTCTGCCAGATCAGCCAGACGGCAGGAATAGCCATACTCATTGTCGTACCATCCTATTACCTTGATCAGGTTTCCTACGATAGAAGTGAATTCTGCATCGTAGATACAGGATGCCGGGTTCCCGATTATATCTACGGAAACAATAGGATCTTCGGTGTATTCGAGTATCCCTTTCAAGGAACTTCCGGCAGCTTGCTTGAATGCCGCATTAATCTCCGCAACCGTAGGGATTTTATTCAGCACACAGGTAATATCTGTAAGCGAGCCATCGGGAACCGGAACCCGGATACCGCAACCGCCCATCTTTCCCTTGAGCTGAGGAAATATTTTTGTGATCGCCTTAGCTGCACCTGTAGAAGTTGGTACTATGTTCATCGCTGCCGCCCGCGCTCTCCGAAGATCTTTATGAGGGCTATCGTGGAGGCGCTGATCGCCTGTATAAGAATGGACGGTGGTGATATAACCTTCTTCGATACCCCAATTATCTTCAAGCACCTTAATCATCGGAGCCGCACAGTTGGTGGTACAGGATGCATTGGAGAGAATAAGATCTTCTTTCAGAAGAATCTCATCATTTATTCCAAGCACAATGGTTTTGATGTCACCTGCAGCAGGCGCTGAAACAATTACGCGGCCCGCCCCGGCCTGGATATGCTTACTGCAGCTGGCTATATCCAGAAAATACCCGGTCGACTCAATAACAACATCTACATTCAATGCTTTCCAGGGAAGGTTTGAAGGATCTTTCTCTGAAAATATCTTAACTTTTTTTCCATCCACCAACATTCCATCAGCTTCTGCAACCACAGATCCTTCAAAGCGTCCATGTACAGAATCATATTTGAGCAGATGAGCCAATGTTGGTGCATCTGTAATGTCATTGATTGCTACAACCTCAATATCTTTTCTGCTATGCATAACCCGAAAAGTAACCCTGCCTATTCTTCCGAAACCATTGATGGCAACTCTGATTTTCTTCATAGCTTTTTTTTTCAAAATTAGAACTTTTTCGGCAGAAACGCAGACTGCCTCCCGGTGGGAGGCAGTCTGCGTTTTCAAAGAATTAAATTATTTGGTTACTATAAACCTGGATGCACCATGTTGGGAGCCCGATTCAAAGCTCAGGATATAGGTTCCAGCACCAAATTCAGAACAATCGAATTCAATGGTATTCGGTCCATCCTGCAGGTGAGGAATGACCATATCTTTTACAAGCTGGCCTTTCAGACTAAAAATATGCAGCTTCACATCACCGCTATGATTGAGGTAGAAGGAAACATTTCCGGATTGAACCATCGGGTTCGGGAAGATCCGGATGACAGGAGCACCTGTTCCATGACTTCCAAGAGTATTCTCCTTTATGCCCATAGGTTGATAAGAGACCTCCGATTTCCATGTTCCGCGTCCATGTGTGGCGATGTAAAACACACCAGCATTGTAACAGCTATTCCAGGGCTCAAAACGGCTCTGGTGAATTTTTAGGGTAGGCACTCTTGGGAAACTCGAAGCGGTATCAGCCTGTGAAACCCAGTTCACAGAACCTGCCGTTACATTATCCGTAGAATAGACTCCAAATTCCGTTCCTATTAATGCGTGGTTAACATTGTATTTATCATACGAACAGGCGTAGACCGGCATTCCAATCAGGTTACCATTAGCTGGACTGAAGTTTGTGGTCATATTCGCAGCTGAAAGAGCCGTGGTGGCATTCGAACTGATAAACACATGAGGGTTGTTTGTATATCCTGCTAAAGACACAATGAGGTTATTCACATTAGACGGATCCACATCAATGGAAGTGATGACTCCTAGCCCTCCTGTGCTTCCAATTCTGGTACAACGGAGGTGACAGTTTGGATTCGGTCCAACAGAGGTTCCGACTTTCAGGTCAATATCATCATGCAGGGTATCTCTGATCATGCCAATTCCATCAATACGGAAGAGATCAGAACTCAGTTGCTGATCAGTCGTGCTGAAGTAAAGGGTATTTCCATCAGCCGACCAACACATATCCTGTACCATATTAGTACCAAAAGCATCGGGCTTGGAATTCGTACCTGCTACTTTTACCCACATTGGAATAGTCGTAAAGTCAAGCGGTTTGTTGGTAACGAAAAGTCCGCCTGCTGCCCCAAATCCAACGGCCAGTTTAGCCTGGATGATATCTTTAAGATAAGTGCTGTCATTAGGCCCTTGAGAAGTAAGTGTGGAAGGACAGATCGCCTGATAAGGCAGGCTGTTGGTATGACTCATCAGATTAAGCTGCACACCCGCGCTATAAGTAACATCAAAGGCCACTTTTACAACCGTGTTTTTAGGGACCGGACTTGTAAAGTTAAGGGTCATCACACGTGTACTGTAGTTTACGGTAGACAGAGGGCCCATACCAGGACCTGTAATGTTCCCTAAACCATCATCATTGAAGTTAAGAGAACCAGAAGTAACAAGTACAGTGCTCGGTATAATAGCCGCATTGGGCTCTTCACTTCCGTTGAAGTTAACTTTCAAGGTATAATTAACAGTCTGAATCGTATCATTACCTGCAGCAATGCTTTCACTTTGACGTTGTGCTGCAAAGAGCACAGAGTCCTGAGAGTTCGGATCGTTCAGGCTTTCCCAGAGTTTGATAGGGGTAACGAAATTGGCGAATCCGGCAGTACCAGGTCCTAATAAATTAATACGGTTATTATAAAAAGGAGCGCCTGAAGTGCCTTTGTTAGCAGAGCGTCCCAGTGTTCCGTAATAAACAGTACCAAAGCCTGCGCTCGGGTTTAAGAATGAATAAGCCACCTGTCCCCCATCTCCTCCGCCTACAGAAACGGCAGACATAGGTCCATTCCCAACGCCATCAATATACTGAGTACCATTATCCTGGCAGCCTCCGATATTCATGGTCCTGGAAGGATCGCTATAGTCGCAGGCTACGTCATAATATTGAGTTACGTCGTATGACTTGTTACAGGGAAGGTAGGTGAGTCCGTTATCGACCGAGCGGAATATACCTCCGTCACAGCCGATAAAGAAACGGCCCTGAATCTTACTGTCAAACAGAATCATGTGATTGTCGGTATGCACATACTGCGCATCACCAAATGTCCCGAATTGCTGGGCGATATTCGTCCATTGACCAACCGGAGAGAGTGGATTGTTATTGGTCATATCCCATCTCCAAAGTGAAACACCACCGAATACGATGTGATATTTATCATAAGGATCCACAGCCAACGTCAGGTCATACGTTCCTTGCTGGCTTGAACCAAACGGATCGAATACAAGATTATTCGTGGAAGCGATCTGCGTAAATGTAGGTGTGCCAGTTGAGCCATTGGTAGTAAGCCATCCCCCGAGTAAACTGCCGCTACCGGTAGAGGCAATCACATAAACATAGTTCGGATCCTGGGGAGAAATAGCGATGCCTGTACGGCCTATTCCTGCAACAGGGTAGTTATTCGGAGTTCCCATAGCTACCCAATTGGCGGCGCCTACATCACCGTTGTTGGATCTCCAGAGTTTGGTTTGAATCACTGCGTAAACACTATGGTCCGAAGCAACAGCCACATCATAGCACTGAGCACCCATGGATGGGCTGGCCACTGTAAATGTTGTACCCGCATCGGTAGATATCATTAAGCCCTGATAGGTTCCAACATAAATGCGGGTTCCGTCTGTCGGATCACAGGCGATCTTACCAACACCCGACCAACGGGTTGAGGGGCTGCCTGGTGATACTGGGCCGGTAGAAGCTAATCGGTTCCAGCTACCTCCGTTGTCGGTTGATTTCCATACACCACCGCCAATAAATCCACCCGTACCATCTCCGTATAAGGGATAATAAAGAGCTTCACCGGTTCCGAAATACCAGCTTCCATCAGCTGCCTGAGCAATACTGGTAATGGTCAATACATCAAATTGGTCCCATAATTTATTGTGGTGCCACGAGCTTCCTCCATCAGTGGATTCCCAGAGTCCACCGGAAACACCTCCGGCAAACATATGTTGGTGGTTGAGGTTGTCAAAACAAATGGCACGGGTTCTTCCACCTACATTATCCGGTCCGAGTTCCTGGAAGGTCAAGGCCCAGGTGGATGCCATACCGCGTTTTTTCTTTCTCGCTTCAGTCATCACTTGTTCGCGTACCTGCATCATGCGTTCAAGGTTCATATGACCGGTTTCATCTTTCTGAAGGCTAAACCACCACTGAGCCGCCCCATAGGCCTCTGCAGCTTTATCGTGAGTCAGTGAAGTCTCAACAAGAGGCTGATACAGGGATGAATAATTATCTTTCAGTACGGGAACTGTGATTAAAACTGTTCCTGCAATGAATGCAGAAGCAAGGAGTAATTTTCCGTTGTTCATCTTTTATAATCGGATTATTAGGTGTACTCTATATACGTGCATTATGAAGATTCCAAAACTACTAAATAATTGAATAATGACAAAAAATGACTGTCTTAATTCAGGAATAAAAACTTGGGGATTCGGGTAATCGGGGGGATGTAATTATAACAAATATACTTTATTTATTTCAATATCCAAACTCTTGTACAAAAACTTAAAAAAGATGCTTTTCAGCATGGTAAGATGACCGTACCAGGGGACCACTTTCCACATATCTGAATCCTTTGTTTAAACCCTGCTCTTTATAAAAAGCAAATTGATCAGGATGTATAAATTCCTTAACAGGCAAATGCTTTTTGGTGGGCTGGAGGTATTGACCCAGCGTAAGGATATCTAATCCAACGGCAATGAGATCATCCATGGTTTCCAGAACCTCTTCTTTGGTTTCACCAAGGCCGAGCATGATTCCTGATTTGGTTTTCATTCCGCCTTCCTTAAGCCGTCTTAAAACTTCCAGGCTCCTCTCATATTTAGCCTGAATCCGTACCTCCTTGGTCAGGCGACGCACCGTTTCCAGGTTATGAGATACGATTTCGGGTTTGACATCAATGATACGTTGAAGATTTTCCCATTTACCAGCGAAATCAGGGATCAGCGTTTCGAGGGTGGTCTCCGGACTAGCAGTGCGTATGGCCCTGACGGTTTCAGCCCAGATAATGGATCCTCCATCTTTCAACTCATCCCGGTCAACGGAGGTAATCACACCATGTTTTACTTTCATGAGTCGTATAGACTCTGCTACCCTTACAGGTTCAGCCAGATCAACAGCAAGGGGCCGACCGGTGGCAACTGCACAGAAACCGCAGCTTCGTGTACAAATATTTCCAAGGATCATAAAGGTGGCTGTGCCCGCTCCCCAGCATTCGCCCATATTCGGGCAGTTTCCGCTTTCACAAATCGTATGGAGCTTATGATCATCAACTAATTTCCGGACATGGAGATATTCCTTACCAGTGGGTAATTTTACACGGAGCCAGTCCGGTTTTTTAAGCCTTGGGGCAAGGTCTTCCGCAATTATCTCCTCTGCACTCATCTTGTGGAATTAATCAGAACCATTTACGTCCATAGAGGACGTTGATGTAGAGCCCAATGAAAACCTGGCGGTTTGTTTCGTTTGCCATGATCGGGATCACACTCGAATATGCATCTACCACCACCCCACATTCAATGGCCTTTACAGCATCATCATAAGATCCGTATTCAAAATTAAGTCCCAGCTTAGCATACCCTCCGGGGTATAGTTTGGATTCTCCGAAACCTTTGAAAAAAGGTGCCCTTCCATAGATTTGATCTATGGTATATTTTTCCGGGTCATATTTTTCAGTGGAGAGGGTATAGGTATTGGACGCTGTTTGATGGAGAATCTCCAGGTAGACCGGTTTGGCAATGCCGAGCGAAAATCCGACCATCGTAACATATCGTATTTCCACACCGCTTTTTTCCGGTTTCTTGAAGATGACGTTTTGAAACCCCGTTCCAAGCCTAAGCACCATCAGGGTATTCAGTTTACCATAGTAAAAGCCTTTGGAATTATCGAAGGAGGGATTGACGGTCTTTACTTCTTTAGGGTCACGGATATACGTAAACTCTCCTTCCGTAACCCTTTTACGGGTGCCGGTTACATGCTTTGCCCTCCGGAGGTTCAATCCGAAGCCGGCATAGGTATGAGCCAGCAAACCTCCCACCATCTCATTACGGTACAGCACCTTGACTTCATCACCCATCCCTTGTATCTGTCGTCCGGCTGGTGCCGTAGATTCCGGAGGGTGGAGTATATCAGGAACCGTCTGTGCAAAACACAGGGTGGTCGGAAAAATAAATAAAGAAAAGATGAAAAAACGCTGAATCATTCAGGTATTTTTGCTGAAACAAATATAACTATAAAATTCTTCGTAAAAAATTTTCCCCATGAAAACATCGGAAGTCGTATACCAGGGTGAACTTCGCACGGAAGCGGTGCACCTGCTGTCCAAGAATGTAATCAGGACGGATGCTCCTCCTGATAATAATGGCAAAGGAGAGGCATTCTCTCCTACCGATTTGCTGGCCACCTCCCTGGCCTGTTGTATGCTCACCATTATGGGAATTATTGCCAGAAGGGATGGGATCAGGATAGACGGCACCAGGGCGGTCGTGACTAAGATTATGGCTTCTAACCCAAGAAGGGTAAGTGAACTGGTGATTGAAATATACTTCCCTTCCAATTCGGCTTTTTCCGAAAAAGAACGGCAACTTCTTGAAAACAGCGCGAGGACATGCCCGGTTGCTCAAAGCCTTCATCCGGAGATCAAACAAGATATCCGCTTCAATTATTTCTGAAGAAGACCGGAAACGGAGATATCACCATGAGACTCATTATATACGCACTTTCCTTCCCGGATCAGAAGGAGCTGCGGGCTCTGGTGAGTAATGTGGAAGATCGTTGCTATGTAACTGGAGACATTCCTATATTGCAGCAGATCGAGGTAATAAAACGGAATTTGTCCGGCAGGAACTTCCCAATCGCCCACAACCTGTTTTAGTACAGCACGGCTTATAGAGCAGCGGGTACTATGTTTCAGAATGGCAATGGGTTTGGAGTGAGATTGCAGGATAAGGTCATCCACCTGCTCCGTGGAGCAAAGTTGAATCCAGTCTTCTTTAGGGGCTAATGCTTTGGAACTGAGGAACAAAGGAGGAATTTAGGAATTCGCCCCTGCTGCTTTAATCGTTACCTTGCTGTATGCCTCACACTTATGCGGAGCTTTGCAGGAAGAAAGAAAGGCTGTTGCGAAGATAACCAGACAGGAAACGGCGAAAATTTTTCTCATTGTTTGAGTTTTAGGGCTTAGATCGAATTGATTTTCAGTTCTCTTAAACGGGATACAAAAATAGAAATTTCCATAATATAAACAACAGAATGGAAATGTTTTATTGACTTTATTACGCATCTGAAAGGCAAAAAGTTACACACATGAAAAATTTAAGGGCCTGGTGAGGATTAAAACAGGATAACTTTGTAGGAAGAATCGTTATGACAGTTACACAACCACAGATAGAAGACGGATGGAAAAAGGCCCTCTCGAAGGAATTTTCTGCACCCTACTTCACGGAATTAAAACAATTCCTCCTTGCAGAAAAGAGTAAGCACCAGGTCTTCCCTCCCGGCCCCCTTATTTTTTCTGCATTTAACCATTGTCCATTCTCTGCTGTGCGCGTGGTCATCCTCGGGCAGGATCCATACCATGGACCCGGTCAGGCTAACGGATTGAGTTTTTCGGTGAGCCCTGGCATCAGGCATCCTCCTTCGTTGGTTAATATTTTCAAAGAACTTCAGAATGATCTCGGCATTCCTTACCCTAAATCAGGAGATCTTACGGTCTGGGCCGACCAGGGAGTCCTGCTCATTAATGCTACACTCACCGTTCGTGAAAACGAGGCAGCCTCACATCAGGGTAAGGGTTGGGAAACGTTCACCGATCAGGTGATCCATACGATCTCCCTGAAAAAAGAAGGGGTAGTCTTCCTCCTCTGGGGAAAATTTGCACAGAGCAAAGAACCCCTTATTGACACCACCAAACACTTTGTCCTGAAAGCGGCACACCCCTCCCCGCTGGCCAGAGGGGCTTTCTTTGGCTCCAAACCTTTTTCCAAAACCAATCAGATTCTGTCTGAACAAGGACTGGATCCGATTGACTGGAGGGTGGATCGTTAAACATCCGACTTCATCAATTTACCGCGGCAGAACCGAGTTTTGTCGTACCCAACTTTGTCTTAATCGCCCGAATCCCCATAAAGCCTGTATTCAGGGCATGGGTGCCCGCCAACGGGACATTTGCTTTTGACGATTCCCTTTTGTTAATTTGTCTTGCTTCATAGAAACGCAGAATATTATTTCGTCGCCTATATTAAAGGGAATAGGTACTTTTCTTTTATCCGTTCAAAATGCTCAGCATTCAAAAGGTCATTCTGCTTACCTCTGATTTTCATTATTTGGAATTCAAAAATCATTTGACAGAGATCAAGGCTGAACTTCCATTAAAGCTTGTGGAGGCGATCCGTACAACCATGGCTGTTCCTCAGGAGTCAGACGAACTTTGTGAAAGCGTTTACGGTTCGAAAGATGAGAAATCAAAAAAGAAATTTTTCCAGCTGGTTCATCATACCTTCCGGCTTACCTCCTACCTCAGCAGGAACTATCCATCCTATCTGACTCACAACATCACCAGGCTGGAGGCCCTTATTAATAAAGGAGAACTCAAAAAAGCGAATGAGCTCGCGAGCATTCTTTTTGATGTTTCAGAAAAAATAGAAGATTTTCACGGAGCCTGTGCAGTACTTAAATTCCTTGCACAGCAGGCATACATACTGGAAGATAAAACGAGTGCGGTCAGGCACCATAAACGCATCGAAGAAATTCTCGGTTATGAATCCACCTTGAACGAGCTCTATTTATATATCAGGCAAAACCTCAACTTCAAAGGAAAGAGTGTGCTCAGTGATAAAGAGATGGTCAACTATCTGGTCAATCTTAAAAAACTGAGGACACATCCGGCTATGAGTGTAAGCCTCCTCAGCCGCTATGCCTGGCTCTATTCACTGAATTTTCTGAATGATGAAAGGTTCTATAGCAAGGAAATTCTAACCGAAATCAATGAACTCAGTGAAGAATTAGACCGGAACAATTTTGTCATCTTCTCCTTCTCCGATGATATCCAGCTCAATGTAGATTATCTCAAACTCAAGCACCTCATGTATACGCTTGACAATACAGAGCTGCAGAAAGAATCCGCACACCTGATCAAGAAACGGGAGGCCCTACGCTTCTGGAAGAATTACGTAAACACTCCCGAAATTATTTTCCTGAGCATCCAATGCAGTTATTTCCTGAGTGAATACAATCATGGATACCGGAAGGATTACAACAAAAATCTTCCTGCTTCCATGAAGGAAGAAATTGCTTATTACCGGGAGCGTTGCGTGGAGATGCTCAACAAACCTATCTGGGAGGAAGGATTGCATGTTCGTTATATCAATCTGCAAAACATCTACTGTGCCTTCCTCATTTTGGGAACAGAGCAGGATATCCGTCAGGCCATTTCGAATCTGGAAGCTCTTCTGGTCAATTTTCAGCAGATCCCTTTTCACCGTTTATACGATGCGCTGTTCGCCACATTGGTACTCGGCCTCTTCTTTATTCAGGATCATCAGGCCATTCAGGAATGTTACAAGCGCTACGAAAAACTAACTGCGGGCCTGAACAAAAATCAGGAAAACGACCTAACAGTCAAATGTGTGTACTATGCTTCTCAGTGGATCAACAGCAACCGTAAACAGTATCTCGAAAAACTGCAGGCTGTTTTGAACAAAACCAAACAAGATCCGAAGCTGAAACAGGTGGAGATTCTGATTGAAGATATCGCAGATTATTTTCAGATTGAGGTGAAGTAGCGGTTCGTCCAACCTTCGCATGACCAGGAGAGGTCACTTCACGAGACTTACAATCCCCCGATAGGTGTATTTAGTCCCTTTAAAATCCCTTACAAAGATCTGATAGACATAAGTATCTTCCTGGGCCACCGCAGGGCCTCCGTTTGCTTTTCCATCCCAGCCCTTACCCCAGATCGTGTTATAGAACACCCGGTTTCCCCATCGATCAAACACGCTTACTTCATAATGATTCGGGTCAGCATCCTCTGAACCTGGAAGCCAGATGTCATTCAGTCCGTCTCCATTGGGTGTGAAAGCATTCGGAATGTAAAAGGTAAACAGAGGTGAAATACAAACTAACCCACGCGCTGTATCCACACATCCAAATATATTTTTAACGGCAAGGGTTACTTTATAGCAACCGGTATCCGGATAAGTATACTGAGGATTGGCAATGGTGTCACCTGCTCCCGGAAGCTCTGTAAAATACCAGTTCCTCGAAACGGCACCCTTGCTGGAATCACCGAATGTTATCTGAGGGTCGAGCATGGTTGCTGGCTGAGGAGTAGCGGTGTATTGGGCCACCGGTAAAGGAAACACATGAATGTAGTTTGCAAGGGTTGCTGAACCTTTGCAACTATGGATATCTGTAATGTTTATTTTAACCGTATACGCTCCTGCTGCCGTATAACAATGATGTATGCTATCACAACCTATTCCGGTGCTCCCGTCACCAAAGGTCCAGATGGCGCTCTGGCATTTAGGAAAGGAAGCATCACTAAACTTCATGCAAACTGGCGCACACCCTGCCGTATCATTGGAGGTAAACACCGGCACCGGAACAGGGTACAACACTACTTTGACAGTATTGCTATCTTGAGGAGTACCACATCCATCATTCACATAAACGGTATAGATGGTCGTGGCTGCCGGTGTCGCAACGGGATTGGCAATAGACGGATTACTCAGCCCACCAACCGGGGTCCAGGTATAGGAATAGGTCCCATCTCCTCCCCCACCTGTAGCGGTGAGGTTTGCAGACAAACCGGTACAAACAGAATCTGTTGCCGACACCGAAAGTTGCAGAGGTGGCTTTACCAAGATCGTGATTAACTGCGCAAGGGAATTACAGCCGTTAGCATCCGTGCAGATCACCGAGTAAGTGGTGGTAACGATCGGAGAAACCGGGGAAGTTACGGGACCACCTGCGTTACTCCAGGAATAAGTATAGGCTGGAGTTCCTCCTGTACCGGCAGCCGTTAATGGAATGGACTGAGAAATACAAATCGTGGCAGCAGCCATTGGAGTCACCGCTACCTGGGTAGGTTGAGTAATGAGGGCTATGGCATGATCCGTACATCCCACAGCGTCTGTAATCTGGCAGGTAAAATTACCAGCCGGTAATCCAACAGCAGTAGCGGCGGCACCCCCAATAGGTGACCAGGAATAAGTGATCGCTCCCACTGCTCCGGCTGCTGCTGCTGTGGCTGATCCATTATTGCCCCGGAAACAGCTTACCGGAGTGGTGCCCGTAATGCTTGCCGTAAGGCCCGGTGTATTGGGTACAGCGAGTGAGTCAATGAGCAGGCAGTGATGAGCATCGATCACCGCAATGGTATACATACCGGGAGTAAGATTGGTAGCTGTGGCGGTAGTGGCTCCTCCCGGCGACCAGCTATAGGTATAAGCCGGAGAACCACCGGCCACAATAACAGAATCTGTTCCATCCGGCTGATTGCAATGAGAAGCTACCGCCCCCTTTGTCAGGCTAAGCGCAGCAGCGGGTTCTGCTACGGTTGCATTCGCGGTGGCCGTACAAGCATTGGCATCGGTTACCGTCAATGCGTATGTTCCGGCGCACACATTACTGCAACTTGCATTTGCACAGCTTCCTGCCCAGGAATATGTATAAGGGGTCACGCCTCCGGCAGGAATGCAAATGAGTTGCCCGTTACACAAGCCCTTACACGTAGCGGCTACCCCGGAGACGGTAAGCGCAAGAGCAGCGGGCTGAGTGGGAGTAACCGTTGCCGTGGCTTTACAACCATAGGTATCCGTAACCTGCGCGGTATAGGTCAGGGCTGATAAGCCGGTTACCGCTGCGGTAGTGGGGCCGTTCGACCAGGAATAGGTATATGGAGCAGTGCCTCCGATCAGGGCAACGGTGGCTCCTCCGGTAGCTGCTCCATTGCAGAGAATATTGGTCACATTTTCAATCGTGTCATGAACCGGACGAACCGTAATCAAAGCGCTGTCTATTGCCTGGTAGTTGCAGGTATCTGTGACGGTTACATAATATTTTGTGGTCACCACCGGACTTGCCACCGGGTTTCCGATGGTGGTTGAACTCAGCCCAGCTGCAGGAGTCCACGAGTAGGTATTTCCACCCGTTTTGGTAAGCTGTACCGGGGCTCCGGAACAGATGGTCGTATCTCTTAAGTTGTTGAGGTATGTGTTTTCAATACAGACTCCCTGAAAGTTGGAAGCCCCTCCTGTTCCTCCGGTGAAGCCCCAGTATACATTCGGGTTTCCGCCGAAAATATTGGCAACGATATCTCCAGTATAGGTTAAACGGAGGCTGCAGTCGAACCAGACCTTAAGGGTCTTTCCTACCGGATCCCAGGTGATTCGGGCAGAGTGAGAAATACAGTCTGGTAATCCTGCCCCGGTAGGGCTTGTCTGCACCGGGCCTGCAAGGAGATCAGCAGCCACGGAATGATCCACATCCCCGTCTTTTTCAATTGCGATATGACAAAACCCGGGGTCCCATCCATTCTTGTAGGAATCAAATTCTACATCCAGTGACGGTGAAATCCCTCCGAATCCCATCCCCCCTCCAACACTTCCTGCATTCGTACTTAGTGGTTGAAAAACAAAACCGATTCCATCTGCTCCTACTGAATAGGGTTTACAGCCCAGGTTAATGGTAAACTGAATGGTGAATGGGTTGGTGAGATTAAAGGTCTGCGTATACCAGATAGAACCACCCTGATTCCCTGCATCCGGGGTCAGCTCGTAGCAACTTCCTCCTGTAGCTACCGCGCTTCCGTTCACCACAAATTGCGCAGATAAGCAGAACGGTGCAAGCATGATCAGCACCAGGAGCGTCCGGATCCAGATATGGGAGGCCTTTGCCTGCTTCATCTTTTCTTCAAAGGATTAGTATCCAATCAAATATAGGAAAAAAGCAGGAATAACTTAGTCCTAACAGGACAAGTCTGGTTTCTAATCCATTAAAATTATAGGTTGATAATAATAACCACTAAGGCACTAAGGGCACTTAGAAACACTAAGTACATCCTCAAACCCCTATAGCTGTCGGATCTTAGTGAACCTTAGTGATCTTAGTGCCTTAGTGGTTAAATAAGCATAGCTAAATCACAAACAAAATGAACAATTGGCTCTGATTGACTAATTAAGCAAATTTAAACTACAGCTTACCACCCTATTCGAAGACCTCCTTTGACCTCATAATAAGAAGCGGAAGACTGTACAGCCGAAGAGTTCGTTACAGACAGAAGATTCATACGGGCATTCGGTTCGAGGAATACAAATAGTTTTTTCGCGATCCGGTATTCAACTCCAGCCCCAAGGCTGACTGCATAATTCAGCTTACGAATATCCAGTGTGTTATAGTCCACCCGATCGGTTTCGTTTTCTTTGAGCAACTCGAGCGTTGCGTTGGAGCTGAAGGCATACTGAATATTTATCCCGCCTGTAACATAACCACCGAGCCTGTTTCTTCTGAAATTCATCCGCGCATTGATCGGGACATTCAGAAACTGCACGGTTTCGGTATATTGATAGTTGCATTTAAAATCGGGTATAGGAGCCAATGGGTTGAAAGAGGAAAGCATGGTTCCAACCGGCACTGAGAGATCTCCCAGAGAGGTATTGAATACATAAGGCTGGGAAATGTTTTTCGGGAAGAATAAAATATGTGAATTGAATTCAGAATTGATCTGAGAATAAGAGCACCCGATGTTCACCTCCACCTTATCCCGAAAAGCTGCCCCAAACCGTATTCCTCCTCCTACACGAGGATTTGTCTTTTCACTCTTTACATCAAAAGCTCCATTATAGGATTTCACTTTATTCATATATACCTCCGGGGAAGCGAAAGCGGAAATACTAAAACCCCAGGCGTTGGAAGAATCTTTCCCCGGCGCAGGAGTTAAATTCGGCAACTGCCCAATGAGCTTCTTCAGAGTATCGCTCTCTGCTTTCTTTTTAATGCTATCGGGTGTGGCTGATGAGAGGCTATCGGTTTTAGTCGGAATGTTCCCCTGCTGAACCACCACTTGGTCATGCGTCGAAGTGGCAGCAGGAGTAGTAATGGCTATTGCGGTGGCGGCCTTTGTAGAATCTGCTTTTCGTTTTTCTGATTCTTTTTTGATCTGGGCTTGTTGCTCCTGTTGTTTCAGTGCTGCTGCTTCTTGCTGCTTCCGGGCTGTTTCTTCCTCTTCTTTTTTGATCTCTTCCTTATGTTTCAGCGTTTCTGCCTCTTGCTTCTTTCGGACCTCTTCCTTTTCAGCCTTGTCTCTGTCTTGCTTTTCTTTTGCTTGCGCCAGATTAATTTGTTTTTCGGGTGCCCCGGCCGTTTGCCCTGCTTTTTCTACTGGAGCAGAAGTCTTGGTCTGGGCCTTTACTTTTTTCTGCTCGGTTAAGGAAGCGTTGGGTTGAATCACCGGAGGCTGTTCGCTAGAAATTTTGCCAGAAGCAGCAACCGAAGAATTGATAGTGGGTGAAGTCTGTTTTGTATGAGTAATTTGTTGGGGTGCTGCATCATAATGCGCCACGGCATCCGCTTGTTCGGATGCAGCTTGTTCGGAAGAATCTTTTCTGATCGAATCGGAAAGAGCAGACTGAGGAGACAGCACCGATTTTTTCTTGGTCAGACCTGTTGAGTCAAAAGCAACCGGCTTTTCCATTTTCACCTTCCCAGGGTTTTCCAGATGGAAACGGGTAGGAGAACCCCAGAAAAACCAAAGTGCAATGCCAAGGAACAAGGCAAGGCCCAGGCCGGAAAGCCACCAGATACCGGGTCTTTTCCGTCCATCTTCATCCAGCACTTTCTCCACCCCTTCCCAAACTGACGGAGAAGGAGTCTCTTCCAGGTCTGCAAATGCATCCCTGAAGAGATCGTCTGGTTGAATAGGTTCCTTTTTGTTATCCATGGTTGAGCACGGGTCTTACTCTTTATTGATCTGTTTCTGAATCATACTCTGTTTAATCTTTTCCTGCAGGATCATCCGGGCTCTTGCGAGCTGTGACTTGGATGTTCCTTCACTTATTTCCAAGAGTTTGGCAATTTCCTGGTGTTGATAGCCTTCGATGACATAAAGGTTAAAAACGGCCTGATACCCAGGTGTCAGGCCCTGAATCATTCTCAGAAGATCTTTCATGCCTATACTACTCATCACATCTGCCTCCTGATGGTGGTCATTTCCAAGATCCTGTACATCGTCGTCACTGAATTTCATTTTGGCTTTACGCAGGCTTCCCAAGGCAGTATTCACAAAAATTCTTCTCACCCACCCTTCAAATGATCCGGGGCCGGTATATTGGGAGATGCTTCGGAAAACTTTGATAAATCCTTCCTGCAGCAGGTCTTCCGCCTCTTCCCGGTTGCGGGTATAGCGCAGGGTCACTCCAAGCATCTTCGAAGCGAAGCGCTTATAGAGGGCTTTTTGCATATCCCGCTTCCCGGCTTTACAGCCGTTTATCAATTCTTCGTCGGTCGCTGGCAAATCGGTTCACTTAAGCCTGATCCTACTTCTTTATAGATGCAGATCAGGGGCCTGAGGTTGCATGGGCAGTAAAAATACACGGAATTTCGGATTATGATATTATTTCATGTATCCATGCAACCCGGGTCGCTATTCCTGCATCTATCTATAAAACCCCCAGCTCATGAAAACGAAACGAATACTCCGAAACTCTCCTTTTTTATTGGGAGTCCTTGCTCTGGCCCCTTTATGTTCTTTTAATTCAGAGCCGAATGATATCTGTTCCATGAAGTCTGGAGTAACAGATGGGGTAGCCAGTGCCATGGGACAGGCTAGTTCCGTTGGAAGTCCAGGTGAATTAGGCACCTGCTCACGTTCCGGATGCCATGGAGCTGGAAGCGGAGGCTTAGCCGACAATGCCGGACCTGGCAGCGTCACCTGGTCCTCCGTTCCTGCCATGACCTGGAACCAATATGCACCCGGTCAGGTCTATCATATGACCGTGACCGTTGCTGAAGCAGGTAAAGTTCATTTCGGGTTTGAAATGGAAATGCTGGATAACAGCGGAAGCACCAACGGGCATGTGAATAACAGCCTGGGCACACTTAC
>Ga0207068_1037_pt3 | contig 36708 bp, 38 predicted proteins | sample Alteio_BWMinCont_23_FD_153475 | JGI IMG/M metagenome (GOLD analysis project Ga0207068, IMG submission 153475) | Enriched cells from forest soil in Barre Woods Harvard Forest LTER site, Petersham, Massachusetts, United States -... | ecosystem: Environmental > Terrestrial > Soil > Temperate forest >... | reverse complement strand
TGGGGTACTATTATTTCCTCTCTTAATGCAGCTGCGCAATCTTCATTCCCTATAAAACTTCGAGCACGTGTACTTGCTGTTTAATATGTTTCATTAAAATTTAATTCATAAAAGTTGTGTGCTTTCAGTAGGCTTACGCTGATTTGCCGAAAGCACACGAAAAAGTGTGTAGGCCTTAATTTTTTTCTGAGAGTTTTTCCAATAATGTTTTCAATGGAGAGCTTTCAGCTATTACTCCAGATGCCTTTTTGAATATAGAAAAAATATCATCTTCATTCAAATCTTTCGCACTGTTTTTTTCAACGGCTAATTTGGTAAGTTCAATAGCGAGTATCATTTGATTATTACTGGCTTCTATCATGCTACTCATAACATCAGTCATTAATTCATCATCGTATGATGAACCCATGATCTCAGAAAAATCAAAATCATCCTCAAGCACTTCATGTTTTTTTAACGCGTTATTTTTTGCCATGTTATTATCTCCAGAAATTTTTATTACTGAAAGTTTATTTAGACTGAATCGGGGTGACAAGATTCGAACTTGCGGCCCCTGCCTCCCGAAGGCAAAGGTATCTTGAACGGCAGTAAATATCAATACATCAAGGTGATAAAATTCTAAGTAAATATCAGTAAATTACAATCAATCTGACTTGCATGATTGCATCTGTAATAAATTTAAATCTGCAATTATGCAAGCCTAACCCTCTCACGCTCTCATAATTAGCTTATTTTGGGGAGTTCTTTGCTTTTGAGTTTGTCTGCAACAAGTTCAGCAAGAAATTTGCAGAACGGTTCTATATTTTGTCGTACACTTGCTTCTTCCAGCGCGGACATATATTTGTTACGTTGCTCTACTGGCACAACAATCCATGGATAGCCACCAGCCGCTAACATGACATTCATTAAGAAGCGTCCAATTCGTCCATTACCATCCATGTAGGGATGAATATATACAAAAATAAAATGACCAAGTACAACTCTTACGGCAGCATTTGTTTCCTTGCTCAAAAGATCACAAAACGCAGGCATAAGATCGCGAACCGCATCTGCATTAGGTGGGACATGCATTGATCGACGAATATAGACAGGATTATTACGATACCCAGCTAGATCAGCTGGTTCAAGAATGCCTGCTATTATGCAAGGTGCGAACATTTCGCGATACCAATCTCGATGATCTTCTGCAAAGATCTTTCCAGGATTAATTTTTTTTGAGTGCTTTTCTCACGCTTTTTTCTACAGCTTTGAATGCTTGCCAATATCCGCGTGCAGCAAGTGCAGATTTGTGTTCTCTGTCATGTTCACTGTTTTCTGGATTCCACTTTCTGCTACGTACACGTTCGATAAGCTCGCGGTTTACTCGATAGCCTTCAATAGATAAAGAGTGATAAGCATCAGTGACATAAGTTTCTTCAACTTGTTTTAGATATGTTTTTTTCTCAATGTTATGAGTTGGTGCTTTGGGAAAATGTTTAATAATCACTTCACGCATTTCTTGCCATAAAATAGAGATGCGGTTGACATAAGGTGATTGTTCTCGGCTAGAAAAAGTTATTGATGGTGTATTTTTAAATGGATTATTTTCACGTACATCATAACCAGCAGCTGACATGGTTTTGATAATTTCATCTGCAATTTGAGTACGATTGATGTTTCGAAATGCACCGGCTAATCGACCCGCAATAGTGCTATGGCTTCCTGCTAATAGCAAAACCAGGATCTCGGATGCATCTCGTACTAATGAGAGCGCTGTTCTAGCATCAGTTGCATTCTGTATGAAAAATCTTGGTGAGCTAGCAATGAGTGCCGAAGCAAGGGAGAACACACGTTGATTGTTTAATATTTCAATTTTTTTCAGCTTAGGCATGGCATATCGTGCATCCAAAAGAGATGTTTTGTGGGGCAGCGAGGTTATCTTGTTATTACCTTTTGGTGATCGAACCAAAAGTTGTTGTGGCACTGTCCAGTTGCCTGCATGAAGTGAAAGAGATTGCTCGGGGGATAAGCACCATTTATCAGCGAATCTTTTATTCAGATAGGAAGAGCAAAAATCCCAAAAAGATGCATACCAGGTGGTGCTTTCACCTGGTGTTTCGTCGTGTCGAGAGGGGATATACCATCCTTTAATGATTTCCTGTAAAAAACCATTTTTGATTAAACGCTCTCGATGGGTGCGTGTTAGGTTTTTTGCTTGAATGGCAATAATACCCTGATCCTGTAGTTTTCTGAGGATTTCGAGAGATTCAGCCAGTTTTTCAGAAGGGGTTGCCATACCTTTTGTCCCGTTGAATTTATAGGTTATTGCGTTGTGTTATTTATAGTGTATCATGCTGTGCTGTTTATAGGTAATGTTGTTGTGTTTGAAATAGGTTATTTTGTTATGAGAATGAGGATGGTTCTTACGAATAAACGGGGAGAAAATTTTGATGTAATAAAAATTTGATATGATTTTATTCAAATCGGGGTGACAAGATTCGAACTTGCGGCCCCTGCCTCCCGAAGGCGGGATGGTAGTAAATCACAATGAATCATCATAATCAATGGTGAATATAAATTCTTTAATAATCATCAAGATCACACAGAGATTTTGATTACCTTGATTCACCAATATGCTTATTAATACATTGAATTTGCACTTCATTTTCACTTCAGATTGATTTGCTAAATTAGCCACTCACTGCGTGGCTAGTTTGGTTATTTAAAATGACAATATAATTTTTATAATTTATAACATATTGATAATCATTGAAATTATTTTTAAAAATGCATGAATTTTAAATAAAAATATTTGCATTTTTTCTTATGAGGTCTATAATTTAACCATGAATACTACAAGTCATGAAAATCTTGCTTCACATTTGCGATCTGGCCGAGTGTATCGGAGAGAGGAGCTATTATCATTTTCTAAAGCTTTAGATAGGGATTTGAATTTGTTAACTACGAGTGGTGTTTTGGAGAAAGTAGGCGCAGGGCTTTATTATATGCCTCAGAAGTCACTCTTTGGTTTGTTACCGCCTGACGATCAGGAATTAGTAAGTGCATTTTTAAAAGATGACGATTTTTTGTTGTTCTCTTGGAATCAATATAACTCATTAGGATTGGGGTTGACGCAACTTTACAATCAACCAATCGTTTATAATCGCAAGCGTCATGGATTATTTACACTTGGAAATAAAACATTTGATTTTCGTATCTCGCTGCGTGGATTTCCAAAAAAATTAACTCCAGAATTTTTATTGGTAGATTTAATTAATAATCTTAATGAACTTGCAGAAGATGTTGATTTAGTAAAAGAGCATCTTAAAAAAAGTATCGCTAAATTTGATTTAAATAAATTAAGCAATCATTCAAAAAAATTTGGAAAAGTCGGTACAAAAAAATTTTTTAGTGTTTTATTAAAGCAACATGAGGGGAGTTTAGTTGAAAACGAATGAGTTATTTTTGCATCAATTACCAAATGTCAAAGAATTGTTTCGAGTGATTGCAAAAGAACATCCCTCATTGGATGAAGGGTTAGTCGAAAAAGATTATTGGATAATGCATTGTCTTTGGGGAATTCAACAGCAAGGCTATCGTTTTGAATTAAAAGGTGGGACATCTTTATCGAAAGCATTTCAAATCATTGAGAGATTTAGTGAAGATATAGATATTCAAATACACCCTAACGATGCGAATGTTAAGACAGGAAAAAATCATGATAAACTATCTCATATTGATAGCCGTAGAAATTTTTTTGATAAGATTGCAAATAAGTTAAAAATTCCTGATTTAACTTTTTCACGAGATTCTGCTTTCGATGATGTTAGCGATATGAGAAGCGCTGGTATTAGAGCAGAATATTCTACTCATTTTGATCCTGTACCAGGATTGAAAGAGGGGGTTCTTCTAGAGCTTGGCTTTGATCAAACAACTCCTAATATGCTATGTGATATTACTTCATGGGCATTTGAAAAAGCGACAGAGTTAAAGCTACCAATTATCGATAATCGTGCGAAGCAGGCTGCTTGCTACTACCCAGAATATACATTCGTAGAAAAACTGCAAACTATCTCTACAAAATATCGTAAGCAACAAAATGAAAAAACGATGCCCATTAATTTTTTACGTCATTATTATGATATCTATAAATTATTAGCAAATGAACGCATATTAAAATTTATTGGAAGCCCAGAATATTTTGCTCACAAAAATGCTCGGTTCCGTACTCAGGATGAAAAAGATTTAAGTAAAAATCCTGCATTCATAATACCAGACCCCGAAGTAAAAAAATTATATAGCGATGAATTTAAAAAGAAGTCGAAAATTTATTATGGAAAACAACCAGAGTTTGAGGAGATTTTAGATAGAATTTTGAAGCATATAAAGAGTTTGTAATTAATATAAAAGGAAAAATATAAGATGGTCTCTAAGGTTTTGTTTCATTACACTAGCTGCGATGCAGCAAAAAAAATAATCGAAACATCAAATTTTAAATTAAGTTTTGCACCAAATGTTAAAAATCCAAGGGGTCAGACCCCTTGGATTTGTATGATTGTTCATTGTAATTCACCTTGATTCATTGACCTTGCACCCTGTGCGCACCCTGTAAAAATGTAGAATATTAAGGTGAAAAAATTAATCAGAAGCAGTTTAATTGAAACATAGAAGTATCTCGAATCGAATTCAAGTTTAGGCATCTGAAAAATAGATTTAATGAAAGTTTTTCTTCCAATTCTGCAACAGCTTGTTGCAGAAATAACTTGGGATCAGAGCTTGGTGCTTATGGATTCTTATTTTTTGGCCGAGGACAGGTCGACTTCAGTCCATCGATATGTTCATGAAGATCTGGATTAATTGGATTCCACATCGGATCAAGAATGAAATCGATCCCTTCTCTCCTTGCCAATTTTGCTGCTGGTGTGAAATCACTATCACCAGCAATTAATACAATTTGCTTAACTAGTTTTTTATATGACAGTGAAGCAATATCAAGACCGATTTTCATATCCACACCTTTTTGTTTTGCGTCGTAACTAAGATCAGTTTCTTGGATATTATCTATAGTAATTTTTCCACTTAACAGTTCTTTTAATTTATCTGATCTAATTTGCCAAGTACCACTATCAGATAAACGCCCCAGTCGTAGAGCAACTTTTCTTAATTTTCTAAGTTCCATATGCAAACCATGACGAAATATTGCCTCCGATGTTTTGCTAAAATCAATCGCTTTTTTATTAATTGGGTTGTGTACTTTTTTGCTGAGTGGAGGGCAGTCATAGTAAAAAATACGGTATAAACTTCGGACTTCTTTTTGGCTAGAAGATAAATGTTTCAAACAAATTTCATGTAATATTTTTGCCACTTTTGGGGCAGTCTGATCTGCTTTATTTGTGTAGATTTGGCGGTAGCGTTTGATAAAAAATCCGCCATCCACAAGCACTGCTGTTGGCATCACTCACCTCCTATAAAACAAAAAGCCTTTGGGATCGGTATTCCCGCTATTTTGTATGGGAATACGTACTGCCAAAGGCACTATAGAGGTTAATTGTAACAAAAAACTGCGATAATAACAGTAATTAAGACAATAAATTACATTGCGAGGCGCATAACTTCTTGATTTTTTTCAAATCGGGGTGACAAGATTCGAACTTGCGGCCCCTGCCTCCCGAAAGCAGTGCTCTACCAGGCTGAGCTACACCCCGTAACGATTAGTATTTTCGTGCAACAACAAATTCCGCCAAATCATGTAATGCGTTGCGATAGGGCGAATCGGGAATATGGGTCAAGCTATTCATGGCTTGTGACGCATATTGTTTTGCAGTGTTCGCAGTGTACTCGATGGCATTGGTGGATTCAATAATAGTGAGAATAGACGCAAGGTTTTTTGTAGATCCGGTTTCAATTGCTTTGCGAAGTAATTTTACTTCGGCTTTTGTGCCATGACGTATTGCATGAATTAAAGGTAACGTGGGTTTACCTTCTGCTAAATCATCACCTATGTTTTTACCCAGTTCTTCGGTAGAAGAACTATAATCCAATGCATCATCAATTAATTGAAACGCGGTGCCCAGCGACATGCCGTAATGTTGCATGGCAGCCATTTGGGTTGAATGATAATTGCAGAGCGCAGTGCCAATTTGGGAAGCAACTTCAAATAATTTTGCAGTCTTGCGTTGGATGACATCAAAATACGATTGCTCTGTTGTGTCAGGATCGCCGCAATTGACGAGTTGCATCACTTCGCCTTCAGCAATGAGGTTAGTGGCATTAGCGAAGATATTAATGATTTCGAGGTTCTGTAATTGCACGATTAATTGAAAAGCGCGTGAATAGAGGAAATCACCGACTAAGACACTCGCTTCATTACCCCAAATACGATTTGCGGTTTTGTTGCCGCGTCGTAAAGAGGAGCTGTCAACCACATCATCATGCAATAATGTTGCGGTATGAATGAGTTCAATCGCAGCGGCAAGCTCAATATGTTTCTGGTCTTTATGACCCAGCGCGCGCGCTGTTAGCAATACAACAAGTGGCCTAATGCGCTTTCCACCGCACGTCAGGATATACTCAATCAATTGATTAATTAATAAAATATCAGATGAAAGCTTGGTACAAATGAATTGATCTGTCGCTTCAAGGTCTGATTGTACAAGCAAACGTATTGATTCCAAGGGCATCTTTAGTTAATTCTCAACTCCGAAAGACAAAATCCTAAGTGCGAGGGTGGGGTATGTCAAGGCCTCAATTTTCCTTGCACTTTGCTGGGATGATACCCTATAATCGCTCTCTTTTCAGAATGATATAAAGATACCTGGGAATTGGAGTGATAAAACATGTATGCAGTAATTACCAGTGGCGGTAAGCAATTTCGTGTAATAGAAGGGCAAACATTAAAGATTGCTAAGCTTGTTGCTGAAGTTGGTTCAACCGTTAACTTTGATAAGATTTTGATGGTTGTTAATGGCGATGACATTCAAGTGGGTAAACCGCATTTAGACAGCGCTGCTGTAGCTGCATCAGTGGTGTCTCACGGACGTCATAAGAAAATTCACATTGTTAAATTCAGACGTCGTAAGCACCATCGTAAACAAATGGGCCACAGACAAGATTTTACAGAAATCAAAATTACGAAAATCACAGGCTAATAACTTAAAGGTCTGTAGAGTAACAGAGAGGATATTGCAATGGCACATAAAAAGGCGGGTGGTAGTACGCGCAATGGTCGCGACTCAAACCCGAAGTACCTTGGTATTAAACGGTATGGCGGCCAAGTAGTGAACGCTGGTTCCATTATCGTTCGTCAACGTGGAACGCGTTTCCACCCAGGACGTTACGTGGGTATGGGCAGAGATCACACCTTGTATGCTTTAATCGCAGGCAAAGTGGTGTTTGCTGTCAAAGGCCCATTAAAGAAGCGTTGTGTAAGCATCGAACCTATTGATGCTGAAGCAACTGCATAACACTTTATTTTTATTAAATAATTTGGAAGGCCTCGTTCACGCGAGGCTTTTTTTTTGTCTATTAAAATCTTCAATTTCTTGCAATCTAAGCTATTAAAATTAGCCTCTTAAGGCGTGATGGGTATATGAAATTTATTGATGAAGCAAAGATATATGTGATCGCAGGGGATGGTGGCAATGGCTCTTGTAGCTTTTTGCGCCTTAAATTCATGGCTGAGGGTGGTCCTGATGGCGGTGATGGCGGTAATGGCGGCAGTATTTACCTTCAGGCCGATGAAGGCATCAACACACTCGTTGATTATCGTTTTACTAAAACATTTGAAGCACAAAACGGTGCAAAAGGTCGGGGTCGGAATTGCTCGGGTAAAGCGGGAGAGGATATGACTCTGCGCGTACCGGTCGGAACCATGATTTATGATGATGATACGGATGAGCAGATTGCGGATTTGAGTGAGCATGGGCAAGTTGCCTGCGTCGCCAAAGGCGGCGCACATGGAGTTGGTAATGCGCGCTTTAAAAGCAGTGTAAATCGCTCACCTCGGCGCACCATCCCAGGACAGCCAGGCGATCGACGTAATTTGCGTTTAGAATTAAAAATTCTGGCGGATGTCGGTTTGGTTGGCATGCCCAATGCAGGAAAATCCACCTTGATTCGTGCTATTTCAGCCGCACGTCCAAAAGTCGCTGATTATCCTTTCACAACCTTGCATCCCAACTTAGGTGTGGTACGCGTTTCACAGCACCGAAGTTTTGTTGTTGCGGATATTCCAGGCTTGATAGAAGGCGCTGCGGAAGGCGCGGGTCTTGGCATTCGATTTTTAAAACACGTGATGCGCACGCGTTTATTATTTCATATGGTGGATATTGCACCGGCAGATGGGGCTGATCCAGTCGAAGTGGTGCAAGCTATCACGAGCGAATTACAAAAATTTAATCCAGAATTGTTAGAAAAAGAACGTTGGTTGGTGTTAAATAAAATTGATTTAGTACATGAAGATGAAGTCGATGCGCACTGTGATGAAATTGTGAAACGACTAGGATGGACAGGGAAAGTATTCCGAATTTCAGGCTTAAGCCATAAAGGTACGGAAAATTTGACTCAGGAAGCAATGCGGTTTTTACAAGGAGATATTTAGTAGTTTTCTTTGAGAGGAGAAAATAAAAATGCTCACAACACAAGTTCAAAATGTTCAAGCTGAATTTAAGACCATTACCAGTAGGAAAATGAGTATAGATGAATATAAACGTGCGACTACCTTAGTTGATTCTCTTGGAGATGAGGAAGCTAATAAGTTGCTCTCTACGGCTGTAAGAAATGTTTGGGCTGAGCGTTTACAACCTGCTGAGATTCAAATTTTCTGGGATTGCACGATAAAACTTCTCAGAAAAACAAAATCAGATCCTGATAAGATGCTTGAGGACTTAGGACGTTATTTTGCTATAAATAATCTCGCAAAACTATCTCATGAATTTCTTAATCTCATCGAACTTGAATTTTATCAACAACGCGGAAAAGCCTCTTTATATGCATATTATGCTAAGGGTGAGCATTGGGCGGATGTGAGAAGGCTATTTTTAGCTGCGTCTGCAGATAAAAAGAAATATCTTACGGAACTGTATTCTTTGATGCATGGAAGAGGCGTGCAAGGAGCGATGCAGCTCTGGTTAACAGATCAGATTACCGAAGAAGAAGCCCGATTTGTTATGAAGAGTATCTATGAACAAAAGCTTCGGTGGGATTCTGATTTACAAAAACTTGAACTCTCATCTGAATCTTTTCAATCATTAAGTCGGAGTGAATTAGCCGAATTAATCTTACCGATAAGAGACACTGCAAATGCAGCCAGAATTTTACATGAACTCGATGCTGCTATCATTTCATCTCGTCAAAGAATGCCACAAGAAGAAGCGATAACCTGTTTTTCTCTTTGGTTATTCAAAGCGTCGATGATCAAGGTGAATAAAGAAAGAGAAGAAGCTGCGCTAAAAATTGAAGTGATTGGAAAAAATCTGGTGGCGTTTAATTCGCTTTCTAGGGTGATGGCTTTTCGTTTAGCTAACTTGTCATCTGCTCCTGGAGCAGATAAGGTGAAAGCAGCGCTAGATGATGGTCGCACGAAAGGCAGCTGGGGCCCTCCTACCGAACTTCCATCGGAAAGGGAGGAGAAACAAAAAGTTGATGCGACAATAAAGAAAAACGGCGATGATCCTCTTGTGACATCCTTTGCAGCGATGGAGACGTTGATTTCTCGATCTAAAGCACCTGATATTGTTGCTTATTCGGGTCTACAAATTCCTCATACGGTTCTATTAGGATATCTCCAACCAGATAATATTGATGAAGCAACCTTATTAAAAAATGCTGTGCTTCTAGAAAGACTGAAACCGAGTAGCCATGCTGCTATTCATCGTGATTTAGCCGCTATCTCTGTTGCAGAACATACAGCAAAGACTGTTAGAAAAGACACGCCAGCGATTGTCGAGGTCAGACGAAAGGTTCAAAAAGCCGATTATTCAGAGGTAGGCGGTCCAGGTGGCGCTAATTCACAAGATTTTGTGGGCGGTCCAGGTGGTCCAGTCCCAAATCAACCGCCGCGCGCGAGTGCTCCGAGTCATGTTACCTTCAATTTACTTACTACGTTAGCCGGTGCTCCAGGCGGACCTGCATTTGGTGCTAATGTTGATGATACCCATGCTGCGTCAAGCGTTGAAAATGGCGAGAGTTCGAGATTACCAAGACCTGGAAGAAGTTCTTCTGAGGGTTGTCCAGTTTCATGATCAAATGTCATTCCCGTGAAAGCGGGAATGACGTTCTTATTTGGTATGACGACATGGATAGAGAAAGGGTCGTGAACACTGACTCGAGAGTGTTAACCAGCAGTTTTTGATCGAGCGGTCTTGGTCGTGGTGCTGCCTTCTGACAGTTTCTTCACGCTAGCGCTTAAACGGCTCTTATGACGAGCTGCTTTGTTTTTGTGAATCAGACCTTTGCTTGCCATGCGATCAATGACAGGGTTTGCTGCTTTCAAAGATTCTTCTGCAAGCTTTTTATCACCGGCCGCGACTGCAGCAATTACTTTTTTAATGTATGTACGAACCATAGAACGTAAACTTGCGTTGTGCTGGCGGTGTTTTTCCGACTGACGGGCACGTTTTTTCGCAGATTTGATATTAGCCAAGGATGCCTCCAACAATTATAAATATCACGGTATAACCGAAAGGCGCTAATATTGCCTGCTTCTACTATGCTTGTCAATTTCTGATGTGATAGGATGAACCACTTTTTTACGGTAAGCACATGAGCAAAAGCCTTTTTAAATCAACTTCGGTCGTGGCTAGTATGACCATGATATCACGCATATTCGGTTTTTTGCGGGATATGGTGACGGCACATTTATTTGGTGCTGCAGCGTCATTTGATGCATTTTCTGTGGCATTCCGAATTCCTAACTTTATGCGCCGTTTATTTGCCGAGGGGTCATTTTCGCAAGCGTTTGTGCCTGTTTTATCTGAATATCAAAAACAAAAGTCCCCGGAAGAAATTAAACAGTTTATTGGTGCCATGGCAGGTACCTTGGGGTTCGTGCTGCTATGCGTGACGATTGGGGGTATTGTGTTGGCGCCCTGGATTATTCGTCTTTTTGCGCCTGGATTTGCAACGGAAGGCGCGCGGTTTGATATGGCCGTGACGATGCTGCGTATCACATTTCCCTATTTATTATTCATATCACTCACGGCCTTTGCGGGTGCCATTTTAAATACGCATAGTCGATTTTGGGTGGCTGCATTTACGCCCGTTTTTTTAAATATATGTATGATCGCCGCTGCATTTTATCTTGCCCCGCGCTTTAACATTCCTATTGTGGGTTTAGCATGGGGTGTGTTTGTTGCAGGTATTGTGCAATTTATTTTTCAATGGCCATTTTTGAAAAAAATTGGGATGTTGCCGAGTCCGCGCATTCGATTTTATGATAGCGGTGTGAGGCGTGTGTTGAAACTCATGGTACCTGCGTTATTTGGTGTGTCTGTTTCACAAGTGAATTTATTGCTCGATACCTTGTTTGCCTCGTTTCTGATTGTTGGCAGCGTATCCTGGTTGTATTACTCCGATCGGTTAATGGAATTTCCGCTTGGCGTGATTGGTGTGGCTATTTCGACCGTTATTTTGCCGCATTTATCACGTCATCATGCATCATCCGCCAATGAAGATTTTTCACAAACCATCGATTGGGCGCTGCGTTGTGTCTTATTAGTGGGGCTGCCGGCCGCTGTCGTATTCGCTATGATTTCAGGACCCTTGTTAAGCACGCTTCTTCAGCATGGGCATTTTGATGCACGTGCAGTCATGATGACGCGTAAAAGTCTTTCCATGTTTGCAATCGGTATCGCACCTTTTATGTTAATCAAAATCCTGGCAGCGGGATTTTATGCGAAACAAGATATGCGTACGCCGGTGCGTATCGGTATTTTGGCGATGATCGCTAATATGGTTTTTAATATCATTTTGATTTGGCCGCTGAAACACGCAGGCATTGCGCTCGCAACGTCGTTATCTGCGATATTAAATAGCTGGTTTTTATTTTATTTTCTACACAAACAAAAAATTTATGTTCCGCGTGAGGGTTGGCGCTTTTTCAGTTTTCGCTTATGTTTCGCTAATGTTGTATTGGCTATTTTTCTGTGGTTTGGTTCAGGTGATATCCATGAGTGGGTCAGCCATCCTACACTGTGGCGTGTGGCTCATTTAAGCGGGTTATTGTTTTTTGCTATCGTGATTTATTTTGCTGGATTGTGGCTGGCTGGATTAAGGCCGCGGGATGTGTTAATCCCGCAGCGTCAGATTGCTTAACTTCCTTGGCGTGGTGTTGTCGCATCGCTGGAAGCGAGGCGTGGAGGTGGAACCTTGTTTTTATCTTGGGTCGGCAGAGCAGCGAACAAGGATCTATGCAGGCTATCTAGCTGAACGTTGAGTGCATTACAATCGTTAACGAATTTTTCTACCTGAACGTTCAATTTTTCTGTATTTTTTTGTGCGGTGTCAAATTGACCGGTAATCTCCATGCTGAGACTTCTATCTTTTTGGTCGTCTTCACTGCTGGGACTTCTTACTTTTTGTAGTTTTGAAAGAATAACGCCAATCATCTCCTCAAAAACTTCTTTTGATTTACCCAGGTTCTGCTCTAAAGAGTCCCGTGCTTTATAGGCATCTTTCACTTGCTCATTTAAGGAAGTCTGTTTTGAAGTAAATAGGGATGCTTGTTGTTGAGCTTCTTTACTACCATTTTGTAGTGTATCGACAATCTGATTGATGTTATCTTGAGCCGAACTTAAATCTCGGATTTCTTTTAATTTTGATTCAAGCTGACCAAGCATACCGTCAATAAGAGTTCCTTTGAGGATAGCTGGATTGTTGTTAGCAATGTCCTCTGCATCATGTAAAATTTGAAACAAATTAATCATGATCTTTGCCGTGGAACTAAGATTTTCTGAACCACCGGTCGGAATTGTCGTTGGCATCTGGGCAGCCATAAATAACCTCGTCTAACACTTTTAAATATAATAGCACTTTTACATTAATCCGGATATACGCCATAATGTTGCGTTTTTAGCTTGATTCTATTGAGGAATAGGTTGCCATGTCAAACGTGATTCGCGGTTTGTGCAATATAGCACGTGCGCCTAAGGGTGCGGTCGTGACTATAGGCAATTTTGATGGGGTGCATATAGGCCATCAGGCATTACTGCAAAAGACCATTGAAAAAGCTCACGAATTACAAACAAAATCGCTGGTTATCACTTTCGAGCCTCAGCCTTTTGAGTTTTTTGCGCGAGAAAATACCGCGCCACGGTTGACCCGTTGGCGTGAAAAGTTTTGCTTATTGGCGGATTTCGGCGTGGATGCGGTTTTAGTGATTCGTTTTAATGAACAAATTGCTGCAATGACGGCAGACCAATTCGTGCATCATATTTTGCATGAAGTATTGCAGGCAAAACACGTTATTGTAGGCGATGATTTTCATTTCGGGCGTGGACGTGTAGGTAATTTTGATTTTCTCAAAAAAGCGGGTGAGAGCGCAGGCTTTTCAGTGGATACTATACCGAGCGTCATATTAGATGATGAACGCGTCAGCAGCACACGTGTACGCAAAGCCTTAGCGCTTGCTGATCATGACGATGTCCTGCGCTTGTTAGGTCGGCCTTATACCATGAAAGGACGGGTTGTGCATGGTGATAAGCGCGGTCGCACCATGGGGTTTCCCACAGCGAATATTTATTTGCACCGAACGGTGACACCGGTGCAAGGTGTTTATGCGGTACGTATGCATGGTGTGAACGCCACCAGTTTACCGGGTGTGGCTAATGTCGGCATTAGGCCAACGATCAATGGCACGCGCAGTTTATTAGAAGTACACTTGTTTGATTTTTCCGAAGACATTTATGGCCGCCATGTTGCAGTTGAGTTTTGTGCGAAATTGCGAGAAGAGCGGCGTTATCCGACGTTGGATTTATTGATTGAACAAATTTTTAAAGATGCAGAACATGCACGAAATTATTTTAGGATAGTGTAATGAGTGAATATAAAGATACCCTGAATTTACCGAAAACAGAATTTCCCATGAAAGCGAACCTCGCGCAGCGCGAGCCTTTGATTTTAAAAAAATGGGAAGAAATTAATTTATACGGAAAAATTCGAGAAAAAAATAAATCATGCGACCCATTTATTTTTCATGATGGCCCGCCTTATGCGAATGGTCATACGCACATTGGTCATGCGGTTAATAAGACATTAAAAGATATTGTTGTGAAATCGAAAACATTTTCAGGTTTTAATGTACCGTTTGTTCCGGGTTGGGATTGCCATGGTTTGCCAATTGAATTAAAAGTTGAAAAGAAAGTCGGAAAACCGGGTCATAAAATCAGCGCTCCTGAATTTCGTAAAGCATGTCGCGATTATGCTGCAAGTCAAATTGATATCCAACGAGATGAATTTAAACGTTTAGGTGTGTTGGCGGATTGGCAAAATCCCTACATCACGATGAACTTCAAATACGAAGCCGATATCATTCGCAGTTTATCGAAAATCATCCAAAATGGTCATGTGCAAAAAGGTTATAAACCCGTTTATTGGTGTTTAGATTGTGGATCGGCATTGGCGGAAGCGGAAGTTGAATATGCCGATAAAGTATCACCCGCAATTGATGTGCGTTTTAAAGTGGTTAATGAAGAAGCGTTTCTTGCGTGTTTTAATAAAATAGCAAAAGAAGGACACGGAGCGATTTCCATTCCGATTTGGACGACCACACCTTGGACATTACCCGCAAACCAAGCTGTCGCATTAAATCCACGCACTGAATATGCACTCGTTGCATGTAGTGATGAGCGTTTGTTAATTGCAGAGCCTTTATTAGCGGAAGTGATGCAGCGTTACGAAATCAAAAATCATCGTGTATTAGCAAAAGCAACTGGGGACGCATTTGCAAATATGCAATTGCAGCATCCTTTCTTTGAACGCATAGTGCCGGTGGTTTTGGGTGAGCATGTCACGATGGATGCAGGAACGGGTGCTGTGCATACTGCGCCAGCGCACGGTCAAGATGACTATATCATGGGCAAACAATATAACTTACCACTGGATAATCCTGTGGGTGATGATGGCTGTTATATTTCAACAGTGCCTTTATTTGCAGGTTTGCATGTTAATGCAGTCAATGATCGTATCATTGAACAACTCAAAGCGCATGAAAACTTATTACATTTCACTAAAATTACCCACAGTTTTCCGCATTGCTGGCGACATAAAACGCCGTTGATTTTTCGTTCCACACCGCAATGGTTTATCAGCATGGAACAAAATGGTTTACGCATGATGGCGCTCGCTGCCATTGAAAATGTACGTTGGGTGCCGGATTGGGGTCAGAGTCGTATTTTTAGTATGGTGGATAAACGTCCTGAATGGTGTATTTCTCGTCAGCGTACGTGGGGCGTGCCTATCGCATTATTTTTGCATAAAGAAACGGGTGAAATGCATCCGAATTCAATTGCGCTCATGGAAAAAGTGGCGAGCAAAGTCGAAGAAAAAGGAATTGAAGCGTGGCATGAATTAGACGCGCATGAATTATTGGGCGCGGATAGCGCTCACTATACAAAATGCCGCGATATTTTGGATGTGTGGTTTGATTCGGGGGTGTCGCATGAATGTGTGTTGCGACAAAATGGAGATTTGCATTTCCCCGCTGATTTATATTTAGAAGGTTCAGATCAACATCGGGGTTGGTTTCAATCGTCATTGTTGACATCACTTGCTATGCATCATAAAGCGCCTTACAAAGCGGTGTTAACGCACGGTTATGTGATCGATCTTGAAGGTCGCAAGATGTCAAAATCTTTAGGCAATGTAATCGCGCCTGAGAAAGTCATTCAAACCATGGGTGCGGATGTGTTGCGTTTATGGGTTGCATCTATTGATTATCGTGCAGAAATTAATGTCTCTGATGAAATTCTCACGCGTACTTCAGAAACCTATCGTCGCTTAAGAAACACAGCACGATTTTTGTTAGCGAACCTCGATGGGTTTGATCCAGAAAAACATTTAGTAAAACCGGACGACATGTTAGCGCTTGATCGTTGGGCGGTAAATAAAGCGAGACTCGTGCAAGATGAAATTATCAAAGCCTACGAATCGTATCAGTTTCATTTGATCTATCAAAAAGTCCATCATTTTTGTACGGTGGAATTGGGCGGTTTTTATTTAGATATTATTAAAGACCGTCAATACACAACTCAAACTAACAGTCTTGCGCGTCGTTCAGCACAAACGGCCATGTTTCATATTATTGAAGCATTGGTGCGTTGGTTCGCGCCTATTTTAAGTTTCACTGCAGAAGAAATTTGGCACTATATTCCAGGTAAGCGCAATGAATCGGTATTTCTCAACACGTGGTACACCGATTTGCCCGTGCTCGAAGAAAATCAATTGATGAATGAAGCCTATTGGGAAAAATTGCGTCAAGTGCGTGATGCAGTTAATAAAGAATTAGAAGCGCAAAGAAAAGCAGGTAAGCTCGGCGCACCACTTGAAGCCGAGGTGCATGTGTACTGTGATGAGGTGTTGAAAAAACAGTTGGATGCATTGGAAAATGAGCTGCGTTTTGTTTTAATTACGTCAGGTGCGGATGTGCATTTAGCGAATTCACACATGCCGTCAGATGTGATCACAACGGATGTGTCTGGATTGTTTGTGAAAGTCAATCCACTCACCTATCAAAAATGTGAACGTTGCTGGCATCGATGTGCGGATGTGGGCGCTGATAAAACGCATTCTACACTTTGTGAGCGATGTATTGAAAATGTAGTGGGGCAGGGTGAGATAAGAAAATATGCGTGAGATGTATAGCTGTCATGACAAGGAATCCCTCCTTTTTCAAAGGAGGGGATTTGTGGCATATCTTTAAATATGAGAAGTTAACTGAATATGAAAAATAATTTTATGCAAAATAAATCATCTGCAACGGGTCTACGCTGGTTGTGGGTGACTATCGTTGTATTACTCATTGATCGCATCACAAAATATTTGGCGTTACAACAATTGCCGCCCTATGCAGAAGTGCCTGTGTTTCCACACTTTAACTTGACGCTTGCATACAATAAGGGTGCTGCTTTCAGTTTTCTCAATTCAGCATCAGGATGGCAAGCATGGTTGTTTGGTGCGATTGCTGCCATTGTATGCGTGGGGATTTTCATCTGGCTCTTCCGTTTGTCTTCGCAAAAGCGTTGGTTGTGCATTGCGTTGGCCTTGATTATGGGCGGTGCTTTGGGGAATTTATCGGATCGTTTGCTGTATGGTCATGTGATTGATTTTCTCGATTTTTACGCATTTAATTGGCATTGGCCTTCGTTTAATGCGGCAGATAGTGCAATTTGTGTAGGCGCGTTTATGTTATTCCTGGATGCGTTATTTTAAATCTTAGAAATAAACTCTTCCATGTTTGACATCAGAAAATTAAAATCAGGATTAAATGTGAGACGTTCATATTGAAACTTTGAAAGATTCAAACGATACAACAAGTCATGATAAGCAATATCGATTTTATCAAATGCACCATATTTTATGTTTTCTTCAAGACGACTTGCTGAAGGATAATCACCTTTGGGTCCATAATGGAAATTATTGGGTGAAACAGGTAATGTGATGTGACAAAAATGCAGAATGTTCATATCAGGATAAGTCGAGTTTTTTACATGAATACGCGGGTCATTGAATTGCACGGGTTTGCTTGAATAGAGGAGCATTTGATTGAGGGGATTTTTACTCTTTTTAAAATAATCTATGCTCGCAGCACTGGAGACAATTTTATCCTCCTCACTGAGACCCAAAAATAAAGGACAATGGGCTAATTTTTCTGGGCTCATTTTTTTAATTTCAGTTGCAAGACGATAAACTTGATCGATTGCATTGAAAGGGAGTGAGCGATATTTCACATAATCATCTTCTTCAGAAATGTGCAGCCATTGTGCTCGCTGCCATGTGGGACAGATTTTTTTTGGCAGATTTGCTGTAAATGTAAAAGGAGAATTAATTCGGATGGCGGGAGCAATCATGATGACTCCGCTGATGCCATCATTTTCCAGGGCATGATGAAGAGCTAGAGTTGCTCCTGTCGAAAACCCCACAATAAAAATTTTTTCAACGAGGTTTTTTAATGTAGCAATCCCATAGCTAACAGCTTGCACCCATTCTGTATAGTCGGTATTGAGCAATGCACCAGGGACAGTCGCATGACCAGGCAACATAATCGCTCTCGCCAAGAAACCTTTTGTACAGAGTCTTTCTCCAATTTCGCGCATGATAAAAGGGCTATCTAATAATCCATGAATTAGCAACACACCCTGTTTTGCTTTATTAGGGGGTTTGAATTCAAAAGGCGTATTGGCGTCTATAACTATTTTTGCATAATTATCAATATCTTGTCGATTGTTGGCTATGATCGTGCGAGATTGTTTGATATAATCGTCAAAGTTTAAATTGAGATCGTGTATTGGATACTCAATTTTAGGATCTTGGAAAAGGCTAGGATTTTTGTGCAACATAGATTAATTAATGTAACATATTCGCCATGCTAATACAGAACTATCAAATTAAATTTTATAAAATAATTCGAATCCTGCTTCTAGTGACGCTGATGAGTTTTGCTGCGAATAGTTGGGCTGATGATGTTAGCAGCACGACTTCAGTTGTTGCGAATACCGCCAATTCTTCGTCTACCACGCCGGTGCCTACCGCTCCAACAACCAATAATGCCCCCACGGGCGTAGCGTTAGGCGCGGTTGCAAATAATTTGCTAGAGCCGGTTGAGATTGCCTCAAGTTTTTTATCAGGCATATCCTTTATATTGGGTGTAACAAGTCTTTTTTCTGCTTTTCTGCGTTACAAGCATCATCGAAATAATCCGTTAGCTTATCCGATTAGCACTATTGTTTTATTATTCTTTTTAGGTAGTGTTTTACTGTTGCTGCCCTTGACATACAAGTTGACTGAGAGCGGCGTACCGTTTTCTCTTTAGTGACTTGATGGCAGTCCCTCCACAAAATGCGACGAAATGATAAAGATCATCATTATCGATGATAAGGATGATGCTGTAAAATACTCATAGCGCGATAGAGCTGTTCTGCTAATAAAATACGAACAAGCGGGTGGGGGAGTGTCAGTTGCGAAAGAGACCATTTAATTTCTGCGCGTTCTAAGCACGCTTTCGATAATCCATCTGGGCCACCGATCAATAAATCAATATGCTTGCCCTCACTCTGCCATTTTTTCATATGCGTTGCTAATTGTTCGGTACTCCATGATTGACCTTTAACATCCAATGCAATGACATAATGATCAGGTTTAATCGCACTTAATAATTTTTCACCCTCGCGTTCAATCACTCGCGCTATGTCCGTCGATTTTGTGCGTTTTTCCGCAGGAATTTCACATAATTCCAATGAGCAAAGTGAAGTAAAACGTTTTGCATACTCATGAAAGCCATCAGTAACCCAATCCGGCATTTTAGTACCGATGGCGAGAATTCGAATGATCATTTCTGTTTTTCGCGTAATTGCTCGATAGGTTCCCATAAATCTTCGAGTTTATAAAATTCTCGAGTAGCAGGTAACATCACATGCACGACGACATCGGCAAGATCAACGATAACCCATTCACCTTCTCGTTCGCCTTCCATTTTGATATAACTTAATTTGCATTCTTTCGCTTTTTTTACCACACTTTCTGCGAGCGATTTGACATGACGATTGGAGCGGCCGGTGCAAATAATCATGGTATCTGTTATCGATGTCATTTCACGTACATCAAATGTGATAAGATCGAGTGCCTTTAAATCGTTTAATGCATCAATTGCAATCTGTTGTACTTGTTCGCTATTCATTTCACTTTTACCTTTCTAAATAAATAATTTATATTCCACTGATACTGTAGACACCATGTTGCTCAATATAGTGATAAACAGAATCAGGTAATAAAAAACGTGGGCTTCTTCTCATCGCGATTTGTTTGCGAATATCCGTTGCTGAAATTTCAAGAGGTGTTACAGGATGAAAAAAAATGTTTCCTGCAATACAAGAATGCAATGCGGATGATTCGTGTTTCAAGCGTTGTTTTAATAAGTCCGCAACAATACCTGTTTGCGGTAATTGATATTGCGGTCGATGTGCAATAACTAGATGAGCGATTTTTAAAATGTCTTCCCATCGATGCCAACTGGGAAATCCGAGCAGAGCATCGATTCCCATGATTAAACATAACGGCGTATCAGGCATTTTTTTTTGTAGAAATTCGAGGGTATCGATGGTGTAAGAAGGCCCTTTGCGTTGAATCTCACAATCATCTACTGCCAGTGCAGGTTCATCCGCAATCGCAGTACTGACCATCGCTAAACGATGCAGCGGCGAGGCAATCGGCATTTTACGGTGAACAGGCTGGAAACAGGGAATCAGACGCACGTGGGCCAGATCAAGTGCCTGGTAAATTTCTAGCGCAGAGCGTAAATGCCCAAAGTGAATTGGATCAAATGTGCCGCCTAATATGCCAATCGCTTGTTGCAGATGGTACATTTTTATTCGTAAGCTCCTCAGCTTTTTACCTCCCCTCCCTAACCCTCCCCTCCACAAAAAACGTGGAGGGGAGGGGATTTTCGATCGAGCTTCCCCCTCTCCTCCATGCTTTTTATGGAGGAGAGGATTGGGGAGAGGAGGCAACCCTATAATTAAATTATAACATTGCTTCCGGCCATGGATAAGACCAATTGTTCCAGCTCATTCTGAACATGCCCGATCTCGGCACCCTTGATTATTCGATCAATTTTTGAGGCTTGCACTAACCAGTCCCAACAGCGGGTCGCAGTGGCCCGTTTTTGAAACGCGCGTACCGCTGCTTGGCGTTTTTCAAAAATACGGAGTTGAGTGAAAAGTGCAGATAATGAAACGCCTTGCTGAGTTTGACGATAAAGTTCGGCCATGGTGCGTAATTCGCGTGTGAGTGCCCACAGAATAAGTGTCGGCTCTGAATCTTCATCAAAAAGATTTTTTAAAATAGTCAGCGAACGTTTACTGTTTCCTACAAGTATACTATCGACTAAGTTAAAGACATCAAAATGAGCATGATTCATGACGATATGTTCTAACGCATCTTCGTCGAGAGCGCCGAGCGGATTCAGTAAACATAATTTTTCAATTTCTTGTGCAGCGGCTAATAAATTTCCTTCTATTTGTTCAGATAGCCAAAGTGCGGCTTGATGAGACAGCGCTAAATTATTTTTTTTCGCGCGCTTTTGAATCCATTGCGGTAATTGTTCAGCAGTGACAGGCCAGATGGGAATTGTTACACCATTTTTATCTATTGCTTTATACCAGCGGCTTTGTTCAGTTTTTTGATCCAATTTGTTGGCGTAAATTAAAAGTAAAATATGGGTAGGCGGATTTTCAGCATACTGTACGAGCATTTCAGTAGTTGTTTGATTTAGTTTCGCGCCTCTTAAATCCAGTTCTACAATGCGTCGTTCTGCAAATAAAGACAAACTATGTGCCTCGGCATAAAGTTGCTTACCCCATTCAGCACTTGCATCTGCTGAAATACGCACACGTTCACTGAAACCGGCTTTAATTGCTGTATGACGAATAAGATCAATTGCTTCTTGTGTCTGTAATAATTCGTCACCGCTCACCAGGTAAATCTTCGCGAGTTGTTTGGCGAGATGTTGTTCTAATTGTTGATAAGGTAGTTTCATGGATGTGTCTTTTGATTAATTAATGTGGCAATTATATCGCGTGATCCAAGTCGATTTAGGATGTCGTACACAATAGCCTGACGCATTTGTTGATAAAGCATCGTCTGCTCATTACTGCCGCCGAGAATTTGATTGGATAAGACGGTGAGCGTGCGATTTTCACTGAGCGTTTGTGGTGGAACTAATATAGTGCCTTTATTGTTGGTAACTTGGAAGGCAATCGTTAAAATCAAATTATATTGACGTGTCTGCGCTGTGCCGCTGACGCTCAATAATATTTGGTTTTCTGTTTCGCTCAGAATTTGCAGCACAATGGCGGCATCTTGCTGAGTGTCGGCTACCTGTATTCCCGATACATTCAAATATTCACGCAAATTGTGTGTGACTTCGCTGTAGGGAGCCGATGTTTTTATGTAAAGATCCTGTAATGCGGGATTGGGCGGCGTCGATCCGCGTAATTGAAATCCGCATCCGGATAGAGCCATCGCAATGAACAGAAAAATAAAATAACGCATTACTTATCTCCCGTCACGATGTTAACCAATCTACCCGGCACAGTGATGACTTTTTTAATGGCTTTGTCTGCTATGGATTGCTGAACTTTACTGTCGGCCGTTGCAATGGCTTCAATTGTTTTGGCATCCGCATGAGAGGGGACCGTCACACGAGTACGTAATTTTCCATTAATTTGTACCACGAGTTCAATTTGATCGACTTTGAGTGCAGCCGCATTACCTTTAGGCCACGGTGCTTGAAGCAATACACCCGTGTAATGTAATTCTTCCCAAAGCTGATGGGTCATATGCGGCACAACAGGCGCGAGCAAGCGTAACAACATGCTTAAGCCTTCGTAAATGAGATGCGGACGAATATCAAATTCTGGTTGTTTTGCAGTCGGAATTTTTGTTAATAAATTAAATAATTTCATGCAGCCAGAAACAACCGTGTTGAATTGCAAGCGTTCATAGTCGTATTTGACTTGTTCTAAAATTTCGTACAGTTTTCGCAATATGTCACGTTGTTCAGGATCAGCCATTTCAAAATCGACAACGGATTCATCCGAATTTGATTTACGATTTTTTTTGGTGATGATGTCACGATGTTCATAGGCAAAAGACCACAGTCGTTTTAAGAAACGATAAGCACCTTCCACACCGCTATCAGACCACTCTAAACTTTGTTCGGGCGGTGATGCAAAAATAATAAATAAGCGTACTGTGTCTGCACCAAAACGTTCGATCAATGGTTTTGGATCGACCGTGTTACCTTTTGATTTTGACATTTTGATGCCTTGGTTCAGCACCATGCCTTGTGTTAACAAACGAGTAAACGGTTCATCTGAATTGAGTAAGCCTTCATCACGCATGGCTTTGTGAATAAAACGTGCGTACAGTAAATGCATCACCGCATGCTCGATGCCGCCGACATACTGATCGACTGGAACCCAATAATTTGCGCGGCCATCCAGCATCGCATTGTTTTGTTTTTTGCAGGCAAATCGTGCGTAATACCAAGAGGATTCAAAAAAGGTATCAAACGTGTCTGTTTCGCGTTCAGCTGGTTTTCCGCATTGTGGGCAAGTAACTTGGTAGAACTCTGGCATGGATTTAAGCGGAGACGTCACACCTACAAAGCTCACATTTTCTGGTAATTTCACCGGTAAATCTTTTTCATTTACAGCAACAGGGCCGCAAGTTTTGCAATTAATCATTGGAATAGGCGTACCCCAATAACGTTGACGTGATACGCTCCAATCACGTAAACGAAAATTAATTTGTCGTGTCCCTAATTTATTTTTTTCGAGTAAATCAATTATCTTTGTGATCGCTGTTGCTGAAGCGAGATTTGTAAATTCACCCGAATCAATTAAAATGCCGGGTTGAACAAATGCAGCGTGTGAAAAATCCCAATCCGATTGATCCGATGGTTTAATTACTTGTTTCAAGGGTAATTGATATTCTTTTGCAAATTCATAGTCACGTTGATCATGCGCAGGTACTGACATCACAGCACCTGAACCGTAATCCATCACGACAAAGTTGGCGACCCAAATTTGAATAGGTTGATTGGTCAGTGGATTTAATGCTTTAAATGGTGTTGGCATACCGCGTTTTTTTAGTGTAGCCAATTCTGCTTCAGCCATTTTGATAGTGCGACATTCTTCGAGAAATTGAGATAACGCCGGATCATTTTTTGCGGCGAGTTTTGCGAGTGGATGTTGCGGTGCGATGGCAATATACGTTACACCAAACAAGGTATCCGGCCTTGTCGTGAAAACCGTCAAGTGCTCATGATGATCTGCAATAGGAAATTGAACTTCCACGCCTTCAGAGCGACCAATCCAATTGCGTTGCATGGTTTTAACTTGTTCTGGCCAGTGTGGTAATTTATCTAAATCATTAAGTAATTCGTCTGCGTATGCCGTAATTTTAAAAAACCATTGTGGTATTTCGCGGCGTTCAACTAGCGCACCTGAGCGCCAGCCGCGGCCATCAATCACTTGTTCATTAGCTAGTACAGTTTGATCAACGGGATCCCAATTGACTTCAGCATTTTTTTTATAGACCAAGCCCTTTTTATAAAGTTGGATAAAAAACCATTGTTCCCAACGATAATAGTCTGGATCGCATGTGGTGATTTCTTTGCTCCAGTCGATCGCTAAGCCCAGACTCATTAATTGATTACGCATGTGTTGGATATTTTCATAAGTCCATTTGGCAGGCGGAACATTATTTTTAATGGCTGCATTTTCTGCGGGCAAACCAAACGCATCCCATCCCCACGGTTGTAATACGTTTTTGCCCAGCATGCGTTGATAACGGGCGATTACATCACCGATTACATAATTGCGTACGTGTCCCATGTGAAGCCAGCCACTGGGATAGGGAATCATGGATAAACAGTAAAATTTTTCTTTATTTAAATCCTCAGTCGCATGAAAGCAATCGCGTTCATTCCAGAAGGCTTGCGTATTAAATTCTATTTTTAGTGGGTTATATTGCTCATCCATAGTCATATTCTCATGATTAATTTGTTTTTTTCCTTGCTCTTCTTTCTATTCTGACTGCGATCAAAATCATCGTGGTAAGCATATAGAGGATGGGGTCCATACCGACACGTTGCCATGTTGTTCTTCCAGCCATGGGTTGAACCTTATCAGTTAATACATACGTTTCATAAGGGGGTGCCGCAGATTGTATTTTACCTTTTGCATTAATAATGGCGGTGATCCCATTGTTCGAAACAAACAAAATAGGCCGACCCAATTCAAAGGCGCGCATTTGTGCCATTTCAAGATGTTGAGCTTGTGCAATGGAATGTCCAAACCAGGCATCATTGCTGACGGTGAGTAACAGGTTAGTGTTGCTACTCTGCGAAAGAACAAGCTCGGGGTATGCGATTTCATAGCAAATAAACGCAGCTATTTTGATGTTATCAACTTGTAGCGGTACGACTGGCTTGTTCGATGCCGGAATAAAATCCGACATAGGCAGGTTTAATACATCCAGCAGTTTGTGAACGATGCCGCGAAATGGCACATATTCACCAAAGGGAACTAAACGGTGTTTAAGATAATAACCATTTTTAGCGCCGAGTAAGACAACCGCATTATAGTAACTATCTCCTGACGATGTTCGTACAGGAATTCCCGTAATAAAGTTTGTTTGATGCGCTTTGACCTGATCATTTATCAGATTGAGAAATCCTTCTGCGTATTGCTCTGGAAGCGGTATGGCGGCTTCAGGCCAGACGACAATTTTACTGTCCCAGTGCGGAGCAGAAAGTGCGCGGTATTTGTCTAATGTGGGTTGAACCATTTCTGCTGACCATTTTGTTTCTTGCGAAATGTTTCCTTGTACCAAGCTCACTTGAATAGGCTGACCGAATGGATGGGTCCAGGAAACTAGACTTAAAGCTCTTCCACCCAAAAAGAACGAGACTAAAATCAACAACAGAATAGAGCCTTTTCTATAGTGTTTTTGTTTTATAAAAATAAAGCTTTTATACAGTAAACCACTGCAGATTAATGTCACCAGAGAAACGCAATATACGCTGAATAAAGGCGCATAACCTTTTAGTGGAGAGGTGATTTGGGTGTAACCCAGGAAAAGCCATGGAAAACCTGTAAAAATAAAGCTGCGCACCCATTCAAGTGCTACCCAAATGGCAGGAAACGCATAAAATAATCGTTCATCTGTATCATTACGAAAAAAACGAGTAAGAAAATATCCATTCAATCCTGGGAATATCGACAAGATTGCGATTAAGCCTACAGTAAAAAATAGAGCGACATAAATCGGCGCGTTTCCATAGGTATAGATACTGATAAAAACCCAATAAACGCCCGCACCAAATAAACCCATACCAAACAGCCAGCCGCGCCGAAACGCTTGTGCTGGCGTGAGTGTACGCCATAAGCCATAGAGTAGGGCAGGCATCAAAATAGCGAGTGGATAGAGTCGTAATGGTGCAAATGCAAGCGTGAGCAAAGCGCCTGCGACGAGAGCAAGGCAGTCACCTGTTTTACCAGCTTTAAGCAATTTTTCTAGTTTCATTGATTGATTCTTAGGCGTAAAGTTTTTCAGTTTAATGGATGAGGCGTGTTGCAGCAAGAAACAGTTGCAGCAATAAAAAGTTGAACAGCGGTAAATTTTTTGTTAGCTTTGTTCGTTCTGGTTCCACCTATCTCGTCCTGGATAACCATAAAGTGTAAATCTGCTAGGCGCACATCTCATAGGAATTGAATTGTGTTCGGTCTTTTTTACTCTTTACTCTTCAGTGCGGAGATTGAGAAAAATTAACAATTAATATTGAGGGAGGAGTACTCCATGAAACAACAGATTAAGCCTTTAGCAGTGAGTTTATGCTTGCTCGGCATAATTTCTACACCTGCTTTGGCCGCGACTGACAGCAGTCAAATGCGAAAACTCGAAGCACAGATTTCGCAGTTACAAAATAAGGTGAACGTATTAGAAGCTCAATCTGAGACTGAGCAACCTAAGAAGAGAATGTCTTCTTCTAAGCATCACAAAAAATCAGCTGCGACGCAAACAGCAACTGAAAGCAGTGAAACGTCAGAGACGACTGCAGATGCGACAGGACCAGGCGCTGTGCATGGCCTGCCTACCTCAGGCGCAACTTATTTACCTGTGGATGTTGAAGTGCCAGGACAATCTTTCGTTTCAAGTGGTCCTTATATCGGCGTTCCTTTCCAATTTTCAGGTATGAATTTGGTTATTAACACACCTAGCGTTAACCAAGATGTGTCCTTACTCCAAGTGCGCAAAAACATTCGTGAACGTTTAGAAGCTTTAGGTATTGAAAGAACGGATCATGCGCACGTACTGCTCTCCGGTATCGTAGAAGGCCAGGGGCTTTACAAGAATATTGGTGGCGGTGCAGATAGCACTGATATTGATTTAACAAATGTGACGTTGGATGCCTATATTTTAGGTCCTACTCAATGGTTATCATCACTTATATCGATGACTTATGACAATGATCTTGGTACCAATTCTGGGTCATTTGCAAGTAATTCACGTGCATTGAACTCACGTGTATACATTAAGCAAGCGTTTGTCACGATTGGTAATTTCAGTCAAACACCTGTTTATGGCACGTTTGGCCAAATGTATGTTCCATTCGGTACTTACAGCAGTTCCATGGTCAGCGCTCCATTAACGCAGTCACTCTTTAGAACAAAAGCACGTGCGATTTTATTGGGTGTTCAACCGCAGAAAGATGATGCATTTTATGCTGCAGGTTATATATTCAAAGGCGATGCTCACGCAGGTTCAACAAGCCGTGTGAATAATGGCGGTATCAACCTTGGTTATCATTTCAAACAAAATGGTATCAGTGGTGAAGTCGGCGGTGGTGCGATTGGAAACGTTGCGGATTCCATTGGAATGCAAGATGTTAGTAATAGCGCCGGCCAATTCAATGGTTTTGGCGGTACCACGATTGCTGGTCTAAATACGGGTAACGAACATATTGTGCACCGTGTTGTTGGATACGAAGCCAGAGGGTCAGTTGCTTATGGTCAGACCAACTTGTTAATTGAATATATTACTTCAGCGTCATCATTCGATAATGCGGATTTAACTATGAATAGTCATGGTGCAAAACCACAAGCGTTGAATGCTGAAGCGGCATATACATTTAATGCATTTGCACGTCCAAGCTCATTGGCTCTTGGTTATGGTATGACAAAAGATGCGTTAGCATTTGAATTACCTACTAAACGTTATTCAGTGGTCTTCAACACATCAGTTTGGAAAGATACACTGCAAAGTTTAGAATTGCGTCATGATATCAACTATAGCGCAAGCGATTACGCAACTGGATCTATGGTTGTAGTTCCACATGCATCGGGTAAAGCAGATAATGTTGTTACCGCGCAGTTTGACGTTTATTTCTAACCTAGACGTTTGACAGTGGGAAATTTAAAAACGGTGGGTCGTGATCGATCCACCGTTTTTTTTGTGGAAGTTTCTCCCTTTGAAAAAGAGCCTGCACTGAAATAGCTACTACTTCACTATCGCGCACATTTGTTCATAATTAACCATTTTATTTATTAAACCTGCTGAGGATAATTTATGAGTTTTATTAGAGGTCTTTTCGCAAAGACACCAGTCACAGAACATGCTGCTGAAGAAGAAAATGGCGAGCTATTACCCAGAAAAGCTCTCTCAGGGGATCATCTCACGCAACAGTGTGATCCTGTTAAAACCATCATAGGTTTATATTTATACGGAGTGGATTTTCGTTCTGTGCTGTTAACAAATAAAGCCTTACATAATTTTTATAGTAAGTTTTTAGATTCATTTAATTTACGTGAAAGTTATAGGTTAAATCTTGCGATTGATCATGTAAATTCGCAGATGAGAATTCTCAACTATAATTATCAAATTGTAGGAGAAAACCTTGATGATCGTTTTCAAGAATTAAAAAGAGTGCGCTCATATACTTATAATGCGGGTTGTGTCTATGCAAGTAGTGGCATTGGTTTGGGAGTTGGGACAGGCGTGAATGCCGTTAACTGTTGTGTACAATTCTATTCAACGTCTGGTTGGACGGGATGGTTTTATCCATTGGCTATACCCTATTTGGTGGGGGATTCAATTATGGCTGGGGGTATCATTACAGCCGCGATAACTTGTGGTGTAGGATACTGTGTCGTGCCTTCTGAATATCCTGCTTTGCCCTATCTGGAAGACTTGGATAGTGCTATTGCCGGCTTACCCGTACAATATAACAATTTAGATGATGAATATAGGAAAAGAAATTATGAGCTTCTTAATAAGCTTTCAATATTTCAAGCTAAATTAAGGGCTATCGAAGCAGTAGAAGAGGAAAAAAATGCTGTTCAGAAAAAAGGGATGAGAAGTAAATCTCAAGGATAGGTAGGAGATGTTACTTAATCTTCCGCAAACATTCTAAGTAATAAGACTCTTCCGCCATACGTCCCGATTGCTGTGCATCCCATAAAATTTGCGCCAAACACTCCAACATTTTATGCTCAACAACATGCGTATCCTGGTATTTCTCACAAAGCGTTTTGTATATAACTGCAATTCCATTTGGCCGGTTTGTTTGAATTTGTTCGCGCAAGGCGAGATGTAGACTTAAATGAAGAAAGGGATTGGTTTCGTCAAAATCAATGTGTTGATAAGTCTCAGGGTCTAGTAATAACTCTTGATATTCGGGATGGTGTAAAACAATTTCAATGACTTGCGCTTCAAGCGGCTCTACGGGTAAACGCTCTATGTGTTTCTGCCACGCATCAAAAAACAGTTTGCGTGTTGAATCGCGATTCATTTTGTTTTATCCGAATATTCACAAAGATCATTAATCAAGCATTCAGGACATCGAGGTTTGCGTGCCACGCAAACATAGCGGCCATGCAGGATGAGCCAATGATGTGCATCGTGTAAAAATTCTTTAGGAATGACTTTCACTAATTGTTTTTCAATATCGAGAGGCGTTTTGCCTTTTGCTAAGCCGATGCGCTGAGAAACACGAAAAATATGCGTATCCACAGCAATCGTTGGATGTCCAAAATAGGTATTCAAAATCACATTCGCAGTCTTTCTTCCAACACCAGGCAAGGCTTCCAAGGATTCTCTGTCTTCAGGCACTTTAGAGTCGTGTTGCTCAATCAAAATCTGACAGGTTTTTATAATATTTTTGGCTTTAGTGTTATATAAGCCAATATTTTTAATATAATTTTTGAATTCAGTGATTCCGAGTTTGAACATTTTCTCGGGGGTGTTTGCGATACGAAAAAGAGGACCTGTCGCTTTATTCACTGAAATATCAGTGGCTTGGGCCGATAGGATAACGGCAATCAACAGCTCAAATGGCGTATGGTAAACCAATTCAGTGGTTGGTTTAGGGTTGGCATGTCTAAATCGTAGAAATATTTTACGTATTTTTTGGGAGTTCATGGGTTTATCATGAAAAAAATTTAACTTATGCACGCATTCTACAGTATAATCGTCCACCATTGTAGATGCCAAAGGTAACAGGTTATGCCGCAGCAAAACCCATATTTGAGTATAGTGATTCCAGTTTATAACGAACAGGAAGTCTTAGAAGAGTTATACCGCAGGTTGACGACGTCGCTTGATAAAATAGGAAAAACGTACGAAATCATTTTAACCAATGATGGCAGCAAAGACCGCTCATCAGAGATGTTGCGTGAGTTACATAAGCGAAGACCAACCCAAATTCGTGTCATTGAATTTAACGGCAATTTTGGTCAGCACATGGCAATCATGGCTGGATTTGAAAAAGTTCGCGGTGAAATCGTCATCACGATGGATGCTGATTTACAAAATCCACCTGAAGAAATTTATAAATTAGTTGAAGCGATGGAAGCAGGCCATGATGTGGTCAATACCCATCGTCTTGGCCGTCAAGACAATTGGTGGCGGTTATTTGTTTCAAAAATGCATAATAACTTGCGTGCCTGGATGATGCCCAAGTTAGTGATGAAAGACGAAGGTTGCATGTTACGTGCGTATAGTCGCCGCATCGTTGATTTGATGGTATCTACAGGTGAAGCGACCACGTTTATACCTGCCCTCGCATTGAATTATGCCGCGAATCCAACTGAAGTCGGTGTGATGCATGAAACACGATTTGCAGGAACGTCAAATTATAATTTATATAAATTGATTCGTTATAATTTTGATTTGGTGACTGGATTTTCAGTATTTCCATTGCAAGTATTCACCATGATTGGAATGTTGATTTCATTTTTAAGTTTCGTGTTTGTGATGTTCTTGATAGCGCGTCGTTTAATAGTCGGACCTGAAGTGGAAGGTGTATTCACCTTGTTTGCCATTATGTTTTTCTTGCTCGGTATTGTATTGCTAGGCTTGGGCGTCACGGGCGAATATATTGGCCGTATTTATCAGGAAGTCAGAAAACGTCCGCGTTTTGTGGTTCGATATGTGTTAGAGCAAGCTCCAGAAGGAAAAGTAGTACAAGAAACAGTTGCAGCTGATGTTTGAATGAATGCTCTACAGCTCACGGATTTGATTTTTTAAGCTGAATGAGGTCAGGTTGTAAATCAACAGCCTTTCCTCGTATAAGACGAGTATGCAATTTTTTTAAGGCCTCAACCTCAGGTAATGAAGAAGTAAAAAGCGCATAAGCCTGCGAAGAATCTAATTGCTGAATAGTTTCATTAATTAAATTTTTTGCATGATTCAAGTTGCCATGACTTAATGTGCAAATAACTTCATTCAACTTATTTTCTAATATATCATGTCGTTTGCTACCATCGCGGAAAGACGAAAAGTATTCTTGTTCTACGCGAGCTTTATTATCCGCAATAATAGTTATTAATATTTCTGCTGTATCAAAACACCATCTTGTTTGATTCACATCTTTAGATAACGATGAAATAAAATTTAATTTTATTTCACCTTTGTGATTTGAGGATCGAATAGTTGATCGTAATGTTTCGACTTGTGCTTTTGTTTGGAGTTCAAGAGCTTCATTTTCTGATCTTAAAGCTTCAGCGGTAACTGTTGCTTGGGGTAGTTTTCGATATACTAATAATTCATCACTAGTGTTAACTTGTTTATATGCCAAAAGCTCAAAATCAGTACGTGTAGCAAAAAAGCTAGATTTGTATTGTCTAGTACGAGTTGTAAATTCCTCTGATCCCAACTTATATTCATCGGAATTTCCAGCAATAACAAAAACCGAGCCAGGTGCAGCTTTGTCGATAAGAGTCAATAATAGAAGATTTAATGCAGGTAATTCTAAGTATTGCAAGATACGAATAAGCAAGATATTAACTGGCTGAGAGACATCTTCAGTCAGTTGATCACAGTAAAGTAATTCATTACTTGCTTCATTTATCCTATTTAAATCCACTTTTTTTGCTGGAATACCTTTATTCTTTAATTGTTCAATCGCTATTTCAGAAAAATCATAGGCTTTTACATTCCAGCCTTTTTCCTTTTGCTCAGCAATGTATCTGCCATCAGCTGAGCCTAATTGAAGTATTTTGTTACAGTCATCGTTAAAATAGGCTTCTACTTTGTGCTCTTGAAGAAAAACATGACTATAACTGATAGCAGTAGTAGGTTTTGAACCAGATTGTCTTTCTAAACCCACTGTAATGCCAGTAGCCATCGTTTTGTTGTATTTTTCCCAATCAGCACGTGGTTTCATGCAAGACTTCTCGTTTAACTCATATTCAAATATTGTAAAAATTATACATATTGTCTAAGTATAAGGCTAAAATTTATACAGATCAAGGCGAGGAAAGAGGCAGAATAGTTTTTTGATGTGTAACGTATTGAATTTATTAATGAATGAAAGGTATCCCAAAGAAGCCTAGGGTATGCACACAAGTCCCCTCCTTTGAAAAAGGAGGGTTAGGGAGGATTTATATAAAAACATTTTTTCTGATGCTGCTTAATATTTGAAAATGATTTTTATATAAAATCCCTCCTAACCTCCCTTTTCCAAAGGGAGGGACTACTTGTGTGCATAATACCCTAGCCAAAGAAGCAGGGCGTTGCTTTTGTTTTAATGCCCTGAAGCAACAGGCTGATTTGGTTCTGGCGTTGTTGTGGTAGTCGTAGTCGATGCAGGAGCGGGTGCAACTGGTGCAGCAGGCTTATTAGTCGAAATTAAAGGTGGAATCTCATCCGCTGTAATGGCACCTTCCGCAGCAGGCGGTGTTGTTTCTTCTTTCACAACTTGATCTGCAGCAAATGAAGAAAAGCTCGCACAAGCTACACAGAATCCTAGTATTATTCCCTTAAATCTCATTATTAATTCCCCATGTTCAAATTTATCAATCGTACTGCTTTTTGATTGGATTGCAAAGTCTTATACTTAACGATCATTCAATGGGAATCCACCGTATGCGGTCACTTAAAGTCGGTCATTATACAAACGACCTAAATGGAACGGGGGTGTCGGTTTTTTTGCTGGATCGTCCTTCTCCTGCAGCCTATAGCTTATGCGGTGCATCACCCGCAAGTCATGAATTACACGTTCTTGAGTTGGATGCGAATGTGCCGTTTATTGATGGTTTAGTATTTTCTGGCGGAAGTGCGTTTGGGTTAGGTTCCGTTGCTGGCGTAATGAAATGGTTTCAGGAACAGGGGCGCGGTTATCAAACACATTATGCGCCGGTACCCATTGTTCCTGCTGCAGGTATTTATGATTTTGCGGTGAAATCAACTATCCCACCAACAGCTGAAAATGCTTATCAAGCGTGTCTTGATGCAGTGGAATCCAATGTGGCGATGGGTCGAATTGGTGCAGGCACTGGTGCCTCGATTGGCAAATTTGTTCCGCATGCCACACGAATGAGTGGTGGAGTTGGGTTTGCAGAAATGAAACTCGCTAATGGTGTGAGCGTCTTCGCCTACGTTGTCGTAAATAGTTTAGGTGATGTGCGTGATGCCTCAGGAAATATTCTCGCAGGCGCGCGACTACCCAATGGCGAATTTGCAAATTGTGAACGCTATCTCTTGGAAGGACATAACGAAATTGTAACCGATCTTGCAAATACAACATTGGTTGCTGTTTTTACGAACGTTCGTTTTTCAAAACCAGAGTTAAAACGCATTACCAAAGTGGCTATGGCAGGCATGGCGCGCGCAATTTCACCGATTTTTACACGCCATGACGGCGATATTATTTTTTGTGTGTCACTCGGTGATCATGTAGCATCAGAAATAACAATAGGTGCAATGGCCGCTGAAGTGGTACGACTAGCCATAATGAATTCAGTGCAAGATTCTATGCTAATTGTTTAAGGATTTTATATATGACTACGTTCCGTGTCGCAGCGGTTCAAATGACGTCTGGTTCAGATGTTCAAAAAAATTTAGATAAAGCAAAAGAACTCATTTCGATGGCAGCAGAACAGGGCGCCAAGTTAATTGTATTGCCTGAAATGTTTGCCGTGATGGGCATCGATCAAATGGATAAAGTCAAAACGCGTGAAACATTCGGCGATGGTCCTATTCAACATTTCATAAGTGAACAAGCTGCTAAACATCGTTGTTGGATAATCGGTGGTACGCTTCCCATAGTCGTGGATGATTCAAATGAAAAAGTGAACGCGACGTGTCTTTTGTTCAACGATCAGGGAAAAGTCGTTGCCCGCTACGATAAAATTCATTTATTTGATGTGACGATGAGTGCGACACGCGAAAGTTATCATGAATCAAAAACCACAAAAGCGGGTAATCAAATTGTTGTCGCACAAACACCGTTTGGCAAAATTGGTTTAGCCGTGTGTTATGACATTCGATTTCCTGAATTATTTCGCTCGATGCATGATCGGGGTGTTGAAATCGTGGCATTGCCTGCAGCATTTACATTTACAACAGGATCAGCACATTGGGATATTCTTGCGCGTTCACGTGCCATTGAAAATCAAGTGTATTTTATTGCTGCTGCACAAACAGGTGTGCATGAAAATGGCCGAAAAACATTTGGGCATAGTATGATTATCGATCCATGGGGGCGAGTGAAGGCGAGTTTGCCTGATACCCAAGGGGTGGTCGTCAGTGATATTGATTTGGATTATTTAAAAAAAATACGCGGTGAATTTCCTGTATTGTCTCATCGGAGAAATGTGTCATGAAAGATCCCTATCAAAAACTAAAAACGATTTTTTCACAATTGTCTCATGTTAATTACGCAGAGCGTATTATGCATTGGGATGAAGCTGTCATGATGCCTGAAGGTGCAGGCAAGGCGCGTGCAGAAGCGCTCGCGACTTTAAACTGCATGGCACAGAAAATGTTAGTGAGCACTAAAAATAAAAAATTAATGGATGCGGCTAAACAACAAGAATTGGCATTTTGGGATGCGGCCAATTTGAAATGGATGGAAAAAAAATACATTTATGCAGCGTGTATTCCTGCAAAATTAACAGAGAAAGTCACTCAAGAAACGATGTTGTGTCAACAAGCTTGGCGCAAGTTACGCGCACAAAATAATTGGCGTGAATTTTTGCCTAGTTTTAAGCGTATGTTTCGACTGATTCGTGAAGTTGCGAAACGACGCGGGGAAGCATTACAATTGCATCCTTATGATGCATTGCTCGATGAATATGCGCCTGGATTTAATCAAAAAAATATCGATGGCATATTTGCCGGGTTGAAACAAACCATTCCGCAACTGATCGAACAAATCATAAAAAAACAAGCAAGCGTTCACGCTGAAATTCCTGTTGGACCTTTTCCAATTGAACAGCAAAAGCAGCTTGGCTTAGCCGCGATGCAAGCAATGCAGTTTGATTTCAAACATGGCAGATTAGATACCAGTCATCATCCATTTTGTGATGGCGCACCCATGGATGTGCGAATCACAACACGGTATAACGAGCATGAATTTCTTTCTTCACTGATGGGAGTTTGTCACGAAACAGGGCATGGGCTTTATGAGCAAGGCTTGCCGCGTGAGTGGGTTGATCAACCAGTGGGTCGAATTGATAGCATGGCGATGCATGAAAGCCAATCGCTGATGATGGAACGGCAAGTGTGTGGTTCGCTGCCATTTTATCAGTATTTACTTTCACATATTAAAGAACAGTTGGGTCACCAAACCGCATTTACAGCTGAGAATTTATATCAAGTTGCATCACATGTGCAGCCGGGTTTGATTAGAGTGGATGCAGATGAAGTGACTTATCCATTACACATTGTTTTGCGTTATGAAATTGAGAAAAAATTATTGAATGATGAGATTGAAGTGAAAGATCTTCCAGGCTTTTGGGATGAAGGCATGAAGAGTTATTTAAGTCTCTCAACCCGCGGTAATGATAAAGATGGTGTGATGCAAGATGTACACTGGCCGCTGGGCGCATTTGGTTATTTTCCTGCTTATACGTTAGGTCGTCTTATCGCTGCACAATTATTTGCATCATTTATCAAATCTCATAGCAATTTTTATGCAGAACTTAAGCTAGGTAATTTTACTTCATTACATAATTGGTTGAGTGCAAATGTCTATTCGCATGCTGCGTCATTATCAACGAATGATTTATTGCTGAAGGTGACGGGTAAAACATTAGATTCAAATTATTTTATTAAACATGTGCAGGAAAAATATTTACATACCATTTGATTTGTAAAATAATAAAGAAAATTATTACATCTTCATTGATGAGTAAAAAATGAATAGCCATAAGCTAGATGAGAATCCAATCAGAAAAAAAGTGATACATGAAATATATCTTTTCTTGATATACACTTTTTTTCTGTGGATCTTGTTTGGGGTATTCAATACGTATCAGCGAATATTACTGACAGATTTCAGCGGTTATCGTATGTCTTATGGCTATAGTTTGATTGAAGCATTGATACTGGCAAAAATCATCATTATTGGAAATCAACTTGCAATTGGCAAAAGATGGGTGAACTTGCCAATTATCTATATTGTTATTTCAACATCTTAATAAGCATGCGAAAGACTTAATTGTTAATCAT
>Ga0207068_1050_pt1 | contig 36911 bp, 31 predicted proteins | sample Alteio_BWMinCont_23_FD_153475 | JGI IMG/M metagenome (GOLD analysis project Ga0207068, IMG submission 153475) | Enriched cells from forest soil in Barre Woods Harvard Forest LTER site, Petersham, Massachusetts, United States -... | ecosystem: Environmental > Terrestrial > Soil > Temperate forest >... | reverse complement strand
AGCCTTTACGATCGTATCCTCGGACGTACTGCTGTTCATGATGTGTTTCATCCTTTAACAGGAGACATGATCCTTGAATCAGGAAGCGAAATCACAGAGGACTACGCAAGCATTGTCGAGGAATCTCCAATTGAATCTGTTGAGATTCGTTCTGTATTGACTTGCGAATCCCGTAATGGTGTGTGCGCGAAGTGCTATGGACGTAACCTGGCAACAGGACGTATGGTTCAGCTGGGTGAAGCGGTTGGTGTTATTGCAGCACAGTCTATCGGTGAACCAGGTACACAGCTTACACTGCGTACGTTCCACGTAGGTGGTACTGCTTCGAACATCGCTGCCTCTTCTAAAATTGAAGCGAAATACGATGGTATCGCGGAGATCGAAGAACTGCGTGTTGTTAAACGTAAAAACAATGACGGTCAAACCGTAGAAGTGGTTATCGCCCGTTCTGCTGAAATGCGGATCATCGATGCCAATACACGAATTGTCCTGAATACAGCCAATATCCCTTACGGTGCACAGCTTTATATCAAAGCCGGTGACAAGGTGAAGAAAGGCCAGCTGCTCTGCGACTGGGATCCGTACAACGCTGTTATCGTTTCTGAGTTTGCAGGTAAGATCGAATTCGATAATGTAGAAGAAGGCATCACATTCCGTGAAGAATCTGACGAACAGACTGGATTTAAGGAGAAGGTAATTATCGAGACAAAGGATAAAACCAAGAATCCTGCGATCAAGATCGTGACCGGAACAGGAAAAGATGTGTTGAAAAACTACAACATCCCAGTAGGTGCTCACGTAATTGTAAACCACGATCAGAAGATCGAAGCCGGTCAGATCCTGGTTAAGATTCCACGTTCCCTTGGTAAATCTGGTGACATCACAGGTGGTCTGCCCCGTGTTACAGAGCTTTTCGAAGCACGTAACCCGAGCAACCCTGCTGTTGTTGCTGAAATCGATGGTATTGTTACTTTCGGTAAGATCAAACGTGGTAACCGTGAAGTTCTTGTGGAGTCCCGTACCGGAGAGCGCAAAACCTATCTGGTGCCGCTTTCCAAGCACATCCTGGTTCAGGAAAATGACTTTATCAAGGCCGGTGAATCCCTTTCTGATGGATCTATTAGCCCTACCGATATCCTGGCTATCAAAGGCCCTACAGCTGTACAAGAGTATCTCGTTAACGAGGTTCAGGAAGTATACCGTCTGCAGGGTGTAAAAATCAACGATAAGCACTTTGAAGTTATCGTTCGTCAGATGATGCGTAAAGTATACATCGAAGATCCAGGCGACACTATGTTCCTTGAGCAGCAGATTGCAAACAAATCCGATTTCATGGAAGAGAATGATAAGCTGTATGCTAAGAAAGTAGTTGTTGAAGGTGGAGAATCGGAAGTGCTGAAAGCAGGACAAATCATTAGTGCACGCCGACTGCGTGATGAGAACTCCATGCTGAAGCGTAAAGACAAGAAACTGGTAGATGCACGTGATGCAGTTCCTGCCACTTCTTCTCAGATCCTCCAGGGTATCACCCGTGCTTCTCTGCAAACCAACAGCTTTATTTCGGCTGCTTCCTTCCAGGAAACAACCAAGGTGTTGAACGAAGCTGCAGTTGCAGGAAAAGTAGATACACTGAACGGCTTAAAGGAAAACGTGATCGTTGGTCACCTCATCCCTGCCGGTACAGGTCAACGCGAATTCGAAAAGATCATCGTTGGTTCCAAAGAAGAATACGACCGCCTCATGGCTTCCAAGAAAGAAGCAGAGATGGAGGAGCAGGATTAACTCACCCCGGCCCTCTCTATTCTAGAGAGGGAGAAGGATGAGTTTGCTCGATACAATTTAAACGGGCCCCTTCTGGGGCCCGTTTTGTTAATAGTACTCTCGTCTTGATTGTCATCCTGAACGAAGGGAGGGGTGGTGGGGAAGGGTGAAGGATCTGCAGAGGTTGGTGAGGGAAGGTGCTGTCATTTCCGATTGTTCTTGTCTTGTCTTCCTAGCTACTCTGAATAACCTCAGACGGTTTTTGCCTATCTTTACGCTCCAAATCCCGCCATGACAACCCCTTCCAGAGGCAATAATAAAGACATTAAAGTTATACCCACTGAAAAGGGGGTGTTGCACCCCCGTAACCCGCATCGATTTCCCTATGATTTCAAGGCACTCATTAAAGCCTGTCCGGACCTGGGTCCTTTCGTAGGCCCGAATAAATACAAGAATGAATCCATAGACTTTGCCAATCCGGATGCAGTGAAAATGCTGAATAGGGCTTTACTTATGCATTTCTATGAGGTTTCTGATTGGGACATTCCAGCTGGTTACCTGTGCCCGCCTATTCCCGGCCGGGCGGATTATATTCATTATGCAGCTGATTTGTTGGGTGGAAGTAATGGGGGAGTCATTCCCAGGGGAAATACAATACGAGTTCTCGACATCGGTATCGGAGCCAGCATGGTGTATCCGATTATCGGCCATAAAGAGTATGGCTGGAGTTTTACAGGAAGTGATATTGATCCGGTAGCCATCGCTTCAGTGAAGAATCTGCTGAAATCGAATACTGCACTCGCAAAGGATGTGGAATGCAGGTTGCAAAAATCTCCAACGGATATCTTCCGTGGAATCGTTAAGTCGGGTGAATATTTCGATCTGACAATCTCCAATCCACCTTTTCATGCTTCCCTGGCCGAAGCTCGGGCAGGAACGGAGCGCAAATGGAGAAACTTGGGTCAAGCCAAGGGAAAGAGTGATGCCCGTAATTTCGGTGGACAACAAAATGAACTCTGGTGCGAGGGAGGAGAGCGGGCATTTATCCATAAGATGATTGAGCAAAGTGCCGATATTCCACTTTCCTGCTTCTGGTTCTCTTCCCTCGTTTCGAAAAGTGAAAATCTTCGGGGAATTTATAAGTCTTTGAAGGAAGTGAAGGCAGTGGACGTTCACACTATTGATATGGCTCAGGGACAGAAGACCAGCCGTATCGTAGCCTGGTCTTTTCTGAACAACAGCAGGAGGACGGAATGGCGTATGCGGCACTTCGAATCCGCTCAGTGACTACACTTCGACCGGGTACTGGCTTTATACAACCGTCACTAAACTTGAAGCCCGGGTGTCGGCAGAAAATAATTTGTACCTTTAGTATCGATTATTAACTACTCAAAAAAGGACCGTTATGAGCGAAGAACAAGTAAACCCAAATCAACTAAATATAGAACTGAGTGAAGAAGTGGCCGAAGGCATTTATTCCAACCTAGCGATTATTACGCACTCGAATTCCGAGTTTGTAATCGATTTTGTGAAACTCATGCCGGGTGTTCCGAAAGCGAAGGTGAAATCACGTATTGTTCTTACGCCCCAGCATGCCAAGCGGCTCTTGAAAGCACTTAAAGATAACCTGAGCAAATTCGAACAAGCTCATGGGCCCATTAAGGATACAGATATGCCAAATGTTTTGCCATTAAGTTTTGGCGGACCTACGGCTCAGGCATAGTATAGGTTGTAGTCGGCCGTTGCAAACTATCGCAACTGCAACTGCAATTTTTCCATTTTTGCCTTTATCTCCTCTGTACAAAGATTCCCCATGCTTCCTGCATGGGTGTGATTCAACGGTTTTGAGAACTTAAAATTTCCATCAGCAACGGCTTTTCCTATATTCTTATAAGCTTCCCTGAACGGAACCCCGCTCAATACCTCTTCGTTGACGGCTTCGACAGTCCAAAGATATTTGTATTTAGGGGTATCCAGTATGTTCTTGTTTAGCCTGATGTTCTCCAGCATAAGATTTGTCATTTGAACACAGGAACTCAAATTCTCAAATGCAGGGAAAAGACATTCTTTGGTTAGTTGTAAATCGCGGTGGTAGCCGGAAGGAAGATTGCTCAAGAGTAGTGTCAGTTCATTGGGTAAGGCCTGAATCCGGTTACACCTGGCCCGTATCAGCTCAAAGACATCAGGATTTTTTTTGTGAGGCATGATGCTGCTTCCTGTTGTCAGATGATCTGGGAATGAAATGAAATCAAAATCCTGTCCCATATACATACAAGCATCCATCGCAAGTTTGGAAAGTGTAGAGGCAATGCCTGAAAGTGCGAAAGAACAAACTTTCTCTGTTTTCCCTCGGCTCATCTGTGCATAAACAACATTGTGGTTCATGCTTTCGAAACTGAGGAGTTTAGTGGTCAGGTCCCTGTCAAGAGGAAAGGAAGATCCGAAACCAGCTCCTGAACCTAAAGGGTTTTTATTGGAAACATGATACGCAGCCAGTAAAAGCTCCATATCGTCCACCAGGCTCTCCGCAAAAGCCCCGAACCACAATCCAAAAGATGATGGCATAGCCACCTGCATATGGGTATAGCCAGGAAGGAGGACTTCTTTGTGTGCCTCACTCAGGTTCTGAAGGCTTTCGAAGAGCGAATGGACCTCCTTTGCTATATTCTTAAGTTGAGACCGCAGATAGAGTTTTATGTCAAGTAAGACCTGGTCATTCCTGGACCGTCCGCTGTGGATTTTCTTTCCTACTTCTCCGAGCTTTTGGGTGAGCATAAATTCTACTTGAGAATGCACATCTTCAATCCCATCTTCAATCTTGAAGTGCCCTGCATTAATCTTTTCCAAAATTGTTTTCAGTTCCTTCTCGAGGGCAGAAAAATCAGAGGCGCTAATGAGCTTAATCTGCTTTAACATGGCTGCATGAGCCAGGGAGCCTGTAACATCAGCTTCCGCCAGAAGAACATCAAATTCCTTGTCTTTCCCAGAGGTGAATGATTCTACCATCAGCGCTTCTTTATTCGGAGTTGCCGTTTCTTTCTGCCAGAGTTTCATAGTTCAGTAGTATTAGGTGCAGCATGATGTTCAAGAACTTGTTGTAACATACGGATATAAATATCAATGCCTTCACGAATTTCATTTACATAAATAAACTCATCTGCGGTGTGTGACCTTGCTGAATCACCCGGTCCCAGCTTCAAAGAAGGCGCCGCAATCAGTGCCTGATCGGAGGTAGTGGGAGAGCCATAGCAGGTTCTTCCCAATTTAATCCCTGCCTGTACAATAGGGTGATCTTTTGGAATAAATGAAGGAGCAAGGCGTGTGGACCTGGGTTTTATTTCAGATTTTATATGATCCCTGATAACTTGAATGATTTCATCATGCGTGTAGAGTTCATTCAAACGTATGTCGGCAGTAAATTGACATAGTTCAGGGACCACATTATGCTGAGTGCCGGCATTAATCATGGTAACACTTAATTTCACAGGCCCCAGCCAGGTAGAAACTTTTGGGAACCTGAAATTTCGCATCCAATTAATGTCTTCAATTGCTTTGTAAATCGCATTTTCACCTTCTTCCCTGGCGGCATGACCTGCCTTTCCATGAGCCACGCAATCGATAACCATCAAGCCTTTTTCTGCCACAGCTAATTGCATTAGCGTAGGTTCTCCAACTAAGGCGAATGAGATAGGCCCAAGTTCCGCAAGGATTGATTCCAGCCCATCACTTCCCGAAATTTCTTCTTCTCCTGTTGCTGCAATAGCCAGGTTAAAAGCCATGTTCTTGTTTTTGTGAAAATGGAGGAAAGCAGCGATTAATGAAACAAGAGAGCCACCGGCATCGTTACTGCCAAGTCCGAAGAGCCTTCCATCTTGAATTTCCGCAACAAACGGATCCCGTGTGTAACCAGGATTGGGTTTCACTGTATCGTGGTGTGAGTTTAATAAGATAGTAGGCAAATTGGGATTAAAAGATTGATTAAAAGCCCAGATATTATTCAGCTTCCTGAAAACAGTGATGCCCTTTGAAACGAAAAAATGCTCGATGAGATCGCCGGTTTTCTTTTCATCCTTGCTGAAGGAGGGCAGTCGGATCAACTCTTTTAGAAGTTGTATGGCATCTTCCAGGAGGTTTTCCTTATTCGTTATTTCAAACGCTGAGTTCAGTTCCATAATGTTTGTTGTTTTGAACGAGATGCCTTATGGCACCTGCTTCACCTATTCTAACTGCTTTTACTCCCTCTTGCAATGCCTTGAAAGCGTTGTCAAGTTTTGGAATCATACCGCTATGAATGCTGCCGGTGCATTTCAGCCGGAGGTATTCTGTTTGGCTCAGGTGGGGAATGAGAGATTGTTCATCCGCCGGGTTGCCCAGGACTCCATTTTTTCCAAAGCAATAGTTGAGTTGAACCTCGTAGAAAAGGCTTAATGCAATGGCTATTGCGCAGGCGATGGTATCAGCATTTGTATTCAACAGTTGTCCATTCTTGTCATGAGTGATTGCGCAGACGACAGGAATCAATCCAGCTTCCAGGAGCATCTGAAACCTTGAAGACTTCACACTATCACTTCCAAGATCACCTACAAATCCATAATCCATCAGTGCCTTATCTCTGATAGAAGCTTGGATGCAGTTCATGTCAGCACCTGAAAGTCCGATTGCATCTGTTCCTAATGCCTGAAGCCTTGCAACCAGTTGCTTATTAATGAGCCCTGCATAGACCATAGTGGCTATGTCAAGTGTTTCTCCATCTGTGATCCTGCGTCCATCCACCATTTTTTGAGGCACACCTAGTTTGGATGCAAGTCCTGTTGCTTTGCGCCCTCCGCCATGCACCAGAACAAAAGGGGAGGAGAAGCACGCGAGTTCTTTCAGGAAGGCGTCCAGCCTTAACACATCATCCAGGATCTCTCCTCCAATTTTTATGATTTGAATCCTTTTCATGTATTATCTGAAATTCTTTTCTTTACCTATTGTTGCCCTTACGTTTCCTCCTTCAGGGATCCGGTAATCAATAAGCTTCTTAAGTACAGCCTGGGCCGCATACACCCTGTTGGAGGCCTGAAGAAGTGTAAGAGAATCAGGACCGTCCAGCAGTTGATCTGAAATTTCTATATTCCTTCTGACTGGAAGACAATGCATGATCTTTGCCTGATTTGTACCAAGAAGTTTTTCTTTCGTTAGCATCCAGGCCTCATCCCTGCAATTGATTTGTCCGTAATCTGTATAAGAAGACCAGTTTTTCACGTAAACATAATCTGCTCCTTCAAGTGCCTCATGTTGGTTTGTGGTGATGTTCGCCCCCCTTGTGTATTCCTCATTCAGTTCATAGCCTTCCGGATGGGTAATTGTGAAATCTACGCTGGACTTTACCATCCATTCACTAAAAGAATTCGCTACCGCCTGAGGAAGGGCCTTGACATGAGGAGCCCAACTGAGTACCACCTTTGGTTTGAAAGGTTTGTTCCAGGTTTCCTGAATGGTCATCAGATCTGCCAGACTTTGAAGCGGGTGGAGTGTAGCCGACTCGAGCGATACAACGGGAACAGTGCAGTGTTTCATAAAGCTGATAAGCACTTTCTCACTATAGTCTTCCTGCCGGCTCAGAAGGCCTGGAAAGCAACGGATGCCAACTATGTCACAGTATTGCCCAATAACCGCGGCTGCATCTTTTATATGTTCAGCCTTGTTCCCGTTCATAATTGCACCATCCTCAAACTCCAACGCCCAACCTTCTTTGTCGAGATTCATGACCATCACATTCATCCCCAGGTTCATGCCTGCTTTTTGAGTACTGAGACGAGTCCGAAGGCTGGGATTAAGAAAGATTAGGCCAAGGGTTTTATTCTTTCCGAAGTTGGAAAGGCAAGAAGGGTCTTTTTTAAAGTGAAGAGCATCCTCTACGAGGTCTTTTACACTGTGTACATCGTTTACGGTTGTAAAGTATTTCATGGGTTTGTTTCTAATATTTTTTTAAGTGCCACCAGGAATGTTTCCAGTTCTTCTTGCTGGATATTAAGAGCTGGCAGGATGCGTATTGTGTTCTTGCAGGAAGCGGACCCAGTAAATATCTGGTAATCATCTAAAAGAGCTTTTCTTACAGGAGCAGCCTGGTTTCGCATTTGAACCCCAATCATTAGCCCTGTCCCCCTTACAGCCTTCAAGGTGGAAATGGCGCAGAGTTGCTGCCGCATATATTCCCCCATCATTCGGGAATTTTCGATGAGCTCTTCTTTTTTAATAATATCCAATACGGCAATACCAGCTGCACAAGCCAGGTAATTCCCTCCAAAGGTTGTGCCCAGTATTCCCTGCCGGGCTTTGATGTGAGGTGCGATGAGCACGCCAGCTATAGGAAAACCATTTCCCATGCCTTTGGCAATGGTAATAATATCCGGGATTACATCAGCAGATTGATGGGCAAAGAATTTACCACTTCTGCCATAACCACTTTGCACTTCATCAAGGATCATCAAGCTCCCGTGCAATTCACAAAGTGACTTGATTTTGAGCAGAAAGGAGTCGGTGGGCACTAAAACCCCGGCCACCCCTTGTATCCCTTCAATGATCACAGCGCAGATCTCCTCGCTCATTGCTTTTTCCAGAGCCTCTTCATCGTTCAATGTGAGGAAAGTGATATCTGCATTCTTGTTTACAGGGGCCTGTATACTTGGATCATCCGTACAAGCAACAGCCAGAGACGTACGTCCATGGAAAGCATTATTGAACGCTATAATTTTCTTCCGCCCGTTGTGAAAGGAGGCAAGCTTTAATGCATTTTCGTTGGCCTCCGCACCTGAGTTACAGAGAAAAAGGTTGTATTCAGGATAAGCAGAGAGCTCCCCTAGCTTATAGGCCAGTTCTTCCTGCTGAGCAATCCTGACAGAGTTGGAGTAAAAACCTATCTGAGAGAGCTGGGAGGTGAGCTTTTCGATATACCAGGGATGGGAATGCCCGATCGAAATAACGGCATGGCCTCCGTAGAGGTCAAGGTATTTTAAACCTTTGTCGTCCCAAAGCCAGGAGCCTTTCGCCTTAACAGGCGTAATTGGAAATAGCGGATAAACATCAAATAAATTCATTTGTTCAATATTAGTATTTCGTTTTTAAGGATCAGAAGGCGCTCGCTTTTAATTTTAATCCTGAATTCTCTTCAAAACCAAACATCAGGTTCATGTTTTGAACGGCCTGCCCGGAAGCTCCTTTCAGGAGGTTGTCAATAATGCTAGTGATAAACAGCCTGGTTCCTTGCTTTTCTAAATGAAGGATGCATTTGTTGGTGTTGATCACCTGTTTCAAATCTATGGCCTTTTCACTGATGTGTACGAATGGGTGACTCGTATAATAGGCCCGGTACAGCCCTTGTACCTGATCAATACTAAGAGAGGTTTCAAGATATATTCCAGCCAAAATCCCCCTCGTGAAACTTCCCCGCAGAGCTACAAAATGAATTTCATTGGCCAGATTTGGTTGTAATTTCAACAGACTTTGCCTGATTTCGGGAAGGTGCTGATGAGTAAAAATCTTATATGGACTCAGGTTATTATGCCTCCAGCTGAAATGAGTTTCAGCTGTTTGGTTCTGACCGGCGCCTGTAGAGCCCGTAGTGGCTGAGACATGCACATCAGCGTTCAAGTGTGATCCGTAGGCGAGGGGAAGCAAAGCAAGTTGGATGCAGGTTGCGAAACACCCAGGGTTGCTAATTTTTGTAGATTTTGTAATCGCTTCCCGATTCAGCTCCGGAAGACCATAAGTCCAACTGTCGATACCTTTTCCGACATTAAGCCTGTGATCCTGACTGAGATCAATAATCTTCATATCTTCTTTCGGCGGATTTGATGCAAGATATTTTTTTGCTTCTCCATGCCCAAGGCAAAGGAACAATACGTCTGCAGATTCTGTTTCCCCATCGGAGAATCGGAGGGTGGTCTCACCCAAAAGATCCGTATGAATATCACTCACCAACTTCCCGGTCTGACTCACACTGTGTGAAAAACGAACATGGACCAAATCATGATTGATTAATAGCCGGAGAGTTTCCCCTCCGGTATACCCAGCCCCTCCTATTATTCCGGCATTAATTGGCTTTTTCATTGGTTGTTATTTCGGTTTGCAGAGAAGCGTTGTTTGAATTATTTACCTGATGAAAAATGGTAGTCTGGTTTCCAAATATTTTGGTGAAGCCCTTTACATCTTCACCTGTCCAGGACTTATTCATTTCCCCATAGCTCCCGAAAGCTGAAGACATCAGATCATGGGTTGATTCTATCCCATTCACTGTGAAACGATAAGGATATAGGGAAATAAAGACCTTTCCGGTAACTGTTTTTTGTGAATCCTGCAGAAAGCTTTCTATATTTCGCATCACAGGGTCCAGAAACTGCCCTTCATGCAGCCAATTGCCATACCAGATAGATAGCTGATCTTTCCAGTAGAGCTGCCATTTTGTTAGGACATGCTTTTCCAGTGTGTGATGGGCCTTGATAATGAGGATTGGTGCGGCGGCTTCGAAACCGACCCGGCCTTTGATGCCGATAATGGTATCACCAACATGTATGTCTCTTCCAATAGCATAGGGAGCTGCAATTTCCTGCAGAGCCTTGATAGCATCCACAGGATTGTGGAAAACGGTATCATTGATTCCTGTTAGCTCTCCCCTGGTAAAATGAAGGGTTACGGAGGAAGGAGACTCTTTTGTTAGTTGAGTGGGATATGCTTCTTCAGGAAGCGTTGAACCAGAAGTTAGTGTTTCTTTACCGCCTACTGACGTGCCCCAGATTCCTTTGTTAATACTGTAGTTCGATTTTTCGAAATTCATCTGCACTCCGTTGGCTTTCAGAAATTGAATCTCTTCTTCTCGGCTTAGCTGCAGGTCCCTAATAGGAGTGATGATTTTTTTGTCTGGTATAACGATGTTAAAAATCATGTCAAACCTAACCTGATCGTTCCCAGCTCCTGTACTCCCATGTGCTACCGCTCCTGCACCTGTCTTTTTTGCATATTCAGCAATGGCAAGAGCTTGTATGATACGTTCAGCACTCACAGATAATGGATAACTGTTGTTCTTAAGAACATTTCCATACACGAGAAATTTAAGACAGGCAGTGTAGTAGTGATCTGTTTCTTCTAGACAGGAATAGGAAGCACAACCGAGCGAGAGGGCTTTCTCTTCTAGGTTTTTTATTTCAGTTGGAGAGAACCCACCGGTATTGACGGTTGCAGCGTGAACTTCATAGCCCTGTTTGGAAAGGTGAAGGGCGCAAAACGTGGTGTCGAGTCCACCACTGAAGGCAAGAATAATTTTTTTATTTTGCATGAGTAAATAAATTAAAGATGACCTGTTTGAATGAATGTTTATTTGCCTGTCCCGATTCCTGAGGATGGCGGAGCAATATATTTTTTTTGAACTTTAACCAACGTTCAAAGAGCTTTGATTTTTTATCAAAGATTCTTTTGTTTGAATCGTGCTTATCCTCTTTTTGTAGTTCAGAATCATATAACATGGCTGTGCAGAGGCAGTTCTTTCTTTCCTTGCTCTGAAGAATTTCAAAATTTACACAGCTCTTGCACCCGGCCCAGAAAGCCTCATCATCGGTAAGTTCGGAGTAGGTTACTGGCTCATAACCAAGTTCTGAATTGATTTTCATTACGGCGAGTCCAGTCGTGAGTCCGAATATTTTAGCTTCAGGATATTTTTCCCGGCTAAGATTGAAAATCTCCTGCTTGATACTGCGGGCAAGTCCGCTTTTTCGAAATTCAGGTGCAACGATCAAACCGGAGTTGGCTACAAATTTGCCATGACCCCATGTTTCAATGTAGCAGAAGCCGGCCCATTGCATATCGCGACTAAAAGCAATAATTGCTTTATTCTCTGTCATCTTTTTGGCAAGATATTCTGGAGAGCGTTTGGCAATACCAGTTCCTCTTGCCTTCGCAGATGCTTCCATTTCACGGCATATCATTTCCGCATAGGAGTGATGTGATTGATTGGCCAGTATAATTGTGAACAACTCGTTTTGTTTTTCCATATGAATAGAAAATGCTGACGCGCTTGGCATCAAGTTAATTGAATGCAATAAATGATCTGGTACAGCCTGTCAGAGCTACAGAAGCATTAATGTATGGGTTTGGGAGGAACCGCCCCGTAGGCAGTTTTAACATCAGAAACCCACTAGGGTCTGATATGGAAGCGTCTTATCGGGCTAAAGAAAACTACTCCGGACGGAATAGTAAAACAAACGGTCACGCTGGATGCGTGATTTATCAGGGCTTTTGGACCGGATAAGGTGTTTGATTTTTTCATTTTTAATTGGTGTGACTAGTGATCTGTTTGAATAGTTCGAAAATTATCCAACAAAGATTCCATTATTTTTCCGAGAAAAGCAAATAAAATTCAAAATATTTTGAAATGTGGCCTCATTTTCTGTTAGAGGCTTATTATATGATACAGATAAAATGAAGGAAAAATACGTTAATCGCTTACTCTCTTATTAAAGAGAATGTAGCCAAAATGGAGCATGAAACTGAACTGGTCCTGAACAGGAGTATCGAAATAATTTACACTGGCACAGAGTGGGCCGAGTGGGGTGTGATAGACTAGGGCCATTTCTCCTACATAATGTTTCGTCTCGAACGGTTTTCCAGTTACGGCTTGCCCAAGCGGTCCTGAGCTGAGAGATTGATAAGGAATAAAGACATAAGCTTCCAGTCTCAAGTCTAGGTTTTTAATGGTTGGGATGACGGCCTTTGCTCCACCCGCATAATACTCATGGGCCCTGTAATCTTCTAGAAACAGGGTTTTACTTTCCGGTGTAGGTTGGAAAACGGGAGCAGATAAAGCAGTGGCGGTATAATTGTTGAAATTGCTCTGGGTAGAGTATACGGTTTCTCCATAGATTCCAAATGAGAAATGCTTGCCCAACTTGAAATATTGATCGATTACGGCTTTGAAAACAACAAACTCATGGACTCTGTCAGTATATGGAACATCAATCAGAGGTACGCCCGTGGAACCTTTTTCGAATATTTCTTCACCCTGGTTATAACGAAAAGAAACCCGGAAGAAGCCTCCGGAATTTGCGTATTGCTTTTTGTTGAGGGTATTGCGTTCAAATGCAAGACGAGTAAAGTAATGGTTAAAGTAGGTTTTGTCGGAGGTGTCGCGTTGGGTAAAAGCGGTTGTTTGATAATACTCTTCAACAACCTGGCCATAACCAGTGCCTAATGATAATTTTCCGGAATTCCGAACCGGAAGGCAAAGATCTACTTCGGCATACTGATCATTTGAAATGAGGTAAGGAGGTTTGTTATCTTCAAAGAATGCGTTGCTGCTCTTAAAAAAGTCGAACCGGTTATAAGTTAAGCTTGGTTCAATATATATTGGTATTTTAAGGGCCAGATCTAGCCGTACTTTAGCCTGGGCTGAGCTGTATAGCTTTCCATAGTATCCATTTCCCTGAACTTCGACACCTACCTTGCCCAGGTAACTATACTGTAGCCCGATGAAAGCTTCATTTATCGGCCGATTCGAAAAGTTGCCGCCAAATTCAGCGTTCAGGTATTTTTCCTTTTTTACTTTTATGTTTAGATCATAAAATCCGGTACTTTCATTGTATTTGGCGAAAGGATAAAGACTCCTTATTTTATCATCCTGAGCAAGGCGGAAGTATTCTTTTTTGAGCTTTTCGAGGGGAATTTGTTTGTAGGCATGCCGAAGAGACCTTTTGACGAAAAAGGCCTGGTTGCTATTAACCCCCGTAATTGTAATGTTCTGGAATACTAGTTCCTTTTCTTTGGATTTGAACGTTTGTCTTTTAGCAGCCAACTCTTCAGCACTCATTCTTCTTGTGACAGCAGCCTTGATTTTAGGCATAGAACGTAAAGCTGCAACATAACCGCTGTCAATAATCTGAAGTCTGTCAAATTCAAGAAGTCCAACATCATTTACACTTGGGGTAATAATAACCCCATTTTCACAAGGGGAGCTGAAATTAGTTTCACTCATCATCATTGCCCGAAGCTGGGAAATTAGGTTGTCTTCGTCGGGCGCTACCCATTTGCCTGCTACATTGCTTCCGATAATGAAGTCGGGATAAAAGTCCTTGTACATGACATCTGTCGGAAAATTGTTGTAAAGTCCTCCGTCAAACAAAATCCGGCCGTCGACTGAAATAGGATGGAGGTAAAATGGATAAGACATGGATGCTCTTACTGCCTGGCCGAGATCACCGGATTTAAAAATAACCGATTTCTTAGCTTCCACATCAGCTGCTATACATCGGAAAGGGACCATAAGGCTATCGAAGTTATTTTTTGCAACAGAGGCCGGTTTTGCCGTCATTTCCATTAATGCAAAATCAATGGGAAGGGAAGAAATGATATTGGTAGGAAGGTTGGAGGCAAAGGTTGAATCAAGGCTCAGGCGGAATGCTGCCCAGCCAGCATTATCCTCTTTCTTTTTAAAATAAAAAACATATTTCTGATCCAGATTTCCATAAGTCCAATTCCTGAATTCTTTGGATCGGACCAGGGATTCCATTTCTGCAGGGGTGTATCCCATTGCATACATGCAACCAATCATGGCTCCGGCCGAAGTCCCTGTTATATAGTCAATTGGGATGTGATTCTCGTCCAATGCTTTTAAAACGCCGATATGTGCCAGACCAGCAGCCCCCCCTCCGCTAAGCACAACACCTATACGATCTTTTTTCAGAGTAAGACAGGTGGAGTCTTTTTGTGCCAACAAAATGGAACAAAAGAGCATCCCAAAAAGGCCCAGCAGAAAACGGTTAATAAATGCAGAAGACCTCATACGCTGTAACCCGGAATTTTAATGTAGGCTCAAAGTTACAAAGTTTTCTATTAAATAACCCGGAAGTAACAGTTTTAACAGGCGCTTCAGAGGCTCAGAACTTGTTGCTTATTACGGCATTGGCCTGAAAATCATACAAGGTTCTTCTTCGGATATCGTAGTATATATGCCAGAATTGCCGGAGGTCAGTAAAATACTCAACTTTGGCCTGGTCTTTTTCCTGAAGAGCGATATTTAAATCGGTGATGCCAATCTTTCCGATCACATAACGTTTCATACTGATTTCAAATCGCTTTTGAGCAATTGTGTCCGATTTTTGGGAGATGAGCAGCTTTTGTCTCCTCATCTCAAATTGTTTGGAAAGCATGAGGATTTCCTGCTTAAGGCTTTGCTCGTCCTGCGCTGTGCTAATTTCGACATATTCCTGAGCTGCCTCCATAGTACGAATCTGTGCTTTAGCTCTTCCCCAATCGATGATAGGAATCTGGAGACCAAGACGTACCTGTTGCTGATCTACGGCGTTGGAATACTGATTTTGAAGGATGGACCCGCTATTACTGAGGCCATAGCTTGCCACTACATTTGCACTAAAACGGTTGTCGCGAACTGCTTTTATGACATCTCGCTCAGCTTCCATCTTTTTTCTGTCAAAAGCTATAACGGCCTGGGAATTTTTTTCAGCCTGGGCGAGAGCAACCTTTTCGTCGACTCGAAAATCAGGCACGAGGTTAGGTTCCAGAAGAGTGATTTTCTGGTCGGAAGGGAGTTTAAGAAAGTTTGCCAGTTTGAGCATAGAGATGTCGGCATCTAGTTCAGATTGGGCTAGATTATTTTTTGCACGCATAAGGTTCAATTCCATCTGCAAAAGTTCATTCTCTGCAATTTTCCCAAGGTTGAATCGCCCATAGGAAATCTTATAAAGTGTGTCACTGTTTTCCACATTTTTCTTTTGAATTTTAAGCTCCATCTGTGAGGTAAGCAAGTCGAAAAATAATTCGCTGGCCTGAATAGCCACCTGTTCAAGGTCTTCATTAAACTGCTTTCTGGCTTCTTCATATTTGATTGGCTCTATACGCATATCCCACCTCAGTTTGTTGAACCCAAATATAGGCTGGCTGATCCCGAATGTCACTGGGTTTACCAGATAGCTTGAACTCATCGGACTGCTCATAATATCCATCCGTTGCACTGAAGAGGACACAAATATCTGACTATTAGTCAACCCAATGTTTTGGGAGATATTTAGGCTCATTGAGTTTGTGAGCAGGCTTTGAGGGATATACGTTACGGTTCCATCAGGTTGGGTGATTGGGTTGATGGCTCTGTTAAGATTAGGGAGGGTTGCATTGAGACTTACTTGTGGCAGATAATTTGATTGGTATAGCTTAAACTGCCAGAACTTGGATGTATAGTTTGTTGAAGCCAGTTTTGCAGACGGGCTTTGGCTCTTCGCCAGCTCAACCACATCTGAAAGGCTAAGAATCTTTTCCAATCCCTGCTCCGACTGACCTTGTACAGGATTGATGCAGAAAAGAAAAAGGGTGCCCAGCAGGGCGATGGTTAGGATTTGAATTTTATTCATAGCGTAAGGAATTAACGGGGTCTTGCTGTGCTGCCCTTCTGGCTGGGGCTATCCCGAAAACGAGCCCGGTAATGGCGGAGACAGCAAAAGACAGGATGATCGACCAGCCGCTTATGATCGTGGTAATGGCAGCGATTCCGGAGATCAGATAGCTTAGGAAAATTCCGAGAATGATTCCTACCAGGCCACCTGTAATGCTTATCAACATGGCTTCGAACACAAACTGTTGAACAATATCTGTTTTCGTAGCTCCTATGGAAAGGCGGATACCGATTTCCTTGATCCGTTCGAGAACAGACGCAAGCATTATGTTCATTATGCCAATGCCTCCTACGAGTAGAGATATGCCGGCTATAAAACCGAGGACAAGGTTAAAGATGTCTTTTGTCCTTTGCTGCTGTTTGAGAAGAAGCTCGGGAATGGTGATTTCATAATCTATCACACCATTGTGTCTCCTGTTCAGTAGCCTTGAAATGATTTCTGCTGCCGACTGAATTAACTCAGAGCCTGAAATACGTACGACAATCCGGTCAAGCTGATGAATATTCGGAACATCCTTTTTAGTGTCCTCATCAGCGTTTCCTTCCATAGATTGAGCAGACTCAATATTTGCTTTCGTTACCAGGGAGCGGTTCGTATAGCGAAGAAGCATGGAGGAGAGCGGGATATAGATATCCATATTGTAATCCCTAATGCCAAGGTTGGTGATCGAATTGCCAGAAATAACGCGTTCATCCAGCACACCCACAATTTTGAGCCATTCTTTTCCACATTTTATGTATTTGCCAAGCGGGTCTTCTTTCGTAAAGAAGCGCGTCATGATCCCTTTACCGATAATACAGACTTGTTCACCTTCCAATAATTGTTTGGGAAGGAAGAGATTTCCTTCAAATAACGAAAAGTTAGTGATCTCAAAATATTCGGGAACGGTGCCAATGAGTTTTCCGAAATGTCTCAATCCACCGTAAACAAAGTCGGTTTCTATGACAATTTCAGGACTTAGTTTTTCTGCGCACGATAAAACGCCGGAAATACTCTCAACGTCCTTCATGTTAAGCCCTGGGCTGAATCGTTTTTTTTCGGTTTCTTTTCCGGAGTCAGTGTCTTTATCTTCCTTTTGTTTATTAGCAGGAGAAATCACTATATTATTTACACCAACTAATTTAATCTGCTCAAGGATTTCCTGTTTTGCACCATTCCCAATAGCAAGCATGGCTATAACTGCAGCTACCCCGAAGATAATTCCAAGCCCCGTCAAAAGAGAACGGAGTTTGTTTACACGGATAGCTTCCAGGGCAATTAGAAAATTTTGAAGACTCCTGCCGTTCACACCCTGTGAGGTTAAAATGTTTTTTTGCTTCTTGTCAGGCGCAATAGTTTGTATGATTCAGGCTTGGAAGGCATCGATAGATATACCTGTTCAGTTCCCATCAGGCCCTGCTTCACGACGGCAAAGTTTTCATTGGTCTCACCTGCAACAATCTCCTGCCTTACCAATGATAGGCCCTGTTTAACAAAGACATAAGTCACAGAATCTCCCAGGTTGTGGATACTTTCAAGCGGAATAGAAAGAACGTCTTTAAGTTTATTGACTATGATTTTGTTTCCTGTAGTCATTGCCGGCCTAAGCGTAGTGTCTTTTTCATTAATCTTAATTACCACTTCAAAAACCTTGGAATCATTTTTAGGGTTTTGTTCACCTACATTGGCTACAGAAGAGACAATTCCGCTCAGTTTTTTGTCTGGATAGGCATCCAGAGTTACCTGTACAGTCTGGGAAGCCTTTATCTTTCGAATGTCCACTTCATTTACATAGGTTTTTGAGTTCATGATTGTAAGGTCAGGAAGTGTTGCAACTGTGGGATCCCATACTCCGATAGTTGAACCGACACCCCTTTTTTTACCATTCCACTCTCGCTGGTAGATGAGCATCCCTCCTTCCGGAGCCGTAATGGTGAACTTCTGGAGAAGATCGGTTAGTCTGTCGTAGCTAGTTTGTGCCTGGGAAAGTGAAGCCCCTGCTTCTTCCATTTTTGCCACATACTGACTTCTTTTCAATTCATAATTCTTTCTTGATTGTTCAAGAGCGCGATTTGTACGATCGAATTCCAGTTGAATCTGGCGGATTGTTGCAGGAGGTTCATAAGCAGATTGCTCCAAGGCGATTTGTTTCTCTTTCAACGAATATTCCTGATTAACCATTTCGTCTCTGGCAAGTCTCAGTTGTAGCGCCGTGTCGAGCCGCGTTTGTGTATACTGACTCTGATATTTCTGGAGATCATTGGATGCATCCTTTAACTTGTTTCCAAGTTCTGCTTTGTCCAGCGTAGCAATAAAATCACCCTTCCTGACAACGGTTCCTTCCGGAACGATATCAGTAATTTTTATCTGATAGATGTTTACCGAACGTAACCCTTCCGGTCCAAGGATCTGGATTGAGTTTTTAGCTTCCAGCTCCCCACTTGTGAACACAGAAATTTCGAAATCCCCTTTATGTACTTCTGAAAATATATTCTTTTCCGTTCGATCGCCCTTGTAAGCCCATAAAAACAGAAAGGCAAGGATTAAAATCCCGGAACTAAATATCAGCAGCCTTTTCCTTTTATTTATCAAATGAAATATTATTTAAATTTAATTCCTAAAAGTACAGTATTTACTTGAAAACAAGTTCCCTGAAATATTCCGGAGCTTTAAGCAGCCTTGACCCATACCAGGAAAAAAACTCCCCGTCAACCAGCATTATTTCCGATTCTGGACATGCTTCCTGGAACTCCTGCAAGTGTTTTTCTTTGAACGGATAGGGTTCGGAGGAGAGTAAGATGATTCGAGGATTTGCCTTCTGGAGTATTTCAAAACTTATCTCCGGATACCGGGAATCCGGGAAACAGTTCGTGAAACCGCAGTATTTCATCATCTCGTTTATGAATGTTCCCTGTCCTGCTGCCATCCATGGTTTTCTCCAAATAAAATAAGCAGCTTTATGTTCCGTTTTCGGAGTTGGGAGCACCTTGAACCGGTTGGTGATGTGGCGTGTAATTTCAGCTGCTTGTGGGGTTCTAGCACAAAGATCTCCAATGCCGTGGATCATGTCTAAGGCATCAGGGAGGGTTTTGACATCGCTCATCCAGACCGGATAAGCTGACATCAGTTCTTCAATCTGACTTCTGTCATTTTCTTCCTTATTGCCAATAATTAGATCGGGTTGAAGATTTCGGATTTTATGTAAATCCAATTTCTTTGTTCCTCCGATCCGGGATTTGGAATTGTACCAGGCTTCAGGACGAATGCAAAAAGAAGTTATTCCTACCACCACATCATTTAATCCCAGATCAAACAGCAATTCAGTCTGGGAAGGTACAAGGGACAGTATCCTGACAGGGGCATGATCCAGGGTGATCGTGCGGTTCAACTGATCTCTGAATTCCGGCAAGTTTACTTACTTGGTTAGCGCATTCATAATATCGTAGCGGGTGATGATAAAGTTCTTGTCTGTCTTAAAATCTCTGACCAGAACAGCCGGATTTTCAGGATTAATCATGGTTGAAAGTAGATCCAGCGGTGTGGAGATGTCAACAAAAGGGAATGCCGGTTGCATGATGCTTTCAACCGTTTGAAGCTTAATATCGGGGTTTGAGACAATCTTGCTGTATAAATGATTTTCGTTGAGAGAGCCAACAAGTCGTTTATCTCTTATTACCGGAAGCTGTGAAATGTCCATCTTGCTCATCAGCTGCACAGCTTTCTCAATTGTATCTTCAGCATCGAGAGTAATGAGTTCTCCTTTGTGATTTGAGTTTACAAGGTCTTTGGCACTAAGCCCTTTCCGATCGAAGTAGCCTTTTTCTCTCATCCAATCGTCATTGAACATTTTTCCAAGGTATCTAGTACCGTGGTCATGGAAGATAACAACAATCATGTCGCCATCTTTGAACATATTTTTCATCTGAATGATGCCGGCCATTGCTGATCCTGCAGAATTTCCTGCAAGAATGCCTTCCTGCCGGGCAATTTCCCTAGTCATCATAGCGGCATCTTTGTCCGTAACCTTTTCGAAATGATCAATCAGTTTGAAGCTGACATTTTCCGGCAGGAAATCTTCTCCAATTCCCTCCGTCACATAAGGATATATTTCATTCTTGTCGAAGATTCCGGTCTCTTTATATTTCTTAAAAACCGAGCCATAGGTATCAATTCCCAGAATTTTGATGTTAGGATTTTTTTCTTTCAGATATTTCGCAGTGCCTGATATTGTTCCACCCGTTCCAACCCCAACAACCAGATGGGTGATTTTACCATCTGTCTGATCCCAGATTTCAGGTCCTGTGGATTCATAGTGGGCTTGAGCATTGGAAGGGTTGTCATACTGATTCGGTTTCCAGGAGTTAGGAACTTCCTTGACGAGTCGGGAAGAAACAGAGTAATAGGAGCGGGGATCTTCGGGGTCAACGTTTGTTGGGCAGACAATTACTTCGGCTCCGAAAGCACGGAGCGCATCAAATTTTTCTTTACTCTGCTTATCGGTGGATGTAAAAATGCATTTATAACCTTTGACGACGGCGGCAATCGCGAGTCCCATTCCAGTATTTCCCGAGGTGCCTTCAATGATTGTTCCTCCTGGCTTCAAACGTCCGTCTTTCTCCGCATCTTCAATCATTTTAAGAGCCATTCGATCCTTGATTGAATTTCCTGGGTTGAATGTTTCAATTTTGGCGAAGACTGTTCCCTTAATGCCTTTGGTAATGGAATTGATACGTACCATTGGTGTATGGCCGATTGTTTCAAGGATATTGTTGCATATTTTTTTCATAGGGTCTGATAAAAATTGAGCATAAAGATAGCAAAGAGTTTGTTTGGTATTACCAGTGAGTAAAGTACTTCAGCTAAACCGGATTGCTTTGACCGGAGTAATGCGTGTGATAATCAGTGAGGGAATTAAGAGTACAAGCATGCAAACAACAAGGGTCAGCGCATTGATGCTGAGAATCTGGAATAAATCGATGTGAACGGGCACCCAGGGAACGTAATAAGATTCCTGGTTAAGTTTGATGAGGTGGAATTTTTGCTGGAGGACACTGATCCCAATACCTATGATGTTTCCAATGAGGAGGCCTTGGCCGATAAGCCAAGCCGCATTAATGAGAAAGATACTTCTTACCAGCCGATTGGTGGCCCCCATGGCCTTTAATAATCCAATCATATTGGTTCTCTCAAGGATGAGGATAAGTAGTGCAGAAGTCATATTGATAACCGCCACAAAGAGCATGAGGAAGATAATAATAGCTGCATTTTTATCTGTAAAATCGAGCCAGTTAAAGATTTGTGGGTTGAGCTCCCGCACAGTCTTCGCTTGAAGTACGGGAACGGTTTTGCCTTCTGCAGGCTCAGCAGTATCTGGATTCATTTTCAGGAGCTCATCATTGACTTGCTCAGCAATCGGATCCAGGAGGTTGAAATCTTTTACCAGTACCTCATACCCAGCTACGAAAGAAGTATCCCAATCATTAAGTTTCTGAACATGACCGAGATCGGCGAATACCATTACATTGTCAAAGCCTTCCAATCCGGTTTCGTAAATACCGCAAACCCTGAACGCCCGCTGCCTTTGTTGCCTGTCCTGCAAAAAATACATTTTAAACCTGTCCCCTACCTTTAGTTTAAGTTTGGAAGCAATGAATCGGGAAACCAATATTTTATTACTGAGTCCGGTATCGGAAACGTTGAAAGGGGCTCCTTCCAAGATGGTTTTTCGAAAAAAGGCCCAATCAAAATCTTTCCCAACTCCTTTGAGAACTACTCCTAGGAGATCGTCCTCACCTTTGATAATCCCTGCCTTGATTGCATAACGCTGAACATGCAACACACCAGGAATCCGGCTGATGGAGGCAACCAGAGTAGGGTTGTTGGGTATAGGGGCAGGCTCCAGGGAGTTGTTGGTGTCATAATTTGTAATCTGAATGTGGGAACCAAATCCTACTACTTTTTCCCTGATTTCTTTCTGAAAACCTGTCACTACAGCCATGGTAATTAACATGACTGCCATACCTAAGGCAATTCCCCAAACGGCAATCTTTACGATTGGACGCGAAATTCCGCCCCGGCGACTTCCGCTGAAGATAATGCGTCTGGCTATAAATAAAGATGGGTTCAATGCAGATACAAGTTTTTTGATAACTTCGGGCTTCGGGTATAAAACCGTTCACTAACTAAGCAAAAGTACATTTTCCAAATGATATCGGGTATGATGAAGAAATGGGTATTATTCATATGCTTTGCTTTGTTTATTCTACAAAAAATGAATGGGCAAATTACTTCCCGGATTGAAAATGTGGTAAAAACCGATTCCGAGATCAAGGTGGGAGCCCGAAACCTTGATTTGTACCTGCCATTACTAAAAGGAAAATCAATAGCGATTGTCGGAAATCAAACTTCGCTGATTGGAAGCACACATTTGGTTGACAGCCTCTTAGCCTTGAAAGTTTTGATTAAAACCTTATTCTGCCCAGAGCATGGGTTCCGGGGTACAGCGGACGCAGGACAGGCGGTAGATAATTCTAAAGACAAAATAACGGGTCTTCCAATAATTTCGCTTTTTGGAAGCCATAATAAGCCTACCTCTAAAGATTTGAAAGGGATTGATATTGTGGTGTTTGATATTCAGGACGTCGGGGCTCGTTTCTATACTTACCTCAGTACTCTTCACTACGTTATGCAGGCATGCGCAGAAAATAAAAAAATGTTGATTGTACTGGATAGGCCTAATCCAAATGGTCATTATATTGATGGACCCGTTATGGAGGATGCCCATAAGAGTTTTGTAGGACTAGACCCAGTACCTATTGTATATGGAATGACAATCGGAGAGTACGCGCAGATGCTGAATGGGGAAAGCTGGCTGGGAAAAGGAATAATATGCAATCTGAAAGTAATTCCTTTGACGGGATACACACATTCTGATCTCTACCAATTGCCTGTTCCGCCTTCCCCAAATTTGAAAACGATGGGAGCTGTGTATCTATATCCTTCACTCTGTTTGTTTGAAGGAACTGTAATCAGCGTGGGACGTGGAACAGATTATCCTTTTCAGATTATTGGCCATCCTGATCTCCTGGGAGCAACCTTTTCGTTTACACCGGTTAGCAGGCTAGGGGCTCAAGACCCACCTTACAAGGGACAAAAATGTATGGGATACGACTTAAGGGAATTTGGAAATGTTTATATTGTAAATTACAGGAAGCTTTACCTCTATTGGTTAATGGGGGCTTATAATAATTCACCAAACAAGACCCTTTTCTTCAATAATTATTTTGTTTCCCTCAGTGGCACAAATCTCCTTGAACAGCAGATCAGGGCAGGAAAAAGTGAGGATGAAATTCGCTCAACCTGGGAGCCGGGATTGAAAAAATTCAAAGCAATTCGGAAGAAATATCTTTTGTATCCAGATTTTAAGGATTAATATTCAAGTTTTTGGCTAGTTTTGCTATATCAGAAAATCTAATTAAACTTGGTCGGCTAAAGTACTTAAGTGAGAAGAAGCATAAGGCTGTCCCCCGCGATTCGTCTTTCTTCAGCATGCTGAACAAACAGGACAAGCACATGATTATCGAGTCGGCCCTTGGGTTTGCCCGGACCATTAAAGGACAGGTGGATGCAAGGCAGAGCGAACTTGATAATAACAAGACCTCCAGCACTCTTTTCGAAATTGAGCTTCACAAAAAATTCGCGCTTGCATTCTCCTGTCTGGTTATGTTTTTTATCGGAGCCCCGCTTGGTGCCATTATCCGGAAAGGAGGACTGGGCACACCGGTAATTGTTTCCATTCTTTTCTTTGTGCTGTATTGGGTAATCTCTATCAGCACAGAAAAAATGGCCAAGGAAGGGGTGCTTCATCCTATCCCAGGTGTTTGGATTGCCCCGGTTTTATTGTTTCCCCTTGGAATCTTTTTTACAGTGAAAGCCACCAGCGACTCGGTACTCTTTGATCTTGACAGCTACCTGGCCATTTTTAAGAAGAAGAAAAATGAGAATTCTCCAGGTCTGCAATAAGATTCCTTATCCTCCAAAAGACGGCGGATCTCTTGCTATGCACCAGCTAAGTGAGTCTATGAGCCGAGGGCATGAGGTAAAGATCCTTGCTATGGACACTCATAAACAGCAGTTCGATGAGATCCTGTGGGATGAAGCTTACCGCAAAAAATTCAGACCCGAAAAGATTTTTATGGATACTCGGGTCAAAGCCCTGGATGCGATCATCAACCTTTTCTCCGATAAATCATACCACATCGAACGTTTCTACTCAAAGGAGTTTGAAACCCGGCTGGAAAAGATTCTTAAACAGGAAAAGTTCGACATTATACAATTGGAAAGTATTTATGTGGCTGCTTACCTGCCGGTAATCCGAAAGCAGAGCAAGGCGAAAGTTGTTCTCCGTGCGCATAATATTGAACATCTTATCTGGAAGAGGCTTGCAGAAGGAGCCACCAATACCCTGAAGCATAAATACCTGAGCCTGCTCGCTGAAAGGCTGAAAGTATATGAAGATAATATCCTGAAAGACTTTGATGCCATTGCAGCAATCACACCCGGTGATGCTTCCTATTTCAGATCAGCCGGCGTCACTGCCCCGGTGGTGCATATTCCTTTTGGTATTGATATGAAGCCTGTACGAAATACTCATATAAATCGGAATGCACTCTTTTTTATAGGAGCGATGGATTGGATCCCGAATCAGGAAACCGTTCGCTGGATTCTTGATAATTTATGGGATAAGCTTCATGCCCTTCATCCGGAAGTTGTTTTTCACATTGCAGGAAGAAAGATGCCCAGATGGATGACGGAGCTGAACCGAGCAGGGGTAGTGATAACCGGCGAAGTACCTGATGCTGGAGAATTCATGGCAGATAAATCGATCCTCCTGGCCCCGTTCTTCTCTGGAGGAGGGATGAGGGTTAAGTTTATAGAAGCAATGTCACAGAAAAAAACAGTGATTACCACATCCATCGGTGCCGAAGGGATAGCTGGAAGGGATGGTGAGCATTTCCTTCTTGCCGAAACAGTTCCGGGGATGATGGCAATTCTTGATAAATGCCTCCACAATTCAGACTTTACAGATGAGATAGGTGCCAACGCACGAAGCCTGGTTGCGGATAAATATGATAGCAAGAGGATCGCCGAGAAGTTAGGAGCACTCTATAAGGGACTCTGAGGTGCAGCCTATGTAACCAGGCAGTAAGCAGTCTCTTGCTTTTGTCCGAATACCCGATTTCAACAAACCGCGACGGTAACTGCGACTGCGACTTTTTCCCTATCTTGCCACAGATTCAAAAATGAAGCTTCTATTCATAACATCCCGTGTTCCATATCCCCTTGATAAAGGAGATAAAGTCCGCTCGTATCATCAGATTGCGGAGCTTTCCAAGTACCATGAGATCTGTCTTTTTTCCCTGAATGATCAGCCACTTCATCCCGATGCACTGGAAACTCTAAACAAGATCTGTTCCCGGGTAGTTATCATAAATCTGAACAAGGCTGAACTCTTTTTTAACTTGCTGAGGACCTTCATTGGCAATAAGCCCATGCAGGTGGGTTATTTTTACAATAGTCGTACCCTCGAGGCTTTCCGGAAGGTTATGCTTGAGTTTAATCCTGATTCCATTTATTGCCAACTCATCCGAACAGCCGAATATGCAAGGGGAGTCAGAATCAGCAAGACGCTTGATTATATGGATGTGTTCTCAAAAGGGATAGAACGCCGCATCCCGAGGGTCTCTTTTTTTCAACGTCCATTCTTCCGAATGGAATACAGTCGACTGTTACACTATGAAAAAGAAATATTTTCTGAATTCGATAACCTGACCATCATTTCCCGCCAGGACCGTGACCTCATCCCTCATCCTTCCCGGGCTGCTATCCATATTATTCCAAACGGGGTGGACTTGGAATTTTTTCATCCAGAAGAGAGCGGGAGGCAGGAACAGGAGAAGGAATTCGGAATTTTGTTCAATGGAAATATGAGTTATCCCCAGAATATAGAAAGCGCGGTGTACCTGGTAAAGGAAATTATGCCTGTAGTATGGAAGAAATATCCCCGAATGAAAGTGCTGATCTCCGGTACAACTCCTTCCGAGCGTGTGAAGGAGCTTGGGTCCGACAGAGTGGTGGTGAGTGGTTGGGTCAAAGACATCCGGACGAGTTTTTCAAAAAGCAGTATCCTTGTAGCTCCTATGCAAACCAGTATCGGTTTACAGAACAAACTGATGGAAGCCATGGCTATGAAATTGCCTTGCGTAACATCATCTCTCGCCAATAATGCACTTGCCGCAAAGGATGGAGAGGAAGTAATGGTAGCAGATACCCCTCAAGCCTATGCCGATTCGATCTCACGCTTGTTCGACGACAAACAGTTTGCCCAAACCCTCGCCCTAAAAGGATATGAGTTTGTAAGAAAAAATTATGACTGGGTCAGGGCAGGGAAGCTGCTGAACGAGGTCGTCACCAATAAAAAATAAGTCATGGAAGCCTCAAGGAGCCTTGTTTTAAACAGCCAGCAGATAGATCAGAAGATCATTCGTATGGCCTGGGAGATGTATGAAAATAATTCCTCTGAAACAGAAATGGTTATTGTAGGAATCCGTGAGAATGGCTTTATTCTTGCTCAGCGTATCGGAAAAGTGCTTTCGGAAATTTCTCCGATTAAACTGAAAATGCTGGATCTTTCCATAGATAAAAAGAACCCTGTGGAACAACACGTTACTCTTAATTTTCCGATAGATGATCTTAAAGGAAAACTAATTATAGTGGTAGATGATGTGCTGAATTCCGGTAAGACCCTCTTATACGGTATAAAACCCTTTCTGAGCATCCCTGTTAAACGTTTGCAGACGGCAGTGCTGGTAGACCGGAGACATAACCGCTATCCGGTAAAATCTGATTATACAGGCTTGTCCCTCGCTACTACCCTTCGTGAGCATATTTCTGTGGAGCTCGACAAACCCGGGCAAGAGGCTGTTTACCTGGTTTAGATAAGTTCCGGTTTAGCTATTTTTTTTTTGATGAAGTCGGCTAGTTCATGAATATCAAGATCTTTGGCTTTGACCTTGTATTGGGCTTCGCTATAAAATGGTTCCCGGTTTTCAAGGTGTGAAACAATAAAGCCATAGAGATCCTCCGCTGACTTTCCGGCGAGCATAGGTCTTTCGGATTTAGCATTGCGGAGCCTGTTAACGAGTGTATTAGCACTCATCTTCAGATAGATGGTAAGCCCATTCTCATTCATGAGCTGCATATTATTGTAGTTACAAGGGGTTCCTCCTCCGGTGGAGATGACAATATTATCACGGTTCATGAGGCTAATAAGCATATGATGCTCCATCTCCCGGAAGCGGTCTTCCCCATCTTCCCGGAATATGTCGTGTACCGGCTTGCCTACTGCTTTTTCAATCAGTTCATCATGGTCTACATATTCATAGCCAAGAAGAGACGCCAGTTTTTTGCCGGAAGTACTTTTTCCGCTACCCATGTAACCAATCAGGAATATTTTCATTTGCTTTCGTGTTTAACGAGGTTAAACCAAGGCTTTAATCAAAGCTAATTGGGTAAGATCAGAATTTTTTCCTCTTCCAAAGTAATGCCATAATTGATCGAAATCATCCTGCCCTTTTCGAAGTAAAAATCCATGAGGGCATCGTCAAAACTAACCCGTCGCTCACCCCAGTCATGGTCCTCCATATCTATCTCTTTATAACCCTGAAGCGTAAAAAGGGCTTTTAGCTCTGGCTCAGAAAAGCGGAAGATCTTCTTTCCCCATAAGAGAGTTTCCGGATGGTCTATTTCCACACAGGTAAACTTGATACCTTGTTTGACATCAAAGAAAAGGGAGAATCCTTTTTCCCAGAAATGCCAGATGAGCGACTTCTCTTCCGGAGTATCTCCCAGGGTTTCCGTTTCTTCCGGTTTGCCAAAACAGCTCTCTGCATCCCTGGTTCCGGTTCCAAACAGCAGTGAATTAAGGCCTTTTTGAGGTTTAATGTCGAGAATCAGGGGTGGCATGAGATTGTGTTACGTTCTTCTCAAAGATAAAAAAATTAACGGTAAAGTGTGCAATAACAACTAGTTGAGAAATATTCAGAAATAAAATTTATCCACTTTGAATATTCAGAATAAGTCCATTATATTTGCAGCCGATTTAACAAATCATTTACTTTAAAATACGATTCCGTAGCTCAGTTGGTAGAGCACAACACTTTTAATGTTGGGGTCCTGGGTTCGAGCCCCAGCGGGATCACTGAAAATCAGAGCGAGTGCGGAGAGCGAGAGCGAACCGCACTTTTTTTATTCGCACTTTCGATGTGTTTTTCTATTCAAATGATAAATCAGCTTCCCTGATGGAAAAGATCTCTGGAGGCCCCGACCAAACTAAGTAACTCCTGCTTTGGAGAACTCATCAGTCCCTTCATCTTCAATTGCTCCTGGAAATATTTAAAGGCGGGCAGTTCAAGCAGGTGTTTTTCATCTTCGGGGGAATGGAAGAACGCGGTGTGGGTAAAAGTTTCTCCATCGGCACTAAGGCAGGCATGGTAAAGAATTCCGGGATGATTTAATCCCTGAAGATCAGACATCACCTTTCCGATATTCACCTTATTTTGTTCTGCATATTCCTTTTTAGTAGTATAGGTAACTCGGACTGTTTTCATGTGATTCATTTTAATGATTTAATTCAATTCTAAATTAGGACTATAATCTGGATTTGATCCACTCAATGCTCATAATCAATCAGGCCCATGGCCTTCAATACCTTTCTTCCATTCTTTTTAATATTGAATCGGTATCCCACAAAGAAGACGATTTTTCCAATGTAATTCTCCGTATTGAACAACCCAGGGTTGAATGAATAATTATTGTCGTAAGTAGCCATAAGTCCACTGAAAAACCGAAGGTTGTCATATCGTATAGCAATCTTGGCGTTTAAATTTAAGGAGCCGTTTAAAGGCAGAATGTGGGAGCTCCCTTCCTGGAAGGTATAGCTGGTTACTTGCCCCCCTAATCCCATATTCAAAGCCGCGCTCAGGATCAGTTTTTTATATACATAGGTATATCCATATCCTGCGCTGACTCCAAAAGTATTGACGAATATTTTATTAACTTCTGAAAAAAGGGTAGAGAAATCATGCGTAAAGGGATATCGAATTAAGGTAGAATCGGAAGAAGAAAAGCGTACACTGGAATGATAAATACCTGCCATAAAAGAACCGGCACTCTTCCGCTGGACATCTGTAAAGGAAAAGGCGCCTCTCAGGGAATATTTTTTGTAGTTAAAGACGAACAGCGTGTTGACTCCAAATGCGAGCACTACCAGATCCGGACGAAGAAGAATGCTCTCTGGGGTCTGAAGACTGAAGTCGTATTCGCTGGCCTGATGTTCATAGAATCCTTTGTATTGCTGAAAGTTGAGATCCGTGATTACCCGGCGACCGATGAGGGTAAGCTGGTAATCGTGGCTGGTGGTGCTTCCTCTGCCAGGCTTGGCACCAAAAGCAAGACCCGGAGCAAAACCAAAGGTGAGGATGACCGTGCTGAAGTTGAATCCTACCTGATAAGGATTGTTGGGCTGGAATTTCAGTCTTCTGTGATTCTGCAAATCATTTAAATTGAAACCATAGTATTTCTGGCTGACCGGAAGGGTGAGGGTAAGGTTCCGTTTTTTATTCTGGATAAAGCTGGTATCAAAATCGGTCGGGTGAGGAGACAGTAATTGTTTTACATACCATCGGTGCGGATACATCAGCTTATCCCATAAGGTTGACTTAGGAATATCATTGACCAGAAGTTTGTGAATGAGTGTATCTGCAATTGTTTTTACCGTGCTGTCAAGCTGAGCCTGACTCCTCTTAGATACTCCTGAAAGAATGAGCAAAGCAATCAAATATTTCAGTATCCAGGGTCGATTCACAGCTTTCTCCCGTTCAGGGTTTTGGGAGCCAGTAAAGTTACTTATTGCTAATCGGTTGGTTGTTACACTTCAATATGGAAAGATTGCATAAATTAAAGAAAGTGGAGGAAAGAAAGTCCTGGCTACGAAGGAAGTGCACTCTGCTACGAAGGAAATACACTCTACTATGAAGGAAACACACTCTGCTACGACGGAATTACACGCTGCTACGAAGGAAACACACTCTGCTACGACGGAATTATACGCTGCTACGAAGGAAACACACTCTGCTACGACGGAATTACACTCTGCTACGAAGGAAATACACTCTGCTATGAAGGAAACACACTCTGCTACGACGGAATTACACGCTGCTACGAAGGAAACACACTCTGCTACGACGGAATTACACGCTGCTACGAAGGAAACACACTCTGCTACCACGGAATTACACTCTGCTACGAAAGAAACACACTCTGCTACGACGGAAGCACACTCTGCTACGAAGGAAACACACTCTGCTACGCTTGTAGTCGAGCATATTTCGACCTGCAGGGGTCTATTAAATGAACTGTGTCACTTTGTTACTCTTCATGCATTCTGTTTTTTAGTGAGAGAGTGTGAGATAAAAACAAAAATGAAGGCTACAGGCCTTCATTTTTGTTTTGAAATATAAAATATACTCTATCGGACTCTGATCACCCGTTGCGTGAACGAAGTTTTACCCATGGTTACCTTCATCATGTAGACTCCTTCTCCCATATTATTATCAGAAGTGTTAAGCTGATAACTGTATGTTCCGGCATCCTGGCGGGGGAGGAGGTTTGCAGAAATCTCTTCTCCAAGCATATTATAAACCTGAATCAGGATTTCTGAAGGTTCGGAAAGGGTATAGGTAACTTTTACCTGATCGCGGAAAGGGTTCGGAGATACATGAATGCTGTTGCTATAAACAACAGGAGTAGAAATGATGCCGGCAATCACCGAGCTGTCTGGGCGAATATGCATGGAATCAACCTTGTAATCGAGGTTCGGATAACTTTGATTTGTGGTGATCGTACGGACATACTCGGAAGTCATGCCCAGACCTGGGATATCAACAAAAACCTCGAAGGTGCCGTGAGGGAGGTTAGAGAATGTATAAGAGCCATCACTTCCAGTAGTATGTTGTGCGATAATTCCTCCGGGGTGTTGTTCAAGATTCACATCCAATCCGGGAACCGGATCACCGGGTGCGAGCACAATTGGAGTCACGGCTCCTGCAGTATAACGGGCCACGAAGCCAGTGGACTGATAAACCGCCCCCGACATGGTTCCGCTGCCGGATGTTGGAGTCAGGTCGATGAGCTTGATGTTGGCTGTATCTGCAGTGGCACAGCCTGCATTCAGCACTGTGGCATTTACCCATTGGTCGGTGTTAGCATAATAAGTTTTGATGGCTCCAGGGTATGAAGCGTGATTTGCAATAGCATAAACCAGGAAGTTGCCCCCAGTGGAGCTGTTGAAGTGATAACGTCCGGCAGAGATTGTTGCACTGTCAACTACCATTTGACGGTGAAGAACAGTGTCATAAGAAACAAGGTACGTCCAGCCAGCGCTTACGTTGCCTGAAACAGAATCGATGACTGTTCCGGTGATAGCCGGTGAAGCATGGCTTCCAACGGTGAAGTTGCCAGAAGTAGAACATCCATTCCCATCATTAACAGCGCAGGTATAGGCACCGGCACAGACTTGTAAAGTACTGGCTCCTGACGGACCAGCAGGGGTCCAGGAATAGGTATAGGCTCCCGTTCCACCGGTTACTATTGCGGAAAGAGTTCCATCACAGGCTCCGCCGCAGGAGGAGGTGGTACCACTTACATTTGCCGCAATCTGAAGAGGTTCAATAACACCTGCAGTATCAAAGTTCTGGCAACCGTTTCCATCAAATACGGTACACTGGTGAGTGCCTTTACACATGGAAGCGAGATTAACCGACGTAGCACCGTTATCCCACGAATAGGTATAAGCACCTGTTCCACCTGTTGCGCTCACACTCAGTGCCCCGTCGCATAAACCGAAACAAGAAATATTGTGAGAGGTAGTGACTACAACCAGATTTGGAGGATCAACGATCGTGAAATTCTGAGTAGCAGTACAGCCACCCATATCTTTCACAGTGCAGGTATAGGTACCGGCAACCAGGTTACTGGCTGTTGAACCGGTTTGTCCGTTGTTCCAGGAATAGGAGTAAGACATGACTCCACCGCTAACCGATACGGTGGCGCTGGCACCGACATAACCAAAGCAAAGGTTACTTGTCTGTGTAGGAGTGATGACTATAGGAGATGGGATGAAGATCGAGGTTGTATTCACAGCGGTACAGCCGTGGGCATCTTGCACGTTGCAGGTATAGGTTCCGGATACTAATCCACTCGCTGTGGCTGTGTTTCCTCCGGTTGGAGACCAGTTGAAAGTATAGGGCACAGTACCCCCGGTTGCATTCATCACCGCAATACCTGTTCCACTGGCACAAACTGGATTGGTGGAAGTGATCACACCACTGAGGGAGTCGGGTTGGGAAATTGTGACAGCCTGTGATCCAACACAGCCATTGTAACCGGTTACGAATACAGTAAGGTTTGCGGCAGTCTGACCGGTAATCCCTGCAGTAACCGAACTACCAGGATTGTTCCAGGAGTATGTGTAAGGTGTGATTCCTCCGGTAGCATTAGCAGTGGCGGTTCCATTGGAGCCTCCATAGCAGGAAACATTGGTGCTGGTAGCAGTAACAATCGGGGCATTGGCATTGGTGACGTGTGCCGTATCTGTAAGTGTGCAGCCATTGGCATCCGTAACCGTAACAGTATATATCCCTGCTCCGACAGAACCCAGGAAAGCAGAGTTCTGTCCGGTAGGATTCCAGGAGTAGTTGTATGGATTAGTTCCTCCATTTACAGTGGCATTGGCAGAACCATAGGCCTGACCACAGGTGGGGGATGACATGGTTGCCATCGAAATAGTGATGGGGGCTGCAGGCTGCTGTATGGCAGGGTTAACGGCAACCGTACAACCGAGACTATCAGTGATCAGACAGGTATAAGTGCCTGCAGGAAGGCCGGAACAAGATGAAGCAAATCCGGAGGCCGGTGCTGTCCAGGAATAAGTATAAGGTCCGGTTCCTCCAACAGGAGAGGTCCAGGCAACTCCATCAGAGCCTCCAAAACAGCTGACATTATGTGTTGGACTTTCTCCGGAATTAAAAAGTTGATTGTGATCCGATATAGTCACGGTCAGCATCGTATTGCAACCGAGTGAATCCGAAAGAAAACAGGTATAATTACCTGCGGTAAGGCCGGTTGGATTAGATGAAAGACATCCATTCGGATTCCAGGAATAAGTATAGGAACCTGAACCTCCGGAAGGAGTAACGGTAGCAGATCCATTTGTTCCTCCGAAACAGTTCGGGGAAACAGTGTTGATGCTTGCGGAGAGAGGTGTGTTTTGTGTAACTGTAACCGTAGGTGTTATTGAACAACCATACATGTCTTGGACAGTACAACTATATGTGCCGGCAGCCAGATTGCTTAATGAATCATTGAATCCGTTAGTCGAAAGCCAGGAATAGCTGTAGGGAATACTTCCTCCGGAAGGATTAGCGATGGCAATCCCGGTGGATTGTCCTCCGCAATTTATATTTACACTCATAGGAGCTGCAGTAAGTGCCGCTGGCTCTGTGATGGTGGCAGTATAGGTTCCTGTGCCAGCTAAAGCATCGTGAACAGTAAGTGTATAGGTGCCGGGAGCCAGTTTTGCTGCCGAGGCAGTGCCCTGACCGCCACCTGGGGTTGGGCTCCAGGTATAGGTAAACGGGGGAATGCTTCCTGTAACGGTGCCGGTAGCAGTGCCATCGGCAAAGCCATTACAGGTCACATTAGTGCTTGTACCTGTGACTGTCATCTGCGCTTTCAGCGTCTGGAATCCAGAAGTTAATAGGACGATAAGTCCAGACAGGAGTATGGATTTTTTCATGAAGAAAGTGTGTTTGTTTTGAGACCAGCTATGTGGATACAAAGCTACGCTAATTTCAAAATTATCGTGGAATCAGCACAAGATTTTACCCACAATTTGTGATTGGCAATTGAAGGGATTTTCCCGGAGACGGCAATGGATTGAAAACCCAGTGGAGCTGGCGCGAAAGTATATTGTAATGCAATAAAGTGCAGACTTCTTTTGTGGTTTATAGCATTCGATTGCAGACCGCCACAATAATAAATCCTGCAGCGTATAGGGTCAGGCAGAGATAATAGAAACTTCTCCTTTTGGGAACCGTCACGAGTCCGAAAAAAGCAGCTGATACTCCGATCCCGAGTTGAATACAGACCGCTGTCAGCATGAAGTACATTCCAGGCATCAGTGTCTTGATTCGCATATCTGCATCAGCCTTCGCTTTTTCATAAGGGATTCCTGTGTATTCAGAAGTTCCATCACTCATTGCTATAACATTGTTGTATTCTTCCTGAGAAGAAAGAGCCGAAGAGGGGTAGAAAACAAAAAATACAGTAAGCCAAAAAAGAACCAATGACAAAGAAAGATATCTTGCCTGGAAATATCCCAAACTTTCGCTTTCTATGGCTCCTCCGGATATAATATAAGTTGAGGGTAATCAAACAAATTCCTACAATAATGCTGGTCCAACCCATGGTTCTGTTCTTCCTTTTCGATTTGCTTTATTGCTAAACTAAAGACCTAATGAAGTTCGTAAATAAAACAATTCGATATTATTTAAGTAAGTGTTAGGTGAGATTTTAGGGGAAAGATAAGATAATTATTCAACGGAACAGTTCTCTCTCTAACAAAGATTATCTTTGCTTCATGTTTGCTGATCCTGCCATTCTGTTAGACCTAGTTAAAATGCAGATGCCCTTTGGTAAATATAAAGGAACCTTACTCGTAAATCTTCCTGTTTCTTACCTGGAATGGTTTCAAAGAAAAGGATTTCCTCCTGGAAAGTTGGGAATGCTCCTCATCACCCTTTTGGAGATAAAAATGAATGGACTGGATCATCTGCTGGAACCCCTGAAGAAAAAATGAAAGATGAAGGAATTTAAAAATTATTTCAAGATTGGGGCCCCTCCGGAGGATGTGTACCTTGCGTTGACCAACCCAATGACTATTCGTTTGTGGACTGGCGAGGATGCCGAAATGAGTACTGTTCCCGGCTCAGATTTTAGCCTCTTCGAGGAAAGTATCAGCGGCAAGAATATTGAATTCGTACAAGATAAAAAAATTGTCCAGCAATGGTATTTCGGTGACGAAGGACCCGAATCGATTGTAACGCTGATTTTACACCCTGATCATACCGGCACCTCGGTAGAACTCCGGCATACAAATATTCCGGATGAGGCTTACAAGGATATCACGGAAGGATGGATCCATGCTTATTTTGGATCACTTGCAGATTTCTATCAGGAGTAGTGATTAAAGATTTCATCAGCTCAGAAAAGGAGCTAAACCTCATTTCCTATATGATTACGTTTGACGAATTGAATTTGAATAAGCCTTTGCTGAAGGCGCTGGATGAGCTTGGTTATATCTATCCTACACCGGTCCAGGAGAAGGTATTCCCGGTAATCATGTCGGGCAAGAATGTAACGGGTATTGCCCAAACCGGTACCGGAAAAACAATTGCTTACCTTCTGCCCATTCTGCGACAGCTCAAATATTCAGAACAAATTCAACCCAGGGTGCTCATTCTGGTTCCTACCAGAGAGCTCGTCATACAAGTCGTTAAAGAGCTTGGGACCCTTACTACTTATATGAGTATTCGTTTCGGAGGTGTTTATGGAGGGTCTAATATGAGCAGCCAGAAAGAACTTGTGGTCAAGGGACTGGATGTGCTGGTAGCAACGCCTGGCCGTTTGATGGATTTGGCATTGAATGGAGTTCTAAGACTGAGCTCTGTGCAGCAACTGGTGATCGATGAAGTGGATGAAATGCTCAATCTGGGTTTTCGCTCCCAACTTACCACCCTCATGGATAAGCTTCCCAAGCGCAGACAAAATCTGTTGTTCTCGGCTACCTTAAGTGAAGAGGTAGAGAAACTGATTCGTGAATATGTGCTGGACCCGCAGAAAATTGAAATCACTCCACAAGGAACCCCGCTTGAAAAAATTATCCAGCTTGTTTATAAGGTTCAGAATTTTAATACCAAGGTTGCCCTTCTGGAGCACCTGCTCAATAGCAATGCGGAGATGAGCAAAGTGCTGGTGTTTGTGAAATCACGGAAGATGGGAGACGAGCTGTATGCCAGGATCAGTGAAAAATTTCCGGGAGCAGTTGGTATTATACACTCCAATAAATCACAACCCCAGCGTTTTAAAGCGATCCGAAAATTTGATGAAGGAACACACCGGGTGCTCATTGCTACAGATATCATCGCCCGGGGCCTTCATATGCAGGATGTGACCCATGTCCTGAATTTCGATACCCCGAATGTAGCTGGTGATTACATGCACCGCATCGGACGGACAGGAAGGTCTGATACTACCGGCACCGCCATTAGCCTTGTAAGCCCCTGGGAGGATCTCTTTCAGGAAGCAATTGAGGTGTTCATGAAGAAACGAATAGCCGAACTGCCTTTTCCCGCTGAAGTAAAGGTATCCACAGTCTATACCGAAGAAGAAAAGCCTTCGATGTCTGGAAAGGGCTCTGGCAGGTCTAAAGCTCTGAAAGAAACGCAAGGAGCCTTTCATGAGAAAAAGGACAAAAACAAAAAGGTAAACCTGGGCGGACCAGGGAAGCGATATGCTAAAACTGGAAGTGTAAGAAGTGCCAAGAAAAAGAAAAGATAT
>Ga0207068_1049_pt1 | contig 37024 bp, 27 predicted proteins | sample Alteio_BWMinCont_23_FD_153475 | JGI IMG/M metagenome (GOLD analysis project Ga0207068, IMG submission 153475) | Enriched cells from forest soil in Barre Woods Harvard Forest LTER site, Petersham, Massachusetts, United States -... | ecosystem: Environmental > Terrestrial > Soil > Temperate forest >... | reverse complement strand
ATAGTTATTGGTAGTATTTGCCTCAACTCCGGTCAGCATGGAAGCTGGTGTGGCTGTTGCAGGTTGGTTTGGGTTTTTGTACAGGTCGTCGCCTTTTCTGCAACCACTTAAAGCAGCAACTGCAAAGGCAAGAATCAATATATTTTTTGTTTTCATGTTTCTATGTTTTGGAATTGAGCTGGATTAAAGGCCTACTTTTAAGTTAAACATATAGGATTTGGTATTGGGGTTATTGAAATAATCCCAACCATTGATCTGAGAACCGGCACCGGTAAGGCTGGTTTCAGGATCCACTCCTGTATATTTAGTAAAGAGCAGCAGGTTTCTTGCACTAACTCCGATTTCCACATACTGGAGAAAAGTTTTTTTCTCAGGTTTAGCAAGATTGAAACGATAACTCAGGTTAACGGAACGCAAGCGTACCCATCCACCATTCTGAATACTGTTCTCAGCCGGGCCGTTTTGTCCAAGGTAATCCGAGAAGTAAGTTTTCGCATCGATAGCGGTGGTGTTTTGTGCACCTGGATGAGCTGTACCTGGGCCATATACTCCATCAACTGTGTAGGTCTGGTTACGAGCATCAGATGCATCAGAACGTCCGCGTGAGTTCAAGCTGGAAAGTGTTCCGTTCCAGATCATACCTCCGTGACGGATATCCCAAAGGAAGCTAAAGCTAAGATTTTTGTATTTAAAGATGTTATTGATGCCAGCCAGCCAGTCAGGGTTAGGGTTGCCAAGCACCTGTGGGTTTGGGTTTAGCATCGGAACGCCATTGTCTCCGATCTGAAGTCTTCCGTTAGCGTCACGCAACCAGGCTGTTCCATAAAGGGTCCCTACTGCATGATTAGGAAGAGCTACTGCCTGAGGATCTCCAAAACCTTGTTCAATATTGATGAAGCTAACGCCGGTAGGAAGTGCACCAACAGAATTCACGTTTTTGCTCCAGTTGGCATTGATAGTCCATGTGAAATCTTTCATCTTGATTGGAACAAGGCCCAGGGCAATTTCAGTTCCTTTGTTATCGATCTCAGCAAAATTGGTGAATTTGTACTGATACCCTGAGCTAGGTGCTTCAGGAAGAAGGATCAGTACATCCGTTGTTTTTCTGGAATACATTGCAAAGTCCAGTGTAACACGTGAGTCAAAGAAACGCAGGTCAAGACCACCTTCAATTTCGTTTGTTTTCTCAGGCTTCAAAGCTGGATCGTTGAGTGCATTGCTGATACCGAAGGCGGTATTTCCGTTGTAAGGGAAACCAAGTCCGTTTGTCCATCCATCAGCAATAACAGGAGTTGCATAATTGGTCAGGGTAGAGTAAGGTGCAGGAGCTTTACCAACGCTGGCAAAAGAAGCTCTTACTTTTCCAAAGGAGAACCATTTTGGAAGCTTTACACTTTCACTAAATACCCAGCTCAAATCAGCTTTAGGGTAGAAGAAGCTTTTGCCATTCGGTCCGAAACTGGTGTTCCATTCATTACGACCTGCAACATCAAGATAAATAGCGCGTTTGTAATCCACAGAAATATCTGCAAGAACCGCGTCCGAATGTTGGTATTGTTCGTAGTTACTGTTGTAAAGGGTAGCAGCGTTGGAGAAGTTGTAGAAGCCAGGGATCAGGAGATCTCTTCCACGGGCAAATACCGAGGAGTACTGATCGTAGAAGAAGTTGAAACCGGCCATAGCGCTAAAACCGATATCTTCGGTGAGCTGCGTGTTGAATTTGCCAAGGATATCCTGGTAAATCTGTCTGCTGTCAATGTTGGTGCGGTTTACCTGTCCAAGTTGATCATTCAGGTCATCTCCCATGGAGCCTACAGCAAAAATCTGCTGGTTGCTGGTATGGTAAGCATCAACCCCCGTTCTTGAAGTGAGTGTGATCTTGTCGGTAGGGTGAAGATTGAAGAAGATGTTACCAAACATACGGTTGGTCTCATCTGTAAAAGGATTTTCGTTGGTTGAGAACCAGGTGTTATCGTAGGTACCATAGTACTGACGCTGGGTTCCGTTTGGCAGCAGATACTGACTTCCGTCGAAATTGATCGGCATACGAAGCAAAGAAAGCATGGTTCCGGAAAGATTGGATCCATTCTGTGGTTTTTCGGTGGCTGTGTTAGCGTAAGAAACACTTGCGCCAAAATCAAGCCATTTGTTTACTTTGTGATCTGCATTGATATGCACACTGGTTCTATCCAGTTTTGAAGTTGGAATGATGCCGGTCTGGTGTGTATTACCGATGCTCAGACGAATTGATGAATTATCATTTCCGGAAGAAATAGCTACGTTATTATTAGCAGTAATACCGGTCTGGAAGAAATTTCCGGGGTTATCATAAGTCTTTAAACCGGGAATTGTACTTGCTGCAGGGCCCCAACTGTAACCGGTACCAGGAGCTGTTATTGCATATCCGGGTCCGGGTCCGTAAGTAAGAGGGGTGTATGCTGCGGTGGACTGGCTGTTTCCAGTCCAATTTCCCTGAACATAATCATTTTGCAATCCAGGTAATTTATTTACCTGATCCACAGCAAGGGAAGAGCTGTATGTAACAGACGTCTTACCGGGTTTACCACGTTTAGTAGTATAGATAATAGCCCCGTTGGCTCCTTTGGAACCATAAAGTGCAGCAGCAGCAGCACCTTTGAGAATGGTAACTGACTCAATGTCGTCCGGATTGATGTCCAGCCCACGATTTGATTCGTTTACGCCAGTCAGATTTGCATTATAAGGGTTATCCCCTGCGCTTACGTTGTTTACACTGTTATCAATAGGAACTCCATCAACAACAATCATAGGAGTATTATCCAGAAAGAGGGAGTTTGTTCCTCGAATCTGAATTTTGGTAGAAGCACCAGGAGTTCCTCCTGAGCCTGTTACCTGAACACCAGGAGCTTTAGCAGCAAGAGCTTCCAGAGCATTGGTTTCACCGGATTCCCGCACAGCATCACCGCCTACAGTAGAGACCGAGTATCCAAGGGCTTTTGTTTCCTTGGTAATACCCAGAGCGGTTACAACCACTTCTTTAATTTCAACTCCCACTTTCATGCTCACATTTACCTCGCCGGTTGTTCCGGCAGGCAGTGTTTGTGTAGCCATACCAACATATGAAAATACAAGCTTCGCATCTGCCGATGGCACATCTATCTTGTAGGCCCCATTTACATCCGTAACTACTCCTTTATTAGTACCTTCTACTTTAACGACAACACCAGGGAGAGGCTGGCCATCATCACTAGCCTTCACTACACCCTTGACAGAAGTCTGGGCGAAGGCTCCGGTTGCCGTAAGCAACAGAAATAGTAAAAATACTTGCCATTTTTGTTTCATTTGTTTCATTGTTTATGTTGATTTTTATTGAACTGATTGTATTTATTTAGGTTGAAGATTTACAAAGGGAAAAGGTTTCGTTTTTAACATTCTTTAGCAATTTTTCGGGGTAAATGTATTTAAAAAATATCACCATATCAATGGGCGGTTATTTATCCTGACAGGCGGCCAAAAGTAGTAAAAAATTAATGATATGATAATAAAGAGACTTCCCCTAATGAATTGGAAGAAATCAGATGGTCATTCGCCACTGGAATTCAGGTATTGGTCGAAACTACACTGAATCTTGTCTTCAAAGGCCTTCCTGTTTCGGGGTTATTGATTTGGCATAAATAAGACCCTAAATTGATTCTGGAGTGAATCATTCCATCTTTGTGGAAAGTTTATAAATAAGGTGGATGCTTGATCGAATTTGCGCTTAAATTTGCCATTCGGTTAAAATATATATGATTCAGGAACTTTCAATCTCTAATTATGCACTGATAGACCAGCTGGATATTCTATTTCAACCAGGTCTTACCATCATTACCGGCGAGACCGGTGCTGGTAAATCGATACTCCTGGGTGCTCTTGGATTAATTCTCGGGCAAAGAGCTGATACCGGGAGTTTGCAGGATAAATCCAAAAAATGTACCGTTGAAGCCGTTTTTAGCATCAAAGGCCTGAACCTGGAAAGCTTTTTCAGCCTGCACGATTTAGATTACTCGGAAGTTTGCACCATCCGTCGCGAAATAAGTATCGAAGGAAAAGGGCGCGCATTTGTAAATGACACCCCTGTTAATCTGCAGATATTGAAGGAAATAGGATCAAATTTGATTGATATTCATTCCCAGCATGAAACACTCACCCTCAGTGACTCAGCCTTTCAACTGGCAGTATTGGATGCTTTTGCGGCAAATGAAGGGCTGTTAAAGGAATACCAGACCATTTATCAGCTTTACCGCAAGCTTGAGTCGAAGTTCAAAAGCCTGATCGAAGAAGAGGCTGCCTCCAAAAGGGACCTGGATTACTATCAGTTTCAATATAACGAACTGGAGCTTGCTGCCTTGGATAAACTGAATCTGGAACAACTGGAGTCAGAGCTGGAAGTGCTTAATAATGCAGAAGAAATTAAAATTCATCTGAATCGTGCTTCCTCTTCTCTGAATGGAGGAGAAACAAATCTGATTTCATCACTGAACGAAATCAAAATAATTCTTAGTGGGCTATCCCGGTTTAATTCGTCTTATGTGGAGCTATCCGAGCGCATCAACAGTTCATTTATTGAACTCAAGGATGTTGCATCTGATCTTGAAACCCTGGAACAAGGGGTGGTATTCGACCCGGAGAAAGTAGGGGAGTTGAATATTTGCCTGGACGCGATCTATCGCCTCTTTCAGAAACATCAGGTCAAAAGTATACCCGAGCTTGTAGATATTCGGGAGGATTTGTCCAGGAAACTTATCGGTATTTCTTCCTTAGAATCGGCGATTAAGGCATGTGAAAAGGAGCTTCAGAGTTGCAAAAAAGCGCTTTTAGAAAAGGCTTCAGTACTTTCTTTGAACAGAAATAAATTCAAAGCTGTTCTGGAGAAGGAACTCAAACAACTACTAACTCAATTAGGTATGCCGGATGCTTCGATTCAGGCAAGGTGTCTACCTCTTTCTGAAAACGAAATGAATACGCATGGGATGGACCGTTTAAATTTTTTCTTTTCCGCCAATAAAGGAGGTGAAATGAAGGAACTGAATAAAGTTGCATCCGGAGGAGAGTTGTCCAGGCTGATGCTAAGCATCAAGTCTGTCATCGCAAAAAAAACCTCGCTTCCGGCCATCATCTTTGATGAAATTGATACCGGTGTATCCGGAGATATCGCTGATAAAGTTGGCTCTATTATGGAACAGATGGCACTGGGTATGCAGGTTATAACCATTACTCATTTGCCTCAGATAGCCAGTAAAGGAACTACTCATCTTTATGTCTATAAGGAAGTAACAGATCAAAAGACATTCACCAGGATCAGGCAGCTGAAAAAGGAGGAGCGTATTCAGGAAATTGCAAAGATGCTTAGTACGGGTCAGCCTGGACCTGCGGCACTAAAAAATGCAAAAGAGCTGCTGAATTCCTGATCTGCTTTGTTAATCTCTTATATTTGTCTTCTATCACAATCACGTTTCACGCTATAACATTAAAAATATGATTTTAAAAGGTAAACGCGGAATTATTAGCGGCGCTTTAGATGCCAATTCAATTGCCTGGAAGGTAGCGCAAAAAGCACATGCACAAGGCGCCAAAATCGTGTTGACTAATGCACCTGTAGCAATGCGGATGGGAGAAATAAAAAAGCTTTCAACCGAAACAGGAGCCGAGATCATTCCGGCTGATGCGACCAGCATGGAAGACTTAACCAACCTCTTTACAAAATCGCAGGAAATTCTGGGAGGAAAAATCGATTTCGTCCTTCACTCTATTGGTATGTCTCCTAATATCCGCAAAAACATTCCATATACAGAACTTAATTACGACTATTTTATGAAGAGCCTGGATATTTCTGCCCTCTCTCTTCATAAAATGCTGAGTGCCGCCTATAAAATAGATGCTATCAGTGAGTGGGGATCTGTAGTGGCGCTTTCATACATTGCTGCACAAAGGACTTATCCATTCTATACCGATATGGCTGATGCAAAAGCTGCACTTGAATCTATAACCCGCAGCTTTGGTTATCATTATGGAAAAGCGAAAAAAGTCAGAGTTAATACTGTTTCTCAGTCACCCACAAAAACCACTGCCGGAAACGGAATTAAAGGATTTGATAATTTTTACAATGTAGCAGATTCCATCTCTCCATTAGGAAATGCTAGCGCAGATTCCTGCGCTGATTTCTGTATGACTCTCTTTTCTGATTTTACCAGAATGGTTACCATGCAGAATCTGTTTCATGACGGTGGCTACTCCAATACTGGTATCAGCATGGAACTCATGGAAATCTTTGAGAAAGGGGCAGGTAAATAATTTTACTGTTTCGGGTAATAATTCAGGCTAAATACGGTTATTCTTTATAAGATGCTTGGTAAAGTTAAAATCTCTTTTTTCTTGTCAAGACAAATCATCATATGTGTTTTCCTTGCATTGGTCACCTCTGCAATATTTGCCCAGGATGCAGGAAATGACGAAGATGTCAGGAAGGCTATTTATAGCCCGTACCGACTGACTCTCCGTGGGAACGGGCTAATTCCGCATCCAATGTTTAATCCGGCCTTTAAGAGAAGCTTTGATGGGATCTATGATGCAACTTTTTCCCTCGATCTTGAATTGAAAAAAGGAATAAATATCGGCCTGATGTACAAGAACTCAGGATTTCAGACCCCGGCCGATAAAATAGCCCAACTTAATACCAAGCAGCAATATAATGTTGGGGGAATTAGATTAGGGTATGATTATTTCATGAGCACCGTTTCCGTATTCTCTATGGCTGTGAATGCAGGTCAATGTTACATCACTTCTTATGATATTATCCCGCTTAAAGAGACACATCCGATTGTAAACCATAACCAAGGTTTATACGTTGAGCCGGAATTATCACTATCATTTTATACGGATGAACAGTTTGCATTGGGCTTTAACCTTAGTTATGAGATCATCGGCGTACAATTCGACCCATACAGTCTAGGGCTAGATCAGCATGGGATCAGTTACGCCGATAGTGATCTTCATGGTTATACCCAAAATCTGAGCATAGGATTTCACTTCGTGTACTCATTTTTGAAAAAGAAGAAGAGAAAGTAAACGTAAAAGGCACTAAATGCAAAAACTCCCTAATGCTCAAGCAAAAGGGAGTTTTTTAGTTATTTCAGCTTCAAAATCCTTCTTTGGAAGAAGCCTTCTGCTCAATTAGTAAACCTACACAACCTCCATCGATTTCCTGGCTACTCTTATTCTTAGCAGTACTATTCTTCTCTGCAGTTTTCTTGTTATCATTTCCCTTAGCGCCTCCGGAAGAAGCTTCGCCTCCTGCAGTAACGGTAACGATCACATTTCTTGTAGTAGCGCAGGTGAATTCGATATGCTGAGCCCTATCATCGGTAGCGTTATCATAGATAACCTCTCCAGTCTTTGCATCCTTAATGGTGATCATCAATTCTCCTTTACCAAGAGCTTTTTCATTGCACATGCTCAACGAGTAATCATTGTCTTTGTAGATCACAATCTTGATTTCGGACGACATCCCGTATTCAAAAAGTCCGCTTTTTGACTGAGAATTGTACACCCAGCCCTGATCTGCTCCTGATTTGCAAGCTTTCTTGTGATAACCTGTACAGGATTGTCCAAAGATTGAACCCGCTGAAAGGAGTAGCGCTGCGAAAAGGATGGAGAAAATTGATTTGTTCATGAGGTATGAATTGAGTCGTGATTAATTCTGAGTAATAGATTTGCGAATAGCAGAAGTCTTGTCCACAATAATCTTATAGAGTTCGGCCGTAATGCCAATCTTTCCAGTACCCCCCCCCCAGGACACGTTTCCCTTTTTTTCCGCTCAAAGTGACAGGCCCTTTTGGATCTTCAATTTTATCAAAATCTGATTTTAGATCAACCAATAGTTTTGAAACAGAGGCTACGTCGGCATCACTTTCATATTTTTTCATAAAATCGATCAGATTATCCAGTGTGTATTTCTGTTCGGCTACACGGGTAACAACAGGGCTATCTTTCTTATATGTTGGCTCCATACTCGTCACCATGAAAACACTTTCAATCCACCCACCTGCCATAACCAAAGCAAGAGTGTTACCTCTTTCATTGCTTTCCAAATGATCAAAAGTTGTAAAGTATAAATCATTTGAAATTGCAGCCAGAGAATCAGGTGAGCCAATATTGGCTGATATACGAGTGGCAGTCTGTTCGTTGATGGCAGTTGAAATGCCGATTTCATCCCCCAACTTTTTGATATCCACAAAATATTTCAGAGCTTCTGCACCATGATTGAAGGTGCTGCAAAACAAAAGATCTGCAGAATAAACACCGAAATTCAATGAGCGAGATTTGTTATCATTATATTTCTTCTTGTTCTCCGTGCTATTAAGCTTCGATACATCATCCACACCCTTAGTTCCCAGCTGTTTAATAAACGAAAACATTTCTCCTGGAGAAGGAACCTGAGAATATTTCTGGACTTCTCCTGGATTTTTAGGGGTAGGCTTTGTTGCGGTGGTATCTATGGGCGTATCTGTGTTATCTGAAGCTGTTTTATTGCCACATCCGAAAGAAAAAATGGAGGCAGCGATTAAAACAGGAGCGATTTGTGAGAAAAATGAGACCTTCTTCATGGTTGTTCGGGATTATAATGCGAGCAAAAATAGAATAATTTTCAATTCTTAAAGCTATTTATACAAAATCATATCATAAATGTACAAAGCAAGGGGCTCTTTCGAGCAAAATTTACTGCGCTGCGGCTTTAAGAGCAGATTTTAATGCCTCAAGATTTGATTCTTTCAGGCTGACTTTTTCTTTAGCTTCGGCTGAAGTGGTAAGTTGCTCTGAATAAAAATAAATTTTGCCTTCCTTTTCTCCATATACGACCAGGGAAGCTGGCTTCCCAAGGGGCAAATGAGGGAATAATAATTCTTTGGAATTGGGCACCAGCTGAGCATCGAGTACCTTACTATCACCACCCACTATGATTCTGGCAGTTACAGGAAAGTTGGCGGAAATTTTAAGTGAAAGACTTCCTTTGGCAGGGGCTTTGTCTGGAGCAGCACATGCAATCCAGTGAAGCACAGGGGAAGAAATCGTATACTGATGATCGACATGGACCGCAGGGTTAACTGGGTCCGAAGCATGCAGAATCAACAAGCCATCTGACAATTCTCCGCTATATAGAGCCGCATCATTCAGTTCCTGAGTGTTCTGGAAGTTAATACTGATCATTTTGCCTTTTCTCAGTCTGACTTCCTTATCTCCACAAATGGCCTTTATCCATACTATACCTGCTGTATTCAAACTTTCATTATCACTCATCGTAATCAACCCTCCGCCGGAGATATCAGAGAGTTTTGGGAATTCTTGGACCTCTAACTTAATATCATTGACAACGGCCAGTCCATTTTTATATTCAAAGGAGCCCGGAGTGAATTTAAGTGTCGTTCCTCCTGCACAGTTAACAGAAATATCCTTGAGTGCTGAAGGGAAAGAAAAAACCTGAATTGCCGGATATTGCAGATCCAGGTCACTGGCCCTGGAATACTGAGCTGTACTCAAGGCTTTGTATACTTCAATATCATATACCAAAAGGTTCTTCATGTCATCACTGATGAAACCTTTAACTTCCCTGCCCGGGGTCTTGATGCTTTTTAAATTGGAAGCAGGAATTCCTTCCTGCACAAAGAAATTGATAATTTCCAAAGAACGTTTCCTGTCCAGCTCATTGATCAGTCCTTTGTTCTTCGCCTCGTCATGAATTAAGATTCGGATTGAAATTTTGTCCCCTGCATGCATTCCATCCAGGCATTTTTGAAGCAAATCAACATTTTCATTGCTGAGTCTGGAGCTATCAACCGGAAAATACAGATTTCTTGCCACAGTCTGACTTGTGACCTGCAGACATGAAAGAGCCAGAACCAGTAGGAAAATAAGACGTTTCATAGAAAGGTGCTGATGGATCTGGTCAAATATATGATAAAATGTTCATCCAGAGTTTATGGAATTAGGTTTTCCATTGCATCATAGGGGAAATTCAGGTATCCACCTTCTAAAAAAGAAACCATGACAAACAACGACATCTTCCAACGAATTAGTATTCCAGAACCCTGCCATGAGAACTGGAATAAAATGACACCCGATCAAAAGGGCGCTTTTTGCAAGGTTTGCAATAAGTCTGTTCATGATTTTAGCCAGAAAACGGCCCTCGAAGTGGAAGAAATATTGGTGAAAGAGGGAGAAGGCAAAGTTTGTGGGAGGTTTAGCATTCATCAGCTTGAACCACCCAAGAACTTGGAAATACCATACAATCTGCTACCCAGAAATATCTCTCCATTCAGAGCGTTTGCATTAGCAGTATTCCTTGTTTTTGGCACTGCTCTGTTTGGAATCATTGACGCTTCTGGACAGGAAATGATGGGGAAAGTCTGTGTTCGGAAGGCTCCTCCGGAGCCTGTCAAGAAGACAGAGCAAACAGAAATGATTAAGGGGGATGTTCAACGAAGAGAAATAGTAAAGCCAGCTATAGAACCTACCATTAAAACAATGGGAGTTGTTTCCAGAAAGCCTGTTATTACAAAGTCAGATCCCCCTGTTATTAGCCCCGGCGTTAAAGATTCTGTCAGCAGACCAATAAATGCTATGCCAGTTGAACAACCAAAAACTGTTTTAGAGTCCATCATTATATGCGAAAGCTATACTGTAGGTCAAATGGTTATTCAACCCAATAAAAAGGACACTGTAGAAGCTCATAAAGTACTTGAATCTAAAAAGGAAACGACTAAAGACTCCATTCCTGTTGAAGAGAGTGTCCTGAAAGTAGAGGAGCTTAATATGGATACTAAAGAAGTAACTTCTGCAATCTCTTGTTTCCCGAATCCTGGTAATGGCAATGTTACCCTTCGCTACTCGGTCTCTGAACGAACAGAGGTTACGGCGGAGCTTAGGGATCTTCAGGGACGACTGGTGAAGACCCTCTTTCATGTTCCAGGTCATTATCAGGGAATCTATAATGTAGCTCTCGACTTGAATGACCTGCCTAATGGTGTTTACCTGGTCCGGGTAAATATGTTGAATCAAACCTTTTCTACCCGGTTTGTTTTAAATAAATAGGAAAAAGCGGGGCCGGATCGGAGGATTTAAACTTTTGTCCGGCCCATTTGCTTTCCTTACCTTTGTTTAGCGTCCCCGCAACAAAGGAAAAAAATGAAACATCTTACCAGATTATTAATTGGGACGTGGCTCTGTATGGCCGGTATCGTACCTGCCAAATCAATCTACGCAGCCGATCTTCCTTCACAGCGAGATTCTATAGTCCGAATTTCTCTTGGTGGAGGGATGGTATTCTCGACTGTAAATGTAGGGTTGGAACCGGTTGGAGAAATTAAATCGGCAATAAATGGAAGGTTGAACGTGAAGTTTAGAAGAAGACTTGGTCTTTCCGCCGAATTTACTAATCAATTCCAACATGATGCCCTCCCGGCCTGGGGGATGATTTCTTCCAGAACATTCGACCTTAACCTGAATTACATGTATTTCCATGTGGCTCAAACCAGTTCCATTTTCTATGGGCTGATCGGAGCTTGTTTTCAACAATGGAAAGGTACCTATCTGGGTACTCCCGCCTTTACCAAGGATATATATGATTATCAAATTGGGGAACAGAAAAGCTTTAATTTCCCAAGCGTTAACCTGGGTATTGGGTTTGAAAGGTTCTACAAACAAGTAGGTGTGTTCGGAGAGTTTAAGTTTAGATTTGGCCAGGATTTTGTTTATGATTCATTTGGAATAGTGGATGTCTGTGTCAGTCTGGGGGCTAAAATCAATCTGATTTCCATTGATCCCAGACCCAGAATATCCTCTACTACTAAAAATCGTAACCATAAAATGAAGATTAAACCCAAAATTTATCACTGGTTTTAATCGGACCTGTTGTGTAACAAAATTCCTTGGTTTACCACTCATCAAGTAATTCATCCATTTTTTGTAATTCTCCTACCTTTGGTGCAGTTCAAAACTTCCGCCATGAAAAATATTTCCTATTTTCTAATGTGTTTAGCGTCATTCGCAATCCAGGATGCATTTTCACAGAGTAAAGAAACGGGCAAGCAGCCATCTTCTGAAACATCGCCTTTCAACAGCGGGACTTTCGCTGGTCTAAGTCTTCGGAATGTTGGCCCGGCTGTCACATCCGGCAGAATCCTGGATATTGCTGTGAATCCCAAGAAACATAGTGAATACTACCTTGCAACTGCAGGCGGGGGGGTATGGAAAACTGTGAATTCGGGAGTTACCTTTTACCCTATATTCGACAAAGAAGCTTCCTTTTCCATAGGCTGTATTAGCTTGGATCCTTCAAATCCAAACATTGTCTGGGTAGGAAGCGGTGAAAACAATAATCAAAGAAGCGTCTCCTATGGAGATGGAATTTACAAATCCGAAGACGGTGGAAAGTCCTTTAAAAATATGGGGCTTAAAAATTCAGAGCATATAGGCATGATTGCGATTGACCCGCATAATTCCGAGATAGTGTATGTTGCAGCATATGGCCCACTTTGGTCTTCAGGCGGTGACAGAGGCATTTATAAAACCGTTGATGGAGGAAAGACCTGGAGGCAGGTTCTCTTCATAAGTGAGAATACAGGATGTAATGAGATTCACTTCGACCCCAGGAACAGCCAGGTGCTTTATGCTTGTGCCCATCAGCGTAGAAGACATGAATGGACTTATATAAGTGGTGGGCCAGAATCCTCACTTTATAAGAGTACGGATGCAGGACAGACCTGGAATAAGATAGTGAACGGATTTCCTTCTGAGGATCTTGGGCGTATTGGACTAGCCGTTTCTCCAGTGAATCCTGATTTCCTTTATGCAATTGTAGAAACGGCTGGTGATAAAGGCGGGGTTTTCGTTTCTACAGACCGAGGTGCAAGCTGGGATCGTCGAAACCCGATGTATACTGCGGGGAATTATTACTCTGAAATTATTGCTGATCCAGTAAATCTGCATCGCATCTATGTATTGAATACAATCAATCAGGTCTCGGATGATGGGGGAAAAACTTTTTCTGCCTTGGGTGAAAAGGATAAGCATGTGGATAACCACGCATTATGGATTGATCCATCCAATACCAAACATTACCTCGCAGGATGTGACGGGGGGCTCTATGAAAGCTATGATGGTGCTCAAAACTGGAATTATAAGGGAAACCTGCCTATAACCCAGTTCTATAAAGTGGCTCTCGACAATGCTGCTCCCTTCTATAATATCTATGGTGGTACCCAAGACAACAATAGTCTGGGCGGCCCTTCCCGAACAGTAAGTGCTTCCGGAATCATTAATGCCGACTGGTTCGTAACTACAGGAGGAGACGGATTTGAATCTCAGGTTGATCCACAGGATCCGAATATCGTTTATGCTCAGTCACAGTATGGAGGCTTGGTACGTTATGATCGGAAAAGTGGTGAAGCTATTGATATTAAGCCCATAGAAGGCGCCGGTGAGCCTGGTCTGAGATGGAATTGGGATGCTCCTTTGCAAGTCAGTGCTCATCAGCATACTCGCATTTATTTTGCAGCCAACAAACTTTTCAGAAGTGATGATAGAGGTGATAATTGGCACGCCGTTAGTCCTGATCTGACACGGCAGTTAGACAGAAATAAACTTCCGGTTATGGGTAAAGTCTGGAGCATGGATGCAGTAGCAAAAAACCAAAGTACTTCTATTTATGGAAATATCCTCGCATTCAGCGAATCACCAATAAAAGAGGACCTATTGTTTGCCGGGACGGATGACGGATTGATTCAGATTACTTCCGATGGAGGAAAAAACTGGTTGCGGGTTGATAAGTTTCCAGGAGTACCGGAACATAGCTTTGTCGGATTCTTGCTCGCTTCCCAGCACAAAGAAAGTGTTGTGTATGCAGCGTTTAATAATCACCGCATGGGTGATTTTAAACCCTATATCTTCAAAAGTACTGATCAGGGTAAAAGCTGGATTAGTATCAGTTCCAATCTCCCCGAAAGAGGATCCGTATATAGCATTGCAGAAGATTTTGTAAATCCTGACCTCCTTTTTGCAGGAACTGAATTTGGCTTATTTTTCAGTGTAGATGGCGGGAAAAAATGGACTCAACTGAAAGGAGGAATGCCTGCTGTTCCGGTGCGTGACCTTGCTATTCAGAAACGCGAAAGTGATTTGGTTCTCGCCTCATTTGGAAGAGGATTCTATGTGCTCGATGACTATTCACCTCTTCGTACGGTCAATGCTGAGTTACTGAATCAAGCTGCATGCATCTTTCCAATTAAGGATGGTTTGATGTTTATACCATCCACACCATTTGGTCATAGGGGAAAAGCATTCCAGGGTGAAAGCTTTTATACTGCCGAAAATCCTCCAATCGGAGCAATTTTCACCTATTACCTCAAAGACAATCTTAAATCACTAAAGAAGACCCGAGAAGAACTGGAAAAGGAAAAAATTAAGAAAGGAGAACCGGTGGATTATCCTTCTTTTGATGCTATTAGGGCAGAGGACAATGAAGAGGCCCCATACCTGCTCTTCACAATCACGGATGAAAACAATAAGGTAATTCGCAGAATAAAAAGTGAAGGCAATAAAGGAATTGGGAGAATCACTTGGGATTTCAGATATCCGAGCCCAAGTCCTTCTACCTACCCAGATCCCGATCTTAATAATCCTTACTCTGATCCGGATCAGGGCCCGCTCGTTTTACCGGGGAAATATGCAGTATCACTTTCTAAATTCGAAGGGGGTAAATTCACCGAGCTTGTTCCGGCTCAGCAGTTCCAGACGCAGGGACTGAATTTTGCCACGTTAGCTGCTCAGGATAAGAAAGCTGTTTTGGCTTTCAATCAGAAAGTTGCAGAATTGAAAAGAGCTTTTAATGGATCAACCGCATACATGGAAGAGATGGAGAACAGGGTTGCTAAAATGGAAAAATCAATCCTTAACAGTACCATAGCATCCCTTGATATTCTGGATGAAACTAGATCCATTTCGATCGGTCTGAAAAAACTGGAAGTTATAGCATTGGGTGATAAGAGTATTGCGAAGCGTGAATTTGAAGTGGCGCCGGGTCTGAACAATCGGGTTGATAATATCGTCTATAGTGCCTGGTTTGCTTCCTGTGATCCAACAGGTACTTGCAAAAAGTCATTTGAAGTTGCAAAAACTGAATTCAGGACTTTTCTTGATGAATTGAAAGCATTGGATACCAGACTGGATAAAGTTGAAAAGGAACTTGAACATAATAAGACTCCCTATACGCCCGGAAGGTTCCCGGAATGGAAAGGGGAATAAGAAGTTGGAATTCTATTGCAATTCCTCAGATTTATTGGGGCAGTGGTCCTGTATAAGTCATACAGGGAATCCCTCCTGTAAAGCAAGGGAAATGGAAATTGATGTTCAGATCTGATTTATCGGAATTTGCTACATCAAACGTCATCAGGCATTTACCCCACCATTGCTGAAGGCATGATTCATCCAGCTTCAGGTATTTTGTTGTTTTATTGTTGAAACTTTGAATGTCAAGTGCCTTTACTTGTTCCTCCACTACTACGCAATAGGTTCCGGCGGGGAGTTTAATACTGAAATATCCTGAACTGTCTGCAGTAAATTCCCTGATTATTGACTTTTCCGTTAAATTTGAAGTTCCCGACCTTACGAAGAGTTTCTTCCCGGCATAAGGTACGGGTGCATTTAATTTCTTCAATAAGTCTGCCGGAGGTCTTGCTCCACCACAATAGGAATGAGTTTGTGTGATTCTGCCTGAAACTCTGAATTCAAGATCGGTTTGGGAGGCCGCCTTAGGGCTACATGCTATAATAAAAGTCAATACGGTTAAAACAAGAATCGATCTCAGTGAATGTGCCATTTGAATATACTTTTATTTCGTTTTAGTAAAGCGAAAGTACACTATTTTGAGGCAATATTCTTCCACAAATCAGGCCACAGTTCTCAATAATTTTTGCCTTTTCTTTCTTTTTCAAGATTTAATGATATTTTTGAAGAGGTAAACTTATAGGCATGTCCCAACGTAATGAAACAGATGTTTTATCCGAAGTCATTGATAATACACGTGAACTTACTTTGTATTATCTAACCAAGCTTAAAGGTGTCGATATTTATAAAACCTTTTCTGCCGGTAGCCAGACTTTTAATAGTGCTTTTTGGATTATATGCCATATGGCCTGGGCACAAGATTTTTTACTTCTGAAAGCGACAAACGGACCCGACCTGAAAATCGCCTGGTTGAGCAAATTCAGCATTGGAACTTCGCTGCCTCCCAGAGAAGAATGCCCTCCGATAGATGAAGTTCTGAAGGCCATGCAGTTAATTCATTTAAAGGCTGTTGCTCACCTTAAGACCTTAACCGGAGATGAACTTAACGAACCCAATCTGGTTAACTTGAAGTTTGGGACGGATAGTAGTAAGAGGGTATGTATCCTCCACTGCATTCGTCATGAAGGTGTTCACATGGGTCATCTCAGCTGGCTCGCGAAAATGCATGGTGTTACCACCTAATAGATCAGGCATTGGTCAGAACCGACAATAAGTTTTCCAGCTCTTTTACTTTGGAAGGATAGCCAAGTTTATCATAAGCGAGAATCAGGTTTCGGAACACCCTTTTAATAATATCTGCATTTGAGCAAGGCTCATAATAAGCCTGTTCCAGGGGAAGTTTTAACTGCTTCAGAAAAGCATCTATCTCCTTGCTGCTGAAAACAGCTCCTTTGCTAAATGGGTTTATGTAAAAAAGAACTTTGTTAGGAGTCTCTCCATAAACAGGGAAGTGACTCTCTTCATCTATGTAAGCAAGCACGAAATGCTCCGGAAGGTTAACACCGTAAATAGGTATATTTTGGTCCTGTGTGATAATCAGATAGAGGATTGAGAGAGAAAGCGGGTTTCCTTTTTTTGATTCAAGGACATTATTGATATACGAATTCTGAGGTGCGTGGTAATTTGTAGTATTCCCACCAAAGCCGTGCACATCAAACAGGATATGGTTTATTACCCTTACTTTTTCCAAAGCAGTAAGGTTATTATTCAATTCAAGCCAGACATCCTGTTTGATCTGATCAATCTGCTTACTGATTTTAGACTCATCCAGGTCTGGATATTGATACTTAGCCACTAGGAGAATGCCTTTGAGAAGGTCTCCCTGTTCAACTCTTACCCAGTTCACGAGCTGAGCTTCTATGTTATCGAATTGAATTTTATGAATGATGCCTTCAATACGGTTTTGAAAGATCGGATCAAAAGAATTTTCCCATGCATGCTCCAGAAAGGGAATGACATTATGCCCAAGGGAGAGCAGTTTGGACTCAATCTCCTGGTAAACCGTTTCATCTGGGTCATCCAGCAGGCTAATCAACGCATTTAATTCCTGATCTTTTAGCATACCGATGCATTCAAGTGCAAATTAAACGGTTTATTCGGAGAAATGGTTTGCAGGTGATTGAAGATTTCAACATCAGGCTGTCAGCCGATTTAAGACAAGTGAAATCATTTTATCGACAGTTATTTTATAGTCTTTACTATAGGTTTTCGCAAGTCTGTTCGCAATAATTGAACAAATGGTGAGGGCTTCATGTCCAAGATGCTTGGATAAGCCATATAGGGCTGAGGTTTCCATCTCAAAGTTAGTGATCCTCTCACCTTCATATTGAAAGCTTGTAAATGCATCATTCATCCCTGGAACAGCAAGAGGAATGCGTAAAACCCGTCCCTGAGGGCCATAAAAACCGGGGGCTGTTGCTGTAATTCCTGCTTTCAGCCCTTTTCCAAGACTGGTAAGCAACTTTTCAGAAGCTTTCACGATATATGGATAAGGTAAACCTGTCTTCCATTGGGTATGCAGTTGAAATGCTTCACTCATTTTTGTTTCAACAATACTCTCGAGATTTCCGTAATAATTTAGCAGTCCATCCATTCCAAGTCCATAGCTGGAAACGAGAAAACTATCGGTATCAATATCCTTCTGCAGAGAACCGGATGTTCCGAGCCTGATTAGCTGAAGTGATTTTGTTTCTGATTTTGCTTTTCTTGATTTAAGATCAATATTGACAAGAGCATCCAGTTCGTTTACTACAATGTCAATGTTATCAGTCCCAATTCCTGTAGATAAAACGCTGATTCTCTTGTTGTTATATACTCCAGTATGGGTAATGAACTCTCTGTTGGAGACTTGATGTTCAATCTTCTCAAAATGCCTGGATACACTAGAAACTCTACCGGGGTCACCTACCAGCAGTACAATATCTGCCAATTGTTCAGGCTGAAGTTTTAGGTGAAAAATGCTTCCATCAGGATTAATAATTAGTTCTGAATCCGGGATTTGTCTGTTTGTCATGAAGTTGGTGCTAAATATAACTTTGAATTAAGGATAGGAAACTCTACTATTGTACAACCATATTGCCTTATCCTCTTGCAATTTGGATTGTGAATAAAGGTAAATAAAGATTGAAGAGCAGAACCATTCCCAATTGTTTTTTTTATGGCGGAAAAAAATAAAAGTCGAGTTCTCATCGCATTTGACTTTGAAGACCAGTCAGTCATTGCACTTGCTCAGGGTTTGAATTTTTCAAAGGCAATAGGAGCCGAAATTACACTTGTTCATGTTATAGAGGACGGTGGAATTCTGGGGAAAAACCTCACTCAAGGCCAATATGACGAAATCCGCAAGGAAGTGGATAAGCGACTTCAGGATCAAATTGGAAAAATTTCATCTGCATATAAAGGGATTAAAGTAAATTCATTGGTAGCGCGTGGCCGGGTTTACGAAAAAATCATAGAAATAGCAGAAATGCTGCAGGTCACCTTTATCGTAATGGGTTGTAATGGGGCAGGAGTTATAAAGCGCAAATTTATTGGCTCCAATGCGTTGCATGTGGTGAGAGAATCGAAATGCCCGGTACTTACTATTAAAGGAAAGCAACACCGGAATGGGTGCAAAAATCTGATCTTGCCCCTTGATCTTACAAAGGAGACGAGGGAGAAAGTGTCAAAAGCCATTGTTTTTGCAAAACTATATGGAGCAGCTGTAAGGGTGGTCTCTGTAATCTTTACTAAGGATGAGTTTATTGTAAACCGTCTTACACGTCAGCTATCTCAGGTTAAGGATTACCTGGAGAAAGCCGGAGTAGAGTGCACTGCTGAAATCATTAAGGGTATCAAAGGAGAAGAAAACCTTGCTCAATGCGTTGTAGATTACGCAAGTAAAGAAGATGGAGACCTGTTGCTCATTATGACCCAGCAGGAGGTAGATTTTACTGATTATTTTATTGGCTCCTCTGCCCAGGAAATTATCCTAAGGGCAGAGATGCCGGTTCTAAGCATCATCCCTGATTCCGGCAGGGGAAACAGGGGTAAGGCCCCCAGAAAAAAATGATGCTGATCATCATGCAGATTGATTAACGTCATTTACAAATAGTTTAGTCTCGAATACATTTATGTTCCACTTAACCTCAACAACCAACACACTAGATTTATGAAAACATTCAAAATCAATCGAATCTTAATTCCAACAGATTTCTCTGAAACCGGGCGTCTGGCTATTGAACATGGTGCATTTATGGCACGTCTATTTAAGGCAGAACTTTACATCCTGCATGTGCTGGAGGTCAATGAATATACGTATGATATCCCGGAACCAATCCTCCGCCTTACAAATCTGGAAGCATTGCAAGGCATTGCTTTGAAGAAACTGTCAGAAATTGCAGATGGTATCCGCAAAGATTTCGGAGTCGTGGCCACGACTATGAGCAGTACTGGAAAGATCGCCTCTGAAATAGTGAGCTATACCGAAGAGAATAAAATAGACATTATCATCATGGGCACACATGGAGCTAGTGGCTTTGAGGAATACTTTATGGGCAGTAATGCTCACAAAGTTGTAACCAGTGCCAGCTGTCCGGTTATTACCATACAAAGCCAGGCGAAAAAGGTTGGATTTGTGAATATTGTTGTGCCAATTGACAATAAGTTTCATTCAAGGGAAAAAATTAATTATGCAATGGAGCTCGCTTCCCATTATACTGCCAAAATTCATATCCTTGGATTGGTTGAATCACATGATGATCATGATGAAGAAAAATTCAATATAAAGCTTGATGCAGTTGAAGAGATCGTAAAAAAAGCCGGTTTGCCTTATACCCGAAAAACAGTAGAAGGATCTAATCTTGCGGTAAGCGCAATGGAATACTCTAAAATAATCAATGCTGATTTGATTGTAATCAATACAGATCAGGAATCGAATCTTACAGGTATGTTTATCGGCCCTTTTGCGAAACAAATTGTGAATCACAGCCGCATCCCTGTAATGAGTGTGAGGCACTCTGAAGGGGAGTTCGATTCTGTCAATCTCGGTGGAAATGCCCGCATTTATTAAAGGAAGTATGTTGGATAAAAAAAAACAAAGGGACGATTGTTCGTGGGAGAGAATATTCTATTATTTTTGAACAAATCTCCTTCTATGAAAAAAACCCAACTCTTTTTTACGATTTCTTCGCTTGCCGCATTATTCGTTTCTTGCGGACCGACTAAGAATGATGCTATTAAGTATAATGATCAGCTGATCGCGATCCAGAAGTCGCTTTCTCCAGCGTATAACACATTTATCAATCAGATTGACGGTCACAACAAAGACTCTCTTAAGTTGTCTTATGCCTCTTTCTGCTCCAAAGCAAAGAGTTGCCTAGATGAATGCACTGCGCTGAAAGCATTTGGTGGAAGTACAGAGTATAGAGATGCGGCCCTCGACTATTTCAGGACCATTAACACGATGGCCGACAATGAAGGAAAACAGATTATGGATATTGCACTGATGGACAGGGAGAAAATTACAGATAAAGAAGTTGATGTCATGAAAACGGCTTCTTCCAAGTTTGATACTGAAAGTGCCCGTGTTCTTCAGAAGGTTGGAGAAGCACAAGTGGTTTTTTCAACAAAATGGAAGTTCGCAATTGCGAAAGACTAAGTGATTCGGTGAGGAATGAAGCGGCTCAGGTTGTCTGTTATCAGAGAGTGGCTTTCCCGGATTCCGATCCCTGCTGATTTTCCACCGATGATCCAGGATCCAATTACCGGATAATTACCATTGAATTCAGGAAGTTTATGTAGCTTTTGGTATATGAAGCCTTCTTCCCCATATTCACCTCCGGTTTCAGCTTCCACAATTCCATTTTCTACAATCCTAATGTTAGCCCCTTCTCTGGAAAGAAGGGGCTTTTTTACATAATTTTTCATACCACCATCCTTCCCTGAATAACACTCCAGGAGGTTAGGATGATCTGGAAAGAGTTCCCAGAGAACAGGTAATATGGCTTTGTTACTTAAGATCATCTTCCATGGAGGTTCTATCCAAAGGGTATCTGTCTTTGGGATGAGGGGACCGAACTCTTCATGCATAATCCATTCCCAAGGGTAGAGTTTAAAAATCGCTGTAATCGGCTCCTCAAGCAAATCGGTAAATCCGGAACCGTTCCAACCTATGTTTTCAACGGATATAAACTGGGTTTGTATTCCGGCCTGGATAGCACAATCCTGCAGATAGGTCATGTTCATGAAATCCTCTGCATTTTCATTTAGGCTGGAAAAATGAAGCTTTCCCTTTTTAAGATAAATCCTGATTTGTTTAAACCATACTATCAGTTTTTCATGCATCGAGTTGAATTGATCAGCCTCTGGAAATACCTCTTTCAACCAAAACCACTGGATCACAGAAGCCTCCAGCAATGATGTTGGGGTATCAGCATTAAACTCCAGCAGTTTAGGGGCAATGTTTGGATTTCCATCCCAACTCAGGTCAAATCTTCCATAAATGGATGGGGTTTCACGCTGCCAGCTTGCTTTGATGAGAGGGATCCATGTGGCCGAAATATGAAATCTTTCAAACAGATTCTTACGGATGACGTGGTCTACAGCCTTTAGACACATCCTAAAAAGTTTATTGCTGACCTTTTCCAAAATCTCAATCTGTACTGAAGTAAAAGAATAATACGCGCTCTCATCCCAATAAGAGACCCCATCTGGAGAGTGATAACTAAATCCAAGCTGCTCCACCTTCAATCTCCAGTTGTCCCGAGTTTCGATCTTACAACGTTCCATAAAACGATATTTGGGGAGTACAAGACAATACGCCTGCCAAAGAGGGGAGAAGAGGGTTAGAAACTAGTTAAAAAGTGTTGATCATTCTGTTTTCCGGATCCAGAAAACACGGTTGGTCTTATAACCAGCCCGAAGTTCAACCTGATCACCTTCACGTATTTGCAGCTTAGGAAAAGCAGCTAAATTGAAATCATATTTACCGATCATTATGCTATTACCAGAGGCTTGATTAACTTTTCCTTTTGCGGCTTTCACTTGAAAATTTGTAAGATCTTTATTGTAACTCATTAAGTCGCTGATCCCCAGCCGGAGAGGAAATGCAGCAATCAGAACCAATACCACGTTCCAGATCCCTCGCTTAGTTTCGTCCATATCAAAACGAACATCATTTGTGTTAATCATAACAAGCGCGCCTATAGAAAGCAGGGAGATAGGGAGGATAATAAGTAGTTTACGTTTCAGGGGTTTCCGGAGAACGGTACGCATCAACTCCCGGTCCTCTTCAGATGTATTATCGGTCCTGACTTCGGGAAGGGTGTTCATAGATAGGCTGTTGAGCAGAACGAATATACGCATAAATTTTAACTGCTTCCACGGCATACTTCACGTCATGCACCCTAAGAAAGTTTGCTCCATTCATAAGGGCAATCATGTTGGCTGCCGTAGTGCCGTTTAGTGCATCTTCCGGTTTTGTGCCAAGCACCTTGTTAATCATAGACTTGCGGGAAAGGCCAACCAAGACAGGGTATCCCAACTCAGATATGGACCGAAGTCCAGACAAAAGTTCAAAATTCGACTCTACCGTTTTCCCGAATCCAAATCCCGGATCAAGGATGATTGACCCGACACCAGCCTCCTTAAGGAGACCTATTTTTTCAAGAAAGTACGATAAAACCATTTTCAATGCATTACTGGCAAGCGGAGACTCCTGCATGCTCTCCGGTGTTCCGTGTAAATGCATTAGAACATAAGGAACCTGAAGTTTTGCCATGACAGAATACATCTCAGGATCCAGGCTTCCTCCGCCTATATCATTGATCATATCAGCCCCTGCATCGACAGCTTCCCTGGCCACCGATGCACGGAAAGTATCTGCAGATATGACCGACTCAGGAAAATATTTTCGAACCGCCCGGATAGCAGGCAGTAATCTTAACAACTCCTCTTTAATAGGTATTGTTTTGGCTCCCGGACGAGTAGAAACGGCGCCGATATCAATAATCGCAGCACCTTCTTCCAGCATCTGTTCCGTACGAATCAATATCGCTTCTTCTTGACGGTAACGCCCTCCATCAAAGAAAGAATCTGGGGTTACATTCAGAATACCCATGACCTTCGGAACAGATAAATCGAACCTGCCACTTCTTAAAAAAACGTATCTTGTGCTCACATTTTCTGGTTATTATGGGAAAGACCTCCGAACAGTTTGATAATGCGACACGGTCGTGTAAAGATATCTTTGTAAAAAAGATGAAAGATTACGGCAGCGCCTGGCGCGTGCTTAGAACCAGCTCAATTACAGACCAGATTCTGATCAAAGCTCAGAGAATCCGTAGCATTGAAGATAAAGGTACACAAAAAGTAGACGAAGGTGTGCAAAGTGAATTTATGGGTATAGTCAATTATGCGGTAATCGGCCTTATCCAACTCGAGCTTGGTGAAGATCCTAGGATGGAACTATCCGAGCAGGAAGCATCTAAGCTTTTTGAGAAATATATATTTTCGGCAAAGAGTTTGATGGAGAATAAAAATCACGACTACAATGAAGCCTGGAGGGAAATGAGAGTCAGTTCCTTGACTGATCTTATTCTTATGAAACTCCTGCGTGTGAAGCAGATAGAAGACAATAAAGGAAGCACTCTTATATCAGAAGGTATCGATGCCAACTATTTCGATATTATTAATTATGCTATTTTTGCACTTATCCGTATGGGAGAACAACGAGTATGAAAATCTTTGAAAACAAGATCGTGCGTTTCATATTATCGGCCGGGATAGCAGGATTGCTGTTCGCTATTTGTCCGCCCTGTTTGAGTAAACTGATCCTTGGCGCTGTTCTCGTCACTTTATTGCTCTTTATCAATGCCTCTTCTTTTTTTGTCCGGTTCTCCTGGCTCACACATGGATCCAGAATTCTCGTGGGCAGCCTTTTCATCTTCTCAGGCTTTATCAAATCAAATGACCCGACTGGTTTTTCCTACAAACTGGAAGAATACTTTGATGTATTTGCAGACGATACAGCCCAATGGAGTTTTCTTGCAGGCTTTTTTCATGGGTTGAAGTCTCTATCTCTCTTTCTTGCAATATTTGTTTGTGTTACAGAAGTTGCTCTTGGTTTCATGCTTCTTGTTGGGGCTAAAATAAGACTTACTCTTTGGCTTCTCCTGTTGCAGATCGTGTTCTTTACATTCCTTACTTTCTATTCTGCCTGCTTCAATAAGGTTACTCACTGCGGGTGTTTTGGTGATGCAATTCAACTCACTCCCTGGCAGAGTTTCGGAAAAGATCTCGCTCTTATGATTCTGATTACAGTTCTGTGGGTTGGAGAGCAAAATATTAAACCGCTTTTCGGACCCTTTATTGGTAATCTGGCAACCGTTTTAATCATTGCTGGATCAATAGCCTTCCCACTCTATGCTTGGTACTATCTCCCTCCAATAGATTTCAGGCCCTATGCTCCTGGTAAAAATCTATGCGAAGAGATGAAACCTGGACCGAAGTATAAACCAGCCAAGGTTGAGACAATTTTGACCTATAAGAACATTCAGACAAATGAAAAGAAAGAATTTACCCAACAAAATTACCCATGGCAGGATACCCTTCACTGGAAATATGATACAATTGTAAATAATCTTCTTGAAAAAGCGTTTGACGAACCCAAGATCACGGACTTTAAAATAACCGACCCGGAGACACAGGATGACCTGACAGACTCAATACTCAGGATAAACGATTATTATTTTCTCCTCGTTGTAAATGAACTAGGTGAGAAGAAAAAGGATCGATTCGAACCAAGAAACTCCTATCTCAAAGTGCAAGGTAGAATCAACGATTTGGCAGCTCTTTGTGAAAAGGACAAGAAACATTTTTATGGCTTGACCAGTGCATCCAAATCCGAAATATCTGATTTCAGACATGAAGTTCAGGCAATGTATCCATATCTGAATTCTGATCAGACCGTGTTGAAAACGATGATCAGGTCTAATCCTGGACTGATGTTAATGAAAGGTTGTGTTGTGATTGCAAACTGGCCTTTTCATTCGCTGCCTTCATACAATGATGTGAAAGAAAAATACTTTAAGCAGGGCAAATAGAATTAACGGGGAGGGACCATTTAATATAGAGGGTTTTGCTGAAATTCATTACAAAGAGGTTTCTTTATGGGGTGTTGGTTATGCTGGGTGTAATCACCGTTATTTTCCTGCTGTTCAATGTCCTGCCCGGGGATCCTGCCAGGATGATGCTAGGGCAACGGGCGGACTCGCTTTCGATTGCAGCTATTAACAAAGATCTGGGAAGGGATAAACCCCTGATGACACAGTATATCATGTACCTGAATGACCTTAGCCCGATTTCCTGGTACAATATCAAAGATGAGTCCAACACTTTTTATCTGGATAGTACAAAATATGGACAACCGTGGAAGATCAAAATGGGAGCTTCGGCACTGGTCTTCAAAGCACCTTACCTCCGGCGTTCGTATCAGACTAAACGAAAAGTGACAGAACTGATCAAAGAAACCATGCCTGAAACCTTTGCGCTGGCTTTTGCATCAATGCTTATTGCTTCGGTTCTAGGTATTGGGTTTGGTATTATCGCTGCCATTAAAAAGAACAGCTTCTTTGACCGGTTTTCATTTGTAGTCGCTATTATTGGGATGTCAGGGCCTTCCTTCTTCATTGGGTTGTTACTAATGCTGCTTTTCGGTTTTGTGTTGAGCGATTATACGGGTCTGAAAGTGGTAGGAAGCCTCTATATGGTTGATGAATATACCGGTAAGGAGGTTATGCATCTTCAAAATCTGATTCTACCGGCAATAACCCTCGGGCTCAGACCATGGGCCATTGTTTTGCAGCTTACACGAAGTTCTCTGCTGGAAGTCATGTCTCATGATTATATACGTACCGCCAAAGCGAAGGGGCTGAGCTATTATAAAGTAATCTTCAAGCATGCCCTTAAAAATGCCTTGAACCCTGTTATCACTTCCATTTCGGGTTGGCTGGCAGGACTTATGGCTGGAGCTGTACTCGTCGAAAGGGTTTTCGACTGGAAAGGTATCGGAAGTGCTGTCGTGGAAGCGCTGGACAATTATGACCTTCCTGTTGTTATGGGAAGCACTTTGGTTTTCGCAACTATTTTTATTGTAATTAATATTTTGGTAGACATTACTTACGGAATTCTCGACCCTCGCGTTCGTGTTCAATAATTAATTTTCCACTGTCAGTCTTATATGAGAAAAAAAGTAGTCGCAGGCAACTGGAAGATGAACAAAAATCTTCACGAATGTATTCTTCTTGCTGATGACATCCGGGCTGGCCTTGAACTTTTTCCGAAAAATCAGCTTCCAACTGTTATTCTCGCTCCTGCATTCCCTTTTCTCTACGCAGTTTCCCAGACCTTGGGCGTTAATCAAAGCATAACCACGTCTGCACAGAACTGTTCTTCTGAAAAAACAGGCGCCTACACCGGTGAAGTATCTGTAGATATGATCCGAAGTACCGGTGCCAGATATGTCATCATCGGTCATTCCGAAAGAAGATCTCTCTTTCTAGAGACGGAGGATTTTATTCGAAAAAAATTAATTGCTTGCATTGAAGCAGATCTTGCTCCCATACTCTGTATCGGGGAAAAATCAGAGGAGAGAAAAAGTGCAAGGTATTTTGAGGTTGTTAAAAAACAAATTGATTCTGCTACTGGTAACCTTTCATCTGAAATGCTTTCTAAATTGGTTATTGCCTATGAACCAGTGTGGGCGATTGGAACTGGGGTTCATGCAAGTCCTGCTCAGGCTCAGGAAATGCACGCTTTTATTCGCCAGTCTTTTGCTCAAAGTAAGGGTATGGAATTTTCCCAAACATTGCCCATCCTCTATGGAGGGAGTTGCAATCCCGGAAACGCAAAAGAATTATTTTCCTGTAAGGATGTAGATGGTGGATTAATCGGGGGGGCTTCCCTGAATGCATCTGATTTCCTCTCCATCATCAAGGCGGCGATGGACCTTTGATTTTCTAAAACAAACAATCTCTTGTCCTCTTATCTTGAATTTGATTTTAAAGTGAATCCGTCGATTCCAGGAACGGACATACTCATTTCCGAACTTGCCGACGCTGGCTTTGAAAGCTTTGAGGAAACAAATAATGGTTGCAAAGCCTGGATTCCGGCCGAAAGTTATGATGACGATGTATTCGATTCAATTGTAGTTTTAAAATCTTCCGAATTTCACATTTCCTATGAGGTAAAGATGATAGCCCCGGTTAACTGGAATGCTGTATGGGAAAGCAGTTTTGAGCCAGTCATTACCGACCAATGTATCATCAGGGCTCCGTTTCATATGGTGGACAGAAAGTTTGAATATGAGGTTGTTATTCTGCCTCAGATGTCTTTTGGAACAGGTCATCATGAAACTACATCCCTTATGGTTGCGAAATTATTAACAATGGATCTCCGGGAAAAGGAAGTACTTGATATGGGATGCGGAACAGGAGTCCTGGCTATTTTAGCATCCATGAAAGGGGCTGCAAAAGTGTGGGCGGTTGATAATAATACAAATGCAGTCGAAAATACACTTGAAAATATTACGTTGAATAAGACAGAGCGAATTCTTGTTCATAAAGGGGATGCCGCAATTTTGCAAGGCAAAGTATTTCATGTTATTTTCGCTAACATCAATAGAAATGTCTTATTAGCAGATATGGAAAGTTATGCCGGGGCACTGAATGAGGAGGGCTCCGTATTTTTAAGTGGTTTCTTTGAAACAGACATCCCACAGATTCTAGACTGCTGCGAACGTTATGGCCTAAAAGAAAAAGGGAGAGCCATTAAAAACGGCTGGGCTCTTCTAGAGGTTAGAAAAGATTGAACGACAAGCTATTAATATATCTACTACATGCAAATTATAAAAAAAATGCTTCTTTTTTTCCTGATCTTCATCTTCTCCGGAATTCATCTGTCTGCCCAAACTCAGGCTAAATCATTCACCGAGGATCCTGTCGTTTTTATCAAAGAACTGGTCGATTTTTTCGAAACCAGTGAAAAAAAGGAGGGAAAAACTTATATCAATGAAGTCTTCCTGCCTGTGTGGCAGAAGCTGGATGATTCAAAAAAGGCTTTCGTTTATAAGATGTGCAACGCAATGCTTAAAAAGCGAATGCATACCCCTGAATTCAGGAGTCTGCTCAATGCAGTCATGGCGTTCGTGAATGGCTCTCAGCCGGAAAAGAATTTCACCGAATGGCAGAGCTGCCTAGACAAACTTCTAGCTGGAAAGGTTAGTAAGCCTTTTGTTGATTTTGTTGGCATGAGTGAGAACCTGTTTTCTTCAAACACCTTCTACAAATCACCTACCGCCGAGTGGCGTACTGAATCCAGTGATTACCAACTCTTTTGTGACAGTATTCCAAGGATTATTTTTAAAAACCTGAATTTGCACGGTTATTCCAAGGGTGACAGCACCGTGATACTCAATACTTCAGGAACGTATTTCCCGACTCAAGGTAAGTGGGTTGGAAATGGAGGTAGGGTAACCTGGAAAAGATGCGGACTTGATGAAAATCAGGTTTACGCCGATATCAAACACTACACTATTGTCCTTAAAAACCCAAGTTATGTAGCTGATTCCGTGACGTTTTATAATCAGATTTATTTCAAGGGGAAACCACTCTTGGGTAGGCTTACAGAAAAAGTAGTTTTCGATGCGACAGAGAAAAATGCTGCTTTCCCACGGTTTGATTCCTATAGCTCGAGGTACTCCATCAAAAACCTGTTCGATAATGTTGATTTTGATGGAGGATTTTCTCAGGCCGGAGGGCGTTTCCTGGGATCTGGATCCAAACAAGGTGAAGCTTCCGTTGTATTTAAAAGGAAAGACAAAAAGTTTTTGGTGGTTCATTCTTCTGGGTTCGTAATTACGAAAGAGAAACTTACCAGCGCTGATGCTGCTGTTACTTTTTATCTGGATAATGATTCCATTTGTCACCCCGATGTCAATTTCAAATATATCATTGCTGACAAAAAAGTTACCCTTTACAGAAGTGATGAAGGAGCTTCCCAGAGCCCATTCACCAATTCATTCCACAATATCGATATGTGGTTTGAACAGCTCACCTGGAAAATAGAAGAACCCCGTATTGAGATCAGCGCTGTACCTGGAAGCAGTACAAGTGAGGCAACCTTCCGATCTAAAACATACTTCAGACGCCTCATCTGGGATAAATTCCAGGGAATCGGTACTGTCAATCCTCTCCCGTTGATCAAGGATTTCGTGGTTAAAGGAAATGGCGGAAAAAGAGATTTTACGATTACTCAGCTCGCTGGTTATTTGAAGCAAAATCCTCAGGATCTAAGGATTGAGATGCTCAAATTTTCTTTTTATGGTCTTGTCTCGATGGATCTGGAAACAGATAAAGTGGTCGTGAGAGACAAACTCTTCAACTTCATCTCTAATGCACAGAACAGGCTTGACTATGATATTATTGAATTTAATTCCAGTGTTCCTCCTTCTTCTCTGAATGGCAGTATCAATTTGCTGAACTATGATATGACCATCAAAGGTGTTTCGCAGATCCAAATGAGCGACTCTCAGAATGTGGTTATTTACCCGAAGAACCGTGAAATTATTCTTAAGAAAAACAGAAATTACACTTTTGCAGGAAGGGTAGAGGCCGGAAAATTCGAATTTTTCGGGAAGGAATTTTCTTTCGACTATGAGCAATTTAAAGTAAACCTTAATAATGTGGATTCCCTGAGGATGATTGTAGATGGAAAAGGAGTGGATGCTTTTGGAAAGGTTATCCAGGTTCCCTGTAAGACGGTGGTGGAAGATATTAACGGGGATCTACTGATTGACCATCCTGGAAATAAGTCCGGTATTTTTAGCGCCAATCTTGCCCAATATCCAATTTTTAACAGCAAGAAAGAGTCTTTTGCTTATTACGACAAGAAAAACATTCAGAAAGGGGTTTACAAACGTGATAAATTCTACTTCAAACTGGAACCATTCTCTATCGATTCCCTTGATAACTTCTCGAATTCAGGTCTGAATTTCAAAGGGAAAATGACATCTGGAGGGATTTTTCCGGATTTTCAGGAAGCGCTCACCTTGCAACCAGATTATTCTCTGGGTTTTGTCAGATCAGCGCCTCCTGGAGGGTTTCCAATGTATGGAGGCAAGGGTAAATTCAACGATCAAATCCGTTTGAGTAATGAGGGGATGAAGGGGGATGGAACAATTAATTATGTCACTTCTACCACTACTTCCAAGAATTTTTTATTCTTCCCCGACTCAACCAATGCAGCAGCAGAAAAGTTCGATGTAAAGGAAGTGAAAGGTGGAAAAACGGAGTTTCCAACGGTTGCCGGGACGAACATATATATGCACTGGATGCCTAAAAATGATGTGATGCAGACATTTGACAAGGATTCCACTTTCAGTATGTTTAAGGCACAGACTAAATTCCATGGAAGGCTTGATCTTACTCCGAACCTCCTATCTGGCGATGGAAAAATAGATTTCGGAACCGCCGAGATGAAAGCCCCTCTGATGAAATTCAAGCAGAATAAATTTGATTCGGACACGGCAGATTTTGCACTTAAATCGGATGACTTCAAGGCGCTTAGTTTTGAAACCAACAACGTCAAATCCCATATCGACTTTGATACACGTACGGGAGATTTTTCTTCTAACGGAAAAGGATCTATCGTAAAGTTCCCTGTGAATCAGTATATCTGTTTTATGGACAAATTCAGGTGGTATATGGATAAGGAAACCATCGAACTCAATGGTGGAAAAACAGCTCCCAAGGTTGGGGAATATACAGACCTGAATCTGGAAGGGCCTGAATTTATCTCCACTCACCCCAAACAGGATTCGTTACGTTTCGTTGCGCCTTCTGCAAAATATGACCTCAAAAATCATATCATTTCAGCCAAGGATGTGGTTTACATTAACGTTGCCGATGCACGGATATATCCTGATAAAGGAGATGTAACCATCGAGAAGGATGCCTATATCGAACCCCTTACCAATGCCAAGATCCTGGCTAATACGGTCACAAAACATCATAAAATGTACAACGCAAATGTCAATATTTTTGCTAAGAAGAGTTACTCAGGTTCCGCTTCTTACGATTATATAGATGAAACCAAGGCCAAGCAAACACTTTATTTCTCGAATGTTCAGGTAGATACTACCGCCCAAACCTATGCAGAAACGAAGGTTGCTGAGGATGCAAAATTCACGCTCAGCCCACATTTTGATTTTAACGGAAAGGTTAAAATGCTTGCTTCTGAGGAGTTCCTGATTTTCGATGGGGTAACACGAATACAGCATTCCTGCGAAACAGTTAACAAAACCTGGTTCCAGTTCAAGGCTCAAATCAATCCGACAGCCATTCAGATTCCGATTACCGCTGATCCTGTTGATAATAACGGAAAACCAATTGCGGTAGGGGTGATGAGTACGACCGATTCAACTCATGTTTATTCTGCATTCGTTTCCCGCAGAAAGAACAAGAACGATGTTGAAGTGCTGACAGCAGATGGGTTTCTGATCTTTGATAAAAATACAGGGGAATACAAAGTTTCCAATAAAGAGAAACTTATCGAAAGAAACCTCCCTGGCAACTATGTGAGCCTGCATGTGAATACCTGTGTGCTCTATGGTGAAGGAAAGATGAATCTGGGGGCAGACCTTGGAATGGTAAAAGTGACACCCGTAGGTACAGCCACTCATTACCTGGTTCCTGATTCTACAGCGTTTGACCTCATTATTGCAACAGATTTCTTTTTTGACGATGGGCTTATGGATAAGATTTCCGATGCCATAACGGCCAAAACAGACCTTCCCGCAACGGATTTTTCACGACCCGTATACGAGAAAGGACTGAGGGAACTGATCGGAAAGGAAAAAGCAGATAAGGCCATCTCGGATATCAATCTTTATGGGAAAATCAAAAAATTTCCGGATGAATTGAAGTCCACTATTCTGTTTACGGATGTCAAGATGAAGTGGAATAAGAAGAGCCGCTCTTTTGTCTCTACCGGAAAACTGGGTATTGGAAACATCAACAAGAATCAGCTTAATAAGCTGATTGATGGCAAAATAGCAATAGAAAGGAAGAAAACTGGGGATATTCTACATATTTATCTGCAAGTTGAAGATGGAAAATGGTATTATTTCGAGTATAACCGAGGAATTATGTCTGCAATATCATCTGATGAGGCCTGGAATCAGGTCATCAAGGACATGAAGTCGGATAAAAGAGAAACCAAGGGGGAGAAAGGGCAGAGTTATCGCTTCATTCTGGGACAACCGAGCGCTCCTAAAATATGGCTAAAAAGAGTGGGGTGTGATGGTTGTTAGGTAGTTATATGTTATTATATAAAGTATCAATATACATTAGTAAAGTCTTATCAACAAATAATTGTTATCATATTTTTAAGGATTGGGTACTCTGTTTTTATCAAATTAGCTTATATTTGAGTTATAAGAAGTATTGTCGTACCTTAATCTAAAGAATGATCACACCAATTGCAGTCTCTGCATTGATTTTTGCCTACCTCCTCGGTTCATTCCCTTCAGCAGTTTGGTTGGGGAAAATCTTTTATAAAGTGGATGTTAGGGAGTTTGGCAGCGGTAATGCGGGTGCCACGAATACTTTTAGAGTGCTGGGAAAGAGAGCCGGAATTCCTGTTCTTATACTCGATATTCTAAAGGGATGGGTGGCTGTAAACATGACTTATTATCTTGTAGATGACCTCCCTGGAACTGAGCCCTTTGTAAACATGCAGATTGTTCTAGGAATTGCTGCTCTTTTTGGCCATATCTTTCCGGTATTCGCGGGGTTTCGCGGAGGGAAGGGGATTGCCACACTGCTTGGTATTATGCTCGCCATTCAGCCTGGGGCTTCTGCTATTGCAATATTTGTGTTTTTAGCAGTATTCCTTATTTCAGGTTATGTTTCCTTGAGTTCCATGCTTGCCGGTTTCAGCTTTCCTTTCATCATTATGGTTCTCTATAACACCAGTGTAGTGCCTTCCCTTCTTATCTTTTCATTCCTTATTGCCATCCTCATCCTGATTACCCATCAGAAAAACATCGAGCGCCTCATCAAAAGGCAAGAAAGTAAAACACACCTCCTACGTAAAAAAGATGGAGTGCTTGTAAAGTAATTTGCCTACCCTGTAATTATGGAAAATCCCTCTGTTCAGCATCTTTGCATCAAATTGCCTAACTTTGTTGGACTCATTAAACGCACAACAAGCCGTTTCGATTACTGATGTGAAATGTATGAATAAAAGGATTTTTTCTCATATCATTCTTTTGTGGGGAATAATTTTTTTCTTACAGATCCCAGCCCATGCCCAGAATGATCTGAGTTCAGAAGAAGCGCTTCGTAAGGAGGCCCAGAAAGTCTTTGATGATGAAGATTACCCTACAGCCCTGAAGTACTACCTGCGCCTTCTTAGCGCTAATATTAAAGATCCTCTATATAACTACCGTTACGGGGTTTGTCTGCTGGAAGCCTCTGCCGATAAAGAAGATGCTATAAAATATATAGAGAAGGCCGTTAAAGATCCCTCACTCGACAAAGAAGTGTTTTATTATTACGGACGTGCCCTCCAACTTAGTTATCGCTTCAATGACGCCATTAACGCATATGCAAAATACAAATCACTCGTTTCAGAATCCAAAGCAAAAAAACTGCAGATCGATCATCTGATTGAAACCTGTCATAACGGGAAAACCCTCCTTCGGAAAATAACTGATATTCAAGTAATTGATAAGAAAAACCTGGAAGAAAAGGATTTCTTCAGATCCTACGACCTTTCTGATATAGGAGGACGTTTGCTCATCAAGCCGGATGACTTCCGCACGGGTCTGGATAAAAAGAAGAAAGATAACTCCATAATTTTCCTTTCTCCTGATAAAAATGAAATCTACTTTTCAAGCTATGGAAGTAGTGATGAAAACGGGAAAGACATCTATGTAATTACAAGGCTTCCCAGTGGAGAATACGGCAAACCAGTATCTCTGGGATACCCTATAAACACAGAATTTGATGAAGATTATCCATTTCTGCATCCCAATGGAATGGTGCTTTATTTTGCATCCAAGGGACATAACAGCATGGGTGGATATGATATTTTCAAATCAGAAAGAAACTCTGAAACAGGAGCCTGGGGAAAGCCTGTCAACCTTGATTTTCCAATCAGCACTCCCGATGATGATATCCTTTTCGTTACCGATAAAGACGAAAAGACTGCTTATTTTGCTTCCCGTCGGGCAAGCGAAAAAGGGAGGATAGACGTATATCACATCAATCTGCAGCGAAAACCAGTTGATGTTTGCGTATTCAAAGGGACTTTCTTGCCACAAGATGGAAAGAGCAAGGCCGCAAAGATTACAGTCAAGAATGTAGATATCAACGAAGTTGAAGCGATACTTACAGCTAATGAAGCTCTGGGTGAGTATAGCTACAATCTTCCTAACGGAGGAAAATTTGTGGTAACCGTGGAGACTCCTGAAGGCGATATCCAGTCGGATGTTCTGATGATTCCTCAACAATTTGAAACTGTTCCGATCCGTCAGGAAATTACATACATAGAAGGAAAGCTTCATGTAAATTCCTTCTTCGGGGAAAACCATGGGGAAGATGATAAATACAGCCTGGTTACAGAACTGATTAAGGAGAAAGCCAGGATGGATGTGAACCTGACAAAAGCAGCAGCAGAAGCTACACAAACGGCTACTGAAAAAGCTGATTCTGCCCGAGTTGCAGATTCTACACTCATAGCCTCCAAAATTCCTCAAAAACATTTGTCGAACGAAGACCTTATTAAAATAGCAGATCAGGATGCTGCTGATCTGGAAAAAGAGGCCAAAGATTTAAGAGAGGCGGCTGATAAGGCCCTGCAGATTGTTAATGACAAGAATATCAAAGCCCAGGAAGAAGGCAAAAAGCTTCAGGAAGCGAATGATGCTATGTCGGCCGCTACAGATGCAGGAGATAAACAGATTCAAGCTGCAAGGTTGGATTTGCTGCAAAATCAGCGAAACAATGCAGAAATTGAAGCTGTGGCTGCCAATAACTTTTTCAATACACTCGATTCGGAAGCATCCAGAAAGAAGAAGGAGGCTGATCTGAGCAAGCAATATGCTGCTGACCTGGCATCTGCCATAAAGTCGAATTCAAAAGATGCAATGGCAAAGCTGGATACGAAAAAGGAGGAGCTGGATAAGCTTACTGAAGATAAGGCAGGAGGGGATGATCCGGTAACAGCCATTCGCAAGGAGGCCACCGCCAAACAGAAAGAAGAGAACGCAGCCAGAGATGAATCAGCTTCTATCAGAGATGAAATTCACGGTATGGAAGCTGAAGTTGAAAATCTGAGCAGAGAAGAAGGTGAGACCACCAATCCTCAGCTCAAGGAAGGGCTAAAAGGCCAGATTAATGGCTTGAAAGAAGACATCATCAAAAAGAAGAACGACCTTACTACGAATGACCTGAAAGTTGGAAAATTGCAGAAAGAAGCAGAAAACCTGAACAGTCAGGCATCGTTAGTATACCAAATGAATGAACAGATCAAATCCGGTCAGGTGCCGGTTAGTTCTGAAGCCATTGATAAAGATAAACTCAATCTGCAGATCAGTTCTTATCATCCCCAAGTACTTTCTACCACTGTTAACACAGACCAGCCTATTGTTCATGATACCTCCAGAACCATTACAGAAGCACCCGGTGATAGTACTTTAAAATCTTCTGTAGTAAAAGAGGATAAACTGAAAAAGGAAACAGAAAAAGACAGTCAGGGTAAATATGTAGAACAGGAAGCTGCTTTTACTAAGGCAATTGCTGATGCCGATACTAAAACAGGAAATCTGGAAAAAGAACAGGCAAAGGCAGAGGCATACCAACAATGGTCAGATGCAATCAGTCACCGGATAGAGGAAAAGAACACGGAACTGAAAAACACTACAGACCCAGCACGACAAAGCCAGCTGAATGAGGTCATCACAGCGCTCACCAAGGAAAAAGAAGAGAAACAACACCAGGCTGTGGAAAGTAGTGATAAAGTAAACAAACTTAAACAAGCTCCACCGGTTGAAGTCTCCCAGGCTGATTATGCCCGTCATTACGAAAACAGGATCGCTACCATGGATTCAGCCACAGACAAACCGGCTCAAGCCCAGGCAAAGGCTGAAATTTATAAAGATTGGGCTTCAGCTATCAGGAATGATGCTAGCCAGAAAAAGAACCAGATGGAAGCAAGTAAGGACCCTTCCGAAAAAGCCAAACTGAAAGAAGAAATTTTTCAGCTTGAGAAAGATGCTGAAACGAAAGAAGCAACTCAAAAAGAATTACTCGCATCTGCTCCTGTAAAACAAAAAGAACTAGACCACAAAGCAGAAGAGCCTGAATCTACAAATCCTGTAGCGTATCAAAACAAACTCACTGCCGTGGAGTCCCTGCCAACGCAGGAATCCAAAGACTCGGCCAAAGCATTGGTATATAAAGAATGGGTGACTTCTTTAAATCAGGATTTGAAAACCCGGAAAGAAAAACTTGCAACGATCACGGAGCCTGACAAGAAGAAGTCAGAAGAAAAAGCGATTTCTGACTTGGAGACGGAAGTAAAGAGTAAAAACGAAGAAGCAGCCAGATTAACGAAAAAAGTGGAG
>Ga0207068_1048_pt1 | contig 37044 bp, 32 predicted proteins | sample Alteio_BWMinCont_23_FD_153475 | JGI IMG/M metagenome (GOLD analysis project Ga0207068, IMG submission 153475) | Enriched cells from forest soil in Barre Woods Harvard Forest LTER site, Petersham, Massachusetts, United States -... | ecosystem: Environmental > Terrestrial > Soil > Temperate forest >... | reverse complement strand
TTATTTGCGGGAATTTGAAGATAGAGATTAGAGGTTGGTTAATTAGAGATTAGGACAAACAGCGTTGACACAAGGTTTTTAATTTTTACAAGATGGAAAGCATATTATATAACATCAGCCAGGTTTTAGGGATAACCGTAATTCACTCGTTATGGCAAGGATTGTTGCTTTGGATTATTTTGCGCATTGCTTTCACAGCTGCGCCTTCATTATCGCCTGTTAAAAAATATAACCTTTCCGTTGCGGCAATTACATCCATATTTATATGTTTTGTTTATACACTTTATGCAGAAGTGCGGGTTTATAACTGGGTTGATTTAAAATCAGCAACTGCATTGTCTTTATTACCTTATTTAAATGTTGGCCATGCCATACCAAACCAGTCTGTTTATAGTACTATCGCCGCTTATCTTCCTTATATATCGGCTATATATATTGTGGGGCTCACTATTAACCTTATAAAACTTACCGGCGAATGGAGTAAAATAAGGCTGATAAAACAATCGGCTTTGCCCGCCGGGCAGATGCAGCAGTTTATCAATACTTTTTCAAAAAAGCTCGATATCACCAAACATATAAATATAAAATTCAGCGATTTGATTGATGTACCCTGCATGCTGGGCTATTTTAAACCTATCATCCTGCTACCTGTATCAATTGCTACCTATCTATCAGCCTGCGAAATTGAGGCCATTTTATTACACGAATTATCGCATATAAAGCGTAATGATTACTTGGTAAACCTGCTGCAGCAGTTTATAAACGTAATGCTTTTCTTTAACCCTTTTGCTCTATTGATTAGCCGTATAATAAACCAGGAAAGGGAAAATAGCTGTGATGACCTGGTTGTTGGTAAAACCGACCAACCGCTCATCTATGCACATGCACTGCTAAGACTGGAAGAAAACCGGACATCCAACCTGCAATTTGCACTGTCGGCTACCGGTAAGAAGTATAATTTATTAAACAGAATTGAAAGGATCATGAAAACAAAAAAGCCAATTGGCAATACACGTCAATTATTAACAGCAGTGCTTTTATTGGCCGGCGGCCTGTGCAGCATTGCGTGGTTTAACCCAAAAGCTGCTTATGCAAATACAGCAGCTGGGAACAAAACTATAACTAAGACAATTCCACATAACCTACTATTGACGACTGGACAGGATTCAAATAAAAACATTTTGGTTAACGATACCATTAAACGCCATCACAAAAGCAGGATGGTGATTGTTGATAAAAACGGAAAGAAAAGAGTTTACAACGGTGAAACTGACAGCGCAACCATGGATTCTTTGGATAACTTTTATTCGGGCACTGCATGGCGCAACCAAATGGAAGCGATACGCAAGCAGGGGGAAGAAATGAGGAAACAGTTTGACAACCCTGCATGGAAAGCACAAATGCTGGCCATGCAAAAACAGGGCGAGGAAATGAAGAAACAATTCAATAGTCCTGAGTGGAAAGCGCAAATGGAGAATATGAATAAGCAATTCAAAAGCCCCGAATGGAAAGCGCAAATGGAGAATATGAAGAAACAAGGCGAAGAAATGAAAAAACATTTCAACAGCCCGGAATGGAAAGCACAAATGGACGCCATAAAAATACAGGGCGAACAAATGAAAAAGCAATTCAATAGCCCTGAATGGAAAGCTCAAGTGGAGGCTATGAAAAAACAGGGCGAGGAAATGAAAAAACAATTCAATAGTCCCGAATGGAAAGCACAAATGGATGCTATACAGAAACAGGGTGAAGAAATGAGAAAGCATTTTAACAGCCCTGAATGGAAAGCGCAAATGGAGAACATGAGGAAACAGGGCGAAGAAATGAGCAAACAATTTAACAGCCCCGAATGGAAGGCTCAGATGAAAAATATGGGAAAACAATTTAATGACGTGTGGATATATCACTCCAAAGACTCATTAAAAGTAAGCAGGGATACTGTTAGGAAGTAGAAATGGTGGGGTCCATAGTTGATGGACCATAGTCAATGGCAGGAAATGTAACGCTGTATTAACTATCGACCATAGTCTATGGACTATGGACTTAATAAAAAATTAAAATGGAAAACATACTGTACAACATCAGCCAGGTTTTGGGTATAACTATCCTCCATTCGTTATGGCAGGGGCTGCTTATTTATTTTATGCTCAGGATGGTGCTTATGTTTTCCGACCAGTTATCCTCATCAAAAAAATATATACTGGCTGTAACAAGCCTGCTTGCCATAACCGGCTGGTTTATTTATACACTAATAAACGAAATACATATTTATAACTGGCTGGCTGTTGCACCGGCAAAACTTTCAGCAATGCCGTTAATTTCCGGGTTACCGGCCGATATCCGCCAGTTTAATAACGACAGTATCCGGTATTACTACAACATCGAGGGTTATCTGCCTTATATAACCATACTTTATATTGCCGGCCTGTTATTTAATACAAGCAGGCTAATATTATCGCGCAAAAAGATAAATGCCATCAGGAAAGTATTAAGCATCGATATCGCCTTGCAGTACAAAGTAACCAAGTTTGCCGAGAAGCTGAAGATCGGCAAAAGCGTAAAAGTTGGCTTAAGCAAGCTGGTTGATGTGCCTTGTATGGTTGGTTATTTTAAACCGGTCATCCTGCTGCCTTTCAGCCTGGCCACCTATCTGTCTACCAGCGAAATTGAAGCTATCTTACTTCACGAGTTGGCGCACATAAAACGCAACGACTACCTAATTAACCTGCTGCAGCAGGTGATCTCTATATTGTTATTCTTTAATCCTTGTACCCAGCTCATTAACCGTATAATTAACGAGGAACGTGAGAATAGCTGCGACGACATGGTAGTAAGCACAACCTCCGATGCGCTGATGTATGCAAAGGCACTGTTAAAGCTCGAGCAATCGCGCGAAAACGACCTTCAACTTGCAATGGCGGCTATCGGTAAAAAACATCATTTATTAAACAGAATTGAACGAATTATGAAAACTAAAAAACAAACTCAAAGCATGCGACCGGCATTACTGGCCATGCTTATATTAACCATTGGCATAGGGAGCATAGCATTGTTTAACCCCCAAATTGCCGAAGGCAAAATATCTGTAAAAGCTATTGTACCGGTTATAAATAAACTGACCACTGCCGATACCATAAAGAAAGCGGCCGTTAAAAAGAACGTTACAGCCAAAACGTACCGTAAGCCGAAAGCCATTATTAAAGGAACAAATGGCAGTGACAATATTTACGTTTATGATTCAAACGACAACCATAATCACAACTTTAATTATAACCATCATGGTGATGACCCTGAGTTGGAAAGGTTGAGCGCCGAAGTTAACAAGCATGGTGACGCCATTAATAAATATTACGAGAGTCCTGAATTTAAAAAGATAAGTGACGAGATGGATGCAAAAGGAAAAGAAATACAAGCCTTTTACGATAAACCGGAGTTGAAAAAGTTACAAGAAGAGCAGAACAAATTAAACGAGGATTTCAACAAAAAATGGGGCGATAACTCAGCGACCAATAAGTTGAGCGAGCAAATGGATGCCATAGGCAAAAAGATGGATGCTTACTATAACAGCCGTGAGTTTAAAGATATGGCCGCCAGGCTGGAGAAGAAATACGGTATAAAACATGACGATTATTATGATGACCGTGATGAAAACCATATGAAATTCCGCGACGAGCTTAAAGCGAATATACCGGCCGACATAACACAGGCATCTGAACAAATAAAAAGCCTGGGCGAACAAATGCGGAACCGTTACAAATCGCCGGAGTACATTGCGGATAGGGATGCAATGAAAAAAGTTGGCGATGACTTAAGGAATGCTTATCACAATCCCCAAATTAAAGAGCAGCAGGAAGAGATGCGCCAGTTGAGCCAAAAAATGCGTGAACTTAGCCATAACCCCGAGATAGAAAAGGAAAAACAGCTTTTAAGGGAAGCTACGGCCAAAATGAGGGCATATCAGCACAGTCCCGAATACATAAAACACCTGTCGGTTTTAGATGAAGCGCCGGAAAAACCGGAGGCCCCGGAAAAACCAGAAGCACCGGAAAAACCGACGACTGATAATAATTAAAAGGATCTTCTGAATGCCAGGGGAAAAGGAATCATTCATTAACAGCATTTAAAGTATCATGAAAACTAATAAAAAAATGCCTGGCATGCGCCTGGTCTCATTGGCTATGCTTATAACAATGATGGGCATTGGCTTAATAGCCTTATTAAGTCCCGGAATTGCGCACGGTGCAATAGCAATAAAAGCCATTAACCCGTTACGGGGCAATTTGCTTGCCGATACTATTCATAAACCCGTTGCCAAAAAATCGGAGCATTTAGCCAGGACCCATGCTTATAAAAAGCCATCGCAGTTAACAAGCAAGGACAATTATAGCCCTGAAGAGAAATTGCAGGAATTAAGCGCAGAAGTAGAAAGAAATTCAGCAAAACTGAACAAGTATTATAACAGCGGTGCGTTTAAGACTACCCAGCATGACCTTGAACAAAAAGGACGTGAAATAAGCGAATTTTACAATAAACCTGAATTGAAAAGCTTACAGGAAGAGCTGGGGAAAGTAAGCGGCGATTTTTCCAAAAAATATAGTAATAATGAAGAAACACAACAGCTCTCGGCAAAAATGGGCGAACTTGGACGAAGTGTAAGCGCTTATTTCTATACCCCTGAGTTCAAAAAAATGAACGAAGCGCTTGAAGATAAATACGGCATACCTCGTCATCGTGAATATAATGATGACTATTATAAGGACGAGAATTACAAGAAGTACCAGGCCGAACTGGAAAGCAAACTACCGCCCGAAATAAAACGGCAAACCGCTGAATTAAATAAGATGGGCGAACAAATGACCGCCCATTATGAATCCCCTGAGGCTAAACAGCTTCAGCAACGCATGCAGGAACTTGGTGACAGCCTAAACAAAGCATACGAGAATCCATCCATTAAACAGCAGCAAATGGAAATGGATAAATTGAGCGGGCAAATGAACTCGTACCAAAATAACCCGGAGCTAAAAAGGGCCAATGAACAGTTGCAGCGGTCTGTTGCCAGGATGAATGCCTATATGAACAGTCCTGAGTATCAACATTACCTGCGGAATTTAGAGAAAATGAGCTTTAACGATGAGAAACCGGGGTTAGATAATTAGTGATTGGAGGTTAGAGATTAGTTGGTTTCGGCCTTAGATTTTTTCCTAACTAATCTCTAATCTCTTACCGCTAATCACTACTTTAGTATCCTTCAAAACAAGGATACTTTTTTTATGCTTCAAAAGCTCAACATCAGCAATTACGCTTTAATTGATAACCTTGAGATCAGTTTCGATAGCGGGTTAAATATACTTACCGGCGAAACCGGCGCGGGTAAATCTATCATTTTAGGTGCGCTTTCGCTTATTTTAGGGCAGCGTGCCGAAAGTCGTTATTTTTTTAACCAGCAAAAAAAATGTGTTATAGAAGGTACATTTAAAATTGGCGCATTCCATTTAAAAACTTTTTTTGAGGATAATGACCTTGATTACGAAGCCGAAACTGTTTTACGCCGCGAAATATCGGCAGACGGTAAATCAAGAGCTTTTGTAAATGATACGCCGGTTAATCTGCCTGCGCTTAAAGCCCTCGGCGAAAAACTGATAGACATACACTCACAACACGCTACATTAGAAATAAATGACCCGGAATTTCAGTTGCTGGTGGTTGATGCTGTTGCCAAACATGCTGATTTACTCAATGAGTACCGGTCGAAATTCAGGGCATATAAAAAATCAAACTCCAAACTACAGCAGCTTATTGAAGAAAGCGATAAAGCTAAAGCCGACCTTGATTATTTCAAGTTTCAATTTGATGAGCTGGAAAAAGCTAACCTGGTAGCTGATGAGCAGGAGCTGCTTGAACAGGAACTTTACACGCTTAATAATGCCGGCGAAATAAAACGCAACCTGCTTGGCGCATTTTATTTAATGGAAGACGGCGAAACCTCGGCCATTATACAACTGCGTGAAGCGGGGCACCAGTTGGTAACGTTAGAAAAATTTAACCCGCTGATAGCGGAATTACACCAGCGCCTAAACAGCACAATAATTGAGTTAAAAGATATAGCTACCGAAATTGAAATTATTGAGCAGCGCACCCATACCAATGAAGCCCGCGCAGAAGAAATAAATACACGGTTAAGCCTGATCTATAATCTACAGAAAAAACACCGGGTAAACAGCAACGCAGAATTATTGCAGTTGCAGGATGAACTATCAGGCAAGATACAGCAGGCTGTTTTTGGGGATGAGGCAATTGAAAAATTGAAGTTGCAACTTAATGCCGATAAAAATGAACTTGAAGAATTAGCGGGCGAACTTTCTGCCAATCGTAAAAAAACCGCCCCGTTAATTGAGGCCCAGGTATTGAAAACCCTTAGTGAAATGGGTATGGAAAACGCTGCGCTAAGCATCGAACTCTCCTCACCCTTAGGACATAACTCTCCCTTTGGCGCTTTGGGGGCTAATGGAGTTGATGAGATCCGCTTTTTATTCAATGCCAATAAAGGGCATGCACTGGCCGAAATGAGCAAAGTAGCATCTGGGGGCGAGCTTTCAAGGCTGATGCTGTCCATAAAATCGCTTATTGCCCAAAATACCGCTTTGCCTACCATTATTTTTGATGAAATTGATACAGGTGTATCCGGCGAGGTAGCCAATAAAGTGGGGCAAATTATGGAACGGCTTGCGGATAACCTACAGGTAATTACCATCACGCACTTACCGCAGATAGCCAGCAAAGGCCAGAGCCATTATTTTGTTTACAAAGATGACGAAGGCGCAACCACTTATACCCGCATAAAACAATTAGACAAACAGGAACGCATTTTGGCAATTGCCAAAATGCTGAGCGGCGATAAGCCGGGAGAAAGTGCGTTGCAGAATGCGAGGGAGTTGCTGAATGTGTAGCGTTCACTTCACACATGCACACACAATTTAAATATCGTTAATGTCTGATAATCAGATGTCCCAATTTTAATTTACGAAATTTTTACGAAATTTGAAAAACCATTGATGGGTGTACGCCTATCTTAATCAGTGAAAATATAGCTCCCGAAATTTGGCTAAAGCCCTGCTTTGCTATCCATTTTCCGTCGGTTAAAACCGACGGCAATGATTTGCGTACCATTTAAATTTTATTGCCGTCCCTTTCAAGGGACGGGTAAATTAAAAAAGCGAAAGGGGCTTTAGCCAAATGGCGCTATGCTTTTACTGCGATCAAGTAACCTCGTTATCCGTTATTCTTTGCCATCCATATCTGATCATAAATTCATTAACCTCCTCGCTAAAAGTTTTTTTCGAATGGTGTTTTTCCTGATTATTTATGTACATGGCAACCTGTTCAAGCTGCGATTCACTTACAGAAACCGCGAAATAATCATCCTGCCAGCTAAATTTCCCATTGACTAAATTATTTGAGTTTATCCAAAACGAGGATTCTCCCTTTATAAGTTGGACTACTTTTGCTATCGTTTGATCCTTTCCTAAAGAAATAAGGCAATGAACATGATCTGTATAACCACCTATTGACTTTAAAAATATCCCCTTTTCCCGACAATTTTCGGTGATATGTTCATGCAGATCATCTCTGACCCGCTTTTCAAGGAACGGGTCGCGGTTCTTGGTTGCAAACACTAAATGAACCCAAATTCTTACGTACGACATGGCGGTTATTTCGGCTAAAGCCTTTTTTGCATAAATATAACATCCGTTGGCTAAAGCCAACGGCAATAGTTTATTTCTTTATATTTTATTGTATAAAGAACTCAAACCCCATCATTAGTTGTTTTTCATTGCCGTCGGTTAAAACCAACGGCAAAATTAGTGCATTATATAAATTTTATTGCCGTCCCTTGAAAGGGACGGGCAAATAAAAAAGGCGACAGGGGGCGTTAGCCAAAACGGCGCTATGCTGATTTTTTGTTTTACACTCAATCTAAATTCGTAAATCGTAATTCTTAAATAATAATTTAACTTTGCCTCCACTATAAACAAACTAAACATGGCTTACAATTTATTAAAAGGTAAAAAAGGGATCATTTTTGGTGCGCTTAACGAGCAATCCATAGCCTGGAAAGTAGCACAGCGTGCTGTTGAAGAAGGCGCTGAAATTATTTTAAGCAATGCCCCTATCGCTTTGCGCATGGGCGAAATAAACAAACTATCCGAAGAATGTAACGCCCCGGTTATCGGCGCCGATGTTACCGTTACCGACGATATTGTAAACCTGTTTACCAAATCGCAGGAACATTTTGGTAGTGGTATCGATTTTATGCTGCATTCAATAGGCATGAGCGTTAATGTGCGCAAAGGCATCACTTACACCGAAAACAATTACGATTTTACACATAAGGGCCTTGATATTTCAGCGCTCAGCCTGCACCGTATACTGCAAACAGCCATGAAAATGGACGCGATAAATGAATGGGGGTCTGTACTGGCCTTAACTTATATTGCCGCCCAGCGGGTATTCCCTGATTATAATGACATGGCCGATAACAAGGCTTACCTTGAAAGCATCGCCCGTAGCTTCGGCTATTATTATGGTACCAAAAAACATGTGCGCATCAATACGGTATCGCAATCACCTACGCGTACAACTGCCGGCTCGGGGGTTAAAGGTTTTGAAGGTTTTATAAGGTATGCCGAAAAAATGAGCCCATTAGGCAATGCCAGCGCCGACCAGTGTGCCGATTATTGCATCAGCTTATTTTCCGATCTTACCAAAATGGTAACCATGCAAAACCTGTTTCACGATGGCGGTTTCTCATTCACCGGGGTTACCCAAGCCGTTATTGAGCAGATGGAGAAGGACTGATGTTAGTTAATTAGAGATTAGTTGATTAGAGATTAGAAGGAATCTCCAACTAATCTCTAATCACAAAAAAAATAGGCATGCGTAACCTTTTCGCCTTCTTTATTTTTTTATTGCCTTTTACCTGCCTTGCTCAATATAGTATCTCGGGCAGGGTGATAGATCTTGCCGATAAAAAACCCGTAGCCGATGCCAGCGTGTTTTTGAACAATGCAACAGTTGGTACTAAAACTGCCGACAACGGTACTTTTACGATAAATAGCGTAAGGCCAGGCCAGTACGATCTTGTGGTATCTATTGTCGGCTATGAGACTTATCACCAGGCTGTTATGGTAAATAATAATATCAGTTTGCCTGATATCCAGGTATTAGCAAAAACTATCCAGCTAAAAGAGGTGCGGATAGGGCCAAACCGCAATTGGGACAGGGACTACGAAACATTTAAACGGCTCTTCTTTGGTGTATCAGACTATACCGATCAATGTAAAATACTTAATCCCGACGTACTCGACTTAGACTTCAACCCCTCAACCCTGGTATTTTCAGCAAAATCATCTGATTTTATAGTGATAGAAAATAACGCACTGGGTTATAGAATTAAATACCTGCTATCCGAACTTACCAATGACAGTCGTTCCGGCGAGTTATATTTTGAAGGCTCGGCTTCATTTGAAGAGATGAAAGGATCGGAAGCCAAGCAACGCCGGTGGAAGAAAAACAGGTTAAATGCTTACCTCGGTTCGAGCATGCATTTTTTAAGATCAGCCATAAGCAACACCATCACAACAGAGGGGTTCAAGGCATTCAGGCTCATCAGGAAACCTGACCCAAAATATCCGGCAGGCGCCAAAAGATATATCCAGACCCTTGTTAACAAGCCCCTGTCGGTAAGTGATATGGTAAAACTTACGGATATAAAAGGCCAGTTTGCATTAGGGTTTGATGATTGCCTGTATATTGCGTACAACAAAAAATTCCGCGACACAAGCAATACCAAAAACAAGGGCCCGGCTACAATACCTGTGCCCGATTATCTGAGCGACCCACAAACCACCATTGTGGTTTTTATTGAGCCTTACGCCTTTTTCGATTTTAATGGTATAATTATAAACCCGCGCAGCATAATTTATAACGGCGACTGGGGCAAAAGCCGCATCGCGGAACTTTTACCGGTTGATTATGTACCGTGATTGGGGAAGTTAGCAGTTTTCGGTTGGCAGTTTAAAATAATGTGCAAACTGCAAACCAGTAACTGCTAACTGAGAAAATGTTGCAAACTGCCCACTGGCAACTGCAAACTCCCCTATTCCACCCTGTACTTATACACCTGCCTGCCCAAATTACCATTATCATCAATTCCCTCCACTACAATACGGTAAATACCTTTTGTATCATTATTAAAATATTCAAATGATGCTTTGCCGTCATTACCGGTGATGATATTGGGATTCCAGTAAATCGTGTTACGCAGGTCAGGCGTTTGTTCATCGGTTTTAGGGTTATTATATTTTGGTGAATAAAATGTCCGCGCCTTGTAAAAGCCCTTGAAGGGATAAGTTATCAGTCCGGATGGCGTTTCGCTGGTAACATAATTTTTGTCCGCGCCGCGTTTGGTGGTTATTATCAATGCCCCGGTCGGGGCGTCTGATCCGTAAATAGCAATGTAAGCGCCGCTTCGCAACACTTCAATACTATAAATGTCACTCGCGTTCATGTCATTTAAATGACTGCCGTCTAATATTATACCATCAATAATCACAACCATCGGTGTGTTTCCGCTAAGTCGGCCCTGCGCACGGATATTGTAGGGCGTACCATTTCTGAAAGTTACCCCAAAAACTTTTCCGTTCAAGCAGTCGGAAAGGGTTATACAGCCTTCAATTTTATCGCCCATAATCACCTGGTCGGCATTTCCTCCGCCATGTAAATTAGAGGAACTAGAAAGATCAGGCGCTTTGTTTATTTTCTTACCCACTATATTTACCTGCTTGAGCACAGTTGAGGCAGTATCGGTGCCCGCGTAACGTTTCGTTGTTAAGATCAATTCGGGAGAGGTTGAACCTGTTGCGGCAATCATTCTTATACTTTCAACTTCTTTCGGCAAAAAGAAATTTACGTCATCTATATTTCGCTCAAGACCATCAATAATAACCTTTATCGGCCGCCCCTCGAACTTATAATGATGATCAAAGCCTGCAAGCCCTGGTATTGATAAGGTCAACGCCTCTTCTATATTAAAAAACTCTTTCCCTAATCTTTTCATATCCACGTCGTATTCAGATACAGCACCATAATCGTTATATGCATCGGGTTTCGAGATCGGCCTGCTTTTAATAGTTACCTCCTTAAGATTAATCCCATTTTTCAGCGAATCAATTCTTTTTTGTTTTTGGTAATCTTCATAATCTTTTTGCATTGCGGCCACTGTTTGTGGCGATAACCCCGGCATTGCATCAGCAGTTTTTTCCTTCAGTATGGCCGGATAATCTTGCTGCTTCACATAAATAGCGACGTTGCTCCCATTATGAGCTTTGCGGGCGCGTAGTACCAGCTTTGCGGTATCCGACAGATAGAGACCGGTAAATTTGAAATTGCCGTTTATATCAGTTACGGTATCCCTGATTACGTTTTCCCTTGTAGCTACCAATGTTATTTTACCGTCGGGCACCGGTTTCCCTGACGGGGTTTTTAAGGCGCCACTTAGCTCAAGCGATCTTTCAGGCTGATAAGCTATTGTTTGATTTGTATTGTTTAATACCTTTCTCCAGTCAAACCTGCGGTAGCCCTGTGTCAGCATCAGTATATCCAGGTCGGCCCTTGTTTGGTCATTGGGGTTTATAAAATAATAGTTCGGCTTTTCTATATACCCCTGCAGGTCCGAGGTTAACAACAGGTTGTTCAGGATAGTGCTTTCACTACCTTCATCTATTCCTACCCTGCTCTCGTTTATCACCGCTACTGAAAAGCTGCCCGTTGCCGGGATATTGGTATTTTCCTTCGCGTTTAATTCTATCTTTACTGGTTGCCTTGTACCGTACGTTGCCGATGTTGCGGCTATGCGTAGTTTGAGCGTATCATTATTTTGTATATAGGCGATCCGCTCGGCCAACGGTTCCCTGCTTTGCGAAAACAAAGTAAACTGTGCAATGCCCGATGGGAAACGGCCCTTATCCACCTTTGCTGTGTACACCAGCCCTTCAAGCTTACCTTGAGAGGCATAATATACTTTGCCGCTGCTTTGCGCCATTATATAAAATATGTTGTTTTTCTGTTCGTTAAATACTTTTTCATTTACGGCCACTTTTATATATATGCTATCGGGGCCGCTGTTATTTAATGCCAGGGTATAGCCTTCTTCCAGCGCTTTTGGCAGGTCGACAGTAAAGTCCGATTCGCCCGATCTGCTTATTTTTGCTTTATAGGTTTTGCCGCTTTGCGGGATAAGTGCAAATATTCCCATTCCCAAATGCTGTGTAGCAAAATCGGCTACTATATTGCCCTGGTTATCTTCAATTGTTCCTTTTATATCTTCGCCAAGTCCATTACTATTTACTACTTTAATGGCTACCCTTGAGCGCACACCATCTACCAGTTGCCCCCCTTCTGGAAAAAACTGTACATCGGGATTTAATGCTATGGCTTGCTTTGCCTGCGCTAATGAGAATTGAAGCCCACCTACCTGTACGCGCACATTAAAAAAGTACTCGGGCCCGGCATTCCGCATCCAGTTGGTATAAGCCCTGATACGATAATTTCCCGGTTTAAGCTTACGAGATAAAGCAAAATTGCCCCATGTAACGCCCGATAATAAAGGCAACGTTTGCCGGATGATCACCGAATCATGCGCATCGATCAGCTCGGTATGCAATACCGAACCCAAGCCGGACAGCTGGTGGTGCTGCCCTATTACGGTATAGGCTTTGTACCAGATGGTATCGTCAAAGGCATAAGATGGTTTATCGAGCTGCAGGTATACCTTTTCGGTAGCGGGCTGCTTTTCAAGCATACCGGCTGCACGGCTTAAAAAGGAAGTATCAGTTTGGGAATACGCGGGACAATTAATAGTTAAAAAAAGTGAAAGGCATAACAGGGATAATAATTTCATATTAAGCTTAGGGTTATTTCCTGCAAAATACTAATTTATTTCTGTTACTACACCTACTAAAAGTGGTCTGCAGTTTTCGGTTTGCAGTTAGCAGTTAAACCGTTTCGGGCTAACTGCAAACTGCCCGCTGCAAACTGAAAAACCTACTCCACTTTATATCTATACACCTGCCTGCCCAAATTGCCGTTATCATCAATACCTTCAACAACTACCCGATAAGTTCCTTTGGTATCGTTATTCACATATTCAAACGATGCCTTGCCATCTTTATCAGTTATGATATTAGGTTTCCAGAAAATTGTGTTACGCAGGTCAGCAGACTGCGTTGCTGTTTTTGGGCCGCTATATTTTGGCGTATAAAAAGTGCGTGCCTTATAAAAGCCGTTAAAGGGATAAGTAATAATACCGGATGGCGTTTCGCTGGTAACGTAGTTAATTTCATCGCCGCGCTTTGTGGTGATAACCAGTGCCCCGCCCGGTGCATTTGATCCGTAAATAGCTAAATAGGCCCCGCTTCGTAACACCTCTATACTGGAAATATCATTCGAATTTATTTCATCTAAGTTATTCCCGTTCATTATTATGCCGTCAATAATTATAACCATTGACGGCATACCGCTCAGCCGGCCCATGGCGCGCATCAAATAAGGTATACGCTTACCGAAAGCGTCCGGTGCACTAAAAACAACTCCGGTAACCCTTCCCTGCAAGCAATCCGTAATCACAGGACATCCTTCCAGCTTGTCGCCCATAATAATCTGGTCGGCATGGCCGGGGCCATTAAGGTTATCCGAATGTGTAAGCTCAGGCTTTTTATTGATCTTTTTTGCATTTACATTAACCTGTTTTAATGCAGTAGTATCGGTTGCAGGGTCTTCGTTGTCTTCGCCGCCATGTTTGGTAGTTATGATTAAAGCGCCGCCCTCTATACTGGTTCCATAAACGGCGCTGGCCGCTTGTGTTCTCAATACTTCAATACTGTAAATGTCATTTGGATTTATATCATTTAAATGGTCATGAGTAAGAATAACGCCGTCAACAATTATTGACATCGGAGAATAGTGATATCTTATATTTAATGGGGATCCACTTTTCGAAAAAGTTACACCAAAGACTTTCCCTGTCAAACAATCCGACAGATTAATACAGCCGCCCAAATCTTTCCCCATGATCACCTGGTCTGCATTGCCGCCGCCGTGCAGGTTGGCCGAGGCGGCAAGGTATGGGTCGGGTTTTATTTTTTTGCCCTGGATGTTTACCTGTTTAAGCTTAACGGTTGAAACTGTATCGGTACCCGCATAACGTTTGGTGGTTAATAATAATGTTGGCGATGATAATCCTGTCCCCGATATCACCCTGATGCTTTCAACTTCCTTTGGCGAAAAATAATTGAGGTCGTCGGCTTTGCCTGGAAACCCGTCGATCAGTATTTTTATAGGCCTGTTTTCATAGGCATAATGATGATTTAGGCCATTTAATCCCGGGATGACCAGCGTCAAGGCATCTTCTATTTTGGAAAACTCTCTACCTAACCTGGCCATATCCACATCATATTCAGATACTGCGCCATAATTGTTATATATGTCGGGTTTATTGATTGCCCGGCCTGTTATTTTAACCTCTTTTAAGGCTATTCCGTTTTTTATTGAATCTGTTTTTTTCTGTTGTTGGTATTCTTCATAGTTTTTTTGCATTAATGCTGCCACTTCCGGAGATAAAGCTTGCGCTGCATTCATGCCATTTTCTTTTATAACGGCCGGATAATCCGGCTGCTTTACGTAAATGGCTACATTGCTGCCTTTGTTTTCTTTTCGTGCGCGTATTACAAGCTTTGCCGTATCAGTCAGATCGAGGTTATCGAATTTAAAATTGCCGTTTGCATCTGTTACGGTGTCCCTTAATACATTTTGTTTGGTAGCTACCAGTGTTATTTTGCCATTGGGTACAGGTAAACCTTTCGGGGTTTTTAAAGTGCCGTTTAACTCCAGCGACCTTTCAGGCTGATAGGTTATAGGCAGATTATTATTGTTCAATACCTGTTTCCATTCAAAGCTGCGGTAGCCCTGGGTTAGCATCAGCAAATCAAGATCGGCTTTGTTGTGATCGTTTACGTTTGTAAAATAATAATTAGGCTGCTCAATATATCCTGCAAGGTCAGAAGTTAACAGCAGGTTGTTCAGAATGGTACTTTCGTTGTTTTCATCAACCCCTACCCTGCTTTCGTTAATTACCGCTACCGAAAAATTACCGGTAACCGGCAAATCGTTATTGCCTTTTACCGCCAGTTCTATTTTTACCGGTTGCCGGGTGGTGTAGCTTGTTGTGGGTGTTGTAAGGCGTAATTTCAGTGTATCATTATTTTGTATGAAAGCTATCCGCTCTGCCAATGGTTCGCCGCTTTGCGAAAACAATGTGAATTGCGCTATGCCCGATGGAAAACGTCCCTTATCTACTTTAGCGGTATAAACCAGGCCCTCCAGCTTACTTTCGGAGGTATAATATATTTTGCCGCTGTTTTGCGCTACAATATAAAACAGGCTTTTTTTTTGCTCAGCCAGTACCTTTTCATTCACCGCTACTTTTATAAAAATACTGTCGGGCAGGCTATTGTTCAAGGCCAGGGTGTAGCCTTCATCCGTCGCTTTGGGCAGATCAACTGTAAAACTTGACTCACCCTGTCCGCTTATTTTTGCCTTATAGGTTTTTCCGCTTTGCGGGATAAAGGCAAATACGCCCATGCCCAGATACGCTGTAGAAAAGTCGGCGACCACGTTGCCCTGGTTATCCTCTATTGTCCCTTTTATATCCTGGCCCAGCCCGCTGCTGTTTACAGCCTTAATTGCAACCCTGGAACGCACCCCGCTTACCAGCTGACCGCCTTCGGGGAAAAGCTGTACGTCGGGGTTTAACGCTGCAGCTTGCTTCGCCTGCGCTAATGAGGGCTGCAGCCCGCCAACCTGTATACGCTGGTTATAAAAACAACCCGGCCCGGCATTGCGCATCCAGTTGGTATAAGCGCGGATATGGTAACTGCCCGGTTTATTGGAACGTGCAATGGTAAAATCGCCCCAGGCTGCCCCGGCTATCAGCGGCAGCGTAATGCGTTTTACAACAGAATCTTTTTGGTTGATAAGCTCGGCATATAGTACGCCGCTCAAAGCCGATAACTTATGTTCTTCGCCAATTACCGTATATGCCTTAAACCAAATGGTATCGCCAATGGCATAATGCGGCTTATCTAAATGCAGGTAAACTTTTTCAGCAGGATGGCTGGCCGCCAGTTTTTGGGCAGCACCAACGGTATGAAGTAAAAATGCGGTGTCATTTTGGGCATATGCCAAACTGCCGCTAACCACAAAGCAAAATGCTAATAAACAGGCGCTAAGTTTCATCCGGATAGGTTTAATTAAACGAATATACGAAATAAGAGAGAAAGGAACCAAGAGTCAGGAACCAAGAAAAAAACTTATTTTTTTAAAACATACGCTTTCTGCTTTCGGACTTTCGGACTTTCGGACTTTCGGACTTTCGGACTTTCGGACTTTCGGACTTTCGGACTTTCGGACTTTCGGACTTTCGGACTTTCGGACTCCCCCCACTCACTCCACCTTATACCTGTAAACCTGCCTGCCCAAATTGCCGCTGTTATCAATCCCTTCTACCACAACTTTATAAACCCCTTTATTGTCGGTGTTAAAATAGGTAAATGATGCTTTGCCATCTTTATCTGTAATGATGTTTGGCTTCCAGAAGACCGTGCTGCGCAAGTCGGCCATTTGGTTGTTTTTAGCAGGATCATCATATTGCGGCGAATAAAATGTCCGCGCCTTATAATAGCCTTTGGGGTTATAAGTAATTATGCCCGGCGAGTAGCGCTGAACGCTGTAAATTGCTCCGCCCCTTTTTGAGGTTATTATTAATACGCCGCCGCCGCCACGCCCGCCGTAAATAGAAGTGTACATTATGTTCCTTAGCACTTCAATACTTGCTATATCATTTGCGTTTAAGGTATTTAACACGTCCGAGTCGACGGTCAGCCCATCGATGATTACCGTCATGGGTGCAGTATTACGGTTAAGGTAAGGAATACCATTTTGAAACCTAACGCCAAATAGCTTTCCCTGCAAACAATCGGTGATCTGCGCGCAGCCTAACCCTACCAGATCATCACTGCTTACCACCTGGTCAGCATTGCCCGGCCCATTTAAATTGGACGAATTTTCTGCCGGGTTTATCTTTTTGGCCTTTATTTCCACCTCTTTTAGCAAAACAGAATTGGTAACAAGGCCAAATTTTAACTGTTCGGAATACCAATTCTTACTGTTCAGTAAAAAAGGTGATAGTGCATTGCTGATGTTTACCTCCATATCGGGCGTGTTTTTGTTGGGACCGGCCTTCTCCTGCGTTACATTATCCAGGTCTATCTCTACATTTTTACGATCTTTGGCAGTGCGCGCCTGTACCACAAACTTCACGCTGTCCCTGAATATTAAATTTCTGAAAGTAAACTGCCCTTTGCTATCACTAACGGTATCCACCATAAAAATGCCGCCTTTTGTGGTAAACAAGGTCACTTTGCCATTTGCAACCGGCTTGCCCAGCAAATTTTTTAAATGGCCTGATATTTCGAGTGTTTTTTCGGGCTGATAGGTTATTGGCGCGTATGTATCATTTAATACCTCTTTCCATTCAAAACGATGGTATCCCTGGGTAAGCATCAACACGTCAAGGTCTGCAGCCGTTTGCTCATTTACTTTAGTAAAATAATAATTTGGCTTTTCTATATATCCCTTTAAATCGGAAGTAAGCAGCAGGTTTGATAATATAGTGCTTTCTGCGGTTTCATCCACCGGCACCTTTGTTTCATCTGTTACCGAGACCGAAAAGCTGCCCACTATTGGCTTGCCCGTTTTGTCATTTGCTGCCAGCTCAATTTTCACTTTTTGCCGTGGCTGATAAGTTTGTTGGTCCGATGTTACGTCAAGCTTTAGCTGATCGTTATTTTGAACAAACACCAAACGCTCATTTAAAGGCTCGCCGGTTTCCGAGAATAAAGTAAACTGAACTATGCCTGTTGGGAATTTGCTTTTTGGTACAGTGGCCGTAAAAGATTTTATGCCCGGCTTACTTTTGCCCGCATAATAAATAACGCCGCCAGACTGCGCTACCAAACTTATTGCTCCGGTTTGACCGGTATTGGCTATTACATCTGCGCCCGGTTCTATTTTAACCCTGATGTTATCCGCATCTGTATTGTCCACACTCAAAGTATAGCCTGCGTTTGCGGCCTCAGGTAACTGAACAGTATTTGCTGACCCATCGGCATAAGTAACTGTTGCTTTATATGTTTTACCGCTTAAAGGCTTAAAATTAAATTCGCCCATACCTAAGTGGGCACTTGCAAATGTAGCAACAGGGTTATTTTCACCATCGGTTACGGCACCCTTAACAGTAACGCCAAGGCCATCAGCGCCCACTGCCTTAAAGGCTATTTTTGATTCGTTACCTATCACCAGGTTGCCACCTTCGGGTAAAAACTGCAAATCAACTTTATCAGAGGCCGCTTTTATCAAAACCGAATTTACCACCGTTTTTTTGTCCTCAAGCTTTATAGTGGTAATTATCCTGCCCGGCTTAGCTGTCCCTGGACTTGAATTAAAGCTGATATTCAAATTTCCCTTATCATCCGTTTGGCCCTTGCCCTTTAAAACGCTGTTAGGCCCCAGTTCAACCTGGTAGCTTACCTGTTTGCCGGCATATGGCGTACCGTTTAAATCCGCATAATTAATAACTGCATTTATTTTTTGCTGGCTATAGGTATAATCAGCCTTTGTAAAAACGGTGTTGGTTATGGCATTTGCTATGGCAATTGTTTTATCGAAATAATAATCCCTGCCTGCGTTACGCATCCAATTGGTATAGGCCCTTATGCGGTAATTGCCTTCTTTAAGGGTGTCGGGCAAGGCAAAGTCGCCCCAGGAAAGACCATTTATAACGGGCAGTTTAATGTATTGCTTAACGGAGTCCCTGTCATCTATCAATTCAATATTCAGCACACCACTTATGGCCGACAGGCGGTGTTCGCTGCCTGCTGTAATGTAAGCTTTGAACCATATATCATCGCCAATGGCATAATATGGCTTATCAAGCTGTAAGTAAACTTTTTCCTGTGGATTGGCTTCATACCATTTGCCAAGCTGCGCAATAATTTTAGTGACCGGATCGTCATCTATCCGGGTAAATCCCACCAACGCGGTAATACTGCCGATGAGCAGCAAGCCTGCAATTATCCGTCTGTAGTTCATAGAGGTAAATAAAATCCAAATTACATCAAAATCAATCCAGCCTGGGTAACAAGTATGTTAATATTGAGGTTTTGAATATTTTTTGTTGAAAGAATATTATTGGGGAAGGTCGGGAAGTCCGAAAGTCGGAAAAGTCCGAAAGAAAAATAGGTGTATAAAAAGGGCAATGATCCTATCGATGATCACTGCCTTTTTATTCCATTTAAATGGGTTGGCTGCCTGTTAATTCGAATCCACTAAAATAATTTTAACCTTTATTGGCAAAGTTGGCTGAACTGCGGTGGTACCATCGGCAGATTGCGCATAAAGTGTTACGTTCCCGGCATTATAGGTATAGCTGTAAGAAACATTGGCATAAACCTCGGGCAGTTGCTCATAAGTGTTGCCGCCATCATACGAAATAGCTACGATTATACCGCCCGCCTGCGCAAAATTATTACTGATCAGGCCTACATTTATTGGGGCCTCGTACGATTTGCTGCCATTGTTATCCGTGTAGGGCGTCCAATTGCTGGTTACAATATTGGCATAAACTGTTTGATTGGTTGTGCCTGGGGTAACATACTGTTTTGTGCATGCGGACAGCGCCAGCAGGACTACACAACCCATAAGAGTGATGATTTTTTTCATACGCGTTAGATTTGTTAGACTTTTATTTCTATTTAACTAACGTATTAAAAAAAGGTTTAATGTGACCGCAAGCTTTTTTTGTTAAATTTTTAGCAGGATAAGACTAAATACCTGTGAAACTTTATAAAGGCCTTATCATGCGGGCGACGTGAAGCATCACGTCTTTACGATATCCGTTAAAGGCCCAATCATATGTGAAACGTGAAGCATCACGTCTCTACGATACCTGACTTTACCGACTTTCTCAAAAAATATTCTTCCACATCATGCTTTCCACCGGGCGGGTGCTCGGGGTGTTATATTTAGCATTGTCTTTGGTGTTGTAAAAAGTTTCTATTTCGCCCTCGACTACAAAATAGATCAGCTGGCCTATGGGCATGCCTGCGTAAACTTTTACAGGCTGGGTGCATGATATTTCGAGTGTCCAGGTATTGCAAAATCCAACATCGCCCTTACCCGCGGTGGCATGTATATCTATACCCAACCTGCCCGTGCTTGATTTTCCTTCTAAAAAAGGAACATGCAAATGGGTTTCAGTATATTCCAGGGTAACACCCAGGTACAGGATATTTGGCTGTAAAACAAAGCCATCTTTTGGTATCTCAAAAGGAACTACCTCGTTATGCAATTTGGCATCCAGCACCCTGTCGCGGTAAGTGGCCAGGTGTTTTCCCAAGTGGACATCGTACGAATTTGTACCCAGGCATTCGCGCCTGAAAGGCTCAATGACGATGGTACCGTTGTCGATTTCTTCTAAAATACGCTTATCTGACAATATCATAAGTGAGGTGATGTGCTGTCAAAATTAGAACTAATTGAAAGACGTGGCAACACGTGTTTTTAACAAAAGTTTTAGCGGAATGTGGAAAGATTTACGATTTTAGATTTACGGTTTACGATTGGGTTGATTGTGGTAAATCACCAATACAGCATAATTCTTGGATTTTAGGACAGTCCCATCGAAAAATGTTTAGGTCCCCAAAAACAGGTTTTCTTCAATACCCTTCCAGACACTTCTTGAAACCTTAATCGAAGCCTTTTTGCAAAGAATTAAAAAAATTATCTTTTCAAAATAATTTTTCAACCCGATGAATGAAATTTCATTTTGGCCTATTTGCGATGCCGCAGCTATTTCTATAATTAGATTTTCTTTGTTAACGGATTGTTTATTGTTTTCAAAAATTTTAAATACTTTTTCTATAAAAGGCGACGAATTCCTATTGTCCTTTAAAACGCTTAGGATAGCAAGAAATTGATCTTCTATATGAAGCCTAAAATCCATGATATATGACGCAAGTAAATTATAAGAATTAGTCAGTTCAAGGTCTCTTATTATTATGGCTAACGAATTTTCTATGTTCAAATCGTTTATACTTGACCGATGCGTTGAACTGAAATCTGAATTATTGGGAAAAAGAAAAGATAATTTGATTATTAAAACAAACAATCTCGTGTCTAACTCATTTTCATAGTTCCCTGCTTTCAACAATTTATTTATAGAAGGATATGTCGTAAGATCGTTCTGAATTTGACTATTTATAGAAGTTAAAATCTTATCGGACCCTGTTTTAGACATGCCTGATAATAGCAAAAAAACCTCTCTCCATCTGGGATAGGTTATGAAATTATTGATATTTTCTTCCAATAGATTATTGTCATCAATATATTTTGCTGTGAAATATTCATGAATTGTCAAATGCGAAAATGTATAGATGTTTTTTGCTCTTTCAATTAAAATGCCTTGTTGCAAAGAAATAGCATTTAAAATTTCTTCTCCATCTAAATACTTTGGAGAATTCAAATTGTCTTCGATGATAAAAGAGATTTTGGAGGCGAGATCTTTTTTTTCAAAAAAATAGGCATTCGTAGTAAAAAATTCATATGCTATCTGTGACAATAACATCTCTTCAAAAGGAAGAGTCATATCTGCATAAATGGGATTTCTATAGATTCTTTTTTCAGCGTTCCACTCTTTAAGCAAAACATCTATGGCGTCTTTATATAAAGTAGCTCTATTTCTCGGAAAATCTTGTTGTGATGAAAAAACCAAGCATAATAAGGTAAGCAACAGTGGGGTTTGTGCCAACTCCTTTGTTGATTTATAATCACTCGAAAATAGTTTCTTTTTGAAATCTTCTGCAAGTTGGGATTGCTTTTTACTTAAAAACCATCTATCAGCGAATGATTTAATTTGTTCATTATTAAAATTTGCAATTTCAACGTCTTTAAATTGTTTAAAATCCCCTTTATAGGCCAAATTCCTACTTGAAATAACATATTTACATTGATTGTATTTATCAATAAAGTCCTTAAGTTCGTTAAAGGCATCAATTTCAAAACCCTCATTTATCTCATCTAATCCATCTAATATTAGCACCAAGCGTCCTTGTTTTAAGCTATATTCCACAAATTCTTTACTGTCAGGAAAATGACAAATTGAGAATTCCTTTTCTATAAAATCAATTATTGAAATATCTTTCTCAAGCCTTTTTAGCTCTATTATAACTGGTATATATTTATTTAATTCAGTTAATTTAGCATAATCGAGCGCTTCAAAAGCAACTTTTTTTAAGAATGTGGATTTCCCGCTTCCTGGTGGGCCGAGAACCATCAAATACTTATTTTCATTCACTACTTTTATCCCATCATGTGAATTTTTATCCGTAATTTGAAAGCTTCTATTACCTTCTTTAACAAATTTTTTTTCTAATTCTTCTAGAGAACGATAGCTATTGATATTTTCTTCAGATAATAATTGAACACTTATTAATATATCTTTTAGAAGCACCGCCTCATGCATTCCTAAGACCTTCATGTATCCGAATCTCCTAAAGAGATTTTCAATATATGAAGTAATTGATTTATCTAATTTGGCAAGAAATATCTTTTCCTCGTTCTTTAATTTATTGAATAAGGCTTGGCTTGATTTTTTTATAATATCAACGCTTATGCTTACGATGCCTTTAATTGCTTCAGCTACTATTACTTCTTCGACTTTCATGATTGGTTTAAGCTGAGCAATTATAAAATAAATTTCTGAGATATTGTTATAATAACATCCCTTCTTTTGCTTTATAAAGTATTTTACTATACTTAAGCAAGTAAAATTAGCTAACCTAAAATTTTACTATCAGGACAGCTGGCTGATTTAAGACAATGCAACTTGTAACCACAAGCAAAAAAGAACTCATACGGAACGGTACAATTTTCCTATTCTAAAAAAAGATAATACATTTTACAAAGGTTTCAAAAGCGACCTTATATGGAAAATCATTATTTCTTTGAAGTTTTTTACTCTTCATCCCTGGCCACCACTTCACCGGTAACCTTATGCTTCAATATCAGCTTATGCTCCCCGTGCGGCAGTATCTCTTTTTTTATCAAATAATAATCATCATCATACGATACAAAGTTCGACCCGTAATCTTCTGTTTTATCCCCGCGCCAGCCTTCAATTTGTACCGGTTCCCACTGCCGCGTTTTTGCCGACAGGTAAGCAGCGTCGAGGATCGCATTTACTATATAGCCATCGTAAAAAGTTTCCAATGGTTCAGTTTTGTTTTCGATGGCGTTAAACATATCGGTAAACATGTTGGTATAGCCCAACTCATGTATCTCGTCCCCCACCGGGAATAGCCAGCCGCTGTTGCTTTCCGCCTTTTCGGCCACATAGCCACCCTTGCCGGTGCTGAACATCTCGAAACCGGTGCGTAAAAAGTTATTGAGCCAGATAGTGCCTTCGGTGCCCATTACCTCATCGCGCAGATCCATCCCACCCCTAAAACACCAGCTTACTTCAAACTGCCCTATCGCGCCGTTGGCATATTTTACCAGGCCGATGGCGCTGTCTTCAGCTTTTATGGGGTGTACCTGGGTTGCGGCCCAGCACATTACTTCAACCGGCCTAATCTCTTTACCAATATAATTACGGGCGATCTCGACACAATGGCAACCCAAATCAACCATGGCGCCGCCGCCCGATTGCTCGTGGTCCCAAAACCAATCGCTATGCGGGCCGGGGTGCGCCTCGCGCGATTTTGCCCACAGCACCTTGCCAATATTGCCGTCCTTAACGCTCTTCATTGATTTCAGGAATTTCGGCGTATAGCAAAGATCTTCCAGGTAGCCACCCATGATGCCGGCTTCTTCAACCATATCCAGCATGCGTTTGGCTTCGGCGGCATTGCGGCCAAGCGGTTTTGTGCATAAAACATGTTTTTTTGCTTTGGCGCATGCAGCCACGGCAGCTTCGTGCAGGTTATTTGGCAGGGAGATTACCACCGCATCCACATCATCACGACTAACCACCGCATCCATATCATCCGAAAAAAAGCTGAGCTTATAATCCTCAGCAAACTTTTTGGCTTTATCAATATTGCGCGAATACACGCTGATCAGTGAATCTTTTGCGCGCTGCGCCTGTAACGAATCTGCATAAAAACGGGCTATAAAACCCGAACCTAACATAGCTATGTTCATACCTGGTTATATTTTGATTGGTCTTAAGTCTGTAGTCTTAAGCCTTCCAAATTAAATAAAAACTTTTCACTTCAACCTTAAAAATAATCGTTACCCCAAGACTTTTGACTTAAAACTTTAGGCTTCAGACTTAACCCTCCCACCCAGTCTCCTTCAAAGCGGGATCATTTTCCTTTTTCAGGAAATCGGCATTTGATAATGATTCCGGCTCCCACTCTAATATAGCTTCGTCAGGCACTATATCAACCGGCACTTTGTAGGATGTTGATGTTTCTTTATAAGCCAAATTCGATTGCAAGTTATAACAGGATATAACCGACCATCGCGGATGATCTGAAAGGTTAGCCTCCGACCGGTGCAACAGGTTACTATGGAAGATAAGCGCATCGCCGGGTTCAAGTTCAACATAAACCAGTTCCATTGTTTTTAGGGCATTGTTTACCATTTCCATATCGGCGCCCACCTGTTCGCCCGCAAAACCATGGTTTACACGGCCTAATTTATGCGAGCCTTTTATTACCTGTAAACAGCCGTTTTCTTTATTGGCTTCAGTCAAAGCCACCATAACGCTAATCAGTTCATCAGGGAACATAAACTGGTTTTTATACCAATAGCCATAATCCTGATGCCACTCCCATGCCCCGCCAACTTTAGGCTCCTTTTGCATCAGTTTGGAGTGAAAATGGCATACCGGGGCATCATCGCCAAGCAGCTGTTTTACCGGGTTGATCATTTTTTCGCTACGGGTTAAATAACCAAAAACATCATTGCCAGGCGTAAACCATAAAGATAGCCTGGTCTTTTTGCCGGTTTGATCGTTAAGATCGAGCGCGTTATTGCGCATGGCATTATCGTCAAGCGCGGTTTTGTATAATTTGTTTATTTCTTCCGGGCTGCAAAAGCCTTTTATAATGAGATATCCCTGCCGGTTATAAAGTTCAACCTGGGCGGGTGTTAAGTTTTTGGTGGACATGGGTTTGATTTTTGATATTCTGTGTTGTTAAGAAATAATTTCTTCACCCTCTTTATGGCGTGCCATAGAGAGGGTGATCCAGCGGAGCGCAGATCGGGTGAGTCAGCACACCAATGCATTAACGCCAATGCCGCTCGCATAGTTTACTCACCCGATCTACGCTTCGCTGGATCACCCTCTCTGCGACAAGTCGCAAAGAGGGTTAAAAAATTCGTTCACTAATAGTGCTTGTTTTATAATTGATAAAAAACGATACAATTTAGGTTTATTTGATATAAGTTTGTCATCCTTTTTGCAATTTTACATTTATGGCTATAGCATACAGGCAGCAGGTTGATGACGATACGGAATTTGCGATCTGGAAGATTGAAGAAGAAGCTGACGAGCTTTACAGTCAACTGCAATTAAATGAGCACGAAAAGGCTTATTATGAGCGGCTTAAAGTTGGCAAGCGTAACCTGCACTGGCTTGGTACGCGTGTTTTGTTACGCAAAATGCTGCGTACCGATGAATATATTGATTGTAAAGTTGATGAACATGGCAAGCCATATCTTGTAAACCTTCCCTACCATATTTCCCTAAGCCATTCCTTTGACTATGCAGCGGTGATGATCAGCAAACACCCCGTGGGCATTGATATTGAACAGGTAAAGGAAAAAGTTGAACGCATAGCTCACAAATTTATGCGCAATGAGGAAATGGGATTTATAAATCCCCGCGATAAAATAAACCAGTTGTATGTTTGCTGGTGCGCTAAAGAAGCGGTGTATAAATGTTATGGCCAAAAAGAGGTATCGTTTGCTGATAACATTTTGCTTGAGCCATTTGAATTTGAAGGGCACGGCTGGGTAAAAGCACGCCTTAATAAAGGCACAATAAGCCACAATTATGATGTGGGCTACCTGCAATACCAGGATTATATGGTTGGCTATGTGAAAGGAGTTTTAGATGAAGAACAAACAGGTTGATTTCCAGGATTGGGGCTTGATGGATTACAAAGCGGCCTGGGATAAGCAGGAAGCTTTGTTTGCCGGTACCGTTAATTTAAAGATCGATATCCGCAACCGGCAGTCGGTAACCGAGGGGAACGAATATGATGAATACACCCCTACCCCGAATTACCTTATATTTTGTGAACATCCGCATGTGTACACGCTGGGCAAAAGCGGCAAGCCCGAACACTTATTGCTGGATGAAAAAGGCTTAAAAGAAAAAAACGCTGTTTACTATCCCATTAATCGTGGCGGCGATATTACCTACCACGGGCCGGGGCAAATCGTATCATACCCTATACTTGACCTCGATAATTTTTTTACCGATATACACTTGTACTTACGCACACTTGAAGAGGCTGTAATACTCACCCTGGCCGATTATGGATTAAAGGCAGGCAGGTACCCCGGCTATACGGGTGTTTGGTTTGATGCTGACAACGAACGCGCCCGCAAAATATGCGCCCTTGGTGTGCGCTGCAGCCGATGGGTAACCATGCACGGGCTGGCTTTTAATGTTAACCCTGATCTGGATTATTTTAAAAATATAGTCCCCTGTGGAATTGATGATAAGGAAGTAACCTCGATGCAGCGCGAGTTGGGGTACGAAGTTGATATTAATGAAGTAAAAAAAATCTTAAAACAACATATTTCCGTATTGTTCAATATGGAGATATTATGAAAACATTACACATCATATTAATAACACTAACCTCACTATCCGGGTGTACAAAAAAAGCGGCGAATGTACAGGCAATAACCAATAACACAACAACTATGACTAAGCCCGATTCGTTGAATTACCTCGCATTAGGCGACTCTTATACTATCGGCGAAGCCGTGCCTCCGTCACAGTCGTACCCTTACCAGCTCACGGCATCGTTAAACCGGCAATCATTAAATGTTGGTGTACCTAAAATAATTGCAGTAACCGGTTGGACGACCGATAACCTCATCGGCGCAACTGCCCAAAGCGGCGTCACCACAAAAAAATACGATTTTGTTACCCTATTGATCGGCGTAAATGATCAGTACCAGGGTTTAAGTATCGATAACTACAAAATAAAATTTGCCCAGGTATTAAATACAGCCATCAGCTTTGCCAATGGCGATACCAGCCGGGTTTTTGTATTATCGATACCTGACTATGGTGTAACACCTTTTGCCAACGGCCAGGGCGCTGTTATAGGTCCCGAAATAGATAAGTTTAATGCTATTAATAAATCCATAAGCCTGGCGGTCAGCGTTAATTATTTAGATATAACTCCCATATCGCGCACAGCGGCAACAGACCCGACACTCATTGCACCCGATGGCCTGCACCCATCCGGTAAAATGTACACACAATGGATGAATTTGCTTGAGCCAATGGTTGCGGCAAAATTGAAAAAATAAATTTACGGACAGTTAGCGCAATCAATATGGCAAAGCCAAAAAAATATGAATTTATTGAGGACGATATGGCCCGTTTATCCAATGTGGTTAGGGATGGCTTATCTTATAATTATTTCTCAACTCTTTCTGATCGCATTCATGTGGGCATGCAGGAATGGGCCGATTATCTTCATATTTCCGAACGTACTATTCAGCGTTATAAAAAAGAAGGGAAAGTATTTGACCCTATATACTCTGAAAAGATCATCCTTGTTGAATTACTTTATAAAAAGGGGGTCGATGTTTTTGGGATAGATGATAACTTTTATACCTGGATGGATACCAAAAGTATTGCGCTTGGTGGTGTAAAACCAAAAGATTTGCTTGATACTTCTTTTGGCATTACCATGGTTTATGATGAGCTGGGCCGTATTGAGCATGGTATTTTTGCATGATAGTTTACCGGCTTTGCAAAAAAGAATACATCAATGACCTTTCGGGTTATGGCGCCGAAATGAACAGCGGTCGCTGGAACGGTAAAGGTACTCCGGCTTTGTATACTTCAGGCTCGCGAGCATTTGCCATGCTTGAAGTTGCGGTTCATGTGCCGTTTGGCATTCGTCCCATCAATTATTATATGATAACAATTGAAATACCGGAAGAAGCGGAAATAACAAAAATTAATACAACTGATTTGCCGGAGAACTGGAACCGGAACCCATTCGCCCGGTCGACCCAATATATGGGTGATGATTTTTTAAAGGCAAATATCGATCTGGTGCTGCAAGTGCCATCGGCAACCGTCACCGGCGACTATAATTATATCATCAACCCGAGGCACTCTGACCTTAAAAGCCTGAAAATAATAAGTGCAGAACCCTTTGAGTTTGATTCGAGGTTGTTTAAGCGTTAACTCTTACTTTTTGCTGCAATTTCCCCTATCGCCTTAACCAATTTATCCAAATCAGGCAGCGTGGTATAAACATGCGGAGTTACCCTCACAGCGCTTATGTTTTCCCAAACTATGCCAACGGTATGTATCTTATAATTATTAAAAAGCGCGCCGTCCAATTCGCCGGGTGTCATCCCATCGATGCTTACCCCGCAAATGGCGCAGGAGTATTTTGGGTTTAATGATGTGTGCAATTTAACTTTGGGAATATGTTGCACCCGTGATGCCCAATAATCTTTCAGGTACCTTATTCTTTCCTCTTTTCGTTTGCTTCCTATGCCTTCGTGAAAGTTAATAGCCTCGCCTATACCCTGTTCTATCGGAAAACTGCGGGTACCCAAATTTTCAAACTTCCTTATATCGCCGCTTAATGGTTTATCATCGCACAAAAGCGTCCATACTTTATCAATTTTCTCCTTCTTTATCCATAACATACCGCTCCCTATTGGCGCCGACAAAAATTTATGCAGGCTGGTGCCAAAATAATCGCAATGCAGGTCGGGTATTTTAAAATCCATCAGGCCAAATGAATGTGCTCCGTCAACAATTACTTCGATGCCTTTTGCATGTGCCATGTCGCAAATTTTTCGCACAGGCATTATCTGCCCCACCCAATTAATCATATGGGTAACGTGTAAAAGCCTTGTTTTCGGTGTGATGGCATCCTCATAAGCTTTAACAATCTGTTCGTCATCCTCTATAGGGAACTCAAAGCTCAATTGTTTGTAAACTATCCCCTCGCGCATAGCCCTTTGGCGATAGGCTGAGATCATGTGCGGATAATCTTGTTTTGTGCCGATAACTTCATCACCCCTTTTCAAATCGAGGCCGTATATAATTGTATTAAGCGATTCAGTTGCGTTCCGGTTAACCGCGATTTCATCAGGCAACGTACCGGCCAAATTTGCCAGTTTTTCGCGTAAAGGTTCGCGCCCCTGGTCGAGAATACGCCACATATAGTACGACGGCCCTTCATTTGATAACTGGTTAAACCGTTCAACTGCCTGCTGCACTACCAAGGGTGATGGCGACACCCCGCCATTATTTAAGTTAATGATATTGGGATTTACCGTGTACGATTGCTGCACCACGCGCCAAAAATCTTCGTCGGTTGCTACCTGTGCATCAGTTAAATTTTTAAATTTTTGCGATGCCTTTTGCCAGTCGGCGGCATGAACCTGGTTGAACAGGCTGTTTACTCCAAAAGCGCCGGCCAGCATAGCAGCCTGCTTCAGGAAAATGCGGCGGTCATTTGTCATCATAAACGAATTTAGGGGTTTATTTTCGAGAAATCAAAGTGTCCAGGGCTTCCTTATCTATTTATATTCATTGGTAATCCGCCACACGTTCTATTTACGGCTTACTTTTACAACTTTGATTTCACATGAAACATAACGACATACTCTGGAAGGCCACATTGGAAGACCTGTTCGATGATTTCCTACGCTTTTTCTATCCTGACGCCGATAAATTGTTCGATCTGGTAAGAGGTTTTGAATATCTTGATAAGGAACTTGAACAGCTTTTTCCGCCCGAGGCCGACAATTATGTTGTGCGTTATGTTGATAAACTTGTAAAAGTGTTTACCCGCGAAGGGCACGAAGAGTGGATATTGATCCACATTGAAGTTCAGGGCTTTAGCGACAAGGATTTTGCAAAACGGATGTTTCAGTATTATTACAGGATACTTGATAAATACAATAAGCCAATTACTGCATTCGCCATTTTTGCAGATGCGAATAAAAACTTCCATCCCAAGCATTATGAAAGGGATTTTTTAGGTACAAGGGTTTACTATACCTATAATACATACAAAATAATTGACCAGGATGATAAAGAACTGGAAGCCAGCAACAATCCATTTGCTATAGCCGTGCTTACTGCCAAACTGGCCTTATCACATAAAAAGCTCAATGACCAGCAATTATTTGACCTGGCCTTCGGCCTGGCAAAACGTTTTAACTAAAAAGATGCCAAAAGAAAAGATACGTAAGCTGATGAGTTTTTTACGCTATTACCTGCATTTTGAAAACAGTGAAATGTTTGCTAAATTTGGACAAGAGATAGCAAACTTAACAGAAAGGGGCACAACCATGGGCATTGAAGAGTTTTTATTGGATAGGGCAAAAAAGGAAGGACGTGAAGAAAATGCAAGGGAAAACGCCCTTAAGATGAAAGAGAACGGTTTGGATATAAATTTGATAGCCAACATTACAGGGCTTTCCGTTGAGGAGATTGAAAAACTATAGAATAAAATAACATTTAGGCCGTCACTTACCTAAACGCTGAATAGGATAACCATGGGCATCGAAGAATTTTTATTGGACAGAGCGTATAAAAAGGGGTTCGAGATAGGTTATAAAGAAGGTCGCGAAATAGGCAAAAAAGAAGTCAATGAAGAAATGGCAATCAGCATGAAAGAGCATAATTTAGCCGTAAAGCTGATTGCAAATTGTACCGGGCTTTCCATTAAAGAGATAGAAGAGTTATAGTAAAGTCACTTATACCCCTAACACTCCGGCAAACTCAACGGTATATTAATAGCCAGTCCACCATCCGCAGTTTCCTTATATTTCGAGTTCATATCCTGCGCTGTTTGCCACATGGTTTTAACTACGGCATCCAAACTTACTTTTGCATTATCAGGGTTGGTTTGCAGCGCAAGTTGTGAAGCCGTTATGGCTTTTATCGCCCCCATGGTATTGCGTTCTATACAGGGCACTTGCACCAGGCCGCCTATCGGATCGCAGGTCATGCCTAAATGGTGTTCCATAGCTATTTCGGCGGCCATTAGCACCTGGCGTTGTGTGCCGCCCAAACATTCGGTTAAAGCAGCTGCAGCCATAGCTGATGATACGCCAATCTCGGCCTGGCAGCCGCCCATCGCTGCGGATATGGTTGCACCCTTTTTAAATATACTCCCGATCTCGGATGCTGTTAATAAAAACTGGATTATCCGCGCATCCGTATAGCCATCACAAAAAACAAGGTAGTATTGCAGCACAGCGGGTATAACGCCTGCCGCGCCGTTTGTTGGCGCAGTTACCACACGGCCGAAAGATGCATTTTCTTCGTTAACAGCCAGCGCGAAACAGCTTACCCAATCCAGCGTATTTTGAAAGCTGTTACCTGTTTCACGGATAACTTTTACCCATTCATCAAAATTTGCGTAAGTGCGGTTGCCAATTAGCCTCTTGTTAAGGCTTGCAGCACGCCGGGTTACATTCAGTCCGCCTGGCAATGAGCCTTTAGTATGGCAACCCCTGTACATACATGCTGCCATCGCTTTAAAAATGTCCATTACTCCTGTTAGCGTTTCCTGTTCACTGCGCCAGGCCAACTCATTTTCCATCACCACTTCGGATATTTTGAGGCCGGTTTTAATACACCAGTGCAACAGATTATTCGCTGTTTCGATAGGGAACGGAAGGTCAACCTCAGCTTTTTGTTGCCCGCCGCCACCTTCTTTAACCACAAACCCTCCACCAATGGAATAAAAAGTTTCGGATATAGCGGTTTCATTACTTAAAAATGCCTGGAAGGTTACCGCATTGGGATGAAAAGGCAGGCTTTCACTAAAAAGAAATAACAGGTCGTCGTTCTCAAAAAAACCGATTTCTTTTTTTCCTGCCAGCATTAATTTATTTGAAGTCCGGATGTGGTTTGTTTTCGGCGCTACTTTATCCACTTCAAAAGTTACAGGGTCATCACCACTTAATCCTAATAGTATGGCAATATCAGTACCGTGGCCCTTGCCGGTTTTAGCAAGCGAGCCATACAAGAATATCTTTATCTGAACTACCAAAGGCAAAATACCCTTATCTTCCAATATCTGCACAAATTGCTGCGCAGCCCGCCAGGGGCCAAGCGTATGTGAACTCGATGGGCCTATGCCGATCTTAAACATATCAAAAACGGAAATTTGTTCCTTTTGCATCGGGCAAAATTACGATTGTCCCGGTACTTTTTTTATTTAATGTTTGAATATTCAAAATAGATTTAATACATTCAAAACAAATTAAACCCTATATCAAAATCCAATTAAAACAAAAAACACATGGAAAATTATGATTCTTCTTCAGCTGGCGTAGCAGCCGGCATCATGGCTATTTTTGCGGCTATGCTAATTCCCATTTTAATCATCGCTGTAATAACAATTGTGGGGAAATGGAAAGTGTATGAAAAAGCCGGTAAGCCGGGATGGGCGGCAATTATCCCTGTTTACACCTGGATAGTGATGCTTGAAATTGTGGGTAAACCTATATGGTGGATATTTTTGTTTTTTATACCGTGCGTAAACATAATATTTATGATATGGACCATTAACTTATTGAGTAAAAGTTACGGCCAAAGTGAAGGTTTTACGGTTGGCTTAGTTTTATTGGGCTTTGTTTTTTATCCTATTTTGGGTTTTGGCAGCTATCAATACCTCGGCCCTTCGGCAGCAGAAGCCGGTGGTATGAAACCGCGTGATCCATTCGGCCCGACAAATTACCAGGATCCAAATCCTCCCCAGGTTTAATGCTGCCAGGGAATATTGCAATACAAATATTTTGCAGCCGGTTAATGTTTATTAACTGGTTGCAAAATCATTTAATACCCTGTCCCTTTAAATATTTAACCGGGATAGATTGCCCGGGATGCGGCTTTCAACGTTCAATCCTGGCGCTGCTGCAAGGCGATCTACATAAAAGCTTTTCAGTTTATCCGCCTGCCATCCCTTTGCTATTATTTTTTGTTTATGGATTGGCCGATAGATGCTTCAACTTCGACAATTCAAAAAACACCTTAAAAAAAACGTTGTTTGTTGTTACGGGTTCAATTATTTTAGTTAGCTACGGCATTAAGATGTGGGGAGTCTACCAGCATCATATATCAGTTTGAACAGCTATATGACTGTAATCTTTGATAATAGTTTGTAAAAACTGCATATTGCTCATCTTTTCGGGCATTGTGATAGACAAGTGTTTTTCAATACGGTCGGCCATATTGTAAACTATCATTTCATTACGTGTTTTGTAGTATGTATTGATAACATCACGTATCAATACGATATCACGATCAGTTAAAAGTGAAGCTTGTTTGAACACCGGCTCGTAATTATCTGCCGATGGCGCAAAAGCAATGCTTTTTATTGATGTACGGGGATGTGTTTTAATAAGCGTTGTACCTGCTACCATATCCCCTACCCGTTGCTGCTTTTCTGAAACAGCGGCACATAATAGCGCGCAAACCTGCATCGATAGCGTAAAATCAACTATCCGGAATAACCAACGCAGTAAGTATTGCCCGAATGACGGCCTTTTACCGTCAAGGCTGATCACTTTTATTTTCATGATGCGCTTGCCAAAGCTTTGCCCGTTGGTAAATATTTCGCAAATCAGGTCGTAAAAAACAAAAAGGCCAGCATATATAATTATAAGCACTAAATAAGTTGAAGCTGACCCTATTTTGCTGCCCACAAAAATTGCAACGATAAGGCCTAATATATAGATCACTACAAATAAGGCTAAGTCGAGTAAACGGGCCAATGTGCGCTCGCCTACACCGGCTACTTCATAATCGATATCGATATTTTGCGATGTTGTGATCTTTATGGTTTGCATGTAAACAAATATATATGCTTAATCTGCTCTTTTTAGTTGAAAGATAAAAATTTGTAATTATTTTAACAGAATTATTTAAACATATCTCACTTAATGCGCGAGCCCCTGTTTGTAAAACAAAATTCGGAAAAGTGGACCAGCTTTGAAAACGCTCCAACAAGCGATCCCGATAAGCTTGCCGACAGGTTTATACAAATAACCGATGATCTCGCCTATGCCAAAACATTTTATCCAAAATCAAAAACAACCACCTATTTAAATGGCCTGGCTGCCACGCTGCACCAATCTATCTACAAAAATAAAACAGAAAAAAGTAACAGGTTCATCACCTTTTGGAAGTATGAGTTGCCTTTGCTATTCAAAACATACCAAAAACCACTGCTTTATTCCTTTATCTTCACTATTTTATTTACTGCAATAGGAGCCTTCTCGGCCAAATATGATGAAAATTTTGTGCGGCTTATATTAGGAGATCAATATGTTGATATGACGAATGCCAACATAGCAAAAGGTGACCCATTTGGCGTTTACAAACAAGCAGGAGAGTTCCCTATGTTTGTTTTTATTGCCTCAAATAATATCTACGTTGCTTTTGTAAATTTTGTTGGGGGGATCATTTTTTCTGTTGGCGCACTTTATTTTATGTTCAGTAACGGCGTAATGCTTGGGGCTTTTCAATATTATTTTTTCAGCAAGGGGCTCGGAGTTGCGTCCGTTTTAGTTATCTGGATACATGGCACGTTAGAAATTTCATCGTTTATAATTGCAGGGGCTGCCGGCCTGGTTTTGGGTAACAGCCTGTTGTTCCCAAAAACCTACCCGCGTATGGTATCGCTAAAAAAGGGCGCCAAAGACGGCATGAAAATGGTACTTGGCCTTGTACCCATTTTTATAACAGCTGCATTTTTTGAAAGCTTCGTTACCAGGCATACCGAAATGCCAATTTGGCTTAGCGTTGCCATTTTAGCCACATCCCTGTTGTTTATGATATGGTATGTAATTATTTATCCCAATTTGTTATCCAAAAACCCCAAACCATATGCCCCCAAAAATTGAATTGTTAAAGATCCGCGATTTTGGCGAAATCATTACGGATACCTTTGGTTTCATTCGCGAAAATTTTAAACCGCTTGTTAAATGCTTTTTCATTTTTTGCGGCTTCTTTTTAATTGGGGCCGCTATTTTCAGCGTAATGCAGCAAATTAAGATGGTAAACACCATAAACAATATCAGGTTGGATGCGCCTAATTCGGTTTTCGGCACAAACGGCCGCAATCCATTCGCAATATTTGGTGTTGAGTATTTAATGATCATGGTATTTTATTTACTTTCTTTCGCGGCAACACATATAACTGTTATTTCGTACGTAGCGCTGTATAAGGAGAAGGGCAATATTCCGCCCGAACCGCCTGAAGTATGGGCTTATTTTAAGCACTATTTTTTAACAACTTTCCTAATCAGCATTTTGCTAATGATCATGTTATGTATTGCATGTATTTTTTGTTTTGTTCCGTTGTTTTACCTCGCGCCTCTATTTTCAATTAATTTAAAAATGATATGGCATGAAAGACTTCAAAATATATCTTTCCATAGCCTGCGCTTTAATGTTAGTTTACCTTATTGCCCATTGGGGCACTTAATGCAGGCAGTATGTTTTTACATTTTGGAAAAGGTACACCAATGTCAATAACGATAGCTATTATTGGAGGAATACTCGGACAAATTGTAAGGGTAGTTTATATTCTGCCTATTATTACCGCCTGCTTATGCTACTTTAGCCTTTCGGAAGAAAGTGAGGGTACAGGCCTGATGGGCCGTATTAACCAGCTTGGTGCTATTGCGCCTGAAGACAATTCACCAGCAGAGGAATTTTAAGGATGTTACGCTATTTATACCTTATCATTATTTTAATTACTGTAAATGCGGGCGTTTGTTTTGCTGCAAAACCGGCAAATCAAGTTGTGCATAAGGTAGTAGTCTTAAAAGTTGACAGCTCAACTGTTAATGTAAGAGCTTTGGATAGCGCTGCGCTAAAGGCATACAGTAAACAACCGGAATTTAAATATGACGATACCGATACAGGGCCATCGTTATGGACAAGGTTTTGGCGCTGGTTTTGGCATTGGCTTTCGCATTTATTTGATTTTTTAACAATACACCCCCACGCGTCCTCAAGCTTGCTAATATTATTCCTGACATTTTTAAAATACTTATTTATGGTATTAGGATTAGCTACCATAGCGTTTTTTATATTCAAAATGGCCGGTATTGATATGCTGAATATATTCAGGCGCAAACCGCGTATTGTCAATTTACCTTATTCAGAATCGATAGAAAATATTCATGAGATTGATTTTGATACGGATATAGAAAAAGCTGTAGCCCAGCATAACTACCGGCTTGCGGTAAGGCTGCTTTATTTAAAGTGCCTCAAACAATTAAACGATGCTTCCCTGATAAAATGGCAGCCAGAGAAAACCAACGGCGCGTATGTTAATGAGCTTAATAGCCCGGCACAACGCTCTACTTTTAAATTGCTTACCCGGCAGTTTGAATATGTATGGTACGGCGACTTTGCAATTGATGGCGACATTTTTAAGCATATAAATGTGCTGTTCCAGAAATTTAAAAATGATATGGCATGAAAGACTTCAAAATATATCTTTCCATAGCCTGCGCTTTAATGTTAGTTTACCTTATTGCCCAATATAATAAGCCAACGCCCGTTAACTGGAGCCAAACATATTATTATAATGACAAAATCCCTTTCGGCAC
>Ga0207068_1046_pt1 | contig 38099 bp, 29 predicted proteins | sample Alteio_BWMinCont_23_FD_153475 | JGI IMG/M metagenome (GOLD analysis project Ga0207068, IMG submission 153475) | Enriched cells from forest soil in Barre Woods Harvard Forest LTER site, Petersham, Massachusetts, United States -... | ecosystem: Environmental > Terrestrial > Soil > Temperate forest >... | reverse complement strand
TATGTAGAGTTGAGCCCGGAGCATCAGGCTGAAGTCTTGAAATTAATCGAAAGGCTTGAAGAAGATGATGACGTTCAGGCTGTTTATCACAACATGCAGCTTGACTGAGGAATTATTCATCCTCCAAAGGTTTGTTTGTGGTATAAATCCTCCATTTATCAAGGACTGCCTGCATATCAGCAGGGATCTCTGAATCGAAATGAACATACTCTTTGGTTGTAGGATGTTTGAAGCCTAGTGATTTTGCATGAAGCGCTTGTCTGGGAAGGAGCTTGAAACAATTCTCAATAAACATTTTGTACTTCTGAAAGGTAGTCCCTTTTAATATTCGATCACCACCATAGGTATCATCATTGAACAGTGGGTGCCCGATATACTTCATATGTGCACGGATCTGATGCGTACGCCCGGTCTCCAGCTTACACTCAATCAACGTAACGTATCCGAAGCGTTCAAGCACCTTCCAATGCGTTATGGCGTGCTTCCCTTGATCTCCATTTGGGAACACGGTCATTATCTTCCTATCCTGAAGGCTCCTGCCTAGATTTCCGGTAACAGTACCACTGTCTTCCTTGAAATCGCCCCAAACCAGAGCTACGTAAATCCTGTCAATGTCGCGATCGAAAAACTTCTTGCTTAAACGGCTCAGAGTCAATTCAGTCTTTGCAATGACAATAATACCGGAGGTGTTTTTATCAATCCTGTGAACAAGGCCTGGTCGCTGAGCCTCCTCCCTCCCATCACCAAAATTTGTATTCTTTTTCGGAAGCTGCTGGAAATGGTAGACGAGTGCATTAACGAGCGTACCTGTATAGTTTCCATAACCCGGATGGACCACCATGCCAGGATCCTTATTAATGATGATGATTTCTTCATCTTCAAAAACTATATTGATTGGAAGGTCCTGTGGGATCAGTTCTATTTCCCTTACCGGATGTGGAAGCAAGATCTGAATAATATCTCCCGGCTTGACTTTGTAGCTGGATTTTACTGGTTTTCCATTTACATGAATATTTCCGGCTTCAGCAGCATTTTGAATTCGGTTGCGTGTGGCATTTTCGAGGCGGGTCATCAAAAACTTATCGATTCGGAGGAGCCCTTGCCCTTTGTCGGCCTGAATACGGTGGTGTTCAAAAAGTTCTTGTTCTTCGTCTGGCAGCTCGGTTGTTTCAGTTGACATTATCGTGCGATCAGCAATTTTTTTACACAGGAAGCCTGGTCTCTGGCAGTGATTCGTACGAGATAGAATCCGTTTGGTAAGCCAGATATATCCTGAGGAAGACCGGGAATGTATACGTTCTGTGCTACAAGCTTTCCATAGGCATCCATGATTTCAATCTTGAATGCATTCGGGCCGGCATCGGCAAGAGCCGGAAGGGAAATGAACACTTGGTTCTGAGCTGGGTTAGGAAAGAGGTTTACACCTTCAAGGCCCTGGCTTAAATTCTGAATACTGTTTACCCTTATTGTATCACCAAACAGAGGCCTGATCATCAGAGAACCCGGAAACAGGCTAGGCTGCCATGGTGAAAGACTATCCACTGCGAAAAAATTATGATTCATTGAATTCGTATTCTGATCGAAGCCTACACTCAGGTTATCCTCTGTATACTGCATCCAGCCCACATAAAAGGTACCGGAGATGACCATGGGGTGATCGAGGTAGTACGTTCGGAAGTGATCGTATCCTGGAAGGTACTCTGGGCTGAACAGACTATCGCTTCGGTAAATGATGGTACCGGGAGTATTCCCTCCTCCTGCAGCCCAGACACAAAGTCGGAAACCATCCAATGAAACATTTGTGATAATCGGGCTCCAGAATATTTGAACCGCTTTCAAGGTATCTGGAATATTGAGCGTGTACTGTACCGCTAAGGAAGCCCCGTTTTCAGTGCCCAGGCCTTCAAGTCCATATCCAAGCTCCCCAGAACCATCATCATAGGCAAAATAATTAAAGAAACGCTGCTTGACTGCCAGTGTCTCCGTTGAAAGAAAATTGATGTGATTAATGTGGTTGATTTCAAAAACGGTCGTATCGCTCATGGAATTCCCGAAACTGAATCCATTACCACTGATCGGTGGATCAGCAACTGCAGCAACGGTTTCATACCCGTAGGAGGGGAAAGGATTGGGCCCAACAGGATCATTACCGGTATATGGAATAGAAAACGGAGCACCATAATGACTGCCCTGATACTGATAGGTAACCGGTAATGCCCCTAAGGCCTGGTTGTTCCGGATGTAAACATGGACACTGGAAGCCATATCCGAAGTGCCCTGATATTGCCTCCAGGGCATGGCCTGGAAATTAGCAAGAAAGGAAAGCGGTTCATACACAAGGGCAAGACCAAAAAGAGTAGTATCCGAAGCGATTCTATTATGGTCAAGTTGTACAACATCTATATGCCAGTGATCTAGATTGCCACAAGGAGTTGCAAAATTTCTAAAACGAAATTGAACCCAGGAACATTGAATATATTTTCCGGTATCTAATGGGTTGATATAAAGCATGACTTGATGAAAGCCACTATCCTTTATACTGCTCGCATATCCAATATGTGACCATACTTCTGTCCAAACGGTGTCCAAGGAACTGTGAAATTCCAGAAACAAACTATCCTCCGGTTCAGGTGCGTTCCCTCTTCCTTGAGCTTCGTAGTAGAAACTCATATATACGGCATCAGTCGATGACCCCATCCCAATCATATTTATACGTTTGGAAGTAAGGGTATCACAGGAGATACTAAGGGTAGGTGGAGCCGTAAAATCATAAGGATAGGCATTTCTATCCAACCCATCGAACGTAGCAACCCCATAATTCATTGGGGCAACAGGGTAGGAACGATTTATGAGCACTTCGTTATCGATCCATTTAGAAGAATCAGGATATGGCCCTTCATTCTTGAAATCGTCCCTGAAGGGAAGATTGATAACATTGAAAGGATTGGAAAAAGGGATAGTATCGGCACGGTTGATACGTACCTTCTTGGGGGCACTGTTTTTTTTCAGGATGGGAGTGTCTCCTTCATGCAATCCGGAGATTTTTTCCTGAGCCACGAAATGGCCATAGAACGATAGCAGAAAAACAAATGAAAATAAGATTCTGTTCATTGATTAATCTCCACTATTAGTCGTGTCCCGAGAATTTTTAAGCCTGGATTTATCATTCGTAAGGTAATAATCTACGCTGGTACCTGGGCTTGTTTCTGTTCCTGAAGCCGGATTTTGGCGGTAAACTATAGCCTTATCCGCATCAAATTTTCCTTTTTGTTTTGAATCGGGAATGAGCGCACCTTCGCTTAGGTTACTTTCAGTCAGGCGCGCAATGGCCTCTTTCTGGTTTAGTCCTATCAGATTGGGTACCGTCACTTCTCCTCCTCCTCCATTTCTGCCTTCTCCGATTGTAAGGATTATTTCTGACCCTCTTTCAATGGGTGTTCCATCGGCAATATGCTTTCCTTTATACTCCTGGTTTAGAACGCAACCATTGCATACATCGGGCTTTCGCTTGATTGGTTTCGCCAGTTTCAATCCATATGACTCTAACATGGCTATAGCCTGCCGGAGCGAGTGATCTTCCAGACGGGGCATTGATACCCGTGGGGGAAGAACCGAAGTTATATACAAATAGATAGTCCTGCCCTGTTTAACATTCGAACCAGCTTCTGGTTCCTGCTTGATAACGACTCCTTTATCACTTTTAGTATCGTAAATAGAATCAATCACCAGGTATTTAAGCTGTTTCCCCTTGATGTATTCATCTAATGCCTTAGTTTTCAATCCATTAAAATTTGGAACAGAAACTGATTCCCCATGATAAGTATAGATTTCAAGGGCTTTGAAAACGATCCAGAACAGCACCAGCAGAGCAAGGATTGCAATACCCAGGTTCTTGTATAAAGATTTACTCTTGAGGAAGGCAACGAGGTCTTTCATAGAAAGATCAAAGCTACGAAAATTTAGGTTTAAGATCTGCCCAGGCCTCGTTGGAGTTTATGCCAGGTTAAGAGATATCCGTTTTTTGAACCCGTAATCAAGTATTTGGTCAATAAAATCATAAGGCCTATATCCATTGATCGCTGCCTGATGAAAGATACAGGTGGCAGGAGTCATTCCCGGGAGGGAATTAACCTCGATAAAAATGACTTCAGATCGAGCATCTTTATAAATGCGGACGAAGGCATCAATTCTGCAATAACCGGATATTCCTAATATTTTGGCAGCCCTTTCCAACTCCTCTTTAACATGTTCCGAGATCTTGGCCTGCTCTTTTTTGTTGAGAGAATACCTGGCAGGAGTGATATTTTGCCCTTGCCCGGCAAGAAACTTCTCTTCGAGGCTGAGCACCTCTCCTTCTGAAAGTGCTTCGCTAGCTTCGAAGACTTCATAATCATTTTGTCCCGTTTTACCCTGGCAAACAAGCATCCCACCAGTAATCTCCAAAAAACGGGTTGCGTTATTTTGTGAAATGAGTTCTTCAACCAGAAATACTTTCTTCAGTGGAAACTCCTCTTTGGCTTTTACATGCAGGATTCCTGCCGCTGTGGTATCTAGTTCATCCGATTTTCGGAATATTAATTCGGCAAAAGCCTCTAGCTCTTCCAGTGATTTAATTTTTTTCACTGCCGAGCTGCATCCGTCATCCACCGGCTTTGCGATGAAAGGAATGCCAATCCTGGAAACAATTTCATTGCATACTGCATTCTTATTCTCCTTCCAGCTATTCTCGGAGACAAGCATATGTTCTGCGACCAACAGTCCGTAATTCTTCAACAGTTCATTAGTTCGATACTTGTCTATCGTAATTTCTGAGCTGGCCTGATCTGAACCATTGTATGGCAATCCTATTTCTTCGAGTTTCTGCTGGACGGAACCATCTTCTCCAGGTCTTCCATGAAGAGCAATAAATACGCCATCTGCAAACTTTTTCAGATCTTTATAAGTGATCCGTTCCGGTTTGGCTGGATGGTGGGAGCCTGTATATTTTTTGATCATGAACTCGCACCGATCGATGATGGATTGGACCAGAGGATGAACAGAATAGTTTTCAATTTTCTCCCGGATGTCATCCGCATTGTCTTTCAAGAGTATATTAACAGGAACCTTGTAGAGAATATGTTCTGATTCACTACCAGTCAGGAATACCGGGATCGCATCATATTTATCAGAAGACGAAAGTTTTTCATAAATATTTCTCCCGCTTTCAACAGAGATATGCCGCTCTGAGGAGTACCCTCCGAACAACACAGCAATATGTATCCTTGATCCTGTAGCCGTGTGATCGAGATTAATGAGTTCTTCCAAACGGACCAACAGATTGTCAAACTTTCCACTTCCCATAGATTCCCTGATTCTCACTGCAAGGGAAGTTCGGATGATAAATGTGAGAAACTGTGAAGGGTTCAGTCCAATTTCCGCTGCCTGATGGAAGAAGAAAGAAGATGGCATCATCCCAGAGGTCGTATTCGGGTCATTCAGAAAGACTTCACCAGCAGGATTAATAAATCCGTCTATCCGTGCATATACATTAAAGCCCAACTCCTTGAAAAGGCGCTCACAGTCCTTTCTGATCTTATTAATTTGCTCTTCAGGAAGATCGATCGGAGTTATTTTCCTGCTCAATCCGGGCAAGTATTTGGAGCGATAGTCGAAAAGTTCTTTTCCCTTACGTATCTCTGTCGGCGGAAGAGCTATTGCTTGCCCTATTTCATCCTCTATGACTATGCAGGAAAATTCTCTGCCGGCAATGAAGCCTTCGATTAAAACTTCCGATTCTCCATCTAGCGATTCCAGCAACAAGGAGCTCCCCTTAGAAGAAAGCTCTTGCTCTATAAAGGCCATGAGGGTGGAGGGTAAGTGAAACACTTTTTTCCCTGATCTTACAGGAATACCAATACCTTCTCTGATATCGCAGAGAACTCTGACAAATTCAACTTTTTCTTCTCTATTTTTGGTACTCCAGTCCTTGTGATGAAGAACCTCTATAAAAAGACTCCGGTCTATTGCTTCAGAAAACAAACTAAAATCAGATTGTTGTAATATACTTATTCCAATAGAGGAGCCCTGATGAGCAGATTTAACAACCATTGGAAAGCTGAGTTTTTCAACCGCCAAACGAAAGATCTCCTGTTTATCGCCCTGAAGCCAGGAAGATCGCTCAACAACATGGTATTCAGGGCTTTTGAACCCACTCCGAATCATCTGTTGTTTTTGGACTACCTTATTCATCCCGATTGCAGATGGAAGTATTCCGGATCCTGAGTAAGGAATCTGCAGGTATTCAAACAAGCCTTGTATCCTTCCATCCTCTCCATTTGCTCCATGCAGACATAGAAAAGCAATGTCAAAATGATTTCGAAGTTCAGAAGCTGGTATATGTGTTCCAAGGCTTGAGACAATTTCTACTTGTGCCTTTTCATCAACAAGGTCAAGGCTTTCAGCATAGAGCTGAAAATCCTCATTTCTAGGAGGAATAAACCCAATAGGAGGATAAAAATCACGGATACTTCCTTTGTAGATAAACTCCCACTTCAAAAGGATGAAATTTCCGAAGCTATCTACAAAAATGGGGACGGCTTCGAAAATAGTTTTATTCAGATTATCATACACTGTACGTCCACCCGCAAAGGATATTTCCCTTTCTTTAGAGGTGCCTCCGAAAATGATTCCGATTCGTATCGTCATATAGAATGGCCTTGTGCTTCCATACAAAATTACTCAATATGAACGGTTCCGAGAAAAGATTAAAAGGATAGAAATCAACGGACTTATGAACGAAAGGCTTCCCTGGCTTCCAGTTCCAGGAATTGAATGAGCTTCCGGATGGCTCTGGCCCGGTGACTAGTCTGGTTTTTCTCGTCAAGATTCATTTCAGCGAAACTTCTATCGCTTCCCGACGGAAGGAATATAGGGTCATAACCAAAGCCTCCTTCCCCCTGTTGGGAAGCAAGAATTGTTCCTTCCACTATTCCTTCAAAAAAGTATTCCTTTCCATGCAGGATAAGAGCGATTACAGTTCTGAAACGGGCTCTTCGATTTACAATTCCCTGCATTTCAGTAAGCACTTTCTCGACATTCAAACGAGGATTCTTCTCTTCACCCGCATAACGAGCTGAATAAACACCCGGACGCCCTTTCAAAGCTTCAATTTCGAGGCCGGTATCGTCGGCGAAAACATCTGCCCCGACCTTATTGAAAACATATCTTGCTTTTAGGAGTGCATTTCCTTGAAGGTCATCGGCTGTTTCTGGAATATCATCCGTAAACCCAATTTCAGACAATCCTTTAACTTCAATCTGTTTATTCAGCAGAGCCTGGATCTCCCTCACCTTATTTTCGTTAGCAGAAGCAAAAATGAGTTTCATGGCGCTTTTCGTTTCATCAATAATCTCTTGAAATAGGTTGAATATCGAAATTGTCAGGGTTTAACCATTCACTACCACTGGTTATCTGGTCTTGCGAAGTGACAAACTCACTTCTGTAAGAAAAGGGCCCTGATGACATAGGGTTTATAATAAATCCCATCTGTTTGAAGGCCGCCCGAATATATTTATTGGTTGGCCGATAAGAGTAAATGACACTAACGTTTTCTAAATTATTAAAAAGAAAACGACAAATTTCAGGGAAATACAGGCCATATAAATCTGACGTTTTAAAATCAATAATTACTATAAAAACTTTTTGTTTTTCTTCCAGCCGACACGAAACAAATCCCAGCAACTCACCATCCTTTGAAATTTTAATTGTATAATATTTGATTTCAGGATGTTCAGCAAGCCTCCAGTTGACGATGGACCTGTCAAGATATTTAGTTATATGCAAATTGCTATTATCCCTTTCTTTAAAATAATTTTCAAACTCTTCACCAAAACCAGTTATCTCAGTTATTTGACAAACTGAATTGCTCGAAGGTGCGGAGGAAAACTGGAATAGAATTTTATTTAAAAAGGCATATTTAAACTTAATCATTGTCTTCCAATGGTGCTTTTCTACTAACCCCTTACGTGACGCCACACCTGGGAAACTGATAATTTGCTGAGGTAGATTACTCTTTTGGAGATATTTTTTGCTATAGTCTACCAGGTTTGCGAACACACCCATCCGTCTGTATTTGGGGCTTGTCATTATATCCACAGCCTGGTAAATCTGAGTTCTTTTTCCGCCGGCATTATACCATTCGGGGATAAGGCCATAAAAGCCTATCATCTCATTATCTTTTTTCGCAACAAATCCTAACCCTATCCCGGCAGGGTTTTCAAGATATTTCCATTTAAAATATCTGGAGGAGACTGGCACTTCAAAACAAGCATTATACATTACATTAAGCTCCTCCGCTGACTCAAAATTGTAAAGCTCGTAGACCAGATCAGAGACTGAGGGTGGCGAAAGTTCAAGTTTTTTGAAAAAGGCCCGATTTAATGAAAACAAAAGTTCCCGTGAGTTCTCTTCGGTAACTCCAATCCTGGGAATCACAAATTCACCTTTTATAATATCTTCCCTTTTAAACCTTGCAGGATTTGTTGAATATATAAACTTATGCCCTGCTCTTTGTATTTCCTGAATAACTTGTTGATTATAGTGCTCCCTTTTCCCGAATGGAATTGCAAAATGAGTTGTTTTTACCTTAATCAGTTCCTCTAAAAATAATGCATTTTCAGTAATTTGTTCCCGCAGCATATTATCCTTGCATGAAGAAAGGACGAAATGATCTTTACTGTGATTTCCAACCAACACACCTTCGCTCTGTAATATTTTTATTTCATTCTCATCCATGTAGATTTTCTCTCCCGAGCTCGGAATTTTATAGTTCTCAGCAAACCGGTCAGAAAATTTACCTTCACCAATCAGGTCCAATAATGGGTCGTTTAGGTTGTTAAGGTCCTTAACCTTCCCAATTCCCGCTAATACTCTAAGTCTGTCGCTATATCCATCTTCATTGTTCTGAATTTGTAGATTCGTCACCCACATTTGATTGCTTTCAATAGCTGCCCGGTTGAGAAAAACGGAATATGGTATCTTTCGCTCTTTCAGCAGGGGTCTGGCTATTTCGAACACGGAGTAAAAACCGTCATCAAATGTAATGGAAGCATAGTTTTTCCCTTTAGGTAACTCTTCTTCACTAACTATACGGTTGAGTGGAACCAACTCAAAAAGCTCAGTAATAAGATTCAACTGTTCCTCAAATAATTCGGATGAGGTTGAATAATGATGTGAATGGTGCGTTGCGGAAGCTGGTGAAATGTCATGAAAAAGGAACACAACCCGGTTTCCCTTTGATAATTTTAGAAGCAATTTATTACTGAATATACTTTTAGCAAAAAGTTTAACTACATTCATTTTTTTTCATTTATCATTGCCGTCATAAGAGCGAACTTTAAAATTATTCGAAAGTATTGGCAGCATAGTGATTCAAGGAAATTTGGAGATAATCTGACGAAAAATGAACTTTGGATAGGTCAGCATTAAGTTAACAATCGAAATTAGGTAATTTTTCATAATTTGCACGATAATCCGTTTTCCAAAGCATGAAAAAAAAAATAGATGTTATGATTGTTGGTGCTCAAAAAGCAGGAACAACATCTTTATTAAGATATCTAGGAGAACATCCAGCTTGTAAAAGTCACCATCAGAAAGAATTTGCATATTTTCTTACCCCTAAATGGTATGAACAAGATTATAATAATGCTTATGAGAAATATTTTACCAACTTATCACCCAAAGACACAGATTTACTTTTAGCGAAAAGCGCTACACTATACATGAGTGAAGAGGGAATCTCTCATCTACAGAGCCATAACCCTGCTTGTAAAATTATATTCATACTTAGAAACCCCATTGATAGGGCCTACTCTTCCTATTTAATGGAAAAGAACGCAGGTACTGTTAATTTTGAATTTGATCATATTGGTGAAATCATAGAACAGAAATCAGGTTGGGAATACAGGATATTTATTGAGTTTGGGATTTATTTTAGTCAATTAAAAACAATTTATAAGTATTTCTCGACAGACCAGGTTAAAGTAATTATATATAATGATTTAAAAAATGACTCTTTGTTGCTCTGTAAGGAAATATTCACTTGGCTAAGAATAGATAATCAATTCTGCCCCCAAACAGACATTAAGCACAATACCACCTTTAAAAATTTTTCTTCTGTTTATTCCAAAACTGTTTCGCATTTTTTAAATCAAAACAATCCCATTCGAAAGTTGATCAGCACTTTAATCAAGAGCCGAAATAACTATAAGTATGGAAATTTGTTGGAACAACTAAATAAATCAAAGAAGACCTTCGATGGAATGAACGTTAAGGCAAGAATTGCCTTGTCAGACTTTTACAAACCATATAATCTTGAATTATCTAAAATAATTGACAGGGATCTCTCTTTCTGGGATGAGGGCAAAGAACAAGAAATCTAGATTTAATTATTTTGAATTCAAACGATGCTTATTCATTATCAGATTTCTCCTTTGATTAAGAACACAGTATTAAGTAATTAAACTACAGTCCCTTATACATTCGACTATTAAGCAGAATTTATAAATGCTGGACCAAAAGCCTCCCAATCTTTTCCTCCTTACTCCAATTTAATTCGTAGATTTGGTAATCAGAACGGATTGTCCATCCAGACAAAACAATATGCCTGTAGGTTCCAAGGAATGGGTTTTAAAAATAAGGCCGGAAAAATCATTGATTAGTCTTGATTTCAAGGCTCTATGGAGATATCGTGATTTATTATCCTTGTTTGTAAAACGTGATTTTGTTTCTTTATACAAACAAACAATACTGGGTCCGATTTGGGTATTGCTGCAACCACTTTTGACTACTGCAACATTCATCATCATATTCGAAAAGTTTGCAAAGATTTCCACGAATGGCCTCCCAGGAATATTGTTTTATATGTCTGGGATCGTGCTTTGGAGTTATTATTCGGATTGCCTATCAAAAACCTCTGAGACCTTTACATCCAATGAAAATATCTTTGGCAAAGTTTACTTTCCAAGGTTAATTGTTCCGCTTTCTATTGTTGTCTCGAATTTGGTACGATTTGGAATTCAGCTATTGCTGTTAGTCTTCATTTGGTTTTATTTCGATTTGAAAGGGGTCCCTTTACATTTCCATTCAGCGTTATTCCTTTTCCCGGTGTTGGTCCTCTTAATGGGTGGGCATGGTTTAGCATTAGGTATAATAATTTCATCACTCACCACTAAATACAGGGATTTGAAGTTTCTGGTTCAATTTGGAATTCAACTGCTCATGTATGCCTCTCCTGTTGTTTACCCGCTTTCTTCGGTTCCCGACAAATACAAGTGGATTATGTTGCTCAATCCTATGACTAGTATTATCGAAACATTTAAATATGGCTTTTTGGGAATAGGAGAATATAGACCTGATTTTCTTTGGATTAATTTTCTATCTCTGATTTTAATTTCCTTTATTGGTCTTGTACTTTTCAGTAAAACAGAGAAAAATTTTATGGATACGGTCTAAAAAGCAAACTATCTGTAATAAAAAACTTCAACACTCAATTCCTTTATAAAACTAAGTGAGCACTGCAATTAAAGTTGAAGGATTAGGCAAACAATACAACCTCCGCGCGGTAGGAACGGGTACGTTATCTCACGACCTGAATCGTGCTTGGCATAAAATTCGAGGAAAAGAAGATCCCTACTTAAAAATCGGTGATACAAACTACCGCAACACCAAGTCTGGTAGTGATTTCGTCTGGGCCTTGAGAGACATCAATTTTGAAGTATCACCTGGAGAAGTTTTAGGCATTGTTGGAAATAATGGTGCGGGGAAATCAACCCTACTAAAAATCCTTTCTCAAATCACCTCACCAACTTTGGGAGAAATTACTATACATGGAAGGATAGCTGCTCTTTTAGAAGTCGGTACAGGTTTTCATCCCGAATTAACCGGGAGAGAAAATATCTTTCTCAATGGTGCTATTTTAGGAATGACAAAGCTTGAAATAAAAAAGAAGCTTGATGAAATTGTTGATTTCAGTGGCGTCTCCAGATACCTTGACACACCGGTAAAACGATATTCTTCTGGCATGTTGGTTCGCCTTGGATTTGCCGTAGCTGCTCATTTAGAGCCTGAAATACTTATTGTAGATGAAGTTCTAGCTGTAGGTGATATAGAGTTTCAACAAAAGTGTTTAGGCAAAATGAAGGATGTTTCCCAACATGGAAGGACCATCTTATTTGTTAGTCATAACATGTCTGCAGTGAAAACGCTCTGCTCTAAAAGTCTTTTGCTTAAGGACGGCACACTGGACTCTATTGGCAGTACCGACGAAATCGTTTCAAGATACCTTAATCTGAATTCGGAAATAACCCAATCTGGAATAATTCCGGACAACTTCATAGGTGGATTAGGAACCGGTGAGGGTAAATTCCGAATGATTCAGGTTATTGAAGGCTCCAAGAATGTTTCTCAACTTTATTTCAGAGACAGTCTAAAAATTCGATTTCGTTTCCAAGCGAATGAACCTCTAAAAGATGTGATTTTTGCGGTCCACCTTTATAGCGCCGATGGCATCCAATTGGCATATGCTGAAAGCTCAAAAGGATATTTGGCACTTGAAAATCTTCCGGAAGGAGAACATTCCTATGAGGTTGAAATTGATGTAATCCCAATGCCAGGAGAATTTGCTATAGGCATGAGTGCTTATCATTCCAATGGAATTAATATCGATACAATTGAAAAAGGATACGACTTCAATGTGATTAGCACTTCACGAAGTAATGATCAACATTACAAATGGAATACAGCTCATGGATACATCTTTTCAAATTCGAAATGGATAAAATTATAGTTTGAAAACAAAACTGAAAATATGAATTTAAAGGATTCAAAAATATTGGTCATAGGAGGTGCCGGATTCATTGGAGGATTCGTTGTCGCAGAGCTACTAAAACAAGATATTCGTGAATTAATTATTTACGACAATTTTACCAGAGGGAAAAAAGAGAATATCCGCGAATCTCTTAAAGATTCACGATGCAGCATTTACCCAACAGGAGGAGATATTCGCGAAACAGACATTCTCAATGAGGCAATGAAGGGAGTAGATTATGTTTTTCATCTGGCTGCCATGTGGCTTTTACATTGCAAAGATTATCCAAGGACAGCATTTGAAGTAAATATCGCTGGCACATTTAATGTTCTAGAGGCTTGTGTAAAAAACAATGTCAAAAAATTGATTTATTCTTCCTCAGCGTCCGTGTATGGTGATGCAGTTGAAATACCCATGACAGAGGAGCATCCATTCAACAATAAAAATTTTTACGGAGCGACGAAAATTTCAGGAGAAGCAATGTGCACTGCATATAATGACCGATATGGCCTTTCAGTAATTGGCCTGCGTTATATGAATGTATATGGGCCAGGGCAAGACCAACATGCAGTCTATAGCGGCGTTATTCCAATTATGCTAAATAAAATAGATGCCAATCAAGCCCCTGAAATTAATGGAGATGGCACCCAGGCTTATGATTTTATATACGTTGAAGATGTCGCGCGTTGTAATGTTGCCGCTTTACTCAGCGATAAACGTTTTGGTTACTTTAATGTTGGCACGCAAGTTCAGACAACCGTCAAACAACTTTGCGATACTATTCTGGCTTTGAAAAAATCGGGGTTAAAAGTTATTTACAAGCCTTATAATGCAGACGATGCTCGGGCACTTGTTCAAAACAGAATCGGTTCATCCTTAAAAGCACAAACAGAACTTGAATTCAGTTATAAATTTAATCTCCAGGATGGATTGTCTAAACTGATAGAATGGAGGGATAAACAGGTGGCTCAATCTATTTGATTGGTTCTGACCTATTCCAGATCAGCACTTTTAATTTCTAATGGGAAATAGAAGATTATGAAAGAAAAACGCATTATTCAAATTTCTTTACCTTCCCTTGGTGAGGAAGAATGGCAGGCTCTTCGTGAACCTTTATTCAACGGATGGGTTACTCAAGGTCCGAAGGTCAAAGAATTTGAGCAACTCTTTGCCAGCCGCCATCAGGTAAAACACGCGCTTGCCGTTTCAAACTGTACCACAGCTCTTCACCTTGCACTCCTGGCTTCAGATATCGGACCAGGCGACGAAGTCCTTCTCCCCGCTTTCACTTGGATTGCCACCGCGAATGCTGTTCTTTATTGCGGTGCTACTCCTGTTTTTGTAGATATAGATCCATCTACATTCAACATAAAAGTCTCAGATATTAAAGCTAAACTGAATGCAAAGACCAAAGCCATTATACCCGTTCATCTATTTGGTTTATGCGCAGATATTGATGAAATAAAAAAAATTGCTCCACACCTTAAAATTATCGAAGATGGGGCTTGCGCTGCCGGTGCCTCTTACAAGGGCAGGCCTGCTGGTAGTTTAGGAGACCTGGGGTGTTTTTCGTTTCATCCCAGAAAATCAATTACCACCGGAGAGGGAGGAATGATCACAACAAATGACGATGTACTTGCAAAAAAAATAGACATCCTCCGAAATCATGGAGCTTCCATTTCAGAAGAACAAAGGCATAATGGACCAAAGCCCTATATTCTTCCAAATTTTGAAGTGATGGGGTTCAATTACAGAATGACTGACCTGCAAGGAGCAGTTGGAACGATACAGATGAAAAAGCTGGACTACTTTATCGATGAACGCAAGAAATGGGCTGATTTCTATTCTTCAGAATTAAGCGGTATTCCTTGGTTGAAAACCCCAATCACTCCAAAAGGATTCAAACATGGCTATCAGTCTTATGTACTTTTAATTGATGAAAAGAAATCACCAAAAAGAAGAAATGAAATTATGGAACAATTGCAGGAACTAGGTATTAGTACCCGACCTGGAACCCATGCTGTACATATGCTTACCTACTATGCAAATCGATACAATTTCCGACCCGAAGATTTTCCGGGGGCATTTATTGCGAATGAGTATTCCATGTCCCTTCCACTGCACAATAAAATGAATGAGCTAGATTATCAATATATTGTAGATGCCATGAAGGCAATGTAAATTAAAAAAACAGAATGGACGATTGCATCAGACACTCAATGTATCTTTTCTCCATTCTACTCCGTGTTCAATGTTAACCGACTATAATCAGCTATGTGTGGAATTGCCGGCATTTTTAATATAAATGGCTCATCAGTTGCACTGAATACCATTCAGTCAATGATGGACGCTTTAGCTCACCGAGGGCCGGACGGTGAAGGTCATTTTATTAATGATAATCTCGCCCTTGGCCACAGAAGATTATCTATTCTAGATACTTCCTCTAAAGGAGCCCAACCAATGCACTCAAAAGATGGAAAATGGGTACTTGTATTTAATGGCTGTATCTATAATTTTCTAGAATTAAAACTTGAACTGCAATCACTTGGCCACTCCTTTATTTCTTCATCTGACACAGAAGTATTAACAGAGGGAGTGTCAAGGTACGGCCCATCCTTTTTTGAGCGTTTAAATGGCATGTTTGCCATTGCAGCTTGGAATAAAATCACTAAAGAGTTGTACCTGAGTAGAGACAGACATGGCACAAAACCACTCTATTACTGGCAAAACGAAGGAGTACTTGTTTTTGCTTCAGAAATAAAAGCCATTCTAAAACATCCAAACTTTAAAGTAGAGGTCGACCTTCATGCCTTGAATGAATACTTCACTTTTCAAAACCTCTTTAGTTACAACACCTTATTTAAAGGAGTAACACTTTTACCTCCTGCGAATACAGTTAAAATAAGCACCTCTGTTGCCTTGAAACATAATTCTTGGTGGGATTATGATTTTAATCATCCTGACGATAAAATGACGTTTGAGGATGCTAAATTGGAAACTGAACGCTTATTCAAAATTGCAGTAGCCCGTCAAATGATTTCTGACGTACCCGTTGGCTCTTATCTCTCGGGTGGAATGGATTCCTGTTCTATTAGTGCAATTGCTTCACGTCATGTAAAACGTCTTTCTACATTTACATGTGGATTTGACATGAGCGAGGTAACTGGTGTGGAAGCGAATTATGATGAACGAAAAGAGGCCGAACTAATGGCCAATTATCTTAAAACCGAACACTATGAACAAATAATGAATGCTGGGGATCTCCGATGGTCTTTGCCACGAGTTGTTTATCACCTGGAAGACCTGCGTGTTGGGATGAGTTATCCGAATTACTATATTTCAAGATTAGCCTCTAAATTCGTCAAAGTATGTCTTCAAGGAACCGGAGGAGATGAGCTCTATGGAGGATATCCCTGGCGCTACTATAGAATATTTAAATCTCTGAATCAAAATGATTTTTTCAACCAATATTATAATTTTTGGCAACGACTTGTGTCAGATGCTGACAAGACAAACTTATTTGAACCCTCAGTGCTTAAAGAAATCGATATTGAACAACCAAGGCGAACCTTCGAACGTGTTTTCACATTCAACAATAGTCTTAAATATGATACGCCGGAACAGCATATTAACAATTCCCTTTATTTTGAAATTAAAACCTTTTTACCTGGATTGCTTATCGTGGGAGATAAGCTCTCCATGGCCAACGGGCTAGAAGAACGGTTTCCTTTTCTCGATAATGACCTTGTAAATTTTGCCCAATCAGTACCCATAAAACACAAGTTAGGTAACCTTGACCTAATGAAACGCATTGATGAAAATGATTTTCGTGATAAGAAGACCATTTATAATGAACACAGTGATGGCAAAACCGTCTTGAGAAGAGCAATGATGGATTTTATACCAGACAGAATCTTAAACCGAAAAAAGCAAGGCTTTTCGGCCCCGGATGAAAGTTGGTACAGAGGAGAGAATGCTGAATACGTTAAAGATTTACTGTTAACTAATAATACAGTTTCTACTCAATTCATTAGTAAAGCTTACATTCATAAAATTGTCTATGAACACATCAATCAAAAAATAAATCATCGGCTGTTAATCTGGTCCTTTATGAATTTCGAATGGTGGTGCAGAATCTTTTTAAATAACGAAATAATTGAATGAATACGTTAGAAGATCTTCAGAGCTTATTTGAAAAAGAAATTATCCTTAATGGAAACCTTATTTCATTTTCAAAAAAACCAACAACCACTTACGTAAATCAGAAACAAACAGGCCAAATTTTTTCCGACAAATGGACAAGTTTGAATTCAAAAGAAAACACCAAGAAACTTCTTGAATTCAATCAAACCTGGTTCCCGATACTGTATGGTTTTAAAGACGAAACTACCCTGGCCGAATACCTGTCATCCAAAAATATCATAGTTGATGCTGGTTGCGGCTTGGGGTATAAGGCTGAATGGATGGCAAGGTTATCACCAAACTCTTTGGTTCTTGGAATTGACATTTCAGATGCTGTCATCCAGGCATCTCAATCTTATAAGACTATTCCGAACTTATTCTTCTTACAAGCAGACATCGCAGAAACTAGCATGAAAAATAATTCGGTGGATTTTATGATATGCGATCAGGTCATTATGCATACAGAAAGCCCCGAAAATACATTCAAACACCTTTCAGCAATTACCAAGTTAAACCATGAATTTGCTTGTTATGTTTATTCAAAGAAAGCTCTTCCTAGGGAACTCCTAGATGACTATTTCAGAAAACAAACACATCATATTTCAAATGAAGAAATGTGGGCTTTTTCAGAGCAATTAACAGTGCTTGGCAAAACACTGAGCGAATTAAATGTCAAATTCACCTCTCCGGAAATTCCTCTTCTTGGAATCAAGGGTGGCGAATACGACCTTCAGCGTTTTCTTTATTGGAATTTCCTGAAATGCTTCTGGAAAGAAGACTGGGGCCAGGAATTGTCTCGCGCTACAAATTACGATTGGTATGCTCCGAGTAACGCCACTAGATTTTCGGAGGCTGAATTCAAATTAATGATAAGTAAAAATCATTTATCAATAAGTTATTTTCATTCAGAAGAAGCATGTTATTCCGGCAGATTTAAAAAAATCAGCAATGAAAATCGTATTTATCGGAGCTAGTTCCTTCGGCTATAAATGTATGTCACTCCTTCATGCCCAATCAAGCGTAGAGCTGACTGGAGTTATTAGTAATTCTGAAAAGTTTTCCATTTCCTATAATAAAGAAGGTGTAATAAATGTCTTATACCAGGATTTTTCAACATTTACCTCTGATCACAACCTTCCATTTTATAAGATGAAGGATAATATGAAAGAAGAAGCACTCCTGTCTTTCATTGAAAAAGCTAAACCTGATCTTATTATGGTAGTTGGATGGTACCATATCATTCCTGCCAACATCCTGCAAAAATATCAATGCATTGGATTTCACGCTTCTCTCCTACCCGACTACAGTGGTGGAGCTCCTCTTGTCTGGGCCATCATTAACGGCGAAACAAAAACTGGAATAACCTTGTTTAAGTTTGATCTCGGTATTGATTCGGGAGATATCATAGGGCAAGCTGAAGTCAATATAGCATCAGCAGATACAATCAAAACCTTATACGAGAAGATTGAAATTCTGGGACTAAACCTTTTGCTTAAGTACATGCCTGATATAATAGAAGGAAAAGTAGTTTATACCCCACAAAATGAAGCACGACGAAGAGTATTTCCTCAACGTAGGCCGGAAGAAGGGTTAATTGACTGGAGCTGGAATCCGCAAAGAATAAAAGACTTTATTCGCGCCCAAACCAAACCTTATCCAGGGGCTTATACAATTATACAAGGAAAGAAAGTCATAATCTGGGATGCTGATATATTCAATGAGGACAACCAAATATAACCAGGATGAAAACATTGAGGATATGTTAGATACGAAGAAAAGGAGTTTAGAAACAAATTACAGAATCTGTACCCGTTGTATATATGACTCTTCAGTTCCATCCATTGTTTTCGATGAACAAGGCGTTTGCAATTATTGCAAAATGACCGATAATCTGATACTCGAATATCAAACAGCGCTTCCGGAAGGAGAAAAGAAGTTAAATAGTTTTGTCGAAGAAATAAAACGAGCTGGAAAGAATAAGAAATATGATTGTGTTGTTGGGGTTAGCGGAGGAACAGACTCTTCTTTTATGCTGGTGTGGGCGGTGCAAAATGGATTGAGGCCTATTGCTGTTCATTACGACAACACATTTAATACAGCCATTGCCACACAAAACATTCATAATATTACAAAGAAATTAGGTGTTGATTTATTTACCCTTGTAGTAGATAATATTGAAGCCGAAGATATCTTTCGATCCTTTTTTTACGCTAATGTACCTGAACTGGATGCTTCAACCGATATCGCATTGGCAGAAACATTATACCGGGCAGCTTCCAAATTTGGGATTAAATATATTTTAGAAGGGCATTCTTTTCTTGAAGAGGGTATCACTCCTCTTGGTAAAAATTATTTCGATGGCAAATACATTGAGTCCATTCATGCCAGGTATGGAAAAGTAAGGCTTAAAACCTTCCCGAACATGCCATTCTGGATTTTTATTAAATGGATTGCACTTAAAAGAATAAAAAAAATTCGGCCTTTTTGGTATATGAACTACTCAAAGGAGCAAGCTAAAGTAGTCCTAACAGAGCAATTCGGATGGCAGGATTATGGCGGACATCACCTAGAGAATCGGCTAACAGCCTTTAGCCACAGCGTATATTTTCCGCAAAAATTTTCAATTGACTACAGAAACAATACATTGGCGGCAAAGGTTAGAAACGGAAAATTAAACAGAGAAGAGGCTATTAAAGAATACTATGAGACACAACCTCTAATCGAACCTGGTCTTGTTGAATATATCAGAAAGAGAATGGGGTTTTCCATTGAAGAATATGAGCATATAATGAAATCAAAACCCAAATACTGGTACGACTACCCTACCAGCAAAAAACGATTTGAAAAACTGAGGCCATTCTTTTATATTTTATATAAATCAAACCTTGTACCGAAAAGCTTTTACATGAAATATTGTTTCCCAATAAATGCGCCTCAATGATCTTAATAATTGATTATGGAATGGGGAATCTTGGTTCAGTGCAAAATATGCTTAGACATCTCGGTGCAGCCAGCAAGATCAGTTCGGATCTTCAGGAAATCGACCAGGCTCATAAAATCTTACTACCTGGTGTAGGTGCATTTGATGAGGCTGTGAAACAAATTGACCAAAGAAATCTTCGTTCTGTTCTTATTAAAAAGGCTAGAGTTGATAAGATTCCATTTCTGGGAATCTGCTTGGGAATGCAATTGCTAACAAGAGGAAGTGAAGAAGGCAACCTTCCTGGCCTCGATCTTATTCCAGGCCGAACAGTCAAATTCAGCTTTCCGGGAAACTCAGACCTAAAGATTCCTCACATGGGATGGAATTATGTTAAAAAGCAAAGGGAGAGCAAGTTGACTCAGGGTTTCAAAGATGACTTCCGATTTTACTTTGTGCACTCCTATAAAGTTGTATGTGATTCTGACGAAAACTCAATTCTAAAAACCAATTATGGTTTTGATTTTGATTCTGGAATTCAATCTGGAAATGTGTATGGAGCTCAATTTCATCCGGAGAAAAGCCATAAATTCGGAATGCAGCTTTTAACGAATTTTGTAAATTTATAAGATGCTTATTACAAGAGTGATTCCATGCCTGTTATTAAAGGGGACCGGATTAGTCAAAACCACTCGATTCAAAAACCCAAAGTATGTTGGTGATCCAATCAACACGGTCCGAATTTTCAATGAAAAAGAAGTAGATGAACTGCTCTTTTTAGATATTGAAGCCACAAACTCAGAAAAGGATCCTAATTACGAGTTGTTGACTGAAATTGCCAATGAATGTTTTATGCCTTTAGCGTATGGAGGTGGTATTCGAACTCTGGAACAGGCGAAAAGAATTTTTAATATTGGTGTGGAAAAAGTGGCTATTAATTCAGCTGCACATACCAATAAGAATCTAATTCGTGAAATAGCAGCAATCTTTGGGTCTCAGGCCGTAATCGGAGTTATTGATGTCAAAAAGAATTTATGGGGCAAATATAAAGTTGTTTCTAATTCTACTCGAAAGACGCATAAATTATCACCAGTTGAATGGGCTCGAGAGCTTGAAGACATGGGTGTAGGAGAAATCCTTTTAACATCAGTCGACCGGGAAGGTACCTGGAGTGGATTCGATCTGGAATTAACTGCATTAGTGTCTACTTCAGTAAAAGTACCAGTCATTGCCCATGGTGGCGCAGGGAGCATTGAACATCTCCTATCAGCAATTAAATATGGTAAAGCGTCAGCTCTCGCAATCGGAAGCATGGTTGTTTATCAGAAAAACGGATTTGGTATTTTGGTCAATTTCCCAGAGAAAGCCCAACTGGAATTACTTCAATCAAAGAGAAGCAGTTAAAACGAAAGTGATGCAAACTATAACCCTTTTAAGCCAGGATTTAATTACATTAATGAGGGGATTTCAGAGGAAGGCCTTATATTTGTGAACACTAACCCATTCACATCCTTTACTCTCTATTATTCTCATCTAATCCTGGAAATTAGCCAGATATGAAGCAAAGACATTTTGACCGATTTCTTTCTGAAAGTTTCAATCTCGAAATAACCAAGATAGAAGGCGATGAAATTTTGGAGGGACTAATCACGAATAAGACTACCTCAAAGAAACATCCAATCCTTAAAGGAATTCCCCGCTTCGTCCTTCCTGACGAAAACTATGCAATAAATTTTGGCATTCAATGGAATAAATTCAAATCTACTCAATTAGACAGCCAATCCGGGCTAACTATCACACATCATCGCTTATGGGAAAACACAAAATGGCCCGCTGAAAAATTGCAAGATAAAGTTATCCTGGAAGCCGGTTCAGGAGCTGGTCGATTTACCGAAATTTTATTAAAAACAGGGGCTACAGTTGTTTCACTTGATTTAAGTAATGCAGTTGATGCCAACTATGACAATAACTATGGAAAGCATGAAGGCGACCTGTTTATTGTTCAGGCAAATATTTATGACATTCCATTCAAGGATGGGTATTTTGATTATGTTTTCTGCTACGGAGTCATTCAGCACACTCCTGATCCGGACCTAACTTATTTCAAGATTTTTCAAAAAGTAAAACCGGGAGGAAGTATATCAATCGATAGTTATAGGGACTATGGACGGCCAAGATTTGCAATTCATTATAAATACTCCTGGAGGAAAATAACAACGAAAATCAAGCCACATACTCTGTTGCGAATCATCAAGTTCTATATGCCCTTCTGGTTGCCCATTGATATCGCTCTGAAGAAACTTCCATTCAAGATCGGGTCCCAGCTATTATATGTTTTTCCAATTCCTTGCTGGAACTATTATGGTCGTTTTGATTTGAAATATAAGGCACTTTTAAATTGGGCTGTCATGGATACCTTTGATGCACTGGGGGCGACCTATGATCAGCCCAAAACAAAAGAACAAATACAAAAAATGATCGAATCCCCGGAAAATGCATTTTCGGAAGTTTTTTATGGCAGTAATGGAATTGTAGCCAATGCAAGAAAAAGAATTTGATTTATTCTGCCAATTTGTCTCGAATGAGTTTTTTAAAGACAAAATAGGCGTAGAATACATTTCGTGTAAAAATTAATCCTATAAGTCCTTTATGTGTGGAATTTGTGGAATTATACATTTAGACGGAAGCAAGGTCGATCCAGAAAGGATTCGTTTGATGTCCTCATTTCTCCACAAAAGGGGGCCTGATGCATATGGAGTTTGGCATTCTGACCTTGTTTCTCTCGGACATACCCGATTAAGCATTGTGGACCTTTCAGAGAAAGCTAATCAACCTATGGTAGATGAGTCATCTAACTTAGCGATTACTTTTAATGGTGAAATATACAACTATAAAGAACTGCGTATTCAACTGCAATCTGCCGGCATCAGGCTCAAAACAGAAAGTGATACAGAAGTACTCCTGAAGGGATACCTGTGTTGGGGACTTGAGGGTTTATTAAAGAAAATTGACGGGATGTATGCCTTTATACTCCACGACCATAAGCTCAGAACCACTTTTGCGGTAAGGGATCATTTTGGGAAGAAACCGCTATATTATTATTCAGATTCCCGAGAAGTATTGCTTTCTTCAGATATCCGGTCGATTAAAGTTTTGAAATCAAATCTCCAACTGAATTTTAAAGCCTTAGATTACTATTTGACAGAATTGACTGTGCCTCAACCACTCACAATTTATGAAGGTGTTAAACAAGTCATGCCCGGACATTACCTTCAATTCAAGATTGAAAATGAGCCTATTGAAATTAAATACTGGAAATTAGAGATACCTGAAAAAATCGCATGTAGTACCGAAGAGGCTCTCCTTCAAACAGAATTTCTTCTCAATAATTCCATTTCAAAACGAATGACAGGAGACGTTCCAATCGGCTGCTTTCTCAGCGGAGGTGCGGATTCTGGACTTATCGTTGCATTATTGGCTAAGCAACAAGACAAGGCTGTAAAAACATTTACTGTAGGTTTTAAATATGCAGATCAGAACGAAATTCCTGAAGCTAAAAAGTTGGCAAGCCGATATGGAACAAACCATACCGAAATCATCATCAATTCCGACATTAGTGAGGATTTAGAAAAAATTATGCAATGCTCCGGGGAGCCTTTTGCCGATTCAAGTATCATACCAAGCTACTATATCTGCAAAGCGATTGGATCTCATGTAAAAGTCGCATTAAGCGGAGATGGTGGAGATGAAGTATTCGGCGGTTACCATGAATATGGATGGGCATACCAAACGGATGAATTTCTTTTACAATACACGAACCAATTTCACCGTCAGATTGCATTACCAATAAACAAATTGCTTTACCAATTGAATTTATCGGCCGTGAACCACGGACTTTCTGATCATTATAACCGACTTAAACCCCACGAACGCCTATTTCGGGGAATGGGATTCACGACTAATCAAAAAATAGCACTTTACAAATTTCCAAAACTTAAAGAACAAACCAATTTTTCTAACAATTTTCTGGACCAGATATGGAAAAACAATGAGAGCACTTCTTATACAAACACATTGTTCCTATCTTCCTTCGAAACACGTTTACTCAACGATTATCTTGTCAAGGTAGATAGGTCATCAATGGCAAATTCATTGGAAGTTCGTTGCCCATTTCTTGATGAGGATTTAATCCGATTCTCGCTTTCACTACCTAATGAAATAAAATTAAAAAATGGCCGTCCGAAATATCTGCTCAAGCAATTGGCAAAGAAATATATTGATCCCGATTTTGAACGTAGACCCAAAAAAGGCTTTTCAATTCCGCTAAATTATTGGATTCGCAAAGAGTTGAAAACCTATTTTTCTGACATTCTTTTCTCCGGATCCCTGGAAAGACGAGGGCTATTTCAAATGGATTTTGTTCGCACCATATTTAACCAACATATTGAAGGTTCTCATGACCACACCAATAAAATATGGGCTCTTGCTAATCTTGAAATCTGGCTTTCCCAATCTGACCAAAATGGTCTACTTTAATAAGTAAAGTATTTATGAAATCAACTTATAAAATAGCCTGCATTGGAAATACAAACCACAGTCTTTTTTGCATAGCCCGCTACTTAAGAGACCAGGGCTATGATGCGCATTTATTATTGCTGAACGAACCAGATCATTTTTTACCTGGAGCAGATAGTTATGATGAGGAATACCAATCATACACTACCCAACTTGATTGGGAAACTATTGGCTGGTGGTACCTTTCAAGAAAAAAGATAAAAAAAGACCTTAAAGGTTACGATTTTATACTTGGTTGCGGGTACACTCCTGCATATCTATTTAAAGCCAATATCCATCTGGATATTTTTGTGTTTGTTGGGGGAGACCTTATTCTTTGGCCATTCTATAAAATCAAGCACTTCCCACCTTCAAAAGCAGATATCGGGAATTATCTCTATGCCAGAGCTCAAAAAAAAGGAATAGAAGACGCCTCCTATATATTAATGGATTATACCAGTGAAGAATATGAGGAGGTACTTCATAAATTTTCATTTAAGGGAAAACGCCTGAAATTTCCTGCTCCATTTATCTATCTTCCCCAATATAATATCAGCTTGAATAATATTAAAAAATCCAAATACTTTTCAGAATTTCTTTCAATCAGAAATAACTTTGATTTCATGATTTTTCATCACGCAAGACATGAATGGACTAATCCAGATATTGAAGGCTATAATTACAAGGCAAATGATAAACTTCTTCTAGGTTTTGCAGATTTTCTTAAACAAAATAAAACGGTTAATGTTTGTCTTGTTCTATTTGAATACGGCAATGATGTTCAAGCCTCTAAAAAATACATCCAGGAACTTGGAATTGAAGCCCACATCAAATGGTTCCCAAAAATGCAGAGGCGCGAATTGGTGGCGGGAATAACGTTAAGTGATCTTGGAGTTGGAGAGTTCGGATATAGCTGGTTTTCCTACGGGGTTATTTTTGAGTGCATGGCATTTGGTGTACCCGTCATGCATTTCCGAAATGATTCGGATTATACGGGGCATTACCCTGAAATGTACCCCATGTATAATGCAAATTCCAGCAAACAAATCACTGACGTATTAAACCAACTTATCAGCAAGCCTGAGGGGTTCAGAGAAACAGGAAAGCTTGCTCAGGAATGGTTTATGAAATATGCCATTGATCGTCCAGTGAATGAATTAATTAAAGCAATTGAAGTGAAAAGAAAGAAGAATCGCTAACTAATTAAATCATAAACTCTAAAAGATTGCCTTCGAATGAATCTCCTTTATATAGCTAGTCCAAAATCTATTCACGATGCCAAATGGATTAACCATTTTGCAAAAATGCATCGTGTAATCGTAATTTGCATGAAGGGAGAGGAAATTGGCAGTCGTCTTGACCAAAAGATACCGATACATGCAATTCTTCCTACCAGATATCCTCTTTTAAATCTAATTAAACGCATTCAAATAGTCGATCAGATAAAGATTATTCTACGAGAAAACAAGATCGATTTAGTGCATAGTATTTTTTGTTACCCGAACTCCCTTTGGGCTTATCATACGGGAATTTCCAATCATATTATAACAACACGTGGTTCTGATATCTTAATTGAATACAATCAAAAGTATTCCAAACCAAAGAATATTCATGAGCTTATTTCTTTCGCATTGCTCAAATTCATTACGAGAAAGGCTTTTCGAAAAGCTAAGTTTGTAACTTCCACATCTCAGGGTCAGCAAAAAGTAATTCAACAATTTATTTCCGACCCAGACAAATTATGGCTTATCCGCACAGGGGTTGATATTCATGAGTTTCCGTACGGTCCAGGCAAAGGCAAATCTTCTGGTCTTCCTATCCGTATTTTTTCTCCCCGAGCGATGCGCCCGATTTATAATATTGAAATTATAATTAAGGGAGTGGCGCTTCTTCAATCTCATTATTCAGGAAAACAACTCGTGGAACTTGTCCTCCTCAACTATCAGACAAATTCCGAATATTTCAACACCATTAAAAACTTGTTAAAGGAGCTAAATCTTGAGAATTCAGTAACGATCATGGATTCTTTAACCACTAACGAACTAATTGATCAATTTCATCAGTCAGACCTCGTTGTCATGATTCCTCGATCGGATGGTACCCCTATTTCAGGTATAGAAGCCATGCTTTGCAAAAAGCCCCTCATACTTGGGAATTTGCCTTATGATAACGATCTGTTCAATTTGGAATCTGTTTGGAAAATTCCTGAATTTACTGCCGAAGCACTTTTCCTGAAAATGCTTGAAATACTAACCCTTTCTGAAGGAGAGAAAAACCTGAAGCTAGAAAAAGCCTCTCTTTTGGCTCATTCGCATGGAGATTTGAAAGCTCAGCTTAAAAAATTCGAAGCCTTATATGAAAAGGTACTGGCGCCTTCCTGAGGTCTTCCCGTCAGGCTCAAATTAAGCGTGTTCCTCAGTATTAGAAACTTCAAGAACTAGTTTAGCAAAACTGAAATACAAACAACAGATTTCCAGCAACTTCCTCCTTTATTTTTGATATATTGCAACAAAATACCAAACCTTATCCAGCGTATTGCTATGCTTGACAAATGCCTGTCCTCCGGACATCCAATAACATATTTTAAAGTAAGAAAGGCAGCATTTCCCAAGACGATTGCCGCGTAATCTAATTTAATACTGGAGTGAATGCATGTAGTGTTAATAATGGCCAATAATTCATCAGTACCTTATTACAACTGGTTTGCATCAGAATCCCGCAAGCACCCAGAAATTAAATTGTCTTTCATAGCACTTCATAGTGTACGTCCTAAGATGTTGGATGAAATGAAGGCGTTTGATTGTAACTGTTACTGGATACCATTCGATGAAAGCAGGCGCAAACGTGCTATGCTAAGTGCAATTCCAAAACTTTATAGCCTATTTAGAAAAATTAAGCCGGACATCGTACATTCCTCCCTTTTCGATGATGCTTTACCTTCTTTGGTAGCTTCATGGCTCGCTCGGATAAAATGCCGGGTAGTAACCCGGCCAGACACAGGATTCCATTGGTATTTTGCACCTAAAGCGAAATATTTCGACAAAATAAACAATGCTTTGGCAAGCCATATTGTCGCCATCTCAGAGGAAAGCAAAAGATTTCTGATCGAAAAGGAAAAAGCCGATGAACGAAAAATAACCCTGATACACCATGGTATAGATATTGAACAGCTAACTATGCAGAATGACGAAGCCAAGCAAAGACTTAAAAAACAATATGGCTTAGAAAATAAAATCGTAGTCGGTACAATCTCCCGACTAATTGAATGGAAGGGATACCGTTTTATAATCGAGGCGGCTCCTGCTCTCGTTAGCAAATATCCAAACATGAAATTCTTGTTTGTTGGAACTGGAGGACAAAAAGAAGAGCTTGAAGCTCTGATAAAGAATAACGGAATGCAAAATCATATTGAACTGACTGGGTGGGTTGACCGGGCAGATATTCCCTCTCTTTATGGTGTCATGGACATTTACCTTCATGCAGCTTTTCTGGAGCCATTTGGCTTTGTTATTCCAGAAGCCATGGTTAACGCCGTGCCTATTGTTTCAACAAAAACCGGATCAGCGGCTGATTCGATTGAGCATCTAAAAAGTGGGTATCTTATAGATTATCATAGTTCTGAACAAATTTCGGAAGGCATCGATTTCATGATGACCCATGATAAAAAGAAAATTGGGCAAGCCGGAAAACTAATAGCACTGGATCTGTTCCCATTTTCCCGTATGTGGAAAAATCATCTATCTTTTTATAAGCAAATACTTGGAAAATAAGGCTCTTAAATGATTCGGGTGATAGAAAAATTGAAATGAAAAACGAAGAGTGATAACTAGCATTTGTCTCCTATGAATCCTGGCAGCAGCCTGATTTCCGTGATAATACCTGTTTACAATGCAGGAAAATACCTGGAGGAGACTATTCGTTCGGTACTTGACCAATCTTATTCTAATTGGGAACTAATCCTGATAAATGATGGCTCAACAGACGCCTCAGAAAATATCATCCACCCATTTTTAAGTGACCCGAGGATTAAATATTATAAACAGCTCAATGCCGGGGTCTCGGTGGCCCGAAACAAGGGTATGGAGCTTTCTTCTGGCAAGTTCCTTGCTTTTCTGGACGCTGACGACCGGTGGCTTGCGGAGAACTTGGAAAAAAAGATCCGATATCTCTCGGAACACTCGGAAGTAGCCTGGGTTTTTAGTGATATTCGCTTTCTTGATGATGTTACTAAAGAGGTCAAGCCTGCACCTACAGGGCGTGATGACCAAATACTTAAATCTCTTCTCCTTTGGGAAGGGGAGGTTGTCCCTGGACCAAGTAGCAATATTGTGGTTCGTCGGACTTGTTATGAATCGGGTATCCGGTTCGAAACGGCCCTTTCTACAACTGCAGATCGTTGTTTTTGCACCCAGCTTGCTCTTTCCTTTATTGGCAAACGCATCCCTGAAGTCCTGGTTGAATATCGAATACTTCCGACCAGTATGAGTAGAAATATGGTAGTAACAGAACACGACAACTTATTATTTTATCGTAAATACTGTAAAAAAGAATTTTTTAATTCTTTCTGGTTCAGGCAGAGATGCTTTTCAAATATTTATTTTATACTTGCGGGAAGTTGGTTTAGGCAGGGTGCCAAACCGATGCGGGCTTGTTATTTTGCTTTACGTTCTGTTCTCTGCTACCCCCCAAAAGCAATTCATCTCTTCAATAAGGCTCTCAAAGTTTTGCTTAATAAATCGGTTAAATGAATATTTTATATATCAGCTATTGGGAAGTGAATGACCCATTGACAACCTCAACCGTTTTCCCTCATTTGGAAATCCTAAACTCCTTTACAAATGTTAATCAAATCATTTTCACTTCGGCTGAAAGGTCTGGCAAACCTGTAAATATTAATATCAACCTGCCTAAACTGAAGCATATTCCTTTGTTTTCAAAAAACTTAAATGTGAATATCCTCAATAAAATAATTGATTTCATTAGTTTTCACAATCAGCTGAAACAAGCTATAAGCAAATATTCTATTGATATTATTATTGCAAGGGGGGCATTGGCAGGAGCTTTAGCCTATAAAATTTATAGAGTTACTAAAATTCCTTTCTTTGTTGAATCCTTCGAACCCCATGCAGATTACATGAGAGAAGCGGGAGTTTGGGGGAAGTACGATTTGCGCTATCTCTTTCAGAAAAAGTGGGAACGGAAACAGCTCGAATATGCATCCGGAATAATGCCGGTATCAGACAATTATAAAAGATATTTGACAGAGCAAGGGGGCGACTCTTCTATAATTTTCACGATATCTTGTTGTGTTCCGGTTGACAAATTCAGATTTTCAGAGGACAAAAGAAACACGATCAGAAAGCTGCTTGGAATTTCCCCGAATCAGACTGTGGGGATTTATGTCGGAAAATTTGGAGGATTGTACTACGACAACGAATCATTTCTGATATTTAAACAGGTTTTTGACAATTATAAAAAGGATTTTAAACTGATCATTCTTTCTCCCGATAATAAAGACATCCTCCTTAACAATCTGAAGAAAGCGGGTATCAATGAGAAGGACGTATTCATTGGTTTTGCAAAACACGAGGAAGTTCCCGGTTACCTTTCTGCATCTGATTTTGCATTTGCATTGTACAAGCCATCGCCTTCGGCTAAGTATCTTTCACCCGTTAAAATAGGGGAATATTGGGCGAATGGGCTTCCCGTCCTTTGCGCTGGCGAGGTTGGAGACGACAGTGCAATCATTCGCAAGGATTATGCGGGGGCCGTATTTGATCCGAACCAAGCAAGTATTGAAGATGCGGTTAAGAAGATAAATCTCCTGATTGCTCATCCTTCGACCAGGAGCAGGATTCAAAATCTAGCTGAGAAATATAGAAGTTTTAAAATTGCCATTAATGTGTATTTACATTTTTACGGCCAGACAAAATAATTGAATCAAAAGGTAAAAATCGGTTAAATGCTATTTAATTCATTCGCATTTTTTCTATTCTTCATTGTTAATACGGGAATTTATTTTCTTGTCCCCCATCGCTTTCGCTGGGGAATTCTGTTAATTGCGAGTTGTTACTTCTACCTCTATTTTATTCCTGTTTATATTCTCATTCTCTTCGTAACTATTATAATTGATTATTTTTCAGGACTGTATATTGAAAAATCGAGCTCTGCCCGGAAAAAGAAACTGCTCTTAGTCCTGAGCATTTTAACGAATTTCGGCATTCTGTTCTTTTTCAAATATTTCAATTTTTTGAATGAGAACTTAGGAATTCTGTTACATGGCATCGGTTATCACAATCCCATCCCTTATCTTAATATCATCTTACCAATCGGATTATCTTTCCATACTTTTCAAGCTGTCAGTTATATAGTGGAGGTTTACAGGGGAAATCAAAAGGCTGAAAAGCATGCAGGGATCTATGCCTTGTATGTTATGTTTTACCCACAACTTGTGGCCGGTCCAATTGAAAGACCACAACACATGCTTCATCAGTTCAGAGAATTGCCCCGTTTTGAACCAAAGAGGGCAATTGGAGGTATTCAGCTTATGCTATGGGGGTTGTTCAAAAAAGCGGTTGTGAGTGATTTACTGTCTGTTTATGTTAATTCCATTTATTCGAATTATCATTCAAATACGGGGCTTACTTTTTGTGTTTCCACTTGGGCATTTGCCTTCATGATCTATTGTGATTTCTCCGGTTATTCAGATATTGCTGTTGGATCTGCCCAGGTAATGGGCTTCTCACTCATGCGAAACTTTAACCTTCCCTATTTTTCAAAAAGTGTCACTGAGTTTTGGAGAAGATGGCATATCTCATTATCCTCCTGGTTAAGAGACTATCTTTATATACCCCTAGGAGGAAGCCGCTTTGGGAAATGGTTGACCTATCGAAACCTGCTGATTACAATGCTTCTGGGAGGACTTTGGCATGGGGCATCCTGGAATTTCATCATTTGGGGAGGTCTTAATGGCTTATACCTGAGTTTGGAAAAATTCTTGGGTCTCGCCAAGAGAAATAAAATAACTGAAAGCGGGTATATCGTAAGATTCATCCAGGCTTTCTTGACTTTTAACCTGATCTGCATAACATGGATTTTCTTTCGAAGCCAAAATTTCGATCAGGCCTTTTACATCTTAAGCAACATATTCCATTCACCTAAATTTTTCACATTGCGCATTCAGGATACAGGAATTTTCGCATCCATGTTATTCACCCTTTCTGTTATGCTTCTTATTGAGTTTTTAATTCTACGTAAAAAAGACCTGTTTTATCAGTCACCAGAAAATTTATCGATTTTAAGAAGCGGGGGCCTTAGTGCCTTCTTGATTCTCATGCTTGTTCTTTTTGGCTATAGTGAAGGAGGACAGTTCATTTATTTCCAATTCTGATGAAACAATTTGTGTACTATATTCTGCTGGTATCCGCAATCGTGTTTACGGCAGATATCCTAGTATCCGCTTCACTCGACCACCTCTATCTTAAAACAAGAACCGGCCAGACCGGTGGAAAAATAAACTACTACCTCCATCTTCCAAAACCGCCCCAACTTTTGATTATGGGAAACTCCAGGGCATTTTATCAGATAATCCCAGACAGCTTTCATATTCCTGCTTTTAATATCGGGCATGCCGGGACTGATGATGGATTTGAGGCTGCACTTCTTGATTTACTGGAAAAAGAACATAAACTTCCGGAAATAATTCTTTTGCAGGTAGATCCCAGCTTTTATAGAGGTGCTACTCCTCAGGATGATGTGAATTCCACAAGCGTAAATGTTTTACAATATTACTATGGAACAAACGAAACGATTACCAATTACATTAATCAGATAAGTCCTTCCCAGCGGTTCTTTTTTTTGTTTCGTTCCTATAGATATAATAACCGGCTCATAAATATTATTAACAACTACTACAAAACAGCGGAAAGCAAGATTGATAATCAAACCGGTTATGAAGCCATTCCGTATGACAAACCTGACAGTATAAACACCATCAATTCCCTTTCTAAGGCCTTATTTCCGCCATTTGTCTTTGCGCCTAACAAAATGAAATATTTAAAAGAAATAATTTCAGTATGTAAATCCCATGGAACCAGGCTTGTTTTATTTTCATCTCCCAATTTTGATGATAGAATGAGTGCTTATCTGCGTCCCCTCTCTCAGAAAATTGACTCTCTTACCAGAGCGAACAATATCACTTATATTAATTACCTGGAAATAAAACTTCCTCTGATCACGAACAATGGAGGATACTGGAAGGACTCAGAGCATCTGAATCATCGAGGAGCTCAGATCCAAAGCCATGACCTCGCGAGGATTTTGAATCAAAGCCTTGAAGGTCGACCTTAAACCACTGGCTGAGGCTGCCAGCGAGAAGATTTATTCTTGGCCTCCCTCTCCCTCGTCAACATTTCTTTGGCCAATTGCTTTTTCCGGAAAACCACAAGCTTGTCGTAATTCAATAAGACAAGTAATAGACTGGCAAAGAAGGGGGCAAAAGCAATTTTAAACCGGATTAGGGCCCCGAAATTAGAGGTTGAAACCCCAATTGAAAAAGCGAACAACAAAGAATAGGAGAACAGGAATAAAAGCAATGGTTCTTTAAAAAGAATAGAGAATATTTTTCTAACTCCAATCTTAATAAACGGCCTGATAAACAGAATTAGTAATATGAGATTTTCCAAACCGGAAAGAATCATCACCACATTTTTAGATTCCCATATAAACGGACGGAACAATCCGGCAATAATAGCCACTGGTAATTTAGAAGTCACACCTGATACGGTTCCATCATAGCTTCCCACGTCAAAAGAATGCCCCTGGTAATCAGCATTTTTAAGATCCTTTTGGGTAATACTGGCCGTTTCCAATACTTTATTCAGAGAAAATTGCTTCATCCTGTCTCCAAGTGCAGACATGACTCCTACTCCAACCCCTATACTCAAAACATAAATTATTGGAATAGAAAGATATCGCCACAAATTACTTCGAATACGAATAACCCGTGCATGCAGGAGCCAAACGATCAATCCAGGGACAGCGGCCATGAAAATGTATGGTTTGACAAAAATAATAATATAACCAGAGATCAAAACAATTATCAAATTCTTCGGTACCTTAACTTTTGAAATGAATCCTTTTTCAAAAGAACTGATTAACCAACAAACAGCAGAAAAGCTAATGGTATCTTTTAATATCCCCGATCCCCAAAAAATGGCCGATGGGAAAAAAATAAAGCCAATCGCAAGAATCCTGTTAAGTGAGGGATAATATTTACATAAAACCTGATACATATTCCAGATACCGATAAACGAGAGGACGGATAGAATCAGGGTGGAAATCAGATAACTGTTAAATCCCAAGAGCACTATCGGAACGATCATCTTTACCACAAATAGGGTTCGCCCTTCGAAAAATATATACCCTTGAGGGAAGCCGGTGGAATTATCAAACAGGTTATATGTTTCATAGCTGGCGGATTCAAAATATGCCTTGGTAAAATCATAGGGACGTAAAAGAAATAATTTGCTATATGATCGAGCAGATTCAAAGTATGCTATTGTATCCCCTCCATTATAATAGTAAACGTATACAAAACAAAAAACTGCCCCCCCAATCATCTTGGCCAGGATGCCCCGTGCAAAAAATTTATAGGAGGGATTGGTCCGGACCTTTCTCATCTGGTAGATGTAGGCCAAAGCTACAATTAAGAAGACATAGAAGGGCAAAGCAAGTACCTCTGTGAGTTCCAGTTGATCCAAGTACCCCTTATTTATAACTTCTTCTTCCAAATCTGCCTTTATTACGAAAGTGGATTAATTCGAAGATTGACAGATCATTGCCCGTAATTTGCAAGGCGAACCTACAATTAGCATAGCCAAAGTTAAGTAAATTACACTCCCGGCACAAGCAGGGAATTTAGCGATTTTGAATTTCAAAATAATTCGAAAAATACAGCCAGGAAATCCTAAGTTCAGTAACTTGCGACGACAACGGCGGGTTGTTGTCTGCTCTGTAAAAAAAACTCAAACGCACCTTCACAATTGAATTTAATCCAGAAGAATGCTTTTTAACTCTGCCAGTTTTGCATTATTCCTGCCGGTCGTTTTTCTTCTTTACTGGTTTGTAGCCAATAGAACACTGAAGATCCAAAACGCACTGCTTTTTGCTGCCAGCTATTTCTTTTATGCTTGCTGGGATTACAGGTTCCTTGCCTTGCTCGCCTTCTCTACCCTTCTTGATTATTTTACAGCCATTAAAATGGCTGAAGCTAAAAAAAAAAATATCAAAAAGACTTGGTTCTGGATCAGTATCTCCGTCAATGTGGGGTTCCTTGCGGCTTTTAAATATTACAACTTCTTTATCGCTTCCTTTGCTACTGCTGTCGCCCACCTTGGACTCCATTTCAATCCCTGGACCTTCCATATCATTCTTCCCATAGGAATCTCCTTTTACACCTTTCATGGTTTATCCTATGTCATCGACATCTACTACGACCGTATTAAACCGGAACGGAATTTCATGACCTATGCCGTTTTTGTCAGCTTCTTCCCCCTTTTAGTTGCCGGCCCTATCGAAAGAGCATGGCATTTGCTCCCCCAACTCAAGAAGGAAAGGCGCTTTGATTATGCAATAGCTGTGGACGGGCTCAGGCAGATACTCTGGGGACTGTTTAAAAAAGTGGTTATTGCCGATACCTGTGCAAAATACGTCAATACTATATTCCACGATCCTGGACTTTATTCTGGAAGCACCCTCCTGGCGGGGGCCATTCTATTTGCTTTTCAGATCTACTGCGATTTCTCCGGGTACTCTGATATTGCAATCGGAACAGCTAAGCTTTTCGGAATTGACTTACTACGCAACTTCGCTTTCCCTTATTTTTCAAGAGATATTGCTGAGTTCTGGAGACGCTGGCACATTTCTCTGACAACCTGGTTCAGGGATTATCTTTACATTCCATTGGGAGGAAGCCGGGGAGGAACAGCTCGTAAAATCAGAAACACCTTCATTATATTCCTGGTAAGTGGCCTCTGGCATGGAGCCAACTGGACTTTCATTGCCTGGGGACTCATCCATGCCATTTACTTTCTACCCCTGCTGCTGTTGAACAAAAATAGGAACAACATCGGAACCATTGCGGAAGGAAGAATCCTCCCCACGCTCAGGGAAGCAGCAGCCATGACTCTAACTTTCGCACTCACTACCTTTGCCTGGATATTCTTCCGATCCCCAAATCTTCATGCCGCTTTCGCTTATATTCAAGGAATGGCCAATCATTCATTATTTTCTATGCCACAACTTCTTCCCAAACGCCTCATTGCTATTTTGTTTGTTTTTATCCTCCTTGAATGGCAATCCAGGAGTAAAAAACATGCACTCCAATTCAGCTCTGCTAAAATAACCTGGCCAATCCGATATGCCTTTTATTTAATTATAGGTTATAGCATTGTCTTCTATCAGAATTACCACAATCCATCTGAATTCATTTATTTTCAATTCTAGGTATGATGCGCGTATTCATAAGAAAATTGACAATCATTCTCCTCCTCTTTCTGAGTATAAGCTTTCCTGCATCCTATTTCCTGAGCAAGCATTTCAATACCAATTCAAAACAACAGTGGGTACTTGATATGCAAGGTGAAAATGCAGACTATGCCGTTTTGGGTTCCTCCCGGGTATTGAACATGATTGACATCCATACCTTAGACCAGGCATATGGTAAAAAAGGCATCAACCTCGCTACATCAGGAAGTGGTTACGGGGAAAACTACCTGATATTGTCTAAATTCATCGAACGCAATACAATCTCGGAGCTGTTCTTAAATACCGACGAGTTTTGTTTCAATTCCGTTCGTAGCTATAACTACCCCTTTCACGAATACGAATTCCTTAACCAATTCCCATACCCTTATTACAGGCCAATCTTTGATGATTTTCTTCCAGCTTGGAAATGCCTTTTATGGGACCTGATACCCTTCTCGAAATTTTGTGAATTCAATGATTTATTTACTTTTTCTAAAAGCAATGACCTGGCCCAGGTTTATTCCACCACAGGAGGTAGCATCTTACTAGGGGACTCTCTGAGTGAGAGAAAACTCTCACTTCATAAATACAGCCAAACAGAACTGGACAATCGCGATAAAAAGTATTTCATCAAGATCCTTGCCCTTTGTCATTCCAGGAAAATAAAAATTACGCTAATCACCACCCCTCTTTATTGTGGAGATCATCACAAGGTAAATCCTGAATTTGAAAACTATATCCAACACATTACAGACTCCGCTAAGATTCGTTATATCACATTCAATGATCTAATCGATTGTCGTGACAGTACATTCTTTAAAGACAATACGCATACCAATTCAAAAGGTTCGATTGAATATTCGAAAAATCTCGGACAAATACTGAAAGCCCAGTAACAACAAATGCAAGCATACGGCTCGAAGCAAACTCAATAAAATTGCGTATCTTTAGTTTCCTCAAATTACACGGGCAAAGCCAATGAAATTAACATTCCAGCGAGATGAAGGCGCCTGAAATCCAGACCATATTGCTTTGCTCAAACGAGCCCTGGGGAGAGGTCTGGTTTTCTAAGCATCATTATGCCAATGAGATTTCCCGAACTCATAAGGTTTATTTCATCAACCCTCCCGGGAAATGGAAATTAATTAACCTTTTCTCATTTTCTGTCAGAAAGCAAAAGATAACCGAGAATTTAACAACGCTTGACTATGCAAATAATTTTCCAGTCCGGATTTTTCCTTTTTTGTTTCGTTTCTTTAATGACAAATTGAATTGTTTTAAAATACGAAACATCCTCCCTAAAGAGGAAAGCAAATCTCCCATCTTTTGGCAATTCGATCCATTAAGATTCATTCATATTTATTTTCCAAATACATTCAGAATATATCATGTTGTTGATCCCTATGAGAACATTTTCACGGATAAGAAGGTTGCTCTTCTAGCTGATCTGATTCTAACAGTCACTCCTCAATACATGGAAAGATATAAAGCATTTAACGTCAATACGCTTTATATTCCCCATGGCATAGGTAAAGATGAGCTTATCCCTGGCCCAGAAGAGATAAAAATTATTCAAAACAAATTCGGAAAATACCTACTCCTTACCGGAACATTTGGGAATGGAATTGATTTTGAATTACTGGCAGAAATTGCAAAAAATTTTCCCGCAATACGCCTACTTCTCATTGGTCCACTAGGGAAACTTTCAAAAGAGAATCAGCTTTTGTTCGAAAAAATTCTGAAGTTTAATAACCTTACACACCTTTCTGGCATTCATGCCAAAAGCCTGAAGAATTATATTGGAGCTTCGGAAGCCTGCCTGACGGTTTATAAAGCAGAACATCCGGATGGATCAGCCAGGCGAACACCTTTAAAATTCTCTAATTACATAGCTCAAAAAAAGGCCATCATCAGCACTTATTTTCCTGATTTTGAATCATTTAATGGAAAGGTTCTCCACATGGCAACTTCACACACACAATTTATCGAACTTACAGCCAAGGCACTGAAACACGAACTGCCTTTTGACGAACAGGCCACTGAAATATTTATCCAGGAACGAATGTATGACAA
>Ga0207068_1045_pt1 | contig 38139 bp, 42 predicted proteins | sample Alteio_BWMinCont_23_FD_153475 | JGI IMG/M metagenome (GOLD analysis project Ga0207068, IMG submission 153475) | Enriched cells from forest soil in Barre Woods Harvard Forest LTER site, Petersham, Massachusetts, United States -... | ecosystem: Environmental > Terrestrial > Soil > Temperate forest >... | reverse complement strand
TTGTGCTAAATGTCAACGATGAGAAAACACTATGTCTTACACAGTAAAAAAATTAGCAATGCTATCAGGGCTCAGTGTTCGGACACTGCGTTTTTACGATACGATCGGATTACTGAAGCCGGCGCATTATGGCGATAATCTTTATCGTTATTATGAAGATGAACAGGTTTTGATGCTGCAGCAAATTTTATTGTATCGTGAAATAGGTTTTCCTCTCAAAGACATACAACGGATTATTTGCAGTGATGATTTCAATAAAATGAATGCATTGATTTCTCATAAGCAAATCCTTGAACAAAAACTCGATCAATCAAGAAAATTGATTAAGACAATTGACCAAACTATTGCACACTTACGAGGAAAAATAACGATGCGTGATGAAGAATTATTTGTTGGCTTTGCACATCAATTTGCGTTCGATTCATTTGTAACGGCATTTGAACCTGGAAACGATTCCATGCTTGATAACTATTTTGCATCGGATCTTATTATGTTTAATCATTCCATGTCGAAACAACTTAATTTAAATGATTTAAAATCACGACTGCCTACCATTCATACCATTTTTAAGGATTTGAAAAGTGAGGTGATGGATGTGACCGTGGAAGAAGATCGTATGGCTTTTCGGGTTGAACAGAATGCGCTGTTTTATAAAAATGCGCCCGAGGGTTTACCGGTTAAGCTTGACGTGATGAATTTGTATAAGCTTGATAATGGTAAAGTTAGAGAGTGGAAAATTTGGGTTAATATAAACGAAATAAAGTAAAGAACTCGCTAGCAAAATTATTGGATAAAAAAGATATGACAAAAAATATTATTATCACCGGCGCCATGGGCAGTGGTAAATCCACTGTCTTACAATTGCTTAAAGAACAAGGATTATCCGTTGTTCCAGAACCTGCCAGAGAAATTTTGGCTGAGCAACGGAGTATTGGTGATACAGGCGTGCCAGAACAAAATCCTAGACTGTTTACTCAATTACTTTTATCGCGTTCCATTTATCAATATAAGCAAATGCAAAACACATCTGACCTTGTTATTTTTGATCGCGGTATTCCAGATAATATTGCTTATGCACAACTTTTTAAATTAAATTATTTATCTGCTCATAAAGCAGCGCAATTATTTCGATACGATTCAAAGGTATTTATTTTTCCCGCCTGGAAAGACATTTATACGACAGATGATGAACGCATCATGTCATTTGATGCAGCAAAAGAATTTGGTGATGATATCAATACCATTTACAAAACACTTGGTTATACACTAGTAGAAGTTCCCTGTGTATCATCAGAAGAACGTCTGCGATTTATTCTAGAAGGAATTTACTCATAAACGTTCTAAGACAGCCTGCTATAGAACCATAATGTTCTTGTTGCACTGTTTTGCGTTGATTTTTAGTTGCGACATAGATTCGTTCATACCCTAAAGCAGCAAAAATCCCCTGCAGTTTATTGGCGAGATTTAATATAGTAAGTAATTGCGCTTCATCATATAAATTTAACCAAGACCTGACGCCTGCTGATTGAAGATTCTTATAGATTAAGTCCGTTTCTTTTGCCGCATAAAAGTAAGTCATATTCCATAAACAGCAATTTAATGAAAAAAATGGATGCGCAATCACTGTCTCACCCCAATCAATGATATTGATTTCCTCAGTCGTGCTATCCAGTAGCATATTATTGTCATGAAAATCACAATGCGTGAGTGTCTCTGGAATTTTATAGTCGGATATTCTCTCGCATAAATTGATACATGTTTGGTGTAATTGATGTAAGCGATCGATTTCCTTTTCTGTCATACCATCACTTATTAATAATTTATCTTGCTGTATCAATGAATAATACAATGATGAAAATTGATCGAGTCGCCAATCTGGAGTACCTATACTAAGTAATTCTGAGATATCATTTTCTAATGAGCGCTGTATTTTTGTAAAATTATTTATACCTTGTCGCAGTTGATCGAAATTAATTTTTTTATTGAAAATATGTCGTAATGATTTATCACCACACGATGTCATCAAAAAACAAAGCAAGTCTGGATTTTTTGCTATTAATTTAGGAATACAATTCACGCCTTGCTCTTTAAGAAAGGCAAGCATTTTAGGTTCTGAAAATAAAAGTTCAGGTGTTTGTTTTAAATAAACAGTCTGTGCATTTATCTTTATTTTATTCACAATAGAATATGATGTTTGCACGACGGGTTCATGATGAATTTGAACTTCATCGCTGAGAGTAGTTAAGTAGTGAATAGCCCACTCTAATGCTTGATCAGATTGCTCCATTTGTTTTACCTCAGCAGACAATATCTGTGATAAATAGTGTTGATTATCATTTTAGTATATCTCATAATCATCTTGTTTTTTTAAGAAAATATAAAGGAATATAACGATGATAGTCCATAGCCAGTCTCACACTCACACCGGCTCAGAAAAACCATCTAAGTCTGAGATTAGCGAACAAATGGAAACGATTAAAACACGCCTTTCTCGAGAATTTATTTCTGAACCCGAAAAACTCGCCGCTCTCTTAAAAATGCTTCATGATTTAAGTGAATTTGAATTAGGTCGATTCTTAATTAAAAATAAAGGCGCGCTTAGCGGTTATTGGACTTGGTATTGCATTTTAGGTTTTAACACATCACCAATTAATTCTACTCTGGAACGTTTTTTGTTGGATAAAACGCCGGCTGTTTTGGCGATGCGTGAGCGATTTTCTATTTTCCAAAGCTTATTATTGGAAAATATACATGCAAAATCCGTTGTGTGTTCTATTCCCTGTGGAATGATGGCGGACTTGTTAACCTTAAAATTACCGAATAAAATCGGCGAACTTCAATTTGTTGGAATTGATTTAGATGCAACTGTATTTCAATTAGCAGAAGGTCTTGCTGAAGAACTCAACTGTACTGTGCCTTGCATTTTTTTGCAAAAAAACGCGTGGGAATTAGAGTTTAAAAATGAATTTGATCTCATCACAACAAATGGTCTGAATATTTATGAAAAAGAAGATTCACGTGTTGTTGAATTATATCGTGTGCTTTATGACGCTTTAAAACCAGGCGGAAAATTAATTTGTAGCGCGCTTACTCCTCCACCGCTTGGCACTCAAACATCTGAGTGGGATTTTTCTAAAATTGATATCAATGATTTGGCTGTTTCTGCAACGTTATTTCGAACTCTACTCGAAGCAACGTGGGCTAATTATAGAAGTTCTGAAAAAACGCTCGCACAATTGACAGAAGCTGGATTTGAAAAAATAAATATTGTTTGGGATAGTCGCAAAATGTTTCCTACATTTTGCGCTCAAAAAATCACATAACATTTATCTATTGCTTCATTTGATAGTGACCAGTTGCAGGTTGAGCACTTGAATCTGCGGTAAAATTAATTTGATTGTTAGGATCTTGAGATAAGCATACCGCTGTGCTTCCCGCATCGACATGCGAGGTATTACCGCAATTTTTAAGATTAATGCCTGAGCCAGGCTTGTCTACAACGATTGTCACCTGAAGTTGAACACCTGCACTATTATTAATAGTAACCGTATCGTTCGAGGTTTTTGAAATCCATTTTTGTGGCGCAGTAAGTGATGGTTGATTTTGTTCTTGAGCATACGCAAGACAGATTAAAAAAATAGAGGTGACAATCACAGCAATAACTCTGTTCATATTAAATCTCCTTTTCTATTATATTACTACACTTTGAAAAATGAATTTGATTCTTTCATGGACATAATATTATGGTATGGGCATGATGAGATCTCATAATAGGAGTAATGTCTACAACTCTGTATCCATTTTTTCTCGCTCTTTTTTAATGTAGACTATAAGATCAAAACTAATAGCAAAGGAGATGCTGCATGTCCCGTTTTTCAATTAAACACTCTATTCTTTTATTTAGCGCATTATCATGCGCTGTTTGCATGACAGTAAACGCGCAGGAATCGTCAACAACAACGATCAATCCTGCAACCAATGAAAGCACAACAACGACTGTAAACCCTGAAGCACAGGAAACAACCGTTACTCATTCAAATCCAGTTACACAAGAAACCAGTGTTACCAAAACAAATCCAACAGGCGAACAAACCACAATCACAAAAACAGACCCAATTACGCAAGAAACCATGACGACAACCATCGTGACACCGGTTCCTGCACCTCAAGAAGTGGTCGCGACTCCCCAAGGTTCAACTAATTGTTTTACTGTCGCTGCTGGCTGGTACAAGAATCAATGGGTTTCTGAGCACAGTGTGTGTCAATACGCAGCAAACACAGCTGAAGGTTTAGCGTGGGTAGCGGGTCATTGGTCATGCACTAAATACAAAGTATCTGTCGGTGCATGCACTCGATGGGAATGGAAAGCAGGTCGTTGGGTCAAAACTTTAGAGGTTTATTAAAACTACATTTTTTAGATGAGGATTTTTACAATGAACATGCAACGCGCTCTTGCTATGACAGCACTTTCTACCGCACTTTTTTCGAGTGCTTATGCTGATATAAACCCAATGGTGTTGATTAACCAACCCGAAATAAAACAAACCATTGTTGCGTCATTGATTATCATTCATTCGAATGCAGCTTATTTATCAACACAAAAGAATAAGCAAATGACACTCACGTTAGAAAATGTAGAGCCTTACATTACTAAATTTACGGCAGCACCTGATCGAAAAGCATTATTAAGCACGATTGATGAAATGATAAATGACTGGGCTCATAACAAAAATATATCATCGTCTGGAACGCCGAGCGCAACGCTTGCAGGTATTCCTTCGAATGGAAACAAAACCGTTCCTAATTATCTTCTTGAACTCAGCCATCCTGTCTACGATTCCAAACACGCCACGTTAACGTTTAAAGTAAAATGGACGGGGGGTTCTCCTGCTCCTGAAAATAATACAACATTAACTAGTGTTTCATTGGTTGTAGATGATGGCTTGCAAGTGGCGCTGAATGGAAGATTAAAAGCTTTAGCTGCTCATATGTTGGCGAGTAACAAATAATTTTCTAGAGCCTATTCGTCTATTTATCATTCCCGCTTCCGCGGGAATGATAATTTCTTGTCTCAATCTTCCTTTAACCCCAATAAGCGTCTCAAAAAGGCAATTATGTTTATTTATTTAACAAAAATAAGATCGATGAAGGGTGATATACTATTCTTGTCAATTCAAGCTGTTCTACGCGATTACGCACACAACTGCAGAGGGATTGGACATGAAAACAAAAATTCTTATTTTGACAGGATTTTTAGGATTAGTACTCGGTCAACTTTGTTTTGCACAATGTTCCTCGTGTTACCAAAGCGCATCATCATGCCGTAGTTGTGGTTCCAGCTCCTACAGTTGTGAATCTGTACGTGGCTGTACTTGCACCGATCCTACCTGTTACAGATCAGATTCATGTTTAGACAAACGTACATGCTGTGAGGTTTATGGTAATGTTGGTAAGCTCGACTAACCATCGCAAAATAAGGATCTCACGCCATGCGTATTCTGATTGTGGGAGCAGGAATTGCAGGCTTAACATTAGCCGCATTACTCAAGCAACGAGGGTTCTCTCCCATAATCATCGAAAAGCAAACTGATATTTCCAATATGGGTCACATGCTAGGCATCTATCCACTCGGCAGCAGAGTGTTATATGGTCTTGGACTCATGGAGGAATTTTTAGATCGCAGCGTACCATCCGATCATTACATCATGTGCACCAGCAATGGTGAAGTGATGCATCAATTTTCTCTTAAGCAAACATTTGAACCTTATGGTCCTAATCGTTCGTGCACACGCGGAACATTAATCGATGTCTTAATACAAGGCTGCGAAGATATACCGATTGTAACGGGTGTGGAAATTCGTTCGTTAGAAATAAAAGGTGATGTTGTTGAAGTGACATTAGATGACAATTCTCAGGAAGAATATGATTTAGTCATCGGTGCTGATGGTATGAATTCACAGGTACGTAGCTTGATATTGACGCCCGAAGAATACAGTTATTTTGATACGGGCTGGGGCGGCTGGGTCTGGTGGACCGATGATCCTAAACTGAAACCAGGCACCGCAATCGAATTTTGGGGATCAGGCCACATGCTCGGCATCTATCCCACTGAATATAAGTTTGGCGCGTTTGCAATTTCTTCCAGTCAAAAAGGTAAAACAACGCCTTATCCGGGTTTACGCAGTGATATTCGTCAAGAATTCAGCGATTTAATCAAACCCTATCCTGTGGTTTTTGAGCAAATTCCAATGGATAGTATGCAAATGACATACTGGTCCTTAAAAGATGTACGCTCACAAGTCTGGTACAAAAATAATGTTGTCCTGATTGGTGATGCTGCCATTGGTTTTCTACCCATATCCGATGCGGGCGCATCCATGGCAATGGAATCAGCCGCAGTACTTGCTGATGAATTGACTCGCACAAACCACCAACATCTTCATTGGGCTTTGCAACTCTATGAAAAACGCCGAAAAACGCGTGTTGAAGCCGCACAAGATGATTCACGAAATCTCGCCAAACACATGCTCGTCAAATCTATCCTATCGTCGCAATTACGTAATTTCATGCTGCGAAGGCACTCTGTACAAAGTATTTCAGAGAGCATCAATAAGACATTTCAGACCCCGATTTAAGGTTGCTTTGACCCCATCGTCAAGAGCAGTTAAAATAGCCAACTTTGATGGAGTCAGAGCATGAAAATCCTATGCGTTATACCTAGCCGAATCGCGTCCACGCGCATTCAACGCAAGCCACTATTACCTATTCAAGGTAAGCCAATGATTCAATGGGTATATGAAAACGCATCACGCTGTAAAGTGCTTGCCGATGTCATAGTGGCAACCGACAGCGAAGAAATTGCCTCTGTTATTCATCAAGTTGGCGGAAAAACCGTCATGACTGATCCGCATTTAGCGACAGGCACTGACCGTGTCGCGGCAGTAGCCGCACAACATCCCGAAATGGACATCATTATTAACTTGCAAGGCGATGAACCTTTCATCAAACCCCACATGCTTGAACAACTCGTCGCGCCCTATCTTGCAGGTGAGACTCCAGACATGACAACACTCGCCAATCCGTTAGACATGAAAAATGAATACCATGAGGCGGGCGCAGTCAAAGTCATTACCGATTTAAATGGCAATGCGCTTTATTTTTCCCGCTCCCCTATTCCTTACTTCCGCACCAATGAACAGGCACCGGTTTATCATCATATCGGCTTATATGCATTTCGTCGTGATTTCCTCATGGTTTATAAAACACTGCCGCAAACACCTTTAGAAAAAACAGAAAGCTTAGAACAGTTACGCGTATTAGAGCATGGATATAAAATACGTGTATGTTTAACTGAAACTCGCACGCTTGAAATTAATACGCCTGAAGAGTATGAGTTAGCGCAGAAGTTTTCGTTAGTAAGTGAGATAGCTTAATAAAGTGAAGCAGAAAATTATGATTACGGCATTCTTAATTCCACATACTTTGCTCCACTTATAATGCTGTCTGAAAAAATAATTGGAGGGACTCTCAAACCATCATCACGATAAACTGTATTAATTTTTTCAATATCTATTTCTAGAGAAGCAGTGAGTGCCGCGATATAATCTAACAATTCAACACGCTCTAGATGATTCATAAAATCATCCGAGCGATCCTCAAGCATTATTCCCCAACAATCCCAAGATAATAATTCCATTTTATTTAACGCTGCAAGATCCTGGATTAATTTATTACGGATGTATGTCCATCCTGTGAAACGATTTTTCAATCCGGTGCCGAATTGATTTGCATTCTTTTCTTTCGAACGACACAACTGCCATGCCTGGCCTCCCGTCATAAATACATCACGGGGGATATCATGTGAATGAGTACCGTGATCTAATTTATATTTTTTTATGAATTCCTGATTGATACGTGGATCAGCAAGACACCACTTGTTTTGTGTAGCGTCCCAGTATTCCACTAATACTTGATCATGATGAAATCCAGGTATATGGAATGTTGAAAATCCGAAACGAAGTCGTGCCGGAATTTTTTTGTGTCGTAACATAGCGCAGACTAACAATGAAAAATCACGGCAGGAACCCATTATTTTTGTATTGATGTCTTTTAATTGTTGCTGATTAAGCTTAAGTAGTTGCTCAATCATCTTGTCGACATACCGTAAATCCAACTCAAACAATCGTGTGATAGGGGGTATACGATTAAAGGGTTCTACATCCAGAAAATGCTTAACAACTCCGCGTGTAATTTCACACAGTGACGCTGGATCATTGGGTAATTCATTAAACCAATGCTGATGATGGCCTGGATGAGTCATTACACTCTGTTGACTGTAATAGTGATTAATATTCATAACAACCTCGCAAGTGCTAAATAATCAATTTTTCCATTCTTATTTAAAGGTAATGATGGAAGTTCTATCACGCTAAAAGGAACCATATACTCTGGTAATGTTTTGCGTGCTTGTTTAAGGATTTGATCTGTAGATAATTTTGGATGACTGACAAATGCAATAATATGTTCAACTAATTGAGTGCCTTCAATCAATTTTGGCGTTACCGCAATTGCAGATGTTTTTGCAATAGCTTGTAGTGCAAACTCAATTTCAAGTTTAGTGACACAACGTCCCCGTATTTTTAATTGATCATCCAATCTGCCTTGATAAATCAATCCTACATTTTCATTCCAGGTCACGATATCGTTGGTGCGATACCACAACCGATTATCATTTGGTAAAGTAAAAAAACGTTCGCGCGTTAATCTATCATTGCGCCAATAGCCACTAACTACTTGCGGCCCAGATAAACAAAGTTCACCTGATTGCACACGTTGATTATGTTCATTTACAATCATGATATGTTGTCGTGGAAAAGGAAAACCAATAGGGACACCTTCATCAACTGCATCGGGTTGCCAAATAAATCCAGTACAGGCAACCGCTGCCTCAGTCGGTCCATATAAATTATCAATAATTGAATTAGGCGCTGAGCGCTTCCACGTTGCGGCAAGGGAATGCGATAAAGATTCACCACAAAATACGCTATATCTCAATGATTTCATTGAGTCAGTATCAATTTGATCTGTGCGTTGCAAAAAATGAATAGCAGAAGGCACTGACGCCCAAAATGTTAAACGATGCTGATTCATGAATTGTCGCCAATGAATAAGATGTTTATTCGAAATAGAATAAACACAAGCGCCAACTGACCATGCCACAAATAAGTCATGCACAGAAAAATCAAACGTGAATTCTGCTAATTGACTGAATCGATCAGTTGAACATGGCTGACTGCGCATAGTCATCGCGTGAATATAAGCTAAAGCATTGGCATGACTGACCATCACGCCTTTAGGCACGCCTGTACTGCCCGAAGTAAATAATAAATAAGCATTCTTATTTTTAAATGTTGGGCAAGGATAATCATGACAATGATTGTCAGTATTGGAAAAATCCGTATCAATTTGATTGGCATTAGGGTCAAAAGCAATAATCTGCAAAGGTTTACCATACCTCTCTAATAACATATGAGCATAATCAGCTTGATTTGAATCGATAATAATAAGATCTGTATCAATAGCTGAAAGAAGATTTATATTCACCGACAAAGGTGATGTGATACTTAATGGAACATATGTTTTATCAGCCAGTAAAATTGCGAGAACAGCCGTGTATGCCGTTATATTTCTGCTCGATAAAATGGCGCAACGTGGCTTAGGAAACGCATAAAGTGCGGCTGCTAATTTCAATGCCATATCACATAACCTTGTATACGTATAAAAACGATTGTCTACCCACAATGCTGGACGGTCAGGAAATCGTTTAACGCTTTGTAAAAAAGATTCTGACAGTGATTTCATATGAATTATTTTCTCAATATTGAAAAACCGCCGCAGCAAATACTGCGCCCAATCCTACAGTTGCCATCACGTAATAATCGCCTGCTTGTAAAATGTTCTCACGATCAATTGAAACTAAATTAATAAAAATATCTGCGCCAAAACAGTGCGAATAGTGTTTAATGTTTTTTAAATAGATTTTATCTAGAGAAATTTTTAAATAATTTGCGACTCGCTTCCATGAAGGGAGATTGACATTATGTGGGATAATAATTTTAATTTTATCTTGTGTTATCCCTGCTTTATGAATTGCATTGAGCATGACCGACGATAATAAATGCGCATAACGTGTTTCGAAATCACTCGCCTCCAGTGTAGAGAGCCAAATTCCTTTTGCATATTTGCCTTCAGTTTGAGTTGAAATCGATAATAATTTATTTTTTTCACCTTTGCGACTGACTAATATTGCCGAAGAGGCATCACCTAAAATTGAGGTGTTTGGTATGATCTGCAGTACGTGTGTGAAGGCATAATCACCCGCAATAATAATGGCTTTACTCGTTTCATCTTTTTGCAATACATGTTGCATCAACTCTAATGATGTAATCGTTGAAGCACAATTATTAACTGAAATAGCGAACGCATTAGCATTATGAAGACAAAGATCTTCTCTCACATTACGAATAATGGATGTGAGAAATGGTGAGATTACTTTTGCTGTATGGCAATGAATAAGATACTTAATATGATCTTTATTTAATTTATTTTTTTTAATCAGCTGTTCAATGGGTTTTTTAATGAAATTGTGCAAAGGCATATCTAATGCTGTTGGAATATTTTCAATGCCATACATTTTTCTATATACTTTAATATGATTTTTATGGATACCCAGAAGCTCGCCCACTTCTTCGATATTTCGAAAACGATCAGGAATAAAACAACTTGCGTCATTGATATATAACATGTGTATTTGTCCTTGTTATCGTTCATTTGTAAATATTATTGGCGTTGTAAATAGTGTTGTTTTAAAAGCTGTTTATCAAATTTTCCATTGATATTTTTAGGTAGTTCGTTCAAAAGCTGAATATCATGAGGCCAATGTGTCTTGGGAAGCTTACTTTTACAATGACTTAGAATTTCGTTAATTAATTCTTGATTTCGCTTGCTGGTACTTACAAAAACTATGATAGCTGACCCAGTTAATTCATCTGGCACATCGATAACAGCAACCTCATTGACTAAAGGAAATAAATACACCGTTCTTTCAATTTCTTTTAAACTGACTTTTTCACCAAAGCGTTTGATTGTTTCATCCATTCTCCCAGAAAAATAAAAATACCCTTGATCATCTAAATAACCGTAATCACCGGTATACAATACCTTTTCACCTGGCAATAACCCATCTCTGAGTGCTCGCTCTGATTCTATTGGTTTATTCCAATAACCTTGCATCACGGTTGCGCCGCGTATAACGAGCTGGCCAAATTCATGTGGATTTAATTTCTTATTTTCATCATCCACAATCCACATCTCTGTATTTGGAATCGCAATTCCTACACTGTCTATTTTTTTATGTATATCTGCTGGCGGTAAATAAGTACAACGTTTACATTCAGTGAGTCCATACATTGAATAAATATGAGCGGTTGGAAAAAGTGCTTGAATAATACTGACATGACGCTGTAATAAAGCAGCACCCGTATTAGTCACGCATCGTATTGAACTTAAATCATATGAAAGTTTAGGCAAGTGATTCGCTAAAATAGAAAATAGCGTTGGCACACCAGGCAAAACAGTTGCTTTTTTCTCTGCTATTTTCTTAATAAATTGGATAGGCCAAGTGAAATCTTTCTCTAATAGCAATGTTGCACCGGTTTGAAATGTTAATATCATTTGATATAAACCGTAATCAAATGACAGAGGTAAAGCTGATATAATGATATCCTCTTGGCGTAATTGTAAATATTCACGTATCGATGCAGAAGCAGTTAACATATTTCGCTGGGATAACATGACACCTTTTGGCACGCTGGTTGAGCCTGACGTGTACACAATCGCAGCTAAATCAATATCGATTGTTTTTCGTAATGGCAACTGATCATTACTATGTTGCAATAATGTTTCATAATTATTTGAGTGTTCATTGTTAATTAACATGACACTTTCAAGATTTGATTGTACTTTGCTAAGCTCATCAAATACGGTCTTATCTTTTACAAATAAAAATTTAGCCCCTGAGTCCTTGATGATATAAATCAATTTTTCAAGTTGAATATTAGGATTGATCACTGAAACAATAGCATTTGCTTTTAATACCGCCCAAAATAAAAAGATCGTCTCAAGTCGATTATCTAAACACAATACAACGCGATCCCCTCTCTTTAATCCACACTCTATTAATGCATTCGCTGCCCTATTGGTTAATTCATGAATCTCTGAGTAACTGATATTTTTGTCTTCGAACATGACGGCTATTTTATTAGGGGTTTTTTCTGCTGAATAAATCAAGTAATCCACCAAGTTAGTGGGTATAAACATAGAATGCTCCTTTGTGTCTGATTTAGAGTTGGTGTTGATTTTTAAAGCGTTTGATTAGCATGGGAATTAAAAAAAATACGGTAAGAAGAGAAAGGAAATTAGCAAGAGAAATGATTTGATAAAATAATACATAATTGTCATGCGATCGCATAAACAATTTTGTCATGATGCCTACACAAATAAAATAGAATCCATTTAATAGCAGCGCATACAATCCATATCCTATTTGTTCTAACATACTGAGAAATGCAATAACAGGGCCTGATATGAAATAAGAATATGAAACATGATGCAAATATCGTATTGCAGATTCTTTCACTGATTCATTTGATACAAGCAATCCAACGATGCGTTCATCATAATGATGAATCACTAGAGCAAATAATCCATACAACATCATAGCGATACACATTCCATGTACTATAATACGTAAAATTGTATTGTATTTATTTAATAATAGCTGGTGATTGATGAGTATAGCCATGGCACTTCCCAATCCAATTGCAGGCAAAATAATGAGTAGCTGTAAGCGACATGCAACACCATAGCCTGACACAACATCAACACCAAACTTTGTCAAAATTGAATTAAATAAGCCAAAACCAACAAACATGACTATGTATGATATAAATACTGGGGACCCTATTTTAAATAGCGTTCTATATATCATTGCATTGATGACACCAACAGCAGCAATCACCCTATTTTTATAACTCGATTCACTGTTGCAAACACTGCTGTATTGAGTGACATCGATGCAATGAGTGATAAATGTCAATATCAGAAGTCCACAGAATAAATTAATCAGGGATGTTGCTATAACAAAACCATCTAATCCTTGATGAAAATAATTAATTTGTAATATGAGCAAAATAGAAGTGCATACGCACATTACAATGTTAAACATGAATGAGGCTCTATGAAACCCGAAACCTAAAACTATTGCATTTAATATAATATTTACCATTAATATAAAATTGATGAATACCATTTCTTTACTATATATTTTAAATCGATGCTTTAAAATCTCATTCACATGCATACTATTCGTCATCCAATCTGTGCATAGACAAAAAATAATTGCGACTAAAATATTACAGATCAGCGCTATAAATAAAATATCCCTGATGACATGTCGAATTCTTCCAATTTGTTTATAGCGAGATGCAATCACGATGGATGCTGATCTAAATGACTCTTGGAATGCTAATAAAAAATAATATATAGGTGAGAACATGGTCAAAATATACAAAATATTATGATCAAATTTTCCGAGCAATCGCATGTTTAACAATGACGTAAAAACCAATATGATATTACCCGCTATAATGGATAGCGCAAATTTTAGTATGTTATACATTTCAACCAAGTTAATTTCCTTTTATTTAAAAAAATGATTCGCTATTTCGATGATACGCATTGCACACATTCATTTTGTGCATATTCTGTGTTCCTTCCATGTATTCAAAACCCCAAATATCGCGATACCATTTTTCTAAAAAAGGATGCTCAAGGAATGCAAATCGACCCATCAATTGTGGAATGGCATGCGCAATTATTTCTGCTGTGTTTGTTGCCTTTACTTTCGCAAGAGATGACAGGTTGCTATCGAATGGATTTTTTTCAACATGAGCAGCCGCCAAATACAACAGCTCACGTGAAACAGAAATGATACGGTTTAAATGATGCAGTTGACTATGTTGTGTTGATCGATGTTCAGCTATATAGTCAACGACAGCTTGAGCAACGCCTATTGCTAAAGCGCCGACACATGGACGCATGCGATTAAATGTTTTTATTAATGGCACCATACCTCGCTCAGTAATATTTAAATGCGTTCCTAGCAACAATTCCTGAGCTACCTCAGCTTGATTAAATAGTAATCGCCCCAATCTCGCACCTTTCAGTCCAACCATGGGTAATACCATTCGCTGAATGTGCGTGCTTTGATTGTTTAATATTTCTGGCGTTACTAAGACTGCACGTATACCCAACGGACCCTCATTTAATTTCACGATAACAACACCGATAGACGCTGTTGCACCATGACCTACTAACCATTTTTCACCCGTCAGTAACCATTGATTGGAAACAGATTGGATCCGTGTCGTAATTTGTCTGATATTTGATCCACTACTAGGTTCAGTGACAGCTAAAAATGTGCGCGCTTTTGCTGTTCTGACATGGTGATAAAATATGTCTTTTTGATGCTGATCGCCCATTTCGTCGATCATCATTCCGGCAAGTGAAGCACCTGGACATGCTAAAAGTACGCCAGCATCACCATATCCTAGAGTTTCATATAATTTCACTCTTGCTAAAGAATCGAGTTCTGCGCCTGATACAAGCCCTTCAATGGCTGGATGATTGACATACTTAATAATCGCTTCAGGGTTAGTATCAATTTCAAATGCGATTTTTCGAAAAAAAAGTGCTGACTCTATCAATGCGTTCTTTGTCGTTTCAGATTTTAATATCGTTTTCATTTCATCACTCCTAATCGAAATAGATATTGCGGAAATATTCAAAAATCATCATCATCTCAATCACATTTCCTGATAAAAAAGATCTTCCGCCATGGAGTTTAGCTAAGATATGATTGGCTCTTTTTATTTCCGTTATTGCAAGCGATTGATCTTCCTCAGTACTTTTATTTAAATGATTAGCTTGTTTTCGATGCTGTGAGGCAGATTTAATATGAATCATGACATCACCTAACATTGCTTGAATGATTTCTTTATTGATAAGCATTTGATTTTCAGAACGTCTATTTTTTAAATGAATATAGACATCGCTTAAGAATTCTTTAGACCAATTTAATTGGAGATCTATAATCTTATTTTTAAATTGGTTTAGATTAGCTAAACTATGTGCGCTTGAAAAAATACTATTTGATACATTTTCAATGTAACCAATTGCAAGATTGTGTTTTTCCAGCAAATTACAACTGATAAACTTGGCCTTTGATTTCAAAATGACATAACAATGATCATCTACAACAATATCAAGATGATCATCGCAGAGTGTATTTTTATCCAAAATAACATATCCATCACGTGCAATTCCGTCTATGCCGCACTCATCAAGATATTGAAACACATCATGATCACCCACCCGTAGATTAAACTTTTGATATCCAAAATCATTGTTATCATTTAGCAATGCCGTTGTTTTTAATTGATCTTCTATCACTTGAATCACGCGCGACTCCTTATTAGCAAATAACCTATATCAGTTGATTCAGCATCCTCATCTATCATCAATACGTACTCAGCAGCTTGACGGCCCTCAAGTAATTCATGCAAATACAAAATGAATGGGAATATACCTGGATCATTTACAACGAAATTGATTGAGATAGTGGATGTTTTTAAATTCGTCATCTCTTCGCATGAAATAAAGTTATTATCTTTAATAATCAATTTTAATTGGCTGCGTGGAATTGAATAATTCGCACACAGAGACAATATGAAGCTATCCATACCTAGTATTTTTTGCCTTTGCTCAATACCAGAAGCTATAATTTCATAATGATCGTTATTTTTTAGTGTGAACGTATTTTTAGATATCAATACACCAAAGGCTGCATTGTAGATTGGCAATACAGATTGGTCTTTTTCGCCAGGAATGGTTGTTTGTTCCATTAATAATACGAGCGCACACTGTAATGAGCTTGTTTCCAAGTATTTTTTGATAAGATCAATCGCCGTATGAAATCCTATTGATCCTTGATCACCCACATCAAATATTTTTCCATCAAATTGATAGTGATGAGCAAAATAGGCTCCCATACTGGCATAATCTGGATCAAACTCATGCGCCCACGTTACAATACAGAGTAAATCAATATTTTTAATTACATCGTCTTGAAAATAGGTTGATAAAACACAATCCCCTAGTTCGCTATATGAATACTGTGAACCCGATAAAAATGCGTCTTCTGACAGCGCTTTTCCATGCAACGAATATAAATCTCGATAATACCTTACAAATCGTTCGCGTGGCTCACGTGGTTGTCTCACAGGTAATTGCACTAAACAACTATTTGAAATGTGTATGCTTTGCATTATTAATTCCTTGCTAATTGGCATTCAACATAGCGCGCGATGGTCTGAACACATTCGAGGTCATCCATATTCAATGTATCTGGATCAACGATAAATCCATCAATGACTTCTTCTAATGCCATTAGGAATGTTAATGAGGTAATCGAATCTAAACCGAGATCTTCTCGTAGTTTTGTTTTAAGCGTAATATTTTCCAATGACTTCCCATGAAGTGCTCTAGAGAGAGCCATGGATATTTTTTCTATGAATACAGACATAGTATTTACTTCCTTTTTTTATGAGAGAGTTTAAATTTTTGTGAATAAAACTTTTGATGCATTATTGATAAATGCGCGAATTCCACATTTTTTGTAAAATATAAGACATGAATTGAAAATGAAACTTGGTTATGCGTGTTGGCAGGTATTTGCTTGCGTAAGAATAAATTGTTTTCTCAAAAAATCATCCGGGGTATCTCGTTCGCGTATCAATTGTAATTTATCTTTATACATCAATACTTCATTTGGATATCCATGCCCTAGAAACAATACGGGTGATGCAGAAGGTCCATATGCTCCAGAGGCATCAATCGCAATATAATCTCCAGTCTTCGCTTCAGGCAATTCAACCGCTCGACCGATGACATCCGCTGGCGTACAAAGTGGGCCTGTAATGTGATACGTTTCATTATTTGTCGATATAGATTCGCTCAACAACTTAATTGGAAAATTTCTTTTTAATAAAGACCCATAGCCTGCTGCTGTCAAATGACAATTCATTCCACCATCGGTGATGAGAAATTTCACGCCCTGTGATTCTTTTATATAATCAATTCGAGTCACAAAAATACCTGCACTTGCCATAAGATAACGACCGCTTTCTAATATGACTCTCATTTTTCTGTGACTCGAGTAATCGGCTAACAAAGGATGGATTGATTTATGCAACATCGCCATATCAAACTTTGTTTCATTCTTAAAATAGGGAACGCCAATTCCACCCCCGATGTCGACCATCTGAAAATGAACACCCCAATCTGTTGACAACGCATCTGACAACGCAAAAATGTTTCGTGTATTGTCTATCAATGTGCTGTATTCCAAAATACGCGTTCCACTAAAGACATGTATTCCAATAATGTTGATATTATTTTTTTCTAAAAAGAATTTTTTATTTTTAAATACATCAACCTGATCTATGCCAAATTGCGATGGAACACCTCCCATTTTAAGGGAAGCGTTCCGTATCGAGAACGCCGGATTAATCCGGATCGCAATGTTAGCAACCACACTCCTCGTTTTTGCTAATTCATTAATAAGATTAAATTCATCTATCGATTCACAAGCTATTGCATAGATTTTATTTTCCAACGCACAAACAATCTCTTCTGGTTTTTTTGCTGGACCTACAAAAATGATATCCCGAGGTCGATAGCCTGCAAGCAGCGCAATTTTTAATTCTGTCAACGAACACACTTCGGCACCGGCACCTAACTGTCTGAAGATTGTAGCAATCGCCAAGTTTGGATTTGCTTTCAAGGAATAAAAAACATCGACCTGATTTGAAAATGATTTTTTTAACGAAAGATAATTGCCTTCAATCTCTTCATTGTCATAAATATAAAGTGGCGTCCCAAACTGATGTGCTACTTTTCGTAGCACACTGTCTCTTTTTTCATTCAAGTAATTCATTTTAAATCCTATTTTTTTGTATTGAATAAAGCAAAATCAAAGTAGAAATAGCTGTAACGCTGCTGGAAAGGAAAAGTGTGTGCTCGTGAGTTAGATTTTTTGCTAAGAATGGGATGTGTGATGAAGCATGCGTCAAACGATATCGATTTTTTATTTTTGTGTCAATACCATTTTATTATTTTTTTATTGATGAAAAATAAATAATACCGTATGATAATCAACCAATGAGAACCACTTATGACAAAACACACTCCAACACAACCCATAGGCATTTTTGATAGCGGCATCGGCGGCTTAACCGTCGCACATGCTATCGTCAAACAGATGCCGAGTGAAAATATCGTTTATTTTGGCGATACAGCGCATTTACCCTATGGCGATAAATCATCCGCCACGATTCAAGCTTATTCGGTCAAAATCGCGCATATGCTGTTGCAACAAAACTGCAAACTGATTTTAATCGCATGTAATTCTGCATCGACTGCTGCATATGAATTGGTGAAAGAATATGTCGCAAGCAAAGCAATCGTCATGAATGTAGTTGATCCTACTATTCATTTTTTACGTGATCATTATGCACATAAAAAAATTGCTCTCATTGGCACGCGTCAAACCGTTAACTCGAATGTGTATAAAAGTAAAATTGACAATTTAAATCGCGGCATTCAACTCTCTTGTTATCCAACTAATCTTTTGGCATCCGCCATCGAAGAATTTGGAAATAATGGGGTGACGGATAGCTTGATTCAGGAATATTTATCACATGCGCCTATTCGCGATGTGGATGCGCTCTTGCTTGCTTGCACGCATTATCCTGTCGTGAAAAATAAAATCGCTGAATTTTTTCAACATACGATTGATATTATTGATCCATCAGAAACAGTAGCGAAAGCGGTCAAAGCCAAACTCGAGCAAGCCAACTTACTCAATACACATGGACACAGTCAAAAGAATTTTTATGTTTCAGATTACACTGAATCATTCGCCGCCGGCACTCGAATTTTCTTTCAAGAAGAAATTAAATTAGAACATTATCCCCTTTGGGAGTAACACTTGAATTATCGTCACGCTTATCACGCTGGCAATTTTGCCGATGTATTTAAACATATTGTTCTCGTATCACTCATTCAGTCTTTACTACGCAAAGAAACTGCGTTTTGTTACCTTGAAACACATGCTGGAATTGGCCGCTATGATTTACGTTCTTCTGCTTCGCAAAAAAAGAAAGAATTTGTCGATGGCATAGGAAAAATCATTGCGGAAAAAAATCCGCCCGAGCTTATACAGGATTATTTAGCCTGTATAAAAAAATTAAATCAGACTGATGGTGTTAAATTAAATAAAATTGATAAATTACAATATTACCCTGGGTCACCTTATATTGCGCAATGCTTTTTGCGGCCGCAAGATAGAATGGTATTATCTGAATTACATCCTGACGATTATCAAACATTGAAAAATGTTTTCAAACATGACAAGCAAATTGGAATTCATCATCAAGATGGTTACCAAACATTAAAAGCATTTTTACCGCCCAAAGAACGCCGAGGATTAGTACTCATTGATCCTCCCTATGAAAATCCGGGTGAATTAAATTCTCTTCCTAATATTCTTTCCAACGCGATCGATCGTTGGGAGACGGGTATTTATGCGCTTTGGTATCCGATTAAGACACGATTACAATTGACACATTTTTATCGTGAATTAAAAGCAAAAATTTCGCGGCCTATGCTTACGTTAGAGCTTTTAGTTTATTCAGAAGACATTGCGGTTCAGTTGAATGGGTGCGGAATGGTTATCATTAATCCGCCATGGCAACTTGATCAGCAATTCGAAGTGATGATGCCATGGTTGCGGAAGACGTTGCGTGTTAATGCTGATGTATAAATCTGATTTGTGTCAGCTGTGAAAACGTAAACATTGCCGCGATGTCATGCCAGCTAAAAGCACCATAGGTATCTACACAAATCCCCTCCTTTGGAAAAGGAGGGTTAGGGAGGATTTTTAATAAATCATTTTTTTGATATTACTCAACAGATGAACAATGATTTTATATAAAATCCCTCCTAACCTCCCCCGCAACAAGTGCGGGGCAGGCTCTTTTTCAAAGGGAGGGACTACTTGTGTAGATACCTATGTAAAAGCACGCCGGCATGACAAAGCTACTAAACACGCAAAACTACGGCAGGAGTACTTGCGTCCATATGATTCATCACTGCAGTAGGCCATTGACTATCTTGTTCAGATACCGATTGTCTTAAGTGAGACTCCATATCTCTGAACCCACCTACCGACTGCACTGCACCATAATCACGAATACATTTTTTTGCCTGATCAATAGTATCTAGCATGCTATCATCAATTGCATCAAAAGCCTCTTGTGAAGCCTCATCCATAACACACTGAACCTTAATACTTAACTTTTCATTTTTTTCATCTTCCAAATAATTTTTAAATGCAGTCAATCCAACCAATAAAATGGTTTCTTTTTTTAGATCACTTGCATAGCGCGATGTATTGTCATTATCTAATTGATCCATCAATTCCAATAAATAGGCTGTTTTATGACTATGAGGCAATTTCCAGCACCACGATCTTTTATTTTTATACTCTTCAAGAACAGCTCGTGCTTGATATGATAATGTTTTATATGACATTTTTTTGTTTCTCCGGTAAATAACCCTTAGGATTAGTAGAAAACTGCCATAAAATCAATACAGATGCAAATATTTTGATAATATTTAGCAGTTGGATGCAAAAATTGCACAGATTGTTGTTTCTTGCGTTTCACCAACCCCCTAAACCAGTTCAATTTTTGATAATATATATGAATAAGCGTTAAACAGTTTTAAATGCTTAGTAATCCGCCTAGGAGGAGTTATGAACAGTATAATTAAAAGTTGTTCCGCTTCCATGCTTGCATTGCTACTCGTAACAGGATGCACATGGAATCGTCAAGATACAGGTACAGCAGTGGGCGCGGTTGCGGGTGGTGTCGTTGGCAGCGCAGTAACAGGTGGCAGCGCTGTAGGTACTATCGGTGGCGCAGTCGCTGGCGGCTTTATAGGTAACAGAGTATCTCAATAACAGCAAGCCGTTGATCATTTCGAGTGGTTGTACTTCATATAAGCCTTTTTTGAAAATATCAAAAAGGCTTTTCTTTTGTTTTTTCTGTTTTTCGATATACTCAACACAGATCATTTTTAGATGATTTCATAAGGAATACCATCATGGCACTCAACATCGGTGATCAAGCGCCCGACTTCACTTTGCCCTCAGAGCAAAATGAACAAATCTCATTGAAAAAATTGCGCGGCAAAAACATCGTTCTTTATTTTTATCCTAAGGACAATACACCCGGTTGCACACGTGAAGCGTGTGATTTTCGTGATACGCTCAATGAATTTGAAAAGCACAACACCGTGATTCTAGGTATTTCAAAAGACTCACCAAGCAAGCATCAAAAATTTAAAGAAAAATACGGATTACCTTTTACTTTGCTTGCTGATGAATCTGGTGATGTCTGCCAAGCTTATGGTGTCATCAATAAAAAAAGTCTCTTTGGAAATACGTTTTTAGGGATTCAGCGTTCAACTTTTTTGATTGACGCACAAGGTAAAATTCGCGCGATTTGGCGCAAAGTAAAAGTGAATGATCACACCAAACAAGTGCTCAACGAACTCAGCGGAGTCTAAAACAACATGAAAACAGCTATTTCACCAACACGCGCAGAAGATTATCCCGAATGGTACCAACAAGTTATTAAAGCCGCTGAACTCGCTGAAGTATCGCCGGTACGCGGCTGCATGATTATTAAACCGTGGGGATTTGCCATCTGGGAAAATATACAGCGCGTACTCGATGATCAGCTGAAAGCAACCGGTCATAAAAATCTTTATTTTCCTTTGTTAATTCCTGCCAGTTTTTTGGAACAGGAAAGTGAACACATCGATGGTTTTGCGAAAGAATGCGCTGTCGTGACGCACACCCGTCTTGCAAAAAATGAAGAAGGAAAACTGGTTCCCGCAAGCCCGCTCGAAGAACCCTACATTATTCGACCTACGTCAGAAACAATCATTGGCGAAGCATATTCACGCTGGATTCAATCCTATCGTGATTTACCACTGCTCATGAATCAGTGGGCTAATGTCATGCGTTGGGAAATGCGTACGCGCATGTTTTTACGTACCACGGAATTTTTGTGGCAAGAGGGACACACAGCGCATGCAACCGAAGCAGAAGCTCGTGAAGAAACATTGAAAATCCTCGATCTCTATGAACGTTTTGTTGAAGATTATTTAGCAGTGCCTGTCATCAAAGGCGAAAAAACCGCGAGCGAACGTTTTCCTGGTGCAGCCAACACCTATTGTCTTGAAGCCATGATGCAAGATAAAAAAGCATTACAAGCGGGCACCTCACATTATCTCGGACACAATTTCTCACGCGCATTTAACATTAAATTTTTAAACAGCAAAGGCTCTGAAGAATTTGCCTATACCACGTCATGGGGTGTAAGCACACGCTTGATCGGTGGACTCATCATGACGCATAGTGATGACAATGGGTTAATCGTGCCACCCAAATTAGCGCCGATACATGTCGTGATTCTCCCCATCGCACATAAAGAAGAACAGCGCGCTGAAATTCTCGCCTACTGTGAAAAAATCGCAGATGAATTGCGCCACATTCAATATTTTAATCGAAATTTATCGGTTGAAATAGATCAACGTGAATTAACTGGCGGTGAAAAAGCATGGAGCTGGGTCAAAAAAGGTGTGCCTATTCGTATTGAGATTGGTAAAAAAGAATGTGATGCGAATGCCGTATTTCTCGGTCGCCGTGACAAAGAATATAAAGATCGTCTGCAACTCGATTTACGTCAATTTTTGGCAACGGTCACAATACAGCTTGATGAAATTCAATCTAATTTATTCAATCGTGCGCGTGATTTTCAACAACAAAACACGATAAAAATCGAGTGTGAAGCAGATTTTTATGAATACTTCACTGAAAGTGATGGCGGTTTTGCGTTGGCGCATTGGAATGGTGATCCTGCAATTGAAGCTAAAATTAAACAAGATCTGAATGTGACGATACGCTGCATTCCTTTCGAATCGCAACCTGAAGAAGGACAGTGTATTTTTAGCGGTGGGAAGAGTAGTCAGCGGGTTGTGTTTGCTAAGGCGTATTAAATCCCTGGTGAGGAGAGACTCAAAATTGCTTTTACATTTTCAGTCAATGCACTGTTTGCTGGAGTTGGTTTATCTTCTTTAAAAAAAGTTGAAGTATTATTTTTCCAGTGTCTGATTATGAAAGGATTACTAAAGCGTTCATACATTTTTATTTTGTAGTCAAACACTTCATTTAAACGTGTAAGTTCGTCCTCATAATTACAATCAGCTCTATCTGCTCTATTATATTCTTCAAACCAATCTTGGAAATGGTCATTGATATATTTCTTTGACTGTATGAGTAAATCAGCGTATTTCTTCCAATCACTTTTTCGTAAGTTGTTTTCAACTCTGATATCAAGCTTAACTATGTCAGGAGTAAAATATCCATAAACTAAATCTTTGCCTTTAGGATGTTCTTCATCTTTATATTCAAGCACCTGACCTTTACCCCAGGTATCAACCGCGGTGATTCTAGTCCATGAAGAAATATCGCCAATAGTTGAAGAAAATCGATCTCTGTTAAAAATCGGAATAGCGTGGTCGCATAGCATTCGGACGCTCCCTCTCGGATCTTGCTCTCTCTCTTCAAAATTATCAGTTAAACCTTTTGCATTGACTCCCGATAAACTCATTATCTCCTTGCATTCACTCACTTCAAGCTCTAATGCTTTAATAAACACCGCGCTCGAATGGTGAGCACACCGACCACATTGATAGGCTTGGCCAAATATAGCTGTAATCATGTTACTCAGGATCAATGCTTCACTTCCCGTGCAAGTCCCAGCACGAAGAGAAGGATGAATTAATTCCCTGATAAAATCTTCACAAACGTTGTAAATGAATTCCGAATCTTCACGTACTTTCGAACTGGCTCCTGGTACATTTCCACTTCCAAGAGAAAGGTCCTCTTTCGTCGCCAGATAAAGCAATTCAGGTTGTAAAGACGTAGCGACATCAGCGCTATCGCACTTGTCTTCAGAAAAATAATCGTTGCCATTTTGCTTGTCAGGCACCATCAGCACAACAACCGTCTTTGCAGGTGTGGAAGAAGGTGATATGGGCGGAACAATTGCCATTCTTACACTGACAGGCATGCAACTTAGTAATTTATCAAACACTAATTTATAATAGCGTGAATCTTCTTTTTGAAAATCATATACCACTTTCGCAATAGGTAATAAACGATGATAATTTGGAGCAGTAGTAAAGTTATAACTCACCATAGGGTAACCATAGTATTCTAATACTGCTTGAATACAAGGTTCCGGAATCTGCCAACCGTTGTTACGAAACACAACAACATTAGGATTACTTTTTTCAAACATGTCCGGAAGCATTTCATATCTAACAGCAACATCACTTGTAGAATGTAATTCTAATGACATGACAGACTCATCCATGCTTAAACAAATATCTTTATCAATAAAAACAAATGAATGATCCTTTTTTCCATATAAAACAATATCCCCCGGAAGAATATTTTCCATCGTCACTTCATGAATTTTTCCGGTTATTTCATTTATATGAGGAGAACTTAGATTAGTCATGACAGGTAATAATCCCGCAGCATATAAAGCAGCACCATGGGAATTTCCAGAGTATAGATTAATTTCGTGTTTGCCATATAAAGCACTCACTAATCTCGGCAGCACTTGATCGATCTGCATATAAAACAGATAACCTGCGTTAATGCACTCTTCACTGTCTGGATTAATGTCAATTATTTTAGGTTTTGCTTCTGGTAAATGATGTTGATAATGAATAGGATCGACTAAGCTTGTATAACGCTTTAGCGCTTCATATTTAGCTTCGAGAAAGGGTTGGGTTTTTGCCAATATGAAGATGCCCTCTTCATCATCCATGACTTTAAAATCTGTAGACAAGCTCGGATTTTTGTAACTATCTGATTGAGGCATTCGTTTACACTCGTAACTGAACGTTTGTTATTTTAGGTCAACTTGTGATCATTGTAAATTTAAATGCTCTATCATCTGTCGTAAATCCTCCCACCCCTCATTTTTTTCTTTGGCAAAAGGTATAGAGACACGCCCTAGTAGATCGTTTCACTGAGTTTGTCCTGTTAAATGTTCAGCTTGCAAGATATTGAAGCGTTTTGATTGAGCAAAAGCGCAGGCGTACTTTATTGTACGTCGAGCTTTTGCGATTGAAAAACGTTTCAAGATCGCCGCAAGATGGACATTTAACAGGACAAACTCAGTGAAACGGTCTACTAGTCTCCTAACTCTATTTGTGCTACCCTTGCGGCATTTCTTTTTATAGCTAAAGGACCCATCACATGGCCATGATTAAAGACTTAGAAAACACCATTAGCAAACTTGCAGTTCGCGGCAAAGGAATTCTTGCTGCTGATGAAAGTGGCGCCACGATTGGTAAGCGCTTCGCTCTCGTCAATACTGAATCAACGGAAGACACGCGTCGCACTTATCGCGATATGCTGATCAGCACCCCTGGCATCAATGAATTCATTGCCGGCGTGATTTTATTTGAAGAAACCTTAAGTCAAAAAACACCTGATGGCATTCTTTTCCCTGAAAAATTAAAACAATTAGGCATCTTGCCTGGCATTAAAGTAGACAAAGGATTGGTCATACTGCCCAACACAACAGATGAACAAATCACGCAAGGTTTGGATGGTTTATCCGAACGATTGGTCGAATACAAAAGCAAAGGTGCTTGCTTTGCAAAATGGCGCGCGGTTTACACCATCACTGCAAACACACCAAGCCAGCTTGCGATAAAAGCCAATGCGGAAGCACTTGCAAGTTATGCCGCCATTTGCCAAGCCAACGGCATTGTTCCGATTGTTGAACCTGAAGTGTTAATCGATGGCGATTACACCATTGAACGCTCTGCAGAAGTCACTGAATCTGTATTGCATGCGGTATTCAATGCACTGCATCGTCACAAAGTTAAATTAGAATATATCGTTTTAAAACCCAGCATGGTGATCAGCGGCAAGAAATGCGCTGTCAAAGCAACGGTTGAGCAAGTGGCTAAAGCAACCGTCACTGTATTACGCCGCACTGTTCCAGCTGCTGTTCCAACCATTAATTTCTTATCCGGTGGTCAAACATCAGAAGAAGCGACCGCGCACTTAAATGCGATGAATGCGATGTCAGCTCATCTTCCATGGAATGTGAGTTACTCTTACGCGCGCGCATTACAAGATTACGCGATGAAAATTTGGCATGGGGATAATAAAAATATTCCACAAGCACAAAAAACATTTTATCAACGCGCGAAATTAAACAGTTTGGCGGCTGCTGGAAAATATGCTGCTTCTATGGAAAAAGAAACATCCATTGCATAACCATTTAATGGAGTTTATTTCATGACAATGACGTTGATCAATACGATAGACGCAAAAGAACAATTTGCTGAATTAATTAATCGTGTCGCACACAACAAAGAACGCGTCGTTTTAACACGACGCGGGAATGAAATTGCAGTCATTATTCCAATTGATGATTTAAAATTATTGATGGAATCACAAGACAAACACGATTTACATGAAGCCATTGATTCTTTAAAAGAAGCACGTAATAACCCTCCCATCACACTCGAACAATTAAAAGAAGAAGTAGGCATATAGGAACGTGACGAACCCTTATTACGTAAAAATCGCGCCAAAAGCGGCAGAACAAATTAAAGCGCTGACACTAAAAAACCGTAAATTAGTGGTTAGATTGGTTGAAGCACTTGCTATTAATCCACGGCCGCCTGGCGCAAAAAAAATAGAAGGCATGACTGGCTTGTATAGTGAATCAGTCAATCAACTGCGATTGATTTACAAAATTGAAGAACAGGAAATTCTTTTATTACTGGTGAAATAATCATTTAACTTATTAACAAATCAAAGCAAAGGAGTGCTGATGATCTCTGCACATACGAACAACATTTTTCTTCTACAAAATTGGGAAAATACGGAAGCTGAAATCCAGGCGGGTGATATTGTCATCCATTTACAGAATGACATATTTCCAACTGATGAACCTACTTTCAAAAGTTCCATTCCAAAAGAGTCACAAACACCTCAAACACAGCTTCCCAGTCGACCCGGTCATATTGTCATCGCGACCAGTGCTCGTGATTATGTTCACGCTTACCCAATGCTCGTATTTGGCATCGGCTTTTTTGATACAGGCTCTAATAACAATTTTGAAACGCTAAAAGAAGGTAGGGCAATTTTATTAAGAAGTAAAAACTCATCACTGCAAAAGGAAATTGCACGCTTTGCTCAATTATACGAAGTGGATTATAACAAAAACCCTTATCGTCAAACTGTCCCTTTTGCCTATGCACATAACAGGCGTTTAGATCGTATAGATCGAACTCAAGATGGAATGAATAAACCGACTGAAGCAGGTCAAAGACAACTCGAGCAATTAGAATTATTTCGCGCGTTTCGTGCCTATTCGAGATTGATTACACTTGAAAACAATATCAAGGAAAAAAAAGAAGGCGCGCCTCCCTTAAGTAAAAACAAAGGTGTATCTTGCTCTAATTTTGCATCATACATTGTTAAATCTGCTGTTATTGCTACACGCTTACCTGCCGGATTAGAAATGAAAGAATCCAAAGACATCAAGCACGCATACGATCAAATTGAACGATCTATTCCTAAACTTCCACTTAGACTTTTGCCAGAAGGAAATGAACCAGCTGAAGACGGTTGTTATATCAAATTTGCAAAAGAATGCATCACTTGTGTCCTCCTAAAAAATAAGATTAAAACGACGATTGACATACCTATCTCTACCCTGAACGAAGTGAATAATCACAGAATGCTGCTTGTGCATTATGAAAATGATAGAACAAATGACGCTGAGCGTTTTTTAAGAATACTTGAAACTAAACGTGCTATGTTGTTTGATATCTTACTTAAAAATAATACGTCTAAAAATGATTTATCTTTTTTGAAAACCGCTGGGAAATTAGATACTGTTCTTTTAGAAAAGCCTGAATTATTTCAACAGTTTTTAACCTCAGTCAAAAATTTATTTTCGCCAGAGGAAGTTTGTCGATTGATACGTCCTGTCAAAGAAACGTCAGCAAAAGAATTTGCCTATTCTGCAATGGCGGACACGGACACATGGAAAGGTGGTATTTGTATTAAAGGCAAAGACGATATGGTTGTGATGTCATATGAGAGTTATCAAAAAAGCCAAGAAAAAACAGAGGTTCTTCAATTACAGTTTCGATAAATTTTTCGATACACTCCTGAGCGAGCCCGCGCGAAAGCGCACTAGCGTCACTGCTAGTAAGTTAAGAACTTTGATAAAAACTCAGTGTCATGCCAACGTGCTCTTACATAGGTATCTACACAAATCCCCTCCTTTGGAAAAGGAGGGTTAGGGAGGATTCTTAATAAATCATTTTTTTCAATATTGCCAAATAAATGCATAATGATTAAATATAAAATCCCTCCTAACCTCCCTTTTTCAAAGGGAGGGACTACTTGTGTAGATACCTATGGTGTGCTCTTAGCTGGCAGTAAGTCCTTAACTTAATGGCAGTATCCCTGCTGGGAAAGCGCTCTAAGCAGTTACTGCGCAACATGAATTATTTAGATGTCATACTCGGCGTTAAAGTTAATCTTGATTGAGCCAGTTCTTCATAGGCTTCCTGACGTTGAAGCTCCTCTGTCAATCCGCCAGATCGAGCTAATTCTTTAATGTGAGCATGAAGATTGACTGAGAGCCGACCCGAGCCAAGCGTTACGTTTGCCACTTGGCAGTATGTTTCCGTATATTTATTATTTTTTTCAAAAAGATCATGTAAACACGCGACGACCTCTTTAAGCGAGGTTTTTTGCCTAATTTGCATCAGAGTCAATTCAATGGATAATTTTCTTTGCTCTCTGATATGGCGCACGTGATTAGTATAATTAGATTTTGCCTTGTCCTTATCGACACTTTCTTTTTTTAACTCGCTCTTCAGATAAACATACTCCTGCATCAGCATAGCTTCACTTGATTGTATGCAGACCGAATTAATAGGGAGTCTTTTAATCGGGGTATAGTGTCGTCTGACGGTATCGGTGGATAATTTTAATTCTGACAGTGCCTGATCCACGTGTGGCTGTAGTTCTGGTTTTGGTGTAAACATGATCTTTCCTCGTTTTGCTTTATAATTAGCCTGCTCTCTTATAATACAACTCAACCTATTTTGCAACTATGCGCCCACCATCCGACCGATAATAAAAGTCAACCCACCCGCAAAAGATCCAATGAGCAACATACGTAAACTGCTCCATAATGCGCTGCGATTGGTAAAAAGACTGATCGCGCCTCCGACAGTGAGTAACGATAATCCGGTTAATGCCAAACTATAAAAAATCATCTCGCTCTTTGTCCCAATTAAAAATGGCAACAGAGGTATCAATGCACCAAATGCAAAAGCTAAAAACGATGCAATAGCCGCACCTATAGGCGATCCAAGTTCGTCTGGATTAAGGCCTAATTCTTCGCGTGTCAATGTATCCAGCGCTTTATCCGGATCACTGATCATCAAATTTGCTAATTTTTTTGCTTCAGCGAGGGGCATACCGCGCGCACGATAAATATAGGCTAATTCAGCCGCTTCTTCTTCCGGATACAAATCAAGTTCTTCACGTTCTAAATCAATTTGATATTCAAAAAATTCACGCTGCGAACGCATTGAAATATATTCGCCCGCCGCCATAGAAAATGCACCTGCTAATAAACCGGCAATACCCGACAGCACAATAAAATGATGGCTTGCGTTTGCGCCCACAATCCCCAGCAATAAACTGACATTTGATATTAATCCATCATTCACACCAAACACGGCCGCACGCAAATTACCTGCGGTATTTAACCCTTTATGACGCGATTCAAGATGTGCTTTTGTAGGTTGACTCGTAACCGAAGTCGAATAAACGGACATCCCTCTCACTTTCATAGCGGATAAAATAAGCCGCATGGGTCTCACACCAAACAAGTTAATTAAACGAATAACGAGATGAGTGCGAAAGTCTGGTTTGTATTTATGTACCTTACCTTGTCCGCTTTTTTTTATTTTGCTTTCCCAAATACGCGCTTGTTTTTCAGCGGTTTCGGCCAGCTCCAAAAAAAGTTTTTTGCGCACCGGATCTTTTTCACGATGCGCAATATGGGTATAGAGATGGGCAGAACTTTTTTCCTCTTGCCAATTTTTTATAAATGCCATTGACAACCCCTATGCCGATTGAAAACATTGATCTACGGATTCTGTTAATTTAATTTGAGAAAGAATACTGCTCCTAATCGCATTCGGCCGAAATATCGTGCACCCTTTCAAACCCAAGTTGTACGCTTGCTCATAAACTTCATTCAATTGTTCAAACGGAAAATTTTCTGGCAAGTGAATCGTCTTTGAAATCGCATTATCAATATACGGTTGTACTGCTGCTTGAACATATAAGTGTTGCAACGGTGAGACGTGCTCGGCATCGACCCATGCTGGTGGTAATTTTTCGCCATGACCCAATTTACGCCATACACGTAATGCGTAATTGGTAGTAGTAAATGTTGCTGTTTCGCCTTGAGCATTTCGCACATGACGCTCGTAATCAGAACCATACACGGGCTCAAGACCATTCGATACATTATTTGCAAGTAAGCTGACGGTACCGGTTGGCGCAATGGTATTGTGGTGACTATTGCGAATGCCATGTTGCTCAATGTCCTTACGCATTTCATCCGGTAGTAACTTAACAAAATTGCCCTGCAAATATTTTTGCGCATGAAACGCAGGAAATACACCGCGCTCTTTTGCTAAATCAATCGATGCTTGCCAGGTGGCTTCCATAATAAATTTCATTATTTGGCTAGCGAGTTTTAAAGAAGCTTCATTTCCATATTGAATTCCCAGCATCACAAACATATCGGCAAGACCCGTAATACCTAAACCAATGCGTCGTGTTGCAAACGCTTCTGATCGTTGCATTTTGAGTGGATAACGCGAAATGGCAATGACATTATCTAAAAAACGTGTTGCCACAATCACTGTTTTTTGGATGCCATCCCAATCAATAGCCGCTTTTTCAGAATAGGGATTACGCACAAACTGCGTTAAATTAATCGCGCCTAAATTACACGCACCATAAATAGGTAATGGAATTTCACCACATGGATTCGTTGCGCTAATCCATTCCCGATACCACAAATTATTTTGTCGATTAATAGTGTCTTCAAACAACACGCCAGGTTCAGCATATTCGTACGCAGATTTAATGATGTTTTTCCATAAATCACGCGCGTTGACGCGACGCACAATTCGACACGGCACGGGCTCTGCACTATTACTCCAATGGCGCATCACAGTATCGGTTACATCTGTTTCTTCTGCCGGAAAAATCAATTCCCACTCGCGATTATCACGTACCGCTTGCATAAATGTATCGGTTACTAAAACAGACACATTAAAATGACGTAACTCATTGGGTTCTGATTTTGCTGTAATAAATTCTTCAATATCAGGATGATCGCAACGCAAAATCCCCATCATGGCGCCGCTGCGTGTACCGGTTGATTCCATGGTTGCGCACATTGAATTCCATATACGCATAAATGAAACAGGTCCTGATGCAGTTGAACCCGTATGCATTACACTAAACCCTCGCGGCCGCAACGATGAAAAATCATAACCAACACCACCGCCTTGCTGTAAAGTAAGCGCCGCTTCTTTAAGTGAATCAAAAATACCGCTAAGTGAATCTTCCAAAATCGGCATCACAAAACAATTAAATAATGTCACGGTGTTTTTCGTTCCTGCACCCGCCATAATTCGTCCGCCAGGTAAAAAACGAAAATCAGTCAGTGCATCATAAAATTCTTTTTGCCACCGTTCTGCATTTTTAGTTTGTTCTGCTTTTGCAACATCTTTGGCAATTCTTGCCCACGTTTCTTCAATGGTTTGATCAACCACTTTATCTTCTGATCGATAACGGTATTTTGTGTCCCACACTTTTTCAGAAATAGCTTCTTGGAAAATACTCATTCAGTCAAACTCCTTAGAACCCGCTGGTTCTTATACTCAGCTCATGAGAGATACTGAGTCAAAAATTCTGGAACACGTTGCTCTAACCAATATTGCGCACGCCAAGGTAAATCACCTGTCACAAATCCAACATGCCCACCTTTTTCAGATAATTCCAACGTGACTTGAGACGAAAGTTCATCCTCATGTGGCAACACATCGGCAGTCATCAGTGGATCATCTTTTGATTGTAATAACAATGTGGGCACTTGTATTTTATTTAAAAATTGTCGACTGCTGGATTTTTGGTAGTAATCATCCGCACTACAAAAACCATGCAGGGGTGCCGTTACTTTTTCATCAAATTCACGCAATGATTTTAATTTTTTAAGCTGCGGTAATTCAATAGGGGATGTTTGAATGTCAAATTTAGCGCGCATTTTTTTACGTAACGACCACAAAAAATTTATTTCATAAATGCGCGAAAATCCCTGACTCACACGATCCGCTGTTTTATGTAATTCAAACGGAACAGAGATGGCGACGGCCGCTTTCAGTAAACTTTTTTCGCCTGATTCGCCTAGCCATTTCAATAATACATTTCCACCTAACGAAAAACCGACAGCCGCAAGTACTGTTTTAGATTCACGTTCATGAATTGCAGACATGACCGATGCGACATCCTGTGTGTCACCTGAGTGATAACTGCGCGGATGTCGGTTGATCTCTTCGCTGCACCCACGAAAATGCATAAACACACCGCGCCACCCTCGCTGTAATACGGCACTTAACATGCCTTTTGCATAAGGTGAGCAAATAGAACCTTCTAACCCATGCAACACTAACACAATGGGTCCCGATCCAACGCCCACCCAATCTAAATCAACAAAATCGCCATCCGGTAATTCGAAACGTTCTCGTCTTAAATTGAGATTTTTAATCGGACGCCGACACAACGTTTGCCATACGGTTTGTAAATGCCCACCCGGCAGCCACCAGGCTGGTTTAAACGATGCGTTGTGGTCAGCATTTCGTTTAGTCATGGTATTTACGGCTTAAAGAATGCACTGCATCAACGAGCACCGCCACATTTTCAGGCGGCACATCCGGCGTGATGCCGTGACCTAAGTTAAAAATATGTCCTGAACCTTTACCATATTCAGCCAAAATACGTTCAACATGTGCATGAATTTCTTCTGGTGTTTTCAGCAATAGGCCAGGGTCCATGTTTCCCTGTAAAGCAACTTGATGCCCAACACGTTCGCGCGCATGACCCATGTGAACTTGCCAATCCACTCCAAGCACATCACATCCGGATTGCGCCATTATTTCCAACCAGTCATGTCCATTTTTAGTAAATAAAATAGATGGAATTCGCCGTCTATTATATTCACGGATTAACTGAGAGATGATTTGCCTCACATAGTTTAATGAAAACTCTTCGTAATGAGGTGTATCTAACATACCGCCCCAGGTGTCGAAAATCATGACGACTTGCGCACCTGCTTTGATTTGAGCATTGAGATGTTCGGCGACCGATTGCGCCAACAGATTAAGCAAAGCATGTAAGACCTGCGGTTGTTCTCGTAACGCTGCCCGAATCTTTGGAAATTCTTTATTCGCACGACCTTCCAACATATACGTGGCCATCGTCCAGGGACTTCCGCAAAATCCGATCAAGGGTACTTTACCCGCTAATTCATGATGAATCATGCGGACTGCGTCAAGGACATATTTTAATTCCGTCTCAGGATCGGGCATGCTGAGTGCCGCAACATCACGCGCTGACTGAATCGGCCGCTCAAATACAGGACCTTCACCTTCAATAAAACGTAATCCTAATCCCATTGCGTCTGGAATCGTCAAAATATCCGAAAACAAAATGGCTGCATCCAATGGAAACCGATCTAACGGCTGTAATGTGACTTTGCATGCCAATTCCGGTGTTTTGCATAATGTCAGGAAACTGCCGGCTTGCTGACGTACCTCACGGTATTCTGGCAAATAGCGTCCCGCTTGGCGCATGACCCAAATCGGCGTCATATCGACCGGTTGATGCTGAATAACTCGAAGAAAACGATCATTTTTTAACTCAATCATTATTAGATGCCTTTATATCTTTTAATCTCTATTCCAAAAAATAGTTTTTGGAATTAGCGTAACTACCTTCTTACATTGTCCTGCTATCGTCTGCACCATGCAACAGGCTTTGCATGTGAGATTATTTAGGATAGGATATCCCACTTAAAATTTTGTTAACTGAAAAGGGAAAATAAATCATGCGTAAACACATTTTAGCAGCTGCTTTAACAGCTCTTTGCCTGGTCAATTTAACCGGTTGTGAAAAGCCAAAAACAGACACAACTGATGTAACACCTGCAGCTCAAGCAGCACCTGCAATAACCAGCACAGCTGCAAACGTGCCGGCAGGACAACCCGCTGTTACAACAACAGAAGCATCCGCAACAGCGCCTGCACCAACAGCAGCGCCAGATGCAACAGCTCCCGCAGCAACAACGACCACCCAACAAACAACAACACCGAGCGCAACGACAACAACGACAACCACGACTGTGCCAGCACCTTCAGCTGATGCGACTGCTCCAGCTGCTGTTGCTCCTGTTGTTGCTGCTCCTGCTGCTCCTACAGAACAAACAGCGCCAGCTGCCCCATCAGCGCCTGTTGCAACACCTAATACAACAGCTACTCCAAGTGGTGCTGCGACTGTTGCTCCAGCAACAACGACAACCACGACGACAACAACCGCTCCAGCTCCAACAGCTCCTACAACAGCTGCTCCAGCACAACCTGGATCAGGTTCTTAATGTAGATCGGGGCGTACAAATGCTCTCGATACTATGTCATTCCCGCGAAGGCGGGAATCTATTCAGAATGGATCCCCGCCTTCGCGGGGATGACAGTATCTTCGCGGGGATGACAGGTATCTTCGTAGGCATGACATAGCGCGAATAGTTCAAAGTTTACTCAACAAACTCATAATTTCTTCTGCAACAGCCTGAACATTTCGCTTGTCCGTCAAGATGCGGATATCGGCAATTTCGAGATAAAGCGGTTCTCGTTCTTTTTGTAATTTTTCTAATACTTCCTGACGATTTTTGACACGCAGCAAAGGACGACGGCTTTCGTTGAGTGTGCGAGCATGTTGATAGCGCAGTGATACTTCCAGATAAACAACAACACCATTATTGTGCAGAATGGTTCGTGATTCTTGAGACAAGATAGTCCCACCGCCAGTCGCTAATACAATGTTGGATAACAATGCCAACTCAGCAACGACAGATTCCTCGCGTTTACGGAATCCAGTTTCACCTTCCAGGTCAAAAATCCAACCGATATCGACCCCAGTGCTTTTTTCGATTTCTTCATCCGTATCAAAAAAATCCATGTTGAGTTGTGTTGCCAGATACCGTCCTACACTGCTTTTACCTGCTCCCATCGGACCAATTAAATAAATATTCTTACGTTCTGTTTTCACTGCTGTTCCTCTCGTCTTCCGAGGATTTTAGCATAATACGCACATACATCTTATAACGTTAATTAATAATTTTGGGTGTTACAAATATCAGTAACTCTCGTTTATTTTCAACTCGATTGTGCTGCTGAAACAGTAACCCCACAATTGGAATTTTATTGAGAAATGGAACACCCTGGTTCGTATCACCTACATTTGATTCATAGATACCGCCTAACACGATCGTTTGTCCATTCCTGGCTAAGACACTGGTGGTAATTTGGCGTGTCGTAATGGCCGGCACGCCCTGCACAATACGGTTACTGGGTCTATCTTGATTGATCTGCAACTGCAGCAATACGCTGTTGTTGGGCAACACTTGCGGCGTCACTTTTAAACTTAACACCGCTTTTTTAAAAGCAACACCGGTTGCGCCGCTGCTGCTGATTTCTTGATAGGGAATTTCCTCACCTGATTCAATGGAGGCTGTCTCACGATTTGCTGTAAACAAACTGGGATTTGAAATAAGCTCTCCATGTCCTGAACTTTCGAGTGCAGCCAATTGCACATCCAATACCGATCCATCTGCCAAGGTTGCAACTGCAATACCATAACGTGCTGCTGCAACAGCAGACGCAGCAGGCTGAACGTCATCCTGCTGATTTGCTGCGGTTCGTACTGAAAAATTAATGCCGAGTTGCCGCTCAAAATCATTGTCAACGCTCGCAAGTCTTGCCTCAATTAAAACTTGTTTGACAGGAATATCAATTCGCTTGATCACTTGATTGATAACCATCATATTTTTTTGTGTATCTTGAACGCAAATCTGATTAGTACGAACATCAATATGCAAATATCCCCGCTTAGAAAGTAAAGTATGTCCTTCATCTTGAATAACATGGGCAACATCATCGGCTTTAGCATAATGAATTTGCCAAACACGCGAAACGAGCGGTTCTGTTTGCAGCATAATGTCTTGCAACTTCAATTCATTTTGTTTGTACTGCATGAATTCTGTTTGAGGCACAATAAACCAAATATGATTCTGCTCAAATCGCATCAACCCATGTGAATTTAACAACAAATCGAACGCTTGGCGTGTCGTCATATTATGTAAATGTAACGAAGTGATCCCACTGATTTTTGGGCTGACCATAATGTCTTGATGCAGCTGATTTGCAAATAGGTGCAATGCATCTTGTATAGGAATTCCCTGTAAATCAATTGACGAAATATGATCATTCATTCCATCTTTTTCTGCAAATGTAAGTGAAAAAAAACACATGACAAATAAAGTTAATAAAATTTTTTTCATAGAATTATCCATACGTTATTATTTTAGCGTGATGATTTTGCAAAACGATCACCTCATGCGCAGTGATGCGGGTGATCAATGCATTTTCTTTTCCAAGTTGATCACCTGCCCGTACGTTTGCTGACTGACCGTCAGGAAGTAAAATGACTGCATTCATTTCATTCGAAAACTGGAAATACCCCATGAACCGAATTTGATGAATTGAAAACGCATTTAAAAAACGTTTGCGCTCTTTAAAAAAATGGTCGTCAACCTGCTCGCTAAATACCGTTGCATGATTTTTTTCACACGCATCGAGCAACGTGATATCTAACGAAAACACGAAATCAGCATCCAGTACTGCAACCGATACAAACTGATTCACCGTAAACGCAATACAATTTCTTTCTGATCTACCTAGGAAATCCATCATTTCTTTATAACTTCCACGCAATACCATATTAAATCTTGCGGCTTCATCTTGATTCCCATTTCTTGATGAAACCGATTGCAGTCTCAAGCCGCTCATTTTTTCTTGATCAAAGAAAGATTCGATCAAGTTTTCCAAAAAAATAAATTGTGATAAGGAATCAAGTCTTTTTGCTCTTGAATTCGCGGCATGTTTAATTGATCTTTAAGATTACTTTCACTTTGATACGCTGACAGCGTATGACTTATTTCTACGATCAAGTCTATTGCACCGATCACGACAATAAAAATGAGCAACGAAACTAATTGTTTTATATACATCGTATATTCACTCAATAACCAGATTAAACCTCATCGCATCCATTTTATTATTTGTTTCTATTTTATAACTTAGAACATGAAAATCACTCATCCAGCGCATCATTTCATATGTGGATTGTGCATCGCCTACGATATTAATTTGTTTGTCGGTATAATTTATTTTTTTGATGTGTATCGAATTAAAATTCGCGCTCTCTAGTTTATTTAAAAAAGCGCGAAGTCGCTGATGATTAGATTGTGCTTTTATTAAATTTGAATAAAGCGCCATTTCTTTATCTGACTCACCCATCTGTAATAATTGATTTTTAAAATCGATCACGTGTAAATTGGC